>Ga0070672_100002550_pt1 | contig 11616 bp, 10 predicted proteins | sample KBSM13metaG_FD_66151 | JGI IMG/M metagenome (GOLD analysis project Ga0070672, IMG submission 66151) | Miscanthus rhizosphere microbial communities from Kellogg Biological Station, Michigan, USA - KBS M1-3 metaG | ecosystem: Host-associated > Plants > Roots > Rhizosphere > Soil ... | reverse complement strand
ATTCCCTGGCGCTGTGCCTGGCGCACCAGCCGGCAGGCGTAGCCGGTCCGGCTCGGGGCGCTGAAGTAGAAGCTGATCTCGGTCATGCCTCGGGCGCTCTGAAAAGCGGTACGGCTACTTCGCGTAGCCGAGGACGAAGTGGGTCAGCAGGCCCACCGGACGACCCGTCGCGCCCTTGTGCGTGCCCGACTTCCAGGCCGTGCCGGCGATGTCGAGGTGGGCCCAGGGATACTTGGCGGTATAGCGACGCAGGAACATCGCCGCCGTGATCGCGCCGCCGGGGCGGCCGCCGACGTTGGCCATGTCGGCGAAGTTGCTTTTCAACGCCTCGTCGTACTCGTCGTCGAGCGGCATGCGCCAGCAGCTGTCGAGCGCGTTGCCGCCGGCCGCGAGCATCTTCGCCGCGACCTCGTCGTCGGGCGTGAAGAGGCCCGTGTGATGATGGCCGAGGGCGATGACACAGGCGCCGGTGAGCGTGGCGACGTCGACCACGACCGCCGGCTTGAAGCGCTCGGCGTAGGTGAGCGCATCGCACAGGATCAGCCGCCCCTCGGCGTCGGTGTTCAGGATCTCGATCGTCTGCCCCGACATGCTGGTGACGACGTCGCCCGGCTTGACGGCGCGCCCGCTCGGCATGTTGTCGCACGCCGGGACGATGCAGACGAGGTTGATCCGGGCCTTGAGCGAAGCGACCGTCGCCAGCGTCGCGAGCACGCTCGCGGCGCCGCACATGTCGAACTTCATCTCGTCCATGTCGGCGCCGGGCTTGAGCGAGATGCCGCCGGTGTCGAAGGTGATGCCCTTGCCGACCAGCACCACCGGCGGCTCGGTCTTCGCCGCGCCGTCGTAGCGGGCGACGATGAAGCGCAACGGCTCGTCCGACCCTTGCGCGACCGCCAGGAACGAGCCCATGCCGAGCTTCTCGACGTCCTTCTTGTCAAGCACTTCGACCGCGAGGTCGAACTGCTTGGCCAGCTTCCTCGCCTGCTGGCCAAGCCAGGTCGGAGTGCAGTAGTTGCCGGGACGGTTGCCGAACTCGCGCGCCAGAGTCACACCAGCGGCGATCGCTTCGCCGCGTCGCATTCCGCGCTGCACCGCCTTCTCGTCGGCCTTCTGGCAGTAGACCGTCAAGACCTTCGGCGTCCACGGCGGCGGCGCGCTCGGCTTGGTGTGGGTGTAGAGATAGGCGACGTCGGCGGCGGCGACGACGGCGGCCTCCGCCGCCGCCTCACCGAGGCCGCGGCCCGTGCCGGCAGCGACGCCGATGCTGCTCGCGCCGCTCGTCTTGAGCGTCGCCAGGCCGGCGGTGACCGCAGCCTTGAACGCCTTGGCCGAATCGTCACCGGCGACGACGACCACCAGGCGCCTGGCGGCGACCGCCGTCGGCCGATGCAGATAAAGCAGCTTGCCCTTCTTCAAGGCGAGGTCGCCCTCGCTGACCGCGCCGTCGATCAGGCTCCGCAAGGGCGCAGCGAGCGTGGGATCCGTCTTCAGGCCGACGACCAGAACGAGCGCGTCGACCTCGAGGTCGGCAAGCCCTGACAGCGCGGCGATCTGATGACGGAAGTCCATAATTCCCCGGGCAAAACAAAGAGCCGACGATGTTATTCGATTCGACATTGCGCCGAGAGCTCGCGCGCAACTTCGGCGGCACGCTGGTCGTGATCCTGACGATCGTGCTCACGGTCATGTTCATCAGGAACCTCGGCCAGGCTGCGCTCGGCCGGATCGCGCCGCAGGACATCATGCTGCTGCTGGCCTACATCGGCCTCGGCAACCTGCCGACGCTGCTTGCCCTGTCGCTCTTCATCGCCGTCGTTGCGACGCTGTCGCGGATGTACCGCGGCAGCGAGATGACGATCTGGTTCGCGAGCGGCGTTCCGCTGCGGCGCTTCGTCCGGCCGGTGCTGCAGACCAGCTGGCCGGTGCTGCTCGTCATTGCCGTGCTCTCGCTCTTCGTCTGGCCGTGGCAGAACGAGCGCAGCACGCTCTTGAAGGATCAGTTCGAGCGGCGCTCGGACCTGTCGCGCATCGCTCCAGGGCAGTTCCAGTCTTCCGCGGACGGCCGGCGCACTTTCTTCTTCGAAGGCGGTGCGAGCGAGGCGGCGAGCGGGCGCAACGTCCTGATCGTCAGCGCGCACGGCGACGTCGAGGCAGTCATCTCCGCCCGGTCGGGTGCGATCAGGAACGAGGCCGAAGGTCGCGTCCTGGTCCTGAACCAGGGCCGGCGCAACGAGCAGAACACGACCAACGGAGAGAAGACGCTGTCCCGCTTCGAGACTTATTCGGCGCAGGCGGGCGAACGTGCCCTCGATGCCGCGGCGGCAGCCAAGCCGCGCGCGCTGCCGACGGCGACCCTGCTGCAGGAGCCGACCCCGCCCAACCGCGCCGAGCTCGTCTGGCGCGTCGGCCTGATCCTGGCCGCGGCCAACATGCTGCTGATCGGCATCGGCATCGCCGCATCGAATCCGCGCCATGCGAGCAACTGGAACCTGCTGTTCGCACTGCTCGCCTTCTTCGTCTACTACAACCTGATCAACCTCTCCCAGGCCTGGACCGGGTCCGGCCGGATCAGCGTCGGCGTCGCGCTCGGCGTCGGCCATGGCGGCATCCTGCTGTTCGCGCTGGCGCTGCTCTGGTGGCGCGAGAACGGCATGCGCCGGGTCGCCGTCCGCCGGCGCAGGCGGCGCCGCCCGCGCGTTGCCGCGCGCGCCGCATGAGGACGGTCCGGCGGCTCTTCTACGCCGACATCACCGCCTCGGTCGCCTTCGTCAGCCTGGCCTTTCTCGCCCTCTTCTTCTTCATTGATTTCGTCGACGAACTGCGCGACGTCGGCGAGCGTGGCTACACGGCGGCGCAGGCCGCCGGGTACGCGCTCCTGCGCGCGCCCGCGCATCTGTACGAGCTGATGCCGATCACGGTCCTGATCGGCACCATCTACACGCTGGCCCGCCTGGCCCAGACGTCGCAGTACACGATCCTGCGCACCGGTGGCCTCGCCCCGGCGCGGGCGCTCTGGCTGCTGACCAGCCTGGCGCTCGTCTTCGGCCTGTTCACCTATGTCGTCGGCGACTACGTTGCGCCGTTCAGCGAGCGCCTTGCCAGCCAGCTGCGCGTCGGCGCCAAGGGTTACCTGTATCTCGGCCGCTCGGGCGCCTGGATCAAGGAGCACACGTCGGGACCCGAGGGCGAGAAGAACTACTCGATCAACGTCGGCTCGGCCGAGCGCGGCAGCCTGTTGCGCGACGTCCGCATCTTCGAGTTCGATGCCGAAGGTCGGCTGCTGTCGCGCACCGCGGCGCCGCGCGCCGAGATCGGCCGCGACGGCACCTGGACGCTGACCGACGCGGTCCGCACGCGCTGGGTCGAGGCCGCGGCGTCGTCGAGCGCGCGCCAGCAGACGCTGCCGCGGCTCGAGTGGCGCAGTTCGCTCTCGCCCGCCGTCGTGGCCGCCGCCGTGCTGCCGGTGACGACCATGTCGACCGTCGAGCTCTGGCGCTACATCGGTCATCTCTCCGACAACGAGCAGGCAGCGCAGGAGCAGAAGATCCAGTTCTGGAACCGTGCGCTCTATCCCTTCGTCTGCCTCGTCATGGTCGGGCTGGCGTTGCCGTTCGCTTACCTGAGCGCGCGCTCGGGCGGCGTCAGCATGAAGGTGTTCGCGGGCATCATGATCGGCGTGAGCTTCGTCCTCCTCAACAACGTCTTTCGCCATCTCGGCCTGCTCGGCAACTGGACGCCGTGGCTGGTCGCCGCCACCCCAGGCGCCCTTTACCTCCTGCTCTCGCTCGCCGCCTTCAGCTGGCTGGTGCGCTACCGCTGACATCGTGACGCGGGCCATCGTCTTGTTCGCCCATGGCGCGCGCGATCCGCGCTGGGCCGAGCCGTTCGAGGCAGTCGCGGCGCAGGTGCGCGCGGCCGTTCCCGGCGGCCGGGTCGCCCTCGCCTTCCTCGAGCTGATGACGCCGACGCTCGCCGAGGCGCTCGGCCGGCTCGCTGCCGAAGGCGCGACCGCCGTCGACGTCGTGCCACTCTTTCTCGGCAGCGGCGGTCACGTGCGAACCGACCTGCCGGCGCTCGTCGCCGCGCTTCGCCTCGCCCATCCGGAGATCACGCTGCGGCTGCATCCCGCGATCGGCGAGCACGCCTCGGTCGTGGCGGCGATGGCGCGCGCCGCCGTCGAGGCCGCGGGCTTCAGGGAATAATCGGCCGAGCCATGAATCTCCATCAGTTCAGGTTCGTCCAGGAAGCGGTCCGGCGCGACCTCAATCTCACCGAGACCGCGAAGGCCCTGTTCACGTCGCAGCCCGGCGTCTCGAAGGCGATCCTCGAGCTCGAGGGCGAGCTCGGCGTCGACATCTTCGCCCGCCACGGCAAGCGCCTGCGCCGGATCACCGAGCCCGGTCGCGAGGTGGTCAAGGCGATCGAGGTCATCATGCGCGAGGTCGGCAACCTGAAGCGGATCGGCGACGAGTTCTCGAAGCAGGACGCCGGCACGCTCTCGATCGCCACCACGCACAGCCAGGCGCGCTACTTCCTGCCGGTGCCGATCGCGCAGATGAGGAAGCGCTTTCCCAAGGTCAACATCAGCCTGCACCAGGGAACCCCCGAACAGGTCGCCAAGATGGTCTACGAGGAGGTCGCCGACTTCGGTCTCGCGACCGAGTCGCTGGATGACCTCGCCGACCTCGTCACCCTGCCCTGCTACGCCTGGCAGCATGTGCTCGTGATGCCGGCCGGCCATCCGCTGGCGGCGCTCGACCGGATTTCGCTCGAGGATCTCGCGCCGCTGGCGCTGATCTCGTACCACCCGTCGTTCTCGGGCCGAAAGCGCATCGATGCCGCGTTCGCGACCCGAAAGCTCGTCCCCAACATCGTCCTCGAGGCGATCGATGCCGACGTCATCAAGACCTACGTCCGGCTCGGTCTCGGCATCGGCATCGTCGCCGAGATCGCGATGCGCGAGGAAGGCGCCAGCTCGGATCTGATCGCGCGGCCGGTCGGCCACCTGTTCGGCCAGAACGTCGCCCGGATCGCCTTCAAGCGCGGCGCCTACCTGCGCAACTTCGTCTACGCCTTCGCCGAGATGACCTCCGATCGCCTGACCCGGCCGCTGGTCGAGCGGGCGATGGCCGGCGACGCCTTCGACTATCAACTGTGAGGCGGCCACCGTGAACGTTCGCGACTCCGCAGTGCCACGCACGCCGCAGGTCGAAAGCCGCCTGCCGCACGTCGGCACGACCATCTTCACCGTGATGTCGGCGCTGGCGCTGGAACACGGCGCGGTCAACCTCGGCCAGGGCTTTCCCGATTTCGAGTGCGATCCGAAGCTGGTCGATGCCGTCGACGCGGCGATGCGCAGCGGCCTCAACCAGTACCCGCCGATGACCGGGGTGCCGGTGCTGCGCGAGCGGATCGCGGCCAAGGTCGAGGCGCTCTACGGCTGTCGCTACGACCCGGCGAGCGAGGTCACGGTCACCGCAGGCGCGACCCAGGCGATCCTGACGGCGGTGCTGGCGTTCGTCGGTCCGGGCGACGAGGCGATCGTCCTCGACCCGTGCTACGACAGTTATGCACCGAACATCGAGCTCGCCGGCGGACGTGCCGTCCACGTGCCGCTGCTGACGCCGAGCTTCGCCCCCGACTTCGACCGGATCGCCGCCGCGCTCGGCCCGAAGACGAAGGCGATCATCATCAACTCGCCGCACAACCCGAGCGGCACGGTCTGGTCGGCCGACGACATGCGCCGCCTCGCCGAGCTGCTGCGCCCGACCGACGTCGTCGTCATCAGCGACGAGGTCTACGAGCACATGGTGTTCGACGGCGAGCACCAGAGCGCGGCACGCTTCCCCGAGCTCGCCGCGCGCACGGTCGTGGTCTCGAGCTTCGGCAAGACCTACCACGTCACCGGCTGGAAGATCGCCTACGCGGTCGCGCCGGCGCCGCTCAGCGCCGAGTTCAGGAAGGTGCACCAGTTCAACGTCTTCACCGTCAACACGCCGATGCAGCACGGCATCGCCAGCTACCTCGCCGATCCGTCGCACCATCTCGCGCTGGCGGCCTTCTATCGCGCCAAGCGCGACCGCTTCCGCGCCGGCCTGGCGGCGACACGATTGAAGCTCATGCCGTGCGCCGGAACGTACTTCCAGTGCGTCGACTATTCGGCCGCGAGCGATCTCGGCGAAGACGCGTTCTGCCGCTGGCTGACGAGCGAGGTCGGAGTCGCGGCGATTCCGCTCTCGGCGTTCTATCCCGATGGCCGAGAGCAGGGAATCGTTCGCTTCTGCTTCGCCAAGAAGGACGAGACGCTCGACCTCGCGCTGGCGCGGCTGAGCCGCCTCTAGCGGCGGGCGACCCTGCCGGCGTCAGCCGGCGCCGCGTCTGCCGGCGGAGCGGCGGATGACGAGCTCGTCGGCCGGTGTGTCGGTCGGGAAACCCGAGACGTCGAGGTCGACCGAATGGATGCCATCGGGCCGAAGGTCAGGCTCGGTCGGTGCGTCTTCGAGCGGCAGGAACAGATCGATCGAGCCGAAGTCGGTCTCGACGTTGCCGGCGAGCTCGCGCGCGACCGAGTACAGGAACAGCAGCTCGCGGTACGCCGGAAAGTCGAAGGTCTCGTCGTCCTCGCTGCGCCGAAAGAGCAGGCTGTCGAGCGACTGCATCGCGTGCAGCGGCGTCGGCCAGAGCGCCTGCAGGCGGGCGATCGCCTGCGGGTACTCGTCGAGCGACCGGCCGAAGTGGAGATCCGAGCTCCACTCGGGAGCGAAGGCCTTGAAGTGACGCTGGAACGCGATCCGGACTTCCTCGTAGCTGGTGCGATCGGCACGCCGCTGATGAATCTCGAGCAACTGCAGGTAAGGCAAGGGACTCACGCCGCTGGATTCGTTCAGGTGCGCGGCGAGCAGCGCGATCGCCGCCTCGTCCTGGCCGAGAACCACGTAGAACTCGGCCTGCTGCTCCAGGTCGATCAGCTCTTCCATCGACGGCGACGTGCTCCGCCCGCCGGTCCAGCTGTTCGCCGAGGCGCCGGCGTCGGCCATGCGAGCGTGATGCGACTGCGGCGCGAGGACGGTGGTCACCTCGAGACCGCCGATCGACGCCGGCGCCGTCACCGGCAGGATGCTCACCGGCCCCTCGAGCCATTGCGACGGATGCTGGCTGACCTTGGGCCCGTGCATCGTGTCGGCGGATGTCGGCGCGGCCGCGGTGGCTTCGCGCGCGTTGCCGGCGGGTGCCGGCCGCCGCTGGGCGCTGGCGTCGAACCAGCGCGCGCGCCGGCGCTGACGCGGCCGCAAGGCCCAGAACGCAGCCGCGAGCAAGGCGAAGAACACCAGCCCCGCAACGAGGGTGTAGACCAGGCCGTTGGCGTAGCGATCGCCTTCGGCCCGGCGCAGGCGCGCCTGCAGCTCGCCGAGAGTCTTCTGCTGCGCCTGGGCGTCGCTGCGCAGCTTGGTGATGCCGGCTTCGAGCGACTGCAGCCGCTCCTGCTCGCGAACGAGCGCGACCTCGGCGGCGCTGGCAGCGGCCTGCGCGGCGACGATCTGCGTGCGCGCCGGGTCGATCGCGCCCGACGTCGCGGCAAGCGCGACGCTGTCGGGTGGTGGCGGCGGCGGCGTCATGAACGGCGACGCGGCATCGAGCCGCAGGCGCGGCATCGATCGTGTCTGCGGAACGACCGCTGCGCCGGGGACGGTGGCGCGCGCCACGGTCCGCTGCGGCGCTGCGCTTGGCGCAGCCTGGTGCGAGCTCGGAGTTGTCGGCCGCGAATCGGGCGCCGCGGCCACGACCCGCGCTTCGGGCTTCGCGCGCCGGCTTGAACGATGCGACGCTGCGGCGACCGATGCGCCCTCGGCGCCAGCGTCCGCGGCGCGCTGGCGCGACAGATCGGCTCCGCGGACGATGTCGAGCAACGGACCGACCTGGTTGCCGACCTGCTGCGGCGGCAGCGAGGGCTGCGCACTCGCGAGGTTGACCGAGGGCGGGTCGACGAACGAAACGAAGCGGCGCGAGATCTGCGAGTTGCAGCCGACGACGACGTTGACGGTGACGATCGGCTCGTCGACCACGGTACGGGTCGTCACCCGGACCCGCCGCTCGCGGTTCCCGCCGACGCTTTCGAGGGTGGCGCGGACGTTGTCGCGCGCGACCTTGGCATCGCCGATCTCGACCTCGGCGAACACGCACTCGCGCGCCAGCGACTCGTCGGCGTCGAGTGCGACGATGGCGGAGAAGTCGAGTGGCTGGCCCAGCGTCGTCGCCGTCGTCGTGCGGCCGAAGCCCATCGCGATCGCGTCGGTGCTGCCGAGCAGCGTCAGCGCCGCGCCGAAGGTGAAAGTGAGCGAGGCTCTGCGCATCGAAGAGGGCTGGACCGGTTCGATTCACTCTAGCACGCAGGGGTCTCGCCACCGGGCTCGCGCGACCTCGGCGCGACATCTGCACGTGACACAATTCCTCGAATGAAGCCGAGCCGTCGATCGATCGCTCGTGCCTTCGCCCCGACCGCCTCGCCAATGCCTTCCGAGCTGCTGACCGAACGACGTGGCACGACCCTGGTGCTGACGATCAGCGATGTCGCTTCGCGCAACACCTTGTCGACCCAGGTCATCGCCGCGGGCATCGAGGCGCTCGATGCATCGGAAGCGAGTCGCGAGGTCCGCGCCGTGGTCCTGCGCGGCGACGGCGCGCACTTCTGCGCCGGCGGCAATGTCCAGGGCCTGGTCGAGCGTCGCGCTGCGGGCGAGGCGACGCAGCGCCGGATGATCGATCACCTGCACCAGTGGATCGAGGCCATCGCCGCCTATCCCAAGCCGGTGATCGCGGCGGTCGAGGGCGCCGCTGCCGGCGCCGGCTTCTCGCTCGCGCTGGCATGCGACCTGATCGTCGCCGCGAGCGACGCGCGGTTCGTGATGTCGCACGGCAAGCTGGGGCTGTCGCCCGATGGCGGCGCGACCGCGCGCCTCGCCGGCGCCTTGCCGCCGGCGCTGGTCAAGCAGATGGTCTGGCTCGCCGAGCCGGTGACGGCATCGACGCTGCATGCGCATGGCCTGGTGGCCGCCGTCGCCGATCCCGGCGCGGCGCTGACGGGGGCACTCGCCCTGGCCGAGCGCCTGGCCGCGCTCGCGCCGGGTGCACTGGCGAGCGTCAAGGAGCTGATTGCGCAGGCGCCGGGGCGGCCGCTGGTCGAGCAGCTCGGCGCCGAGCGCGACCATTTCCTCGCCAACCTGTTCGGCGACGACGGCGCCGAGGGCCTGCAGGCATTCCTGGAAAAGCGCACGCCGCGCTTCAGCTGAGACCGGGACGGTCTCCTGTCACTTCAGCGACCTGCCATGCATGCTCCCGTTCTTACACTCGACGAGCAGTCGAACATCGAAACGGGCTCGTGGTTCTCCAAGCTTTCTCCGGCGCTTCGCCAAGCGATTCTCGAGCGCGCGGTCGTTCGCAGAGTCGCCGATGGCGCGATCCTTTCGGCGCGCGGCGCGCCGGCCGAGGACTGGTGCGGCGTCGCCCAGGGCGCGGTACGCGTCAGCTCGGTCTCGCTCGCCGGCAAGCAGGTCACGCTCACCTACGTCGAGCCCGGCACCTGGTTCGGCGACATCGCCCTCTTCGACGGCATGCCGCGCACCCACGATGCCCACGCCCACGGCGCGACGACGCTGCTGGCCGTCCGCAAGGCCGACTTCAAGGCGCTGCTGTCGCTCCACGTCGAGCTCTACGAGGCGTTGCTGCGCCTCAACTGCCGTCGCCTCAGGCTGCTCTTCGACACCGTCGAGGACCTGAACACGCGGCCGCTCGCGGCACGCCTGGCCAAGCAGATCCTGCTCCTCGCGCGCAGCTACGGCGTGGCCGAGGGCGAGCAGATCAGGATCGGCCTGCAGCTGGCGCAGGAAGACATCGCCCAGCTGCTCGGCGCGTCGCGCCAGCGCGTCAACCAGGAGCTGAAGGGCTTCGAGCGCGAGGGCGCGGTGCGGATCGAGCCGACCCGGCTGGTCGTGCTGTCGAAGTCGAAGCTGCTCGCGCTCGCCGAGCGCTGACCCGGGGTCGACGCGGATTGCCGGGCGCCCGCAGCCGTTTTCCAATCGCCACGATGAGCACGCCCGAAGCCAACACCGGAACCAAGCCCGTCGCCGAGCAGCACGCGTTCGACACCGCCGCGCTCGAGCGCTATCTCGCCGGCCGCCTGGCCGGGTTCGCCGGCCCGCTTCGGGTCGAGCAGTTCAAGGGCGGCCAGTCGAACCCGACCTACAAGCTGCTGACGCCGGACCGCTCGTACGTGATGCGTTCCAAGCCCGGCCCGGCGGCCAAGCTGCTGCCTTCGGCGCACGCCGTCGAGCGCGAGTTCAAGGTCATGAGCGCGCTGCACCGAACCGGCGTCCCGGTGCCCGAGATGCTGCTGCTGTGCGAGGACGAGAGCGTCATCGGTCGCGCCTTCTACGTGATGCAGTTCGTCGACGGCAGGGTGCTCTGGGACCAGTCGCTGCCCGGGTTCGATCCACCCGGCAGGGCGCGCATCTACGACGAAATGAACCGCGTCATCGCAGCATTGCATACGGTCGATCCCGCATCCGTGGGCCTGGCCGACTACGGCAAGCCGGGCAATTACTTCGAGCGCCAGATCGGCCGCTGGACCAAGCAGTACCAGGCCTCGATCACCGAGCCGATCGAGGCGATGGAGCGGCTGATCGAATGGCTTCCCGGGCACATCCCGGCAAGCGCGCGCGACGACTCGCGCGTCTCGGTCGTCCACGGCGACTATCGGCTCGACAACCTGGTCTTTCATCCGACCGAGCCGCGCATCGTCGCCGTGCTCGACTGGGAGCTCTCGACGCTCGGCCATCCGCTGGGCGACTTCAGCTACCACTGCATGTCGTGGCACATCGTCCCCGGGCCGAGCCACGGCGCCCGCGGCATCGGCGGGCTCGATCACGCCGCGCTCGGCATCCCGACCGAGAGGCAATACGTGCGCCGCTACTGCGAGCGAACCGGCTTTGCCGATGTCGACGCGGTCATGGCCGACTGGAACTTCTACCTCGCCTACAACCTGTTCCGCATCGCCGGCATCCTGCAGGGGATCGCCAAGCGGGTCGAGGCGGGAACCGCGTCGAGCGCGCAGGCGCGCCAGTCGGCGGCGGGCGCGCGGCCGCTCGCCGAAATGGGCTGGCGCATCGCGATGCAGGGCTGAGCGCTCGGATCGAGACATCGAACACTGACGGAGAGACAGCATGGAATTCGAGTACTCCCCCCGCACGCAGGAGCTGCAAAAGCAACTGCTCGGCTTCATGGCCGAACACATCTACCCGGCCGAGCAGCGCTACGAGGACGAGATCGAGGCCAACACCAAGGCCGGCAAGCGTTGGACACCGCTGCAGACGATCGAGGAGCTCAAGCCCAAGGCGCGCGCGCAGGGGCTGTGGAACATGTTTTTGCCGCCCACGGCCGGCGGCAAGGGCGCGAAGGAAACCGGTCGCGGCTTCGGCCTGTCGAACGGCGACTACGCACCGCTCGCCGAGATCATGGGCCGCGTGCCGTGGTCGAGCGAAGTCTTCAATTGCTCGGCGCCCGACACCGGCAACATGGAGACGATCGAGCGCTACGGCTCGGCCGAGCACAAGGAGCGCT
>Ga0070672_100002547_pt1 | contig 11620 bp, 7 predicted proteins | sample KBSM13metaG_FD_66151 | JGI IMG/M metagenome (GOLD analysis project Ga0070672, IMG submission 66151) | Miscanthus rhizosphere microbial communities from Kellogg Biological Station, Michigan, USA - KBS M1-3 metaG | ecosystem: Host-associated > Plants > Roots > Rhizosphere > Soil ... | reverse complement strand
GCATCCGGCAACGATGACGCACGCGAGCATGGACGCGGCTGCGCGCCGCCGGGCCGGCATCGGCGATGGCCTCGTGCGTGTCTCGGTCGGCATCGAGGCGACCGAAGACCTCGTCGCGGATTTTGAAGTCGCATTGGACCTCGCCCGGGCAGCCACTGCGTCGCAGCGCGCGAAGGCGATCGGGTAGGGTGGGCCAAGGCCCACCGATAATCAGATATGCAAGAGCCGGTGGGCCAAGGCCCACCCTACTAGAACTGCTGCCGATAGCGAACGTAAAAAAACCGGCCCGGCATGTCGTAATCGGGAAAGAACGAATTCGCGAACGCCGAGTACGATATCGGTGGCGCGCGGTCAAGCGCATTGCGCACACCGAACGTGAAGTACGCCTTCCAGGGCGCATGCCAGGTTCCCTCGATGTCGGTGTACGTGACGCTCGGTACGCGGTTTTCCGGCACCGGAATACCGCCGATCAGGACCAGGTGGTCCGGATTCGAACACAGATTGCGCAACGACGGGTCCTTCACGTTGAAGGCGGTGTCGGTCACGACGCTGCAGTCTTCCAGGATCCTGCCGTAGTAACGCGCAGTGATCGATGTGCTCCACGAATCATTTCCCCAGGCGACCTGCAGTTCCGAGCGCCAGTGCCAGATCACGCCGAACAGGTTCGAGATCGTCGGGCTGGACAATCCGGCCATGTTGCCGAACGCGATCGAGCCGTCCGGGAGCGTGCTGCCCTGCTGCGGCTTGCCGATCTCGCCGAAGTAGTCGACGTAGTTCGTGACCCAGTGCGCGCTCAGGCGGCCCATCGGAGTGTCGTGGCGCCAGTTGAGCGTGAAATCGTAGCCCTCGGTCTCGATGCCGCCGCGGATGTTCTGGATCAGGTCGGTTACCCGCGTCAGCGTGCCGTTGACCGCGTCGCGAACTATATACGCGCACGCCGCATCGCTGTTACGGATGTAGCAATCGTCGACCACCGCCTGCGGGCCGGCATCGCCGATCGCGTTGCGCACCTCTATGTGGTACCAGTCGATGCTGAGATCGAGACCGGTCAGCTGCTGCGGCGTATAGACGATGCCAACGCCGCTGGAGCGCGACGTTTCGGGCTGAAGGTCAGGGTTGCCGCCCTGAAGGGTGTTGCCGCCGGCGATCGACGAATCGACGTCGGCCGGCACGCCCAGCTGCGCGCAACGCGCAAGCACAGCTTCGGTCGGCGGCGGATCGTTGTTGATCTGGTCGCACGGATCTCCCGGCACGCCGGATTGCCGCTGCGTGCCCTGGAACAGTTCCGCGATTGCCGGCGCGCGAAACCCCTCGGCGTAGTTGGCGCGCACGAGCAGGTCTTCGATCGGCTTCCAGCGCATCCCGAATTGCGAGTTCGTCGTGCCGCCAAAATTCGTGTAATTCGAATAGCGCGTACCGACGATGAAGTCGAGTTTCTGGGCGAAAGGTTTTTCCGCAAGCAGCGGCGCGTCGAACTCGAGGTACGCCTCCTTCACCGAATAGGCGCCCGTGGTCGAGTCATAGGTGACGCCGTTGCCGTTTTCGTTGCCGCTCGCGCGCAGCGGATCGATGATCTGGCTGCCGCTCTCGCGCCGGTACTGGACGCCGGCGGCAAACCCAAGCCCGCCGGCGGGCAGGGCGAACAGGTCGTTCGTCGTGACGCGCGCATCGACCACGCGCGATTCGTTGGTCGTGCGGTTGACCTCGTTGGCATTGACGTAGTCGAGCATTGCCGGCGTGAGCGAGCCGGGTGGCCCGAACAGGTTGATCGGCACGCAGTCCGGTATTGTCGCGTCGGGCGTGCCGCAATGCGCGGTGCCTGATGCGTCGAAGTACGAAGGCCCCGTCGCGAGGGACAGCTTGCTGTCGTCGGCGTAGGTGCCCGTGAACTCGCGAACGCGTACCTGCGTGGCGATCGCATCGGCGCCCCAGGAGAAGGCGCGATCGGCGAGTGTGAATGCACCGTCGAGTCCAACATGCAACCGCCCGGTATCGGCGGTCTGGTCGAAGACGCGCGGCCCGGACTCGACGAAGCGGCGTCGCGCCGTGACGATTGGTTCGCCGAACGGGTTGTAGGCATTGTCGGCGGAAATGCCGAACCCGTCAGGCAGGCCGACATTGTTGCTGCTGAAGCCGACCACGGGCTCCGCCAGCTGTTGCGCGGAGCTGCGCTGAGTTACGAGCGCGTCTGCCGTGAACGCCAGCCCGGCGCCGAATTCGTAACGTCCCTGGGCGAACACGCTGCGGCGCTGCTGCGGCGTCTCCATGTAGTTGAGTGGCGTGTAGTTGTACCCCTCCGCGAATGGCACGATCCCGCGGAAGTCGTCGATCGAAGTTCCCGCCCGGCCGGGAAGCAATACCACAGGTGCAAGTCGCCGCAGCTTCACTCGCGATTGCGGCGTAAGAAACGAGTAAGGGGTCGACATCGACCCCGTGGCTCCGATCGGCAAGCCGTACCTCGGCACTGCGGCAATCGCGCGATTGCCTGCGAACACCGGATCGTCGCGGCCATATTCCATACCAGCCGATGCGCTCCAGCCTTCGCCCTTGGCGCCGTAGCTGAGATCGTAGAGCGTGCGCTGACCGTCGTCCTGATCGTACTGCCCGCCGTATATGCCGAGCTCGCCGCCCTCGTAACCACTGCGCGTCACGATGTTGATGACGCCGGCGATTGCATCGGATCCGTATATCGCCGAGGCGCTGTCGAGCAGCACCTCGATGTGGTCGACGATGCCGAACGGGATCGCGCTCAGGTCGACGCCGCCGCCGATGTCGGTGACGAAGCGCTCACCGTTCAGCAGCACGAGCGTGCGGTTGAAGCCGAGGCTGCGCAGGTTCGCCAGCATCTCGCCGTTGCCGCCGTTGTTGATGCGCCGATTGAGGGTCTCGCCATTGAAGACGATGCCCTGGATGATGTCGGAGACGCTCGACAAGCCGGTCCGCAGAATCTCGGCGCGGTCGAGCGTGAAGACTGGATGCTGCGTTTCCACGTCGACTCTGCGGATATGGGAGCCGAGCACCTCGACCGTAGCCAGCACCGGCGCGTCGGCCGCCGCATCCGACTCGTCGGCGGCCGCGGAACTTGACAGCGCCAGCAGCGCGACGGCGAATGCGGGGCGCGCGATGGGCATGAAGCTAGTGCCCATCGCCAGCCACCTCTGCGGGTTCGAGCGTGACTGCAAGGAACATTGGCCCGCCGCCAGAACCCAGCCCGGCGGCCAGTTTCACGCCATGGACTGGCTTTTCCGGATGCGGATTCGCAAGATGCACGGCGTAGGCGTGCACCGGCCGCCAGAGCAGCGCCACCAGGCGCGCATCGAGACCGCGGACGGCTATCTGCGCGTGGTCGCCGAGCCCGGAGATCTGGCGCCAGTGCAACAGGTCGAAGTCGCAGCGTACGGGCAGGTCGGCAACGGTGCCGTCGGCGTATTCCAGTCCGACCAATGCGAACGGCCTGTTCGGATTGCCGGGACAAGTGAGCGCCGAAATCATCAGCGCATCGATGGCGGCGGCACGCTGCTTGGCAACGGGCACGCGCACGGCGCGTGGGGCGGTCGTCATCGGCTGCTCGTAGAAGCCTTGATCGTCGCGCAGCTGAATCGCCCCGCGGATGTCGTAGTCGATGCCAAGCAGGCGCTGCACGCCCTGCGGCAGCCAGGCGAAGTCGGCGGGCGAGTGGAGGGTCGGGCGGCTCACCTCGTTGAATCCGAGGTTGTAGACCGGCGTCAGATCCAGGGTGGCTGGCGGTGCATCGGCGCTGCGCGCGGCGATGGCGCCGCCGGCCACCGTGCGCACACCCGGCAGCGCTGCGCGCTGCGGGGCGGGCGGCGCTCCAGGGTCGTGCTCGCGCAACGCGGCGCGTTCTTCTTCGCGCACTGGCGCAGCAGCGTAACCGACGTCGATACCGCCGAGCTCCAGCTCGCGGCGCACGACGGCGGGCGCACGCGCTTCCGGCGCGATGTCCCAGACCAGCCAGCGATTGCGCACGCTGCGGGCGAGCAGGCGATCGCCATCCGGACTGAATGCGAGCTGCCAGACACGGTCGGGTAGCGGCAGCGGCGCGCGCAGTCGGGCAAGGCGTCGGCCGTCGCTCGCATCGAACAGGTCGACGCCGTCGCGAAGCCCGCGAGCCAGCCAGCGGCCGTCCGCACTCGCAGCCAGGGCCGTGCCGCCTTCCGCGCCGCCGGCGTCGCGAAGCGGACGCATGCTTCCTTCCGCGGCGCGCAGCGCCAGCGCGTCGTCGTTCGGCACGATCAGCAGGTTGCGCGAACCGGGCACCGGCAGAATCGCCTTCCAGTCTGGAGGAACGTTCTGACTGCTTACCCCGCCGTCGCTGGTGTAGCGGCGCAATTCTGATCTCGTTGATTCGTTGCCCTTGCCGTGCACTTCGATCACCAGCAGATCGTCGCCGTCGAAAGCGACATGAACATAAATGCCCAGGTCCAGGCTCTTGCGGAATCCCGGCGCATGCAAGTCGACCAGTGCGTCGGACACGGCATCGAGGTTGTCGCCATTGCGCAAAGTCAGGTTCTGGCTGCTGTAGGCAACCACCCGCCGGCCCGAGGCGCTGAACGCAAGACCGTCGAGTGGGCCGGGAATGCGCAACGGGCCGCCGATGCGCGTGCCGGTTGACAGGTCCCACAGTTCGAGCACTTCGCCGGTGCCGTACTCGCCATGGTCGAGCCATCCGGTGACCGCGCGCCGGCCATCCGGACTCAGGTCCACATGCAACGGCGAGTTGGTCAGCTCGATCGGCGCAAAACGCGCCGCGCCGTCGGCGATCGCGAAAGAGTGGAGGCGCCGGCCTTCGACAACGACCAGCGCGTCGCCGGCGGCTATCTCGGCGAAGCTTGGCGGCTGCGGCAGTTCAATCGCCGTGGCCAGCGGCGTTTCGCGCAGCGCGTCGACGACTTGCACGCGACTGCCTTCGACGGCGGCCAGGCGACGACCGTCGAAGTGCAGCGAAGTGGTTCGTATCGGTGTGCCCTGTGAGCGCTTGAGCACCGGTGGAGGAAGGCGCGCGAGCCGCGTAGCGCCACTGCTGAGCGCGACGAGGTCCTTGTCGGCAAGCCACGTCGCCGTGCCATTGTGCCACTGCTGGAAGTCGTCGGGCGCTGGCACGGCGTGCCCGAACCGGTCACCGAGGCGCAATGCCGTGTTGCGGTCCAGCGTCGAGGCGACCGGCATGAGCTGCCATAGCGATGCACTGCCGTCTCCGGCGAGCGCGAGCACGCGATTGTGTCTCGCGTCGATTTCGACGTTGTCGATCGCCTGCGGTGCGCCGAATGGCGCCGCGACCAATTCGCCGAGCGGCCAGCGCCACACGTACAGGCCGCTGGCGCCGGCGGCGGCCGCAAGCAGAGTGCCGTCATCGCTGAAGCGGAACGAGCGCACGGCGTGGAACGGCACGGGCGCGAGACTGTGGATCGACATATCGCGCATGTCGATCGCCGCCAGGTGGCCTTCGCGATCGCCGACGACGAGCCAGCTCCAGTCCGGACTGACCGCCCAGGCTGCAATGACGCCGAAGTCGCTCGCCAGAGGTACGGTACGCTCGCGCATCGTCGTGCCGTCGACCAGCGCGACGCGACCGTGATGCGTGTAGACGAAGCGGTGGCCGTCGGGCGCGATCTGCGCGAATACGAACGACAGGCCGGGGTTTTCCGCGAGCTTCCGCAACGGTCCGAGAGGCCGCCAGGGTTCGGTCGACCATAGCTGCGAGCGTCCGGGGTTGTCGGTCAGAATCGCGACTCGGCCGTCTGCGCTGAAAGTGGCGCCGCCGATTTCGGCGAACTCCGGCGGCGGCATCCGAAGCTCGCCGGTGGCCGCGTCGATCAGTGCGTCGAATCCACGCGGAAACGGCGCCATCGGCACGTCGCGGAATTCCAACAGCAGCGATTTGCCGTCCGGGCTGAACGCTGCGAGCGTTGGCGGGGAGTAGCCGCCGGTTTCCGGCGGATAGTTGCGCGCCCACAGCTGCTTGCCGCTGGCGATTTCGATCATTTGCACTTCGAGCGGGTCGGCACAGATCGCGAGCCTGCTGCCGTCCGGAGAAATGGCCGAGGTCTGCGCCGACCCTGCGACACTGAGCACGTCGTTGAGGCGCGGGTTCGCATTCTCGACGATACCGAGTCGACGGCGCGCCGCCGCGGCGCGGCCTCCGGCGCCGGCTGCTTCCATCTCTTCGACGTTCGCGGCGAGCAGCGGCGCGGCATTCCAGCCGTCGCCGTCGTCGAACAGGCGCAGACTTGCGGCGTCGCGCGAGTCCCATAGCCGTTCCTGCGCGACCAGCGCGCTGGCTTGTGCGTGCTGCGCATTATTGTCGGCTCGTTGCCATTGCTTCGTCGTCGCGGCCAGGCCGATCAGCAGCGCGGCGAACGCGCACAGCGTCATCGCCGCGAGCTTGGGTTCGCGCCGCGCCCAGCGCATGGCGCGCTGCGCCGCATTGAGCGGCCGCGCCACCACGGCGCGTCCATCGAGGAAGCGGCTGAGGTCGTCGGCCAGGTCGCGCGCGCTCGCATAGCGCTCGTCGACCCGGTAGGCCATGCACTTGAGAATGACCGCTTCCAGATCGCGCGGCAGGTCCGCCACGTAGCGGCGCGGACTGCGCAGCGAGCCCTGGACCACGAGCTTGAGCGTTTCCTGCGGCGAGTGCGCCAGGAATGGCGGCTCGCCGGTCACCAGTTCGTACAGGATCGCGCCGAGTCCCCAGATGTCGGTCGCGCGCGTGATCCGCGAGGCGCGCGGCGAAGCCTGTTCGGGCGCCATGTAGCTTGGCGTGCCGGACACCTCGTCGCTGTCCGCGGCGAGAGCGGAGTCGATGCGCCGCGCCAGACCGAAGTCGGCGACGTGTGGAATGCCGTTTTCGTCGATCAGCACATTGGCCGGCTTGAGGTCCAGGTGGAGCACGCCGAGCCGATGTGCATAGTCGACCGCTTCGGCGATCGTGCGCAGCAGGCGTGCCGCGTGCTGCGGCGACAGTTTCTCCTCGCGCTTGAGTTCCGCGGCCAGACTCGGGCCGCCGATCAGGCGCATGCTGAAGAAGTGCAGGCCGTCGTGGTCGCCGACTTCGTACACTGGCACGATGTTGGGATGCTGCATGCGCGCGGCGTTCTGCGCCTCGCGGCGGAAGCGCTCGACGAATTCGGCCGAGGCCCAGACGCCGGCCGCGAGCAGCTTGATCGCGACTTCGCGGTCCAGGCTGCGCTGGCGCGCGCGATAGACCACGCCCATGCCGCCTTCGCCGATCAACTCGAGCAGTTCATAGTCGCCAAACTGGCACTGGGCAGGATCGGCCAGGTCCAGTTCCAGCGATTCAATCGGCAACAGCGCGAGGTGGCGGCCCTCCGCGACCGAGTCGTCGCCGGCGCGCGCGAACGCCAGCTGCGCGATCATCGATACGTCGACGCCGCGCTCGGCAAGGGAGTCGACCTTACCGGGCGACGGCAGCGGAGTGAGCAGGGTCGCATTGTTCATGGGGCGGCGCCGCTCAACACGGACAAAAGCGCATCCTGTTCGCCGGCGAGATCCTCGGCGGTCGCGACCGTGTCGACGAGTTCCTCGGCCGCCAGTTCACGAAAGCGCTGGCGCATGCGCTTGAGCGCCATCACCAGGGTCAGCGGGCGCACGCGCAGGCGCGTGGCAATCGATTCATATTCCCCTGGAGCTGGATCGCGTGCCAGGAACTGCTCGAGTTGCTCGAACATCGGCAGATGGCCGGTCTGCCGCGCTTCATCGGTCAGACGGCGCAGCGTGCGGTGCAGTATCTGCAGCGCAAAAGCGCGCTGATAGCTTTGTTCCGGCGACAACTGGTCGAGACGATCGCGTTGGTAGCGGGCCTCCAGGTCGCTCGGCATCTCCAATTCGGTCGCCGGATCACTCTCGTCGACGGAGCCGGACGCCAGGAATGTGTGCAGGCGCGAAAGCAGGTAGCTGCGGTAGTGTCCCTGCGACGGCTGGGCGTTGCGCTCGTCGACGTCGCGCAGCAGGTGCTGCAGGAACCGGCGGGCGATATTGCCTGCTGCCTCGGGCGCGTGCCCGCAGCGGCGCACATAGATGTAGACCGGGTACCAGTAGCGTCCGGCGAGTTCGCCGAGCGCGTCGCGTGCGCTACCAGATTCGGCCGCGGTATGGCGCATGACCATCGACCAGCGCGTCGTCGCGAAGCGGTCATGGAGTCGTTCGGGTCGAGAGTTCACGTTCCCCCTTTTGCGAAGCTGTAGCGTCCCACTGGTAGATACGGAATCCGCCAGACCGGATTACCTCACCCGGTATTCATCACGGCGCCCAGAGATTTGCGCAGCTGGTCAAGTTCGCCATTGAGGCCGTTCGTATCGATTGCCGTTTCGGCAAGCTCGTCCTGCACGAGCTCGCGCAGACGCTGGCGCAGGCGATGTACCGACACGGCGACCGTGTTGCGACGCATCTTGAGCGCGTCGGCGACGCGTTCGTAATCGGCCTCGCTCGGACGTTCGGCCAGGAACTCGCACAGCTGATCGAACAACCCGGATCTGCCGGCCGCGGCCGTCTCGGCTTTGAGACGATGCATGGCGGCACGCAAGGCGGATTTTGCCCAGGCGCGCTCGAACGCCTGCTCGGGCGTATCGCGCTCGGCGACGTTCTGCGCTTCGCTTTCGTCGGCGCCCATCGCATCGAGCGACTGGAACTGGATTTTTCCGCCGCGTTTCTGCGCCTGAGCACTTTCAGCGGCGTCGCTGAGGAAGCGCTTGAGCGCCGTGAGCAGGAATGCGCGAAAACTTCCGCGCGCCGGGTCGGCCTGTGCGTGATAGGCGCCTTCGATGAAACGCGCGAAGAATGCCTGGCCGAGATCTTCGGCTTCATCCGCGCTGGAGCCGCGGCGGCGGACATAGGCGATTACCGGCGATCGATAGGTCCGGCACAATTCCTCGAGTGCAGCGCGCGCTCCCGCGGTTTCCCTTCCCGCATGCAGGACGATGCTCCAGCGCGTCGTCTGAAACCGATTCACGGCATGGGTCCCCTCTCCCGCTGTGCCATGTTGCCACATCCGCTGTGGCACCGGGACGGATGCGATGCGCGTTGCGTCACCCAACCGATATCGCCGGGGACGGCTGGGCGCAACGATATCGCTGGCTTTCCCGGCCGGCCGGGCACGCGTGGCGATCCTAGCCGAGGAACTCCCGGCCGAAGATCAGCACGAACAGGCCGCAGCCGGCGCTGCCGAGGATCAGGCAGATCCACTCTATCGGGTTCCGTGCGCGCCCGCGCATGATGCACGCCGCGCCGAACAGCAGACCGGCCAGTGCCGGGAGGGCAGCGATCAGGTCCCAGAAGCGCACTGAAGCCGCGCCTGGCGTGTGCGTGTAGGATGCGTCGCCGACGACGAACAGGAAGCCGAGCAGCAGCACCCCAAGCCAGGCGAGTTCAACACCGATCGCGAGCAAAGGAATGTAGGCAGCCAGGCGTGATGTGAGCAGCCCAGCCTTCGGCACGCCCGCCGCCGGCCTGGCCGCGCTCCGCCGGCGCAGTTCCGCAGCCGCACTGGCGACCGCGAATCCCCCAAGGACGATGCCGCCGATTCCAGCCAGACGGTCCGAGGCCGACTTGCCGCTCAGGCACAGCCACAGACCGCCGAGTGCGAACGGCGCCCCGAGGAATCCGATCATCAACTCGAACGCCGATTGCCGGCGTCCCGCCAGTGGCGCCCGCGCCTGCGCGGAAGGCGTGGGTGGCGCAAGCCTCGACGAAAGCAGAGGCAACGGATGCTCGACCAATTCGGGATCGCCGTCGAGATGGAACTGGCGTCTTGCGACGTCGACGCGCAGGCGCCGCCTGTCTCCGTAGCGCCCGAGCAGATCGAGAATCACCGCGCCCTGCCGAGGGAATTCGATCGCCCCGGCAACGCCATGCAGCGGCAGGTCGACAAGGACTTCGTCGCCGGCCGTTGCGACGATGCGCGTTCGTTCCCATGCCGGTGCACGATCGTCGAATTCCTCCAGGCACTCGACGCGAAAGGTGCCGTCGGGCGAGCGGATCGTCGTCAGCGTATTGTTGCCGGCATCGAGCAGCGCTTCGTAGACGAGCGCGCCCCAGTTGCGCACGCGCTCGACGATGATGTCGCGCCGAGCCTGCGCCCACGGCGGCGCGCGTTCGCTCCACCAGCGGCCCAGCGGGATCCAGACCGGCACCGGCTTGACCGCCGTCCGGCAACTGAATTCGATCGAACGCTCGTCGCCCTCGCTGTAAACCAGCAGATCGGCCCCGCCGGAGCCGGACTGACGCGTGCTGATCGTGTACATGGCATTCGGCATCGTCGAGTCCTGTGCGCACTTCTTCAACGTTGTCGCGATCGCCTTGCGAACAATTTCCTTCCCCCCACAACCACCGGCCAGACGGCTTCAGGGCATTGGCTTTATCCGGTTCTATCTTGGCGCGATGCTGAAATTCTCCACCCAGACAATCTCGCAGGCACCGGCGCCGGTGTCGCCGCGCGTCAGAGAGCTGACGGTCTTGCCGCCGTTCGGCCAGTCCGCCTCAACCAGATAGCCGTCGAATGAGACGATATCGCCGACACGCGTGCGTTTGATCGCGCGCTCGATCGAGTCGTCGGCGGCGATCAGGTGCATGTTCGCGCTCGACTCGATGATCTCGCGCTCCGGAATCGGGAGCTGCCTGACCTGCCAGACATAGAACCGGCCGGATTGGGAAATGTGTACTTTGTCGAGCACTCCGCTGTCGGACATGCGGCCCCAGCCAAGCGCCAGATCGACCGGCACGAGTCGCGCGAGCTGATCCCAGCGATAGTCGGCGCGGCCGAGCACGCGCGCGGTCAGCGCGAACTTCGCCAGCGGCTTGATCGCGACGTCGCCCTTGCGCAGCGCCGGCGCGTCGCCGGCCGCTTGCTGCGACGGGGAATCGGCAACGAGCACGCCGGGCGGATGAGCGATCGGCCGCGAACCGTGCCAGTACCAGACGAGCGCGACCAGAAGCGCCAGCAGCCACAGCCAGCGCGGAATTGCGCTCAATCGAAATCAGCGGCCAGCGCCGACCGTGACGCTTCCGTGAGCGCGCTGCGCTCGGAATAACGAGGATGATCCACCCGCAGTTCGACGGCGGCTCCGCGCTTGAACGCGCTGACTTGCGCGGCATCGAGATCGAAGCGCAGGAAATGCACGGCCGAGGTCTTCTGCTCGGTGCTGCGATCCATATCCTCGTCGGCGATTGCGACGACAGGCGCCTGCCCGTCGATGCGAAGGGCAATTCGATTCTCGATGTCGTGCAGTTCGAGCAGACGTCGCGCGCGCTCCTCCGGGTCCGGGTACTCGATCAGCATCGTCGCCTTGAGGTTGGCGCCGTCGGGAATCAGCGGGTTGTACGCATCGAGTTCGTCCTGGATGCCGGCGGCCTCGAAGATGCGCTCGACGCGCAACATTTCCTGGACCTGGTACTGGATCGTGAGCCGGTCCTCGAACAGCAGCGTCACATGCGCCCCGATCGATACCTTGCGTGGCTGCTTATGGTCGAGCACCCGCGCGCGGAACGCCGGGCGCTCGCGCGCGTAGGCTTCGAGAGTGTAGAGGTCGGCTTTAGACAGTTTGTTCATTGGATTCCGGCAGGTTTCTTTTTGGACGCGGATGAACGC
>Ga0070672_100002527_pt1 | contig 11648 bp, 11 predicted proteins | sample KBSM13metaG_FD_66151 | JGI IMG/M metagenome (GOLD analysis project Ga0070672, IMG submission 66151) | Miscanthus rhizosphere microbial communities from Kellogg Biological Station, Michigan, USA - KBS M1-3 metaG | ecosystem: Host-associated > Plants > Roots > Rhizosphere > Soil ... | reverse complement strand
GCGCGGCGTCGCGACCTTGCTGGTCGACGACAAGCCCGGCACCGCCGTCGCGCCGCAGGCCAATGCGACGCAGGCGCGCACGATGGAGCACTTCCGGCGCCTCGGCTTCGCCGACGAGATCCGAGCGCTCGGACTGCCGCCCGACTTCCCGACCGACATCGCGTACTTCACCCGCTTCGCGCGCCACGAACTGGCGCGCTTCAGCCTGCCGTCGGCGCGCGAGGCGTCGCGCCTGGTCCGCGAGACGACCGGCAGCTGGAGCGCCGCCGAGCTGCCGCATCGGATCTCGCAACGGCTCGTCGAGGCGACCCTGCGCCGCCATGCGGAAAAGCACCCGTCGGTCGCGTTGCATTTCGGCTGGCGCCTGCTGCGCTTCGACGACCAGGACGAGGCGGTCGAGGCGCAGCTCGAACGCGTCGCCGACGGCCGGCGCCACACGGTGCACGGAGCCTACCTCGTCGGCGCGGACGGACCACGCAGCACCGTGCGCCAGCAGCTGGGAATCCGTCACGGCGGCGAGGCTGCGATCGCACGCGATTTCATGGGCGGCCGGATGGTCGCGGTCCACCTGCTCGCGCCGACGTTCTATGCGGACGTGCCGCATCCGCCGGCCTGGATGAACGTCACCTTCAACCCCGAGCGGCGTGCCTTCATGGCCGCGGTCGACGGTCGCGGCGAATTCGCTTTCCATACCCAGCTTCGTGCGCACGAGCGTGAGGACTCACTGAGCGATGCCGATGCGAGGGCGCTGTTCCATGCGGCGATCGGTCTGGAAATGCCGATCGAGATCCTGTCGCGCGGCACCTGGACCGCCGGGCATTGCCTGGTGGCCGAGCGCTTCGGCAGCGGCCGCGTGCTGCTTGGCGGCGATGCGGCCCACCTCTTCACGCCGACCGGCGGGCTCGGCTACAACACCGCGGTCGAGGACGCCGTCAACCTCGGCTGGAAGCTCGCCGCGAGCATCGCCGGCCAAGCCGGGCCGCTGCTGCTCGCCAGTTACGACGCCGAGCGCCGGCCGCTCGCAAAGCGCAACACCGGCTATGCGAAGGGCTTCGCCGATTCGCTCGGCCGGTTCGAGCCGGTGCCGGAGATCGAAGACGATTCTGCTGCCGGCGCGGCCGCTCGACAGGCTGCCGGCGACTACCTCGCGGCCCATGGCCGGGCCGAGTTCAACATTCCCGGCATCACGTTCGGCGGGCGCTATGACGATTCGCCCATCATCTTCGGCGACGGCACGACACCGCCGCCGGATCGCGCCAATATCTACGTGCCGACGGCCTGTCCCGGTGGGCGTCCGCCACACGCGTGGCTCGCCGGCGGTCGTTCGCTGTTCGACACCTTTCATGCCGAGTGGACCTTGCTCGCGTTCGACGACCAGACTAACGAGACGTCCCGCTTCGCCGCGGCGGCGGCGTCGGTCGGCATGGACCTTCGCGTGGTCACGCTGAACAACGCCGACCTCCTGGCGCGCTATGAGGCGCCGCTGGCGCTGATCCGCCCGGACCAGATCGTCGCCTGGCGCGGTTCGGACACGGCGGATGCCGCACGGGTGGTGCGGAAAGTTCTCGGCTTCTCGCCGAGCTGATTCCGTTCTGGGCGCTGGGCGTCTCGACCGCTTCCAGCCCGGTCATCACTTGGCCAAGGAAACCGGGATGGCACGACCGTCGTAGCCGCCCAAATGGCAGCATTCGGGAAAAAGATTGTTGACAATAGACACATCGGCGCGAGAATCGCCGCATGCTCAGCCCCGAGCCCGTCGTGAGTCCGCCCGAAGGCGTCCGCCTGTTGAAGAGCCATTCGCTGACCGTCCTGGTCCAGCGTGAGCTCGAGCGGATGATCCTTTCCGGCGAGATCGCGGTCGGCGAAAAGCTCAACGAGATCGCGATCGCGGCGCACCTCGGCGTCTCGCGCGGCCCGGTCCGCGAGTCGTTCCGAGCGCTCGAGGAAACCGGGCTGGTGCGGATCGAAAAGAACCGCGGCGTCTTCGTGCGCGAGATCTCGGTCGACGAAGCCGATGACATCTACGAGATCCGCGCGACCTTCGATCAGATGGCCGGTCGCAAGCTCGCGCTCTCGATCACCGCCGACCAGCTCGCCAGCCTGCGTGCGCTGCTCGATGCGATGGAGGCCGCCACGCGGGCGAAGGACCTCGAGCGCTATCACCCGCTGAACCTGCGCTTTCACGACATGCTGGTCGAGTACGCGAACAACCCGAAGCTGCTGCAGATGTACCGCCGGCTCGTCAACGAGTTGAGCCTGTACCGGCGCCACACCCTGGCCCAGCGCGACCGGCTGCCGACCTCGACGCAGGAGCACAAGCGCATCCTCGACGGCATTGCCTCGGGCGACGCCGACCTCGCCGGCCGCCGCCTCTACGACCATGCGATGGCGAGCCGCGCCCGCATGCACACCCTGCCGGCCGCAGCAGGTGCGCCCGCGGCGGGCGCCGTCGAGGCAGACGAGCGACCCGAACCGATCATCAAGAAGAAGCGAGCGACCGCGCCTGTCCGCAGGCCACAAGTCGCCGAACCTGTCATCAAGGCGTAAATGCCGAACACGATGCTTGCCGGGGTCGACACCCCTTCCCACCACAGGAGACTGGACATGCAGAAATCGATCGTGCGCTTTTGGAGTCACACGCCCCGCTGGGCGCTCGTCGCGCTGGCCTTCGTGCTCGCACTGTTGCTCGCGCCGCAGCGCGCATTCGGTCAGGCCTGCGAGGACCCGAAGGTGCTTCGCTTCTCGATCATCCCGACCCAGGAGTCGGTGCGCGAGCTGACGCTTTACAAGCCGGTGCTCGACCTGCTCGCGAAGAACAGCGGCAAGAAGATCGAGTTCTACATGCCGACCTCGTACTCGTCGGTCGTCGAGGCGCTGCTCGGCAAGTGGGTCGATGTCGCGGTGCTCGGGCCCGAGTCGTACCTGATTGCAAAGACCCAGGGCGCCAACATCGACGTCTTCGCGACCTACTACAAGAAGGCGGAAGGCGTGCAGGAAGCCGGCCCCGGCTTCAAGTCGATCCTGATCACGAAGAAGGGCTCGAAGTTCACGACGGTCGAGTCGGTCAAGGGTTCGGTGATGCTGCTGGTCGATCCGGCCAGCACGTCGGGCTCGCTGATCCCCGAATCGATCTTCGGCGGCAAGGTCATCAAGCAACCGTTGAAGCAGTACTTCAGCAAGGTCGCGTTCTCGGGCGGCCACGACTTGTCGGCGATCGCGGTCTTCGAAGGGAAGGCCGATTCGGCATTCGTCGCGACCCACCGCTTCATGAACGCCATGACCGCGAGCAAGGGCAAGATGAAGGCGGATGACTTCAATATCCTGTGGACCTCGCCGCTGATTCCGCAGGACCCATTCGTCTACCGCTCGACCCTCTGCCCGGAGCTGAAAGCAAAGATCCAGCAGACCTTCGTGACCCTCGACGGCACGCCGGAAGGCCAAAAGTACCTCGAGAACGTCGGCTCGGAGAAGTTCGTCGTGATGAAGGACTCCGACTACGACGTGATCCGCGAAGCGGGCGGCGGCAAGTAGCGCGACCCGATCACCGACCCCCCCGCACGACGAGGAGACGACGGTGCAGCCTGTGCTCGAAGTGAAGAACCTGCGCGCGGCCTATGGCGCGCGCGAGATCCTGAAAGGCGTCAGCTTCTCGCTCAACGCCGATGACTTCTTCGCAATCATCGGCCCGAGCGGCGCCGGCAAGTCGACCCTGATTCGCTGCGTCAATCGGCTGGTCGAGCCGAGCGGCGGCGAAATCTGCTTCAACGGGCGCGACATCGTGAAGGTGCCGGTGCAAGAGCTGCGCGAGGTCCGCCGCAACATCGGCATGATCTTCCAGGAGTTCAACCTGATCGAGCGGCTGTCGGTCATCGACAACGTGCTGACCGGTCGGCTCGGCTACACGGGCACGTTGCGCAGCCTGTTCCGGGCCTACACCAAGGCCGACATCGAGCAAGCGCTGAAGCTGCTCGACCGGGTCGGCCTGAGCGAGCACATCGACAAGCGTGCTGACCGGCTGTCGGGCGGCCAGCGCCAACGCGTCGGCATCGCCCGCGCGCTGATCCAGAACCCGAAGCTGCTGCTGGTCGACGAGCCGACCTCGAGCCTCGACCCGAAGATCGCGCGCGAGGTGATGGGGCTCATCCGCGAGATGGCGCGCGAGTTCCACATCCCGGTCCTGTGCAACATCCACGACGTCGACTTGGCGTGCGACTTCTGCTCCCACGTGATCGGCCTGCAGGACGGCATCAAGAAGTTCGACGGCCCGCCGGCCGAGCTCGACAAGCGCGCGCTGCAGGACATCTACGCGATGGAGGTGCTGTGACGGCGGGCCGAGTCCCGCGCGGTCCTGGACCATCCAGCGCCCACGCGCGAGCGCAGCCGATGCATTTGATCGCACAGGGGCTCCGATGAACGCGGCGACGCTCGACCTGCGCGTCGCCGAGATCGCGGCCGGGCGGCGCCGTACGCGCACCGCGCGCTACACCGCGTACTTCGCAATCGCCGCGCTGGTGCTGTGGAGCATCGAGGCGATCGTGATCGCCGACACCGACTGGAGCCGGATCGTCGGCGCCTCGCTGTTCACGACGCTCGGCCGCTTCCTCGAGCTCGACCTCAGCCTGATCCCGGAGCTCTGGGAGCCCGCGCTCGAGACGATCCTGATGGCGACGCTGGCCACTTTGGCCGGCCTCGTGCTGTCGATTCCCGTGGCGTGGCTCGGTGCCGCCAACATCACGCCATTCGGCAAGACCTCGTACGCGATCGGGCGCTTTCTGATGACGATGTCGCGCTCGGTGCACGAGATCGTCTGGGGCTTGATCTTCGTGTCGGCGGTGGGGCTCGGCGCGCTCGCCGGCGTGCTGGCGATGGCGGTGCGCTCGATCGGCTTCATCTCGAAGACGATCGCCGAGGCGATCGAGGACGTCGACCCGAAGCCGGTCGAGGCGATCCGCGCGGCCGGCGGCACGCGCTTCCAGATTCTGATGTTCGCGATCGTTCCGCAGATCATTCCGGTCTTCGTCGGCAACATGATCTTTGAGTGGGACATCAACATCCGCCGCTCGACGATCCTCGGCCTGGTCGGCGCCGGCGGCCTCGGCCTGCTGTTGTTCCGCCAGATGGCGATGTCGAACTACGGCGGTATCGCGACGGTGATCCTCGCGGTGCTCGCGCTGATCGTGTTCGGCGAAGTGGTTTCCTACTATGCCCGCCGAGCCGTCATCTGACCTGGCGATGCCGGCCGAGACCTCCGCCGATCTCGGGATGGGCCGCACGGTCGGCCGCTCGGCGCTGGCGATGGCCGGCGGCACGACACATCGGCCGGCGGGCGATGGCTCGGCGCACCGGCCCGCCGGCGTCGCGACGTGGTCGCGCTTCCGCTACCCGCAGAGCCTCTACAAGTACGCGGCGGTGCTCGGCACGCTGGCGCTGATCGCGTTCTCGCTCGAGTACCTGAACATCCCGCTCGACCGCCTGCCCGGCATGCTCGGGCGGATGGGCGAGATGCTGGCGCGGCGCTACTTCCCGCCGAACGTCGGCCACATCCTCAACACCGACTACCTGCACTCGGTCGTCGAGACGCTGCAGATGTCGTACCTCGCGACGGTGCTCGGCATCTCGGCGGCGATTCCGCTGGCCTGGTTCGCGGCCTACAACATGACGCCGAGTCGGCGCTTCCTGTACCCGGTCGCGCGCCTCTTCATCATGGCCTGCCGCTCGGTCCACGAGATGATCTGGACCATCCTACTGGTCGCCTTGCTCGGATTCGGCATGTTGCCGGGCGCGCTCGCGCTGACGCTGTTCTGCATCGGCTTCGCCGGCAAACTGTTCTCCGAAGCGGTCGAGGCGATCGAGCTCGGCCAGGTCGAGGCCATCCGCTCAGCCGGCGGCAATGCGCTGCAGGTCTTCGTGTTCGCGGTGCTGCCGCAGGTGCGCGTCGCCTGGACCGGCATCACGATCTACACCTGGGACGTGGTCTTCCGCGCCGCGACGGTGGTCGGCTTCTTCGGCGCCGGCGGCATGGGCTGGTACCTGCGCGAGAGCGTGCAGCGGGTCGCCTCGCGCGACGTCGCCGCGATCCTGCTGTCGATCATCATCGTCGTCATCATTTCCGAACTGTTCTCCGCCTGGCTGCGCAAGCGCATCGCCCGGGCGATCGCCTGACACCCGAATCCCTCTCTCCCTCTTCAAAGGAACTCCTCATGAACGCCAGGAACGCTGCCGACGCAGAACGTTTCGTCTCCGTCAACGGACGCCGCTACCGCTGGATGGACCGCCCGCTGGTCATCGTCTGCGTCGACGGCTGCGAGGCCGACTACATCACCCAGGCGGTGCAGGCCGGCGTCGCGCCGTTCCTGAAGCGCGCCTGCGAGCAGGGCGCCTCGCTGCTCGGCGACTGCGTGGTGCCGAGCTTCACGAACCCGAACAACCTGTCGATCGTGACCGGCGTGCCGCCCTCGGTGCACGGCATCTGCGGCAACTACTTCTACGACCGCGAGGCCGGCGAGGAAGTGATGATGAACGACGCGAAGTACCTGCGCGCCGACACCATCCTCGCGGCGTTCTCGAACGCCGGCGGCAAGGTCGTGGTCATCACCGCGAAGGACAAGCTGCGCACCCTCCTCGGCAAAGGCATGAACGGCATCCGCTTCTCGGCCGAGAAAGCCGATCAGCTCAGCGAGTCGAACAACGGCATCACCGGCGTGCTCGAGCTGGTCGGCAAGCCGCTGCCGACCGTGTACAGCGCGGATCTCTCGGAATTCGTGTTCGCGGCCGGCGTCAAGCTGATGGCGCGCGACCGGCCCGACCTGATGTACCTGTCGACGACCGACTACGTGCAGCACAAGCACGCGCCGGGAACGCCGGCCGCCAATGCGTTCTACGCGATGATGAGCGGCTACCTCGAGCAGCTCGACGCGATGGGCGTGACGATCGCGCTGACCGCCGACCACGGCATGAACGCGAAGACCGACGCCGCCGGCCGGCCGCAGATCCTGTTCCTGCAGGACTGGTTCGATGCCGAGCTTGGCGCCGGCAAGGCCCGCGTGATCCTTCCGGTCACCGATCCGTATGTCGCACACCACGGCTCGCTCGGCTCGTTCGCGACCGCCTATCTGCCGGAGTCGGCCGATCAGGCAGCAGTCATGAAGAAGCTCGCGACCCTGCCCGGCGTCGAGGTCGTGCTGTCGCGCGCCGATGCGGCCGAGCGCTTCGGCCTGCCGACCGACCGGATCGGCGACGTCGTGATCGTCTCGGAGCGGCTCTATGTGATCGGCACGAGCCCGGCGCGCCACGACCTGTCGGGCCTCGACGCGCCGCTGCGTTCGCACGGCGGCCTGTCGGAGCAGGCGGTGCCGCTCGTCTTCAACCGCCGCCTCGAAGGCGTCACGACGACGCGGCGCCTGCGCAACTTCGACATTTTCGACCTGGCGTTGAACCACGCGGTCTGAGCGCGAAGGACTTGCGATGAAGCACTGGCAATACCAGAACCCGGTCGCGATCCATTTCGGCACCGGTGTGCTCGAGACGCTGCCGAACGTTCTGGCCGGCCGCAAGGCGACCTTGGTGACGTTTCCCGAAGCCGAGTCGTTCGGCCTGTTGCCGCGTCTGAAGAAGCTGCTCGGCACGTCGCTCACGGGCGTGATCGATCAGACCCAGCCGAACCCCGATGTCGACGGCCTCGATGCGCTGTACCGCGGGTTCTGGGCCACGCCCGATGCGAGCGAGGTCATCGTCGCGGTCGGCGGCGGCAGTGCGCTCGACACCGCGAAGGCGCTGATGGTCGGCACCGAGAGCGGCGAGTTCGATGCGCTGGTCGCGCTGCTCGCGACCGGCAAGCCGTTCCGGCCTCATCGGGTCAAGTCGCTGATCGCGGTGCCGACGACCTCGGGCACCGGCAGCGAGGTGACGGGTTGGGCCACGGTCTGGCACCGCGCGGTCGGCAAGAAGTACTCGCTGCACCTGCCGGAGACCTGGCCCGAGGCCGCGTTCGTCGATCCGGAGCTCGTGCTGTCGCTGCCGCCCGGGCCGTCGCTCGCGGCCGGGCTCGATGCGCTGTCGCACGCGCTCGAATCGATCTGGAACGTCAACGCAAATCCGATCTCCGACAACCACGCGGTCAACGCGGCGCGCGCGGTCCTCGCGACCTTGCCGAAGCTGATGAAGAACCTGCGCGACGTCGAATTGCGCAGCCGGATGGCTTTCGCCGCGCTGACCGCCGGCCTCGCGTTCTCGAACACGCGGACCGCGCTCGCCCATTCGATCTCGTACGACATGACGATCCACCACGGGCTGCCGCACGGCATCGCGTGCTCGTTCACATTGCCGCTGGTGCTGAAGCGCGCCATCGGCGCCGATGCCGGCCGCGACGCGGTGCTCGCACGCGTCTTCGACGTGCCGCTCGCCCAGGCGCCGCAGTTCCTCACCGACTTTCTCGAGGGGCTCGGCGTCAGCACGCGCTTCGAAAGCTACGGCGTCTCGGCGGCCGAGTCGCAGCAGATGATCGTGCAGGCGCTCGACGGCGTGCGCGGCAAGAACTTCATCGGCGTCGCGGCAACCGCCTGACGACACCGTCCCCCATCCAAGGAGAGCCCAACATGAATGCCCGAGAACTGCGCCGTGAGGCGATGCGGATCGGCGGCGAAAGCGTCCATCGCGACCGCGTCATCGACGTCTTCAATCCCTATACCGAGCAGCTGATCGGCACCGTGCCGAAGGCGAGCGTCGAGGACGTGCGCCGCGCGTTGACGATCGCGAAGGCCTACAAGCCGAAGCTGACGCGCTTCGAGCGCGCTGCGATCCTGAACAAGGCGGCGACGATCATCCGCAGCCGGCTCGATGAGTTCTCCGACCTGATTACAGCCGAGTGCGGACTTTGCAAAAAGGATTCGCTGTATGAGATCGGCCGGGTCAGCGACGTGCTGCTGTTCGGCGCCAACGAGGCGCTGAAGGACGACGGGCAGATCTTCTCGTGCGACCTGACGCCGCACGGCAAGAAGCGCCGCGTCTACACGCAGCGCGACCCGCTGCTCGGGGTGATCACCGCGATCACGCCGTTCAACCACCCGATGAACCAGGTCGCGCACAAGGTCGTCCCGTCGATCGTCACCAACAACCGAATGGTGCTGAAGCCGTCCGAGAAGGTGCCGTTCTCGGCGATCGCACTCGCCGACGTGCTGTACGAAGCCGGCCTGCCGCCCCAGATGTACCAGGTCGTCACCGGCGACCCGGCCGAGATCGCCGACGAGCTGCTGACGAACCCGGCGGTCGACTTGATCACGTTCACCGGCGGCGTCTCGATCGGCAAATACATCGCATCGAAGGCCGGCTATCGGCGCATGGTGCTCGAGCTCGGCGGCAACGACCCGATCATCGTGATGGAAGACGCCGACCTCGAGGAAGCGACGACCTTGGCCGCCGCCGGTTCGTACAAGAACTCGGGCCAGCGCTGCACCGCGATCAAGCGGATGCTGGTGCAGGAGTCGGTCGCCGACCGCTTCGTCGAGATGCTTGTCGCCAAGACGAAGGCATGGACGTACGGCGATCCGATGGACCCGAAGCTCGAGATGGGCACCGTGGTCGACGAGGCCGCCGCGCGCTATTGCGAAGACAAGGTCAACGAGGCGGTCGGCAAGGGCGCCAAGGTGCTGGTCGGCAATGTGCGCAAGGGCGCGCTGTATTCGCCGACGGTCGTCGACAAGGTCACGCAGGACATGCCGCTGGTGCTGCACGAGACCTTCGGCCCGGTCTCGCCGGTGATCCGCTTCAAGACCATCGACGAGGCGATCCGGCTCTCGAACTCGACCGCCTACGGCCTGTCGTCGGCGGTCTGCACGAACCGCTTCGACTACATCACGCGCTTCATCGCCGAGCTCGAGGTCGGCTCGGTCAACGTGCGCGAGGTGCCGGGCTACCGGCTCGAGCTGACGCCGTTCGGCGGCATCAAGGACTCGGGCCTCGGCTACAAGGAAGGCGTGCAGGAGGCGATCAAGAGCTTCACCAACGTGAAGACGTACTCGTTGCCCTGGGTCTGACGCCAGGAGGCCGGCGCCAAGACCCGGCCCTGCGCTCGACATGGGCCGCGAGAGAGAATGTTCGCTCCGCGTCTCTGCGTCGAACGTCATGCGGCGTGCTGCCGTCATCTCGCTCTGGATCGGTCTGTGGCTGTCGTTGCCGGCGGCCGCCGCCAGCGTGACCTTGCATCCGAACGGCAATCTCGTCGTCTTCGAAGGGCGGATCGAGCCCGGCGACTTCGAGAAGGTCGAGAAACTCGCGCGCGAAGCCTCGCCGACCGGCATCTACCTGGCATCGCCGGGCGGCAACGTGGCCGTTGCGATGCGCATCGGCGCGCTGGTGCGCCGCCTCGCCTGGGAGACGAAGTCGGCCGAGGGCCGCAGCGTGCCGATGAACATGCGCGACAGTGTCGCGATCGCGTACGGCGTTAAGGACCCGCAGCAGAACAACCAGTGCACCAGTGCCTGCTTCCTGATCTTCATCTCGGGCATCTACCGCGACGGCCACGGCCTCGGCATCCACCGGCCGTACATGTCGGCCGCGGACCAGGAGCGCCTGGGACCCGAGGACCAGGCCAAGGCGGTCAACGGCGTGCGCGCCGTCGTCGAATACTTCGTGCGGCGGATGGGCGTGCCGAGCCGTTACGTCGAGGAGATGTACGCGATGCCGAGCGACCGCATGCGCTGGATCACCGACGAGGAAATCGAAGCCGACTTCAGAGGCTTCGTTCCGCAGGTGCGCGAGTGGGTCAAGTCGCAATGCGGCGACGAGGCAGAGACCTTGCGCTGCAAGGAGAACGTGATGACCGGGATCAAGATCCGGGCGCTGGAGCAGAACGCGAAGGCACCTTCGCCTTGAGAGAAGCCGGCGCGGAGCCGGCCGTAGGGCGCCAGATTAATTGCTCTGGCGCATGAGCGGTGACAATGACTTAGAGAAAGCCGCGCCACAGGGAAGTCTGAATGCGTGCATGAGTTCGTGCGACTGGCCTACACGCGCGCCAAAGTTATTGCACCAGATGCTCGTCGCCCTTCCACGATCCGGCTAAGTGGCAAGCGGCAACACACCGCTCCTCAGGCTTCTTGGCTCTGACTCGCGGACGACGCCTTCGAAGCCTTCACGATCAGCTGGCGGTAGAGCTCCTCGACCGCCGCGTCGTGCTCGGCCAACTCACCGGCGACGTTGGGGCTCATGCGATCTGCGCTACGCCGAGCGCTGACCGGCAGGGCCTCGAGCGCGCCGGATTGGGCGCAGGCGCCAAGAATGCCAACAGGGTCGAGAAGAGCAGCGAAGTGGTTGGAAATCGTCATCATCCGAATTTGAGTTGCTGAGGCGCCGAGGCGTCCGCCAACCGGGCCACGGCGAAGCCTTTGATTTTAGGGGAATCCGATCTGCTGGAGGGATGCCACCGGGTGCGGGTCCGGTACTTCATTTGCAACACTCCTTCTGCTTACGCAGTGATCAGTGTGTTGCGTCGACCGGTTGAATCCGCCACCCCAAGCGGTCACACGGCGGTCGAGATTCGGCGCCGCAAAGCCGACCGTGTGGTGCCGCTCGAAGTACGAACGGCCGCGGATTACGACACCGTATTCACGCCGATCGCCCGCGATCCGGTCGGCGCGCTGCTGATGTTCAACGAC
>Ga0070672_100002506_pt1 | contig 11687 bp, 6 predicted proteins | sample KBSM13metaG_FD_66151 | JGI IMG/M metagenome (GOLD analysis project Ga0070672, IMG submission 66151) | Miscanthus rhizosphere microbial communities from Kellogg Biological Station, Michigan, USA - KBS M1-3 metaG | ecosystem: Host-associated > Plants > Roots > Rhizosphere > Soil ... | reverse complement strand
CCGAGGATGCCGAACCGCTCGGCGAGGGCCACGGTCTCGGGCGAGCCGAGCTTCGTCATGTCGGCCTTGTAGAGATCGCGGCCGTCGAGCGCCTTGCGCACGCGCGGGTCCGAGAACGTCCGCTTTTCGAGCTCCAGGCAGGGGAGGCACCACTCCGCCGAGAAGTCGATGACGGCCGGACGTGCGGCCTTGGCGCCCGTGGCCGCGCCCGAAGCCGTCACCGCAGCGGCGCCGACCGGATACGGCTGCCAGCCCTCGACCGTACGCGGGACGAAGAAAATCGCGATCGCGAGAAAGAGCGCGGCGACGCCGGCCCGCAGCGGCCACCGGAGGCCGTAGCCGCGAACCAGGATCGCCACCAGTCCGATGACCAGAACGATCGGCAGCAGCCACAGGCCCACGGGACGCGGGAGGACGCTCCGGAGGAAATAGGCGGCCATGGCGAGCAGGATCCACCCGAACACCTTCTTGACCGATTCCATCCATGCCCCGGCTCGCGGAAGGCGCGAGAGGCTCCCCGAGAAAGCGCCGAGGAAGAGGTAGGGGAGTCCGAGCCCCAGTGAAAGCACGAAGAAGAGGAGGAGACCGAGGGCCGGGTCCTGGCGCGCCGCGACGAAGGCGAGCAGCCCGACGATGAATCCGCCGACGCAGGGAGCCGCGACGACGCCGACGAAGAGGCCCATGCCGAACGCTCCCGCCGCCCCGCTGCGCGCTCCCGCGCGATTCATCAGGAACGAGGGCATCCGGATCTCCCAGTATCCGAACATCGACAGCGCCATGAGCACCAGGACTCCGGCGATCGCGGTCAGCACGATCGGGTTCTGCAGGAGCGAGCCGAAGAGCTTGCCGGAAAGCGCCGCGGCGACACCGAGGGCGGAGTACGTCGCGGCCATGCCCAGCACGTAGAGGGCCGAGAGGCCGAACGCGCGCGAGGTCGAGCCGCCCGCTTCGCGCGAGAAGAACCCGACGGTCAGAGGAATCACGGGGTAGACACAGGGCGTGAGGTTCAGCGCGAGGCCGCCGAGGAAGACCGTCAGGAGAACCAGCAGGAGGCCGCGCTTCTCGAGCAGAGCCTGGAGCTCGCCTCCCGCGGTCCCCGCCGCCGGCGCGTCCTTTTGAACGCGACGGGCTTCCGAAAGCGGGACCGCGCCTCCGGCGAGAGGAGCGTCCGCGGCGGCCGGGGCGGTTGCCTCGGTCGTTGCGGCGGCGCCCGCCGGACTCGCCGCCCCCCCGGTGCGGAACGCGACGCTCGCCGGTGCGAGACACTGCGCGTCGTTGCAGGCCTGGAACTCGACCGTGCCCGAAACGGCGGGAGCCGCGGCGCCCGTCCACTCCACCGGGACCTCGATCGTGAAGTCGTGCGCGTAGACGGAAAGCGGCGTCTCGGAGAACGCGAACTTCTCCATCTTTCCTTCGGGGAAACGGGGCTCGCCGAACTTGACGCCCGGCTGCTCGGCGAGCGTGACGGTCGTCGGGATCAGATAATCCTCGGAAGGCTTGTGGCTGTTGACGTGCCAGCCCGACGCGAGCGTCGCCTTCAGGGCCAGCGTGCCGCGGCCGGCCGCGCTCCCGGGCGTGACCGCGGCGTCGACCTTGAGCAGGCTCGCCGGATCCGGAGCCGCGGCGAAGGCCGGCCGGGCGCCTGACGTCAGCGTCAGCGCGAGAAACAGAAGACCGAGCGCCGCGCGCTTCACGGCGTGGGCGGGCTCGAGAGTCGCGCAATGAAGGACTGCACGCGCTCGATGTATTTCGAGTTGGGGTGATCCGCCGCAAACTTCTTGTAGAGCGCCAGGGCTTCGGCAGGCTTGTTCTGCGCGAGCGGGATCTGCGCCGCGAAGAGCTCGGCGCGCTCCTTCTGGTCGGGATTCTTCGTCGTCGCGATGAGCTGGTCGATCGCCCGCCGGGACGCCGCCGGGTCGGAGAGCTCGAGCTCGACCGCGGCCAGGCTTTCGAGAGCCGCTTCGCGCACGCCGGCGCCGGGATTCGGAGCCACCGACGCGCGTTCCAGCCGCGGCAGCGCCGCCTTGGGGTCCTTGCGCGCGTAGAGCTCTCGGCCCGTCGCCAGCGCTTCGTTCGCGGAGAGCGTGGCGACGTCCTGCGCTTCGACCTTCTTGGAGAACTGCCGATAGAGATCGAGATCCTTGTGGGCGTGGCGATAGAAGTCCGGAGCGTCCTTGAATCCCTGCATCAGGAAAACGAGCCGGCCCTCGGGCGTCGTGATCAGCACCGAGGGCGCCGTGGCGACGCCGTAGAGCTCCTGCAGAGGCTTGGCTTCGGGAAAGTCGTAGCGCACTTTGACGGGAACCATCCCGATCAGCAGCGCTTCGAAATCGAAGGCCGGGTAGAGCAGACTCTGCATCCGGTGGCAGTCGCCGCAGTTCGGGCTGTCGAACTCGTAATAGACGAGCTTGTTCTCGGCCGCCGCCCGCGCGCGGGCCTCCTCGGCGGTCTTCGCCCATTCGGCGTTGCCGGGGCTTTTGACCGCGCGATTGGGATCGGGATTCGCGCTCGAGGGCGCGGCGTGCTGATGCGCGTCCTGGGCGCTCGCGGTTGTCGCCGCGGAGGCCGCGAGCAAGAGGCATGCGAGCGTGGTGGTTCCGCCGAGGGTCCGAATTCTTGGGTACATCTTGCGACCAAACCCTCCCGCGCGCCCGGGAATTCCCGGCGACGTCGCGCTAGCAGGCCCTATGATCTCGCATCATGGCGGACCTGAGAAACCATCGGGTGACCTTCGGCCTCCTCGTGGCCTCGATCGTGTTCCTGACCGGCGCGCCGCAACCGGCCGCAGCCGACGACTGGCTCCAGTGGGGACGGACGCCCCAGCACCGCGGCGTCTCGCCGGTTCAGGGCCAGCGGCCCGAGGTGATCCTCGATTCGGTCGTCTACGACCCCTTCGTCGCACAGATGAAAGCGGAGAGCGGAGAGTCCCTGCTCGCGCACTACTCGGTGCCGCTCATCCGCGACGGGGCGATCTACATGGTGTTCAAGACGGGAGTCTTCACGGGATCCGCGAACTTCGACTCCCTGACCTGGAACGTCAAGAAGCTCGAGTGGATCGGCGGACGGCTCGAGGCCGTCTGGAGCTTCGAAACCGATTGGAAGCCGGAGCCGCTGGCGCTCACGGCCTGGGAGTCGGTGCTCCAGCCCGCGATCTCGGGCCACGACATCTACGTCCCGGGCCTCGGCGGCACGGTCCATCGCGTCGCCACGGAGACCGGAATCTCGGAGGGGCGCGTCAATCCGTTCTCCGACGTGGATCCGACCCGCTATGTCGCCGGCGGTCTCGGCGTGGGGCCCGACGGCAGCGTTTTCTACAACGTGATCGACCTTCCGGATGGAGATGGGGATGTCGAGGGCGCCTGGCTCGTGAAGGTGATCCACGAGGGCGACGCTTCCCGCGTGGCCTTTTCGACGCTCGTGACCGGCGCGCCGGCTCCGACTTCGGACTGCCAGGCGCAGTTTCCGAACGATCAGCGGCCGTGGCCGCCGACGCCGGACGCGGTGGCCCCGACGATCCCGTGCGGCTCGCAGCGCCCCGGCATCAACGTCGTTCCGGCGATCGCCGAGGACGGCACGATCTACACGCTGAGCCGTGCCCATCACTCGGACCGTTACAGCTACCTCGTCGCCGTGCATCCGGATCTGACGCCGGCCTGGAAGGCTTCGTTTCGGAGCATCCTGGACGACGGCTGCGGCGTTCTCCTGCGCATCGACGATTCGAACCGCGGCTGCCGCACGGGCGCGCACCTCGGAGTCGATCCGTCGGTGAACGACCAGCCGGCGGGGCGCGTCCGTGACCAGGGGACCGCATCGCCGGTCGTCCTCCCCGACGGCAACGTCCTCATCGGCGTCTCGACGAGCTACAACTTCGCTCGCGGGCATCTCCTGAAGTTCAATCCGCAGGGCGGCGCGCTCGCGACCTACGATTTCGGCTGGGACCTCACTCCGGCGGTGTTCGAACACGACGGCACCTACTCGGTCCTCATCAAGGACAATCACTACTCGGATCCGGACGGCATCGCGTCCTACGACGTGAGCTCTCTCGACGCCAACCTCGTGCCCGAGTGGTCCTTCCTCGCGACGAACACGGAAAGCTGCGTGCGCCAGCCGGGCGGAGAGATCACCTGCATCGAAGACCATCCCGAAGGCTTCGAGTGGTGCGTGAACCAGCCGGCGCTGGACGTGGACGGCACGGCGTACATGAACGGCGAGGACGGCGTTCTCTACGCGTTCGACCGCTCCGGACAGGTGGTCGGCTCGGCGTTCCTGGATACCGCACTCGGCGCCGCCTACACGCCGCTGTCGATCGGCCCGGGAGGTGTCATTTACACGCAAAACAACGGCGTCCTCTTCGCCGTCGGCGCGGCGACACGCGCGCCCCGCGGCCAGCCGCAGACGCCCGAGAGGGAGTCGCGCGCGCCGATCTCAGTCGCGCGAGACTGATCCCGTGATGCGCCTGGCGGTGGCCTTCGTCGGCGCCCTGCTCGCGCATGCCGCGCTGGCGTCGGATTGGCTCCAGTGGGGCCGCACGCCCCAGCACCGCGGCGCCTCGCCGGTGCAGGGCCAGCGGCCCGAGATGATCCTGGACTCCCTCGTCTACGACCCTTTCGTCGAGCAGATGAAAGCCGACAGAGGGTACGCGCTGCTCGCTCACTACTCCGTGCCGCTCGTGAGAGAGGGTGCCGTCTACATGGTGTTCAAGTCCGGTGTGTACACCGGCTGGGGGAACTACGGCACGATCGATTGGAGTGTGAAAAAGCTCGAGTGGATCGACGGACGGCTCGAGGAGGCCTGGACGTTCGTCACGGACTGGAAGCCCGTTCTCAACGACCTGACCAACTGGGAGACCGTCCTGCAGCCGGCGATCTCCGGCCACGACATCTACGTGCCGGGGCTCGGCGGCACGCTCCATCGCGTGGCCACGGAGACGGGAATCTCGGAAGGGCGCGTCAACCCGTTCGCCGACGTGGATCCGACGCGGTACGTCGCCGGCGGAGTCGGCGTGGGGCCCGACGGCAGTCTCTTCTACAACGTGATCGACCTTCCGTCGAACCTCGAGGACGACGTCGAGGGCTCGTGGCTCGTTCGCGTCGAGCACGAAGGCGACGCGACGCGCGTGCCTTACTCCTCGCTCGTGACAGGAGCGCCGGCGGCGACGGATCAATGCCAGATGCAGTTCCCTTTCGAGGACCGGCCGTGGCCGCCGTCGCCGACCGCCGTGCCGCCGACGGAGAACTGCGGATCGCAGCGGGCCGCGATCAACTCGGTGCCGGCGATCGCCGAGGACGGCACCATCTACACGCTCAGCCGTGCGCACAACTCCGAACGCTACGCCTATCTCGTGGCCGTGCATCCCGATCTCACGCGGGCCTGGTCGATGTCCTTCCGCGGAATCCTCAACGACGGCTGCGGCGTGCTCGTCCCGATCGACGATCAGATCGGCAACTGTCGGACGGGCGCGGCGCACGGCATCGACCCCTCGACGAATAGCCAGCCCGCGGGATTCGTCCCGGATCAGGGATCCGCGTCGCCCGTCGTCCTGCCGGACGGAAACGTCCTGGTCGGGACGCAGAGCGGCTACAACTACGGACGCGGCCACATCTTCAAGGTCAACCCCCAGGGAGAAGCTCTCGCGACCTACGACTTCGGCTGGGACATCACGCCCGCCGTCTTCGAGCACGACGGCACGTACTCGATCGTCTTGAAGGACAACCACTACTCGAGCCCCGACGGGACCGCCTTCTACGACGTGACGACTCTGGATGCCAACCTGGTGCCTGAATGGTCGTTCCGCGCCACCAACACCGAAAGCTGCGTGCGACAGCCGACCGGCCCGATCGAGTGCGTCGACGACCATCCGGAGGGCTTCGAGTGGTGCGTGAACCAGCCCGCCATCGACGTCGACGGCACCGCGTACCTGAACGGCGAGGACGGCGTCCTCTACGCGTTCGATCGCTCCGGACAGTTGGTCGGCTCGGCGTTCCTGGATACCGCCCTGGGCGCCGCGTACACGCCGCTCTCCATCGGCCCGGGAGGCATCATCTATACGCAGAACAACGGCGTCCTCTTCGCCGTCGGCGCGGCCCCGCACGAGCCGCGCGCGAATCCGGAGGTTCCGGAAAACCCGGAGCGCGCCACGAGGGTCCTCGGCCGAGACTGATCGGTCTGTTTCGGTCCTCCCGGAAGTGCTAGGGTGTGCAGGTGATGCACGCGTCTCGGCCCGTCTTGCGCATGCTTCTCTTCGGGTTGCTCCTCGCAGCCACAACGGCGGCCACCGCCTCGTCGCCCGTGGCTACCTGGAGTTCGCGCTTCGCAGCCCCCGTTGACCGTTCGGCGGGCTCGCCCATGGCGTCCCGGGTGCTCGCTGACGGGAGCGCCATCGTCGTGGCGGACGGCGGAGCGTTCCTCACGATCTTGCGCCACGACCGCGCCGGGAACCTGCTCTCCTCCGCGTCGGTTTTCAGCAGCAGCGCTTACGGGCGGAGTGTGGCGATCGACGCGTTCGGCGGCGTGTTCGTGGGAGAGACATACCAGACCTCGTCGGGATACGAATTCGAGGCGATGAAGTACGACGGAGCCTCGGGGCGGCGCATGTGGGCCGCGCCGGTCTCGATTCCGGCGGACGCGGACACGGGAGCCGTTCCGCAATACGTGTTCTCGACACCGTGGGGCGACCTTCTGCTCGTGAGTCCGAAGTCGATCCTGCTCGACGGCGCGACCGGGCGAGTACGGTGGGGACCGGCGGGACCGGCTGTCGCCAGCCCGATCGCTGTCGCCTTCGATCGCGAGGGAGGGGTCGCCGTCTCGGGCACGACGCTCTGGACCGAATCGGAACCGCCGGCATACCTCACGTTCAAGCTGTCGGCGGAGTCGGGGCTGCTCGAGTGGGGACCCGCCCGTCTCGGGCTCGCCAGGGGACCGGGCACCTGCCCGCTGATTTGTCCCGACCCGCGGTCCGTCCGCAATGCGGTCGACTCAGACGGCGACGTGGTCGTCTCCGTGGGTTCCTTTCTCGAGTTCGGCGACGTCGAACCAGGCAACGAAGAATGGCTCATCGTGAAGTATCGGGGCGATACGGGCGCGGTGGCGTGGGGCCCGATCGAATTTGATCCGACGGACTCCTGGGAATACGAGATGCCGACGGTGCTCGCCGTCGACGGCGAGGGCGACGTGGTGGTCGGCGGCGTGAACATCGGCTCGGAGGGATTCACTCTTCTAAAGTACTCGGGCTCGACGGGCGAGCCCAGATGGGGACCCGTAGCGCTCGCGTCGGGTTCGTTTTGGTCGGTCGGAGGATTCGCTCTCGCCGGCAACGGCGACCCGGTCGTCGTCGGCGTCTCGGTCGCCGATCAGAACTCCTGGGTCGCGACGCGAATCAACGGGCGGACCGGATTGGTCTCGTGGAGTCAAGCGCTGACCGACGACACGGGTTGGGGAAGCCCGGGAGGTCCTCTGTTCTTCGGGGACGGTACGGCTCTCGTTGCCGGGGACGCTTCGGGGTCCTCGGACTTCGGGCTGAGGGTGATCCGCTTCGCGCTTTCGAACGGGGCGGGCCTGTGGGAGCGGCGGCCGCAGAGCGAGGCCGGGCCCCGATCCGCTCCCGTCGCGCACCTGGTGGATGGCCGCGGCGACTCAGTGGTCGTAGGCGGGGCTCTCGACGTCGCCGGAGGGGGCGGCGGGACCGTGAAGTACGCGGGCGCGACCGGAGCCCTTCTCTGGGGGCCGGTGCCGTTCGAGGAGGGTGCGCGGCAGTGGGCCTTCCCGAGCGCGGCCGCGCTGGACGCGCACGGCGACGTCTTCGTGATCGGGACCTTCAGCAGCGAAGGGACCAGCAGCGAGTGGCAGGTGATCAAGCTCTCGGGAACGACCGGGGCCAGAATCTGGGGCCCGGTCCGCACTCCGTCCGGTGGGTATGAGGCGCTCGCGCTCTCGGCGGATCGTCGAGGCGATGTGGTCGCGACCGGTGGTTCCGCCGCGGGTTGGTCGACCGTGAAGTACCGCGGGGCCGATGGCGGGCTCCTGTGGCAGTCCTCGACGCCGGCGCTCTCCATCTACGGCTCGCGTGTCCCGGCGGGAGTCGTGGCCGACGCCGCGGGGGATGTCGTCGTCGCGGGCATCCTCGGCGAAGACCAGCGGGATCGTGCCGCCGTCGTGAAGCTCGACGGCGCGACGGGCGCCGCGCTCTGGGGTCCGGTCTTCTTCGAACCCTACGAGCCGTCGTCCGGCCAGAGCAATCAGTTCAGCTTTTTCGGTCTGGACGCCACGGGGGACATTCTCGCCCTCGGCGTGTCGCGGGACGTGGGCGACAGCCTGGGAGAGTCGTTTCTCGTTAAGTTCGAGGGTGAATCGGGCGCCGTGGCCTGGAGCCAGTTAGTCGCCCCGAACGCTCCGTACCCCACGGGATTTCTTCTCGACCCGTCGAGCGGAGATGTTTTCGTGAGAGCCGCGATCTTTCCAGACGACGCGGTTTGGCGCTACTCGGGACGCGACGGCGCGCGAATATGGGGGCTCCCCGACGAGCGAGGGAGGCTCGAGCCGACCGAGCCCCGGCCGCCGTCGGGAACGGGGCCTCTGATGGTTCTCGATTCGGAGGGCAGCCTCGTCCTCGCGGGCACGCGATTCCCGGACGGCGCTCTCGCGGTCGCGTACGACCCTGCGACGGGAGAGGCGCGATGGGGTCCTGTCCCGCTCGACTCCTCGGGCGAGACCGGTCCCGCGCAAATGGTCTCCTCACCGTTGGGCTTCGTCGTGACCTCGAATGGTTCCGCTCCCGCGATGACGACGTCCTATTCCCTCGGGCTCGGAATCGAAACGCAACCGGAAGACGTTCCTCCGGTAGCCTGCGGCGAGGCGTTCGACTTCTCTCTGAGCGCCGAGAACGGCGTCGCGCCCTACGGCTGGTCGCTGGTCTCCGGAGCGCTGCCACTCGGGCTGTCGCTCGGCAACGCGGGCACGCTCGAGGGACAGCCCACGGCGACGGGCCACTTCCCATTCCGAGTTCGGGCGACCGATGCGTCGGGAGGATCCGCCGAGCGCGATCTCGCGGTGGACGTCTTCGACGGCGGCGAATCTCTGCCGATCTCGATCGTTCCCGACGCCTTCTGCACTCGTCTCGAGGCGCCGGAAGGCTACGCCGCGTACGAGTGGCTTCCCGGACGGCAAACGGCGCGCACGATCCGAGCCTGCCCGACCGAGACGGTCGTCTTCGGCGTCGTCGCGACCGAGGCCTCGGGCTGCCGTCGGCGGGGGAGTGTGACGGTCCCGGCCGCGGTTCCGGCGGCGCGCGGCCCGATCATGCCGAGCGAGCGCCGCGCGTTGCCCCGCGAGCCCTGATCCGCTAGACTCCCCGTTCCGTTTCCGGGCCGTTCCGTTTCCGGGTGCCCTGCGGTTCCGGAGGGGTTCTCGAACGCCCAGGTAGCTCAGTTGGTAGAGCAAGGGACTGAAAATCCCTGTGTCGGCGGTTCAATTCCGTCCCTGGGCACCAACCTTCAGCTGACGGCCACGATGATCCTCAAAGTCGCGAAGCTCGGAGTCAAGACGCTGCGCCAGGTCTCTCGGGACGTCGACCCGAAGGCCCTCTCGCGCGGCGACTACGAGGCCTTTCTTTCGGATCTCGAGGACACGATGCGCGAGTACGACGGCACCGGCATCGCCGCGCCCCAGGTGTTCACGGCGCTCCGCGTCTTCCTCTACGAGGTGCACCCCGAGACGCGGAAACGCAAGGAGCCGGAGGTCCCGCTGACCGCGCTCTTCAATGCGACCTACGAGGGCGTTGGGGACGTAATGGAGGAGGACTCCGAGGGCTGCCTTTCGGTGCCTTTTCTCTGGGGCGGCGTCGTGCCGCGATTCGCGACGATCCGGGTCGAGGCCCTCGACCGCACCGGAAAGAAGGTCTCGTTCGAGGCTTCGGGGTATCACGCCCGCGTGCTCCAGCACGAAATCGACCACCTCAACGGGCTGGTCTATCTCGACCGCATGCCGGACATGAAGAGCCTCGCCTACACGGTCAACTTCGGCTAGACCGTCGCCTTCGCTTGCGAGGAGACCTGCCGTGGTCGTCGTCCTTCGGACGACGCCTCCTACTGCCGGGGGGCTTGCCTTCGGTGGGCGGATCGGGCACCGGGCCGCGGCTCGTCCGGGTGCGGACTCGACCGCGGCCCTGGTCTCCGCGCTGCGCTCCGGCTCCCGCGGCGCGAACCTCCTCCCTCCCTCCGGTCGGGAGACTATTCGCGCCGCGAGCGCATCAACTCCGTAACCGGATACCAGTTGGGTCGTCGTGATTGCAATAGAATCCCGCGTATGGCCCTCTTCTCGAAGAAGAGCACTCTGCCCGCGCATCCTCCGGCCGGAGCCACCGGCGAGGGCGAGTTTCTCGTCACGAAGCTCGAGGAGATGGTGTCCTGGGCCCGCAGTAACTCGCTCTGGCCGTTCCCGTTCGCCACGGCCTGCTGCGGCATCGAGTTCATGTCGGTCGCGGCCGCGCACTACGACATCGCCCGCTTCGGCTCGGAGGTCGTCCGGTTCTCCCCGCGCCAGGCGGATCTCCTGATCGTCGCCGGAACGGTGACGGACAAGATGGCGCCGATCCTGCGGAGGATCTACGACCAGATGCCCGAGCCCAAGTGGGTCATCTCCATGGGCGTCTGCGCTTCGTCGGGAGGGTTCTATCGGGCGTATCACGTGACGCAGGGGATCGACGAGATCATCCCCGTGGACGTTTACGTCCCGGGCTGCCCGCCGACGCCCGAGGAGCTGATCTACGCGATCCTCCAGCTCCAGAAGAAGATCCAGTCCGGCGAGAAGTCCCGTGACTCCCGCTCTGCCCGCTTCGCCGCGGAGCAGCTCCCTTGAGCTCCGGCGTCGTCGAGACGGCCACTCTGTCGCCCGCGGCGGAGAAGCTGGCCGAGCGCATCGAATCGTCGCCGGTCGCCGGGCGCGCGCGCGTCGTGGATCTCGATATCCCGACGATCGAAGTCGGTCCCGGGAATTGGGTGGCCCTGGCGCGCTTCCTGCGCGACGACCCGGGCTGCCAGTACGACCTCTTCCTGGATCTCTGCGGCGTCGACAACCTGAGGCGCCGGGGAGCGGATCGCGCCAGCCGCTTCGAGGCGGTCATCCATCTCCACTCCCTCTCGCGCAACGAGCACGCCCGGGTCCGTGTGGTGCTCCCGGACGACGAAAAGCCTTCGCTCCCGAGCGTCGAGAGCGTCTGGCCGGCGGCGGACTGGTTCGAGCGCGAGGCCTACGACCTCTACGGCTTCGACTTCCCGGGTCATCCGAATCTGCATCGCATCCTGTGTCACGACGCCTTCGTCGGCCACGCCCTCCGCAAGGACTACGCCCCCGGCCAGCGCTGGTTCTATGCCGAGGAGGACCTGCGGGTTCCCGAGTGGGCGAAAGACACCGAAGAGAAGGCCGGAAACTTCGAGACGCAGACGATCTCGATCGGCCCCTCGCACCCCGCGACTCACGGGATCATCCACCTCATCGCGCGCCTCGACGGGGAGAAGATCGTCCGGGCCGAGACGATCATCGGCTACCTCCACCGGTGCTTCGAGAAGATGGCCGAGAAGCACCACTGGAACCAGGTCATCCCCTACACCGACCGCCTGAACTACGTCTCGGCCATGAACAACGGCGTGGGCTACGTCCGGACCGTCGAGAAAATGCTCGGGATCGAGATCCCG
>Ga0070672_100002505_pt1 | contig 11688 bp, 10 predicted proteins | sample KBSM13metaG_FD_66151 | JGI IMG/M metagenome (GOLD analysis project Ga0070672, IMG submission 66151) | Miscanthus rhizosphere microbial communities from Kellogg Biological Station, Michigan, USA - KBS M1-3 metaG | ecosystem: Host-associated > Plants > Roots > Rhizosphere > Soil ... | reverse complement strand
AGCGGTCTTGGCGGCAACACCGGCGGCGCCACCAGCATCGTGGCGCACGAGAACGTGCTCAATCGCATGAGCGCCACGGTGAGCGGCAGCGGCCCCGACGTCAAGACCGCACGCCCGCGCGGCTCGTGGCCGAGCGACACCTTCTTCGAGGACGAGAACGATTTCTTCTTCAACACCGAGGCGGTGCAGGTGCTGCACCAGCCGAGCGCCCTCGACGACGGGGACAGCGCCGTGTTCTTCCGCCGCTCGGACGTGATCGTCGCCGGCGACATCTTCTCGACGGTCGGCTATCCCGTGTTCGACGCGAAGCAGGGCGGCAGCATCAACGGTGTGGTCGCCGCGCTCAACCGCCTGCTCAAGCTGGCCGTCGCGACGGGCAACATGGAAGGCGGCACCATGATCGTGCCTGGGCACGGACGGCTCAGCGACAAGATGGATCTGGTCGAGTACCGCAACATGGTGACGATCGTGCGGGATCGCATCCAGGCGCTCGTGGCCGAAGGGAAGACGCTCGAGCAGGTGCGCGCCGCGCAGCCGACGCTCGACTACGACGCGCGCTATGCCGCGCCCAGCGGCCCCGGCTCGGCCGACGCGTTCGTCGCGGCGGTCTACCAGAGCCTGCGCCCGAAGTAGGGGCCACCTTCAGGTGGCCCGTTCACTAGGTGGCCCGTTCACCAGGTGGCCCGTTTACCTAACCCTGGCGCGGCCGTAGCCCATCACTCTCGCTCTGGGCACCGCTTCGCTGACCCGTGTATTGCGCGCACGCGCGGCCGCCGCGGGCGGGCCCGCCGGCGCCGGCTTGCGGTGCTTCTTACCCGGCGCGTCCACCGCGCCGCCGCTGCGCGCCTTGCGCACCGGCTTCTTTGGCGCCGGCCTGCGCCGCACGCGCGAGGCCACGCCGGTGGCGAGCTGGTCGAGCAGCTGCTTCGCGCCATCGCGCACGCTGGCTACCTGCCGGCTCAGTTTCTCGCGATCCATCCAGCCTTCAGCTTTCGATTCGATCGAGCCGGCCACATAGCCGAGCTGCTCCGCGAAGGCGAGAACCTGACGTTCGAGGCCGCTGGCGGCCTCGGCGTTGGCGGGGTGTTTCGTTTGTTTCGTGCTGCTGCGCTTCGCCATGTCTGCGAGTCTCCGCAGACTGAAAGTGCATCTTCCGTGCCCGCCTCTGTGGCCCAGTCAGCTAACCATGTGCGGGGTTCGCGCGCGGGTGCAGCACGTCGATCGCGTAGCCCACATTGAACGGCGTGCCGTCCCACCGCCGCAGCGACCTGCCACCCACGCTCTCCGGTGCCGCGCAGACGCCGCTCCACGCGAGTGGCGGGACACGTTCTATCTTTCGGCCGCCGGGCCGCCGGAAGATCGTTTCGCCTGACTCGCTCCACTCGATTCCGATGTCTCCATCGTGAACCAGCGTGTGATGGCGACGGCAGAGCAGCACCAGGTTGTCGAGCACCGTCGGACCGCCATCTGCCCAGTGCACCACGTGATGGGCATCGCAGCGACGCGCCTCGCAGCCCGGGAACGTGCAGTGGCCGTCGCGCGTCGTGAGCGAACGGCGAAGGCGGGCCGGAATCGTTCGCATCCTCCGACCGGCCTCGAGGACCGAGGCGTCGCACGACAGCCGCCGCGCCGTTTCCGCGGAAACGCTGACGGGGCCGTCTGCCAGCTCGACGACGGGCGGGTGCGCGAGCCCGTCCGTCGCGTCGGCCTCGACTCGCAGCACGATCTGATAGCGATCCCCGGCGGAACCGGAGTCGAGATCCGCGTTCAGCGCGCTCTCTGCAATGAGCGCCAGGGCATCCGCCCGCCGCTGGGCTGCGCTGACTTCCTCCAGGAGATTGTCGGCCGGGCTGGCTTGGCGACTTTCTCGATACAGATGATCCGACGCGGCTTCGAGCGCCTTCTGCACCACGGCGCCCTGCTCGGGCGTCAGCCGCGCGCGCAGGATCACCATCCCGTCCTCGTCGACGTAGCTGGTGACCGAGCGGTGAAGCTGCTTCCGCTCGTCCTCCAGGCGATCGCAGCGGCGCCAGGCGCGCACCAGCCGCTCCACCTGTGCAGCCGTGCCGTGGTACGCCACCGTCAGCAGCCGCTCCTCGGTGGCGGGCGTCGCGATGCGGGTCAGCGCCCGCACTTTGGCGTAGGAGATTTCGCCGCGCTGAAGCGCGCCGCTCAACAGCGGCAGCTGGGGCAGCGCGCGCGCGACCCGCACCTTCTCGCGCGCCGCGCCCGGGTTGATACTCGTGCGCCAACTGAGCCAGTGGGCGCACGACAGGAAGCCGTTGTTCCAGCCCTTGCGCTCGTCGAATTCGTACAGGAGGACCAGTAGTTGATAGGTCGCGGCATGGATCCCGGCGGCGATGTCGGCGATTCGTTCGCCGAGCCGTTCAACCGACGAGGGATCCGAAGCGGAGAGAAGCGGCGGCGTCATGCGCGATAGTAACGCCGCGATTTTCAACGTCCGACGAGGCGCGCTGCCATGCGATCGTCTCGCGCGACGATTGCGATCGTGTTCCGGATGGCGTTCGCATCTCAGCGATCCGTAGAACGCGTGCAACGGGCCATGCAGCTGTTGACGGCGACTCACGTCGCGCGCGCTCGAAAAACCTGTCAAGCGCAAAGTGCGTGGGCACGATCTTTTCGCGTCGATTCGTGAAGCGCGTTTCCGCGGAAACGCGCCGCGCTATCTCGGCTGGCCCGTGAAGAGATCGAAGCGCCGCGTCACCGGCCGCCCGGCCGCCCAGTCGTAGACGTCGCACACCAGTGTGTCGTGAGTGGCGGCCGTGACTGCTGCGTCGGTGCCGAGCGTGGCCGACCAGAGCGGGCCGATTGTTCCGAAGACGTGCACCGACGTGCCGTCGTGCAGCGCCACCACGCCCCGGTCCGGGGACCAGGTCGCGCGCGGCGAGCGCAACGGTAGCGCGGTCCAGCTCGCGGGGTCGTCGCGGTCGGCGATCCCACCGGCGATGAATAGGCGCTGCGCGCAGGGCAGCGCGAAGAGGCCGTCGTGCCCGAGGCCCGGCTCGGGCCTTGCCAGGCAGGCGATCCACGACGAGCCGTCGCGGCGCTGCACGCGGGCGACGATGTCAGCCTGGCCGTGGTCGGCGGCGCCGGGGAAATACCACCCGCGGCTGCCGCCCGGCGGCAGGGATGCGAGCGGATCGATCACTCAGTTGCCGACGATCGACTGGTAGAGGAGCGTCGCGAACTCGGCGCGGATCGCGAAGTCGCCGCCCATCAGCTGCGTGCAGTAGATGGCGACAAGATCCTCCTTCGGGTCGATCAGCACGTGCGTGGACGCGGCACCCGACCACCCGAACTCGCCCACCGAGCCGAGGTTGCCGCGCGCGGCGGGGTCCATGGTCACCGACACGCCGAGGCCGTACCCCGTACCCGGGCTTGGTCCCGACGCCAGCGCCGGCGGCGGCAGATGGTTGGTCGCCATCAATTCCACGGTCTTCGGACTCAGCAGCCGCACCCCGTTCAACTGTCCCTTGTTGAGCAGCATCTGTGCGAAGAGCGCGTAGTCGCTGGCGGTCGTCGAGATGCTGAAGCCGCCGAAGACCTGGTCGCCGTACCCGGTGCCGAGCGGGCTCGTGTCGGCCACCAGCTTGCCTTTGTCCATGGAATAGAGACCAGGCACCCGCGACTTCTTGTCGGCCGGGATCTTGAACACCGAGTCGCGCATCCCGAGCGGCGTGAACACGCGCTGCTGCACGAACTGATCGAACTTCTGGCCGGAGAGTTTCTCGACGAGCGCCGCCTGCACGTCGTGCGCCACGCTGTACACCCAGCGCTCGCCCGGCTGGTAGAGAAGCGGCATCTTGACGACCTTGGCGACCAGGCCGTCGAGATCGGTCGCGAAGACGTTGGCGTCCTGATACATCTTGTCCACCGGCGAGCCGCCGAAGCCGTAGCTGAATCCGGCGGTGTGGCGGAAGATGTCCTGCACGGTGATCGGGCGCCGCGGCGAGTCGAGCAGCATGCCGCCGCTCGGCGACGTGCCCGTCATCACCTTGATGCCGGCGAACGCGGGGAAATACTTCGACAGCGGGTCGGTGAGCTGGAAGCGGCCCTCCTCGTACAGCGAGAGCAGCGCCACCGACGTGATCGGCTTCGTCATCGAGTACATGCGGAAGATGTCGTCGGCGCGCGTCGCGCGGCCGGAGGCGAGGTCGGCCTTGCCGTAGGCGTCGACGTGCACCACCTTGCCGTGCCGCGCGATGAGCGTGACGACGCCGGGGGTGCGGCCGGCGTCCACGTAGCCGTGAATGAACTTGTCCATCCGCGCCAGACGCTCGCTGGACATCCCGACGTCTTCGGGTTTGGCGGATGGCGTGTCCTTCGACAGCACGGCCACGGAGGCCAGCGCCGCGACGACGAGCGTGGTGGCGAGAATCGCGCGGGTTCTGGTGAGCATCGGCATGACGGCCTCCTCGGCGGGCTTATCTTGGCACGAGGCAGGCCTGAAGGCCTGCAGCTACGACCCCTTGTTTCCGGTGTATTCGAAGACGAACAGCCCGGAGCCGACGCGATCCGACACGTAGGCGAGCCCGCGATGGTCGATGTCCACGTCGTTGATCTGAATCGCGGTCGGCTGCCCCTTGGTGATCGGATGCGAGAGCGCGTTCGTCTTCGGCACGTAGTAGCCGACTTCCTTCAGGTTGTACGGATCGGACAGATCGACCACGCGGATGCCGGCGTTGAAGTACGCCACCCACGCCAGCTTGTTCTCGAAGCGGTTGATCTCGCCGTTCACCGTTTCCGCGTGCTGGTGCGGCCCGAACCGTCCGCCCTTCTCGCAGAAGTCGCCCACCGGCACCTGCCAGGTGGACACCGGAAACGGGTGCGTCTCGTCGGTGATGTCCACCATGTACGCCTTGGTGCGGATGCCGCTCGCGCACGGCTTCATGTCGGCGGCGCCGGCCGCTTCGTCGGTGATGAACGCATAGGTGCGCGGCAGCCCGTCGGGGCCCTTGAAGTTCGGCACCTGGTCGTAGGTGATCGGCGACACCGTGTGCGGCCCGCGGCCGGGCGGGCTGGTGTCGATCATCCAGACCAGCTTCGGCGCCGCGGGGTTCGAGATGTCCCAGCTGCCAGCGAGCCCCGACCCGCGGAAGCCGATGTAAAGGCGGTGATTCGGCTCGTCCACGATCGGGTGGTGCGCGTACTCGCCCTGATAGCCAGGCTGCCCGTCGCGCTGCGCCGGCGACGCGGCCCGGCCGACGAACTTCGGATGCCGCGGATCCTTCAGATCCCAGATGTGGATCACGGTGAGGCCGCGGAAGCCCGGCTCGCCCGAGCTCGAATAGAACAGCCCCGAGCTTTGCGACCACCAGCCTTTGTGCGCGCGGTTGATGAACGTGCCGCCGCATCCCTTGCCGCAGTTGCCGGGCGGGGTGCCGGTGATCTCCGACACGAGCGCGATCTTCGACGGGTCGGTGTCGCGCGTGGTGATGTCGAAGATCTGGAACTTGAACACCTTGCCGGTGTCGTAGCTGCGAATCAGATAGTCGTGGCCCGCGGGCTCGGAGCCGAAGCCGTAGTCGTAGACCACCGATACCGACCGCGAGTTCACGTGGCCCTGATCGTTGGGGATGTGCCACACGAGCCGCGGCTTGGACGGGTCCGAGATCTCGACGATCGACGTGCCGTTCCACTCCATCTTCCCGGTGATCGGGTTGAGGATCGGTTGATCGTTGCCCTGGCCGTCGTCCGATGCCTGCGGATCGGCGCGGTCGTTCGGCGTGTGGCCGATGTAGACCCAGTTGCCGTTGGCGGGATCCGACTTGGTGGTGACCACCAGCGACTGCCGTCCTTGCAGGTCGTGATAGCCGACGAGCCGGACGTTGTGGTCGCCGTCGGACCGGGGATCGCTCCCGCCGGCCACGGCCGGGTTTGAACGTTCCGGCGATGAGGATGAGCACGCCACCGCCAGCACCGCACCAAGCACTGCCGCTCGCAGACGCATGGCTGAGGATGATATGGCATGGGCTGTGCTCTTTTCTTTGAGATTCCCGGCGCCACCGCCGGGCTTGCCCCGAGCGCAGTCGAGGGGCTGGAGGACGAACATGAGAGCACTGACTCTGGCGGGGACGGCACTCGTCGCCGCGTCTGTCATGGCGGGCTGTTCGGACAGGACCAAGCAGGACGCACGTGAAGCGGGACGGGAGACGGCCGAGGCGGCGCGCGCCACCGGCGACGTGGTGGAGTCGGCCGCTCGTGACGCCGCGGACAGCGTGAAGAACGCCGCCAATGACCAGTCCGTCAAGGAAGCGGAGCAGCGCACGAAGGACGCCGTGAACGAGGCGGCCGACGCGGCCGGCGCGGCCGCGCAGACCGCCAAAGTGAAGGCGGCGCTGGTCGCCGATTCGAAGGTGACGGCGGCGGGCATCGACGTGGACACCGACGGCGCCACGAAGACGATCACGCTGAAGGGGCACGTGCCGTCGGCGGCCCAGAAGGCGGCGGCCGAACGGATCGCGGTCGAGAAGGCGTCAGCCGGCTACACGGTGCGCAACGAACTGGTCGTGCACAACTAACGGGCCGCCTGAAGGCGGCCCCTACGTTGCGTCGCTACGGCTTCGGAATACGAAGCGTCGCGCTGATCATGGCGCTGCCGCTCAGGACGTAAACGAGCGCCAGCGGGTGGAGCGTGGCGGGGCCAATCCGCCACGCTCCGAACCACAGCGCCGAGCCGGTGTGGCCGAACTCGAGGGCCGCGGCCAGCAGCGCCACGATCGCGATGCTCGTCGTGATCGGAGTGCCTTCGAAGTACTTCACCTTGCCGGTGTTCGTGTCGGTGAGCGCCGCCGACGTCACGTTGAAACGCGCGAGACGGCTCACGCCGCACACCACGAAGTAGGTGAGGCAGAGCATGTCCCAGCCGCCGCGCAGCCCCAGCGTGAAACCGAGCACGGCCGGCGCGACGCCGAACGAGATCACGTCGGCCAGCGAGTCGAGGTCGCCGCCGAGCGCCGATTTGCGCTTAGGTTGCGCGCGCGCCACCCAGCCATCGAGAACGTCGAACACCAGCGCCATCGGCAGCAGCAGGAACGCGATCCAGATGAAGCGGTTGCTGCCCGTCTCCACGTAGTCGAGGCACAGGAAGAGCGCAATCGTGCCGCAGCTCGCGTTGCTGATGGTCAAGAGATCGGCGGCGGTGTAGGACCGCAGCATCGACAAGTGCGGGCGCGCTTCCGTCATGCCCCACAGGGTACACTCCGCGCTGAGCCCAGCGGTGCACACTGTTTTCATCAGCCACTCCTCGGCCACCGCGGCGGCCGCGGCGCGGATCGAGCAGGCGTTCAACGCCGCCGGGTTCGATGCGTGGCTCGACAACTCAGACCTTGGGCTCGGCGTCCAGCTCCGGGCCGAGCTCTACGACAGCATCCGGGACAGCCGCGCGATGGTGCTGGTGTGGTCCGAACCGGCGTCGCGCTCGCGATGGGTGTCGGCCGAGATCCTGACGGCGTTCCACATGCACCGCTACATCCTGCCGTGTGTGACCGATGACACCCCGCTGCCGCAGTTCTTCGGGCACCTGGTGTATCTCGACCTGCGGACCGCCGGCGACGTCGGGCTCCAGCGGTTGGTGAAGGCGGCTGAGGATGCCCCGGAGTCCGCCAACCCGCTGCCGCCGTTCGTGGCGGCTCCGAGCCCCGAATTGATCCGGGCCGGCGATCGGCTGGCGCGCGGGCAGGCTCGCGTGAACGACGCAGTCGGCAAACGGCAGTTGAAGGCGGCCGCTCGCGTCCAACGAACGCTCGATCCGCAGATGGCCGACGCCGAACGGCAATGGCCCTCTGATCTCACGATATTGAACCTGGGGGGCTATCACCGGAAGAACGCCTACATGATCGAACACTGGGAGGCGATTCAGGCGGGGCGCCCGCCGAAGGATCCGATCCTGCTCGAGGCCGAGCGGCGGTTCTTCGAGGCGGCGCTCGTCAACCCGAAGGATCTCTCGGCGATCAACGGGCTGGCGAGCGTGCTCATCTTCGAGCTCGAGCTCGACGTTGCCACCTTCTTCAACGAGCGCGCCCTGGCGATGGCGAAGGCCGAAGGGGTCTCCTACGACGACGCGGAGCAGGACAAGGCGTTGATTGCGTGGATGCGGCAGCAGGCCCGGTGATCAGAGGCGATCGGGGTCGATGCCCCAGCCGCGCAGGATCGCGGCCTCGTCGTCGGCGCTCGCGGTCTTCTTGAAGCGGGCACCGGACTGTCCTTTGACGCGCTGTTCGCAGTCGGCCCAGGTGGAGTGCCGCATCGGCACGCCGCCCACGACGCTCAGATAGGAATACGCGGCCACCTTCGGCGTGCTGGACGACGAGCGGCGTTCCGGCACCGCCGTGTCGTCTGGAACGTCGAGGATCGGCCGGTCGTAGCCGGTCAACGGGCCGTCGTACAGCTCGGGGGGCTGCTGCGCCGCGAACGCCACGGCGATCTCGTCGCAGCGCTCGTTGCCGGGCGTGCCCACATGCCCGCGGACCCAGCGCCAGTCGATGCTGCCTCGCGCGCGGGCGCCGGTCAGCGCCGACAATTCCTCCCACAGGTCACGGTTCAGCACGTCGGTGCCTTGCGCCGTCTTCCACCCGCGCTTCCGCCAGCCCCACACCCACTGCGTGATGCCCTGAATCAGGTAGGTGGAGTCCGTGTAGATCGCTACCGGTTCCGGCCGATCGGCCACGTGGCGCAGGGCGGCGATGGCGCCGCCGAGCTCCATCTTGTTGTTGGTCGTGTGCGGTGATCCGCCGCCCAGTTCGGTGACGCTGCCCTCCGGCGTGACCACGATGGCGCCCCATCCCCCGGGACCCGGGTTGCCTTTGGCGGCGCCGTCGGTGAAGAGGATGAGGGGAAAGTCGGCCATCCTCAGCCCAGCCAGCCGGCGGCGAGCTGCTTGTTGTGGGCCGTGATCGCGTTGCGCATGAACATCGCCACCGTCACCGGCCCCACGCCGCCGGGAACCGGCGTCACCCAGCTCGCCACTTCTTTCACCGCGTCGGTGTCCACGTCGCCGACGATCTGCACCTCGCCATTCGGGCCGGTGATCTGGTTGATGCCGATGTCGATCACCGCCGCGCCCGGCTTCACCATGTCGGCGCGGAGGAAGTGCGGCTTGCCGACCGCCACCAGCACCGCGTCGGCGCGGCGCGAATGCGCGGCCACCGACCGTGTCATGTGGTGGCACACCGTCACCGTGGCCCCTTCGCCCATCAGCATGAACGCCGCCGGTTTGCCGACGATTTCGGAGTGGCCCACCATGACCACCTCGAGGCCGTGGAGATTGAGGCCGGTCGCCTTGATCAGCTCCACGGACGCGGCGGCCGTGCAGGGGGCCAGCGCCAGGTCGTTGTAGACGATGTTGCCGATCGACGCCGGGTTCATGCCCTCGACGTCCTTGAACGGGTGGATCGCCGAGGCCAGCGAGCGGCCGTGGATGTGCGAGGGGACGGGCCGCTGCAGAATCACCCCCAGCACGCCGGCGTCGTCGTTCATCGCCACCAGCCGCGCCTTGCACTCGTCCTGGCTGAGCGTGCTCGGCCAGATCTGCTCTTCGAACTGCAGACCGACCCGTTTGGCCGCGTTCGCCTGACCGCGCACGTAGACGGCCGCCGCCTTGTGCTCGCCGATGCTCACCGAGAGGAGGCGTCCAATTGTGTGCGTGGCCTGAGCCTGCCGCACGCGCTCGGCCACCTCGTCGAGAATGCGGTCGCGCACGGCGCGCCCGTCGAGCAGCCGGTGATCTTTCATCGAATGTTCATTCTACCCGCGGCGCTTGTAGCGCAGCGTCACGCTCACCTCCTGGTCCACGACGAGCGGCTTGACGAACTGCAGCGACGTTCCGGCCCGCGGCACGTCGAGCCGGATCGGCAGCACGCCCGCGGTGCGACGCTGCAAGTTGACGACGTTGCTTGACGGCGCGACGAACTTCGATTCCTCGGCGCGCGGCTCGACGCGTCCCTCGACGCGCTCGAGGGTGCGAGTTTGATCGAACGTCAGCAGGGCCGGCGGCAGCGCGGGCTCCATCGGGGACGCGCCGGTGACCGTCAGGGTTTCGGTCACCGCGCCTACCCTCATCTCGGCGTTGATGCCGGCGGCCTGCCCGCCCATGACGAGCACCCCTTCTCGCCGTGCGGTCATGAAGCCATTCAGCGTGAACGTCACCGAGTACGTGCCGCCCGACAGGCCGACAAAGCGATAGACGCCGTTGCTGTCGGTGACGGCCGAGCGGGACCCCACGCTCGGGTTGTTGATGGCCACCGTGACGCCAGGCAGCACGGCGCCGCTCGAGTCGCGCACCACGCCGCGCAGCTCCGCGTCCGATCCGGAAATCGGCGTGAAACCGGCGGTGTCGACGCGTCCTCCGAGTGCGGCGCCGGCAGCGCCGACCCGCGCGTTGTTCTCGAACAGTCCGGCTCCCGACACGGCACGCAGCTCCGGCGTCAGCGCGCCCAGGTCAATCGCGTTGCCGCCGATGACGCGCGTCGCGTAGCGCTCCGGCACGAACACTTCCCACCGTACGAGACCGATCGGGATGTCCATCTTCGGCAGTGTCATGCCGAGGTCGCCCTTGTTGGCGAACGGCGTGCCCGCGTGCAGGTAGACGAACGCCACTTCGTACGATCCGTTGGGCCGCAGTCCCGGCCGCAGCAGCGGCACGCGCGTGCCGTCGGCGCCGAGCGCCGGCTTGGCCGGCTCGCCGGCCACTTCCACCGACGCGATCGACGAACCCGCTGGCAGCGTCACCTTGAGGAACGGCTGCGCGCGGTTCTGGATCTGCAGCCGCACTTCGGTGAGCGCGCGACCTTCGGCGGTAACGAGCGTGGTCGCGATGACGCGATCGGCCACGGCCGCCAGCACGCCGGCGTCGGCAAACCGCTTTACGTCGAGCGCCAGCCCCGGCGTGGTGGCGGCGCTGCTCTGGTAGCGGAACGCGGCGAGCGTCGGCAGGCGGCCGAGCGACTGCAGCGTCCGATCGAGCTCCTTGACGTCGATGCGGTGCATCCCGTCACGCTCGTGCGCGGCGAGCTCGAGCGTGCCGACCCCTTCCACCGCGATCTCGCCGCGTTCGCGCTGCACGTCGCGCACCGACACGAGCGCGGTGTCGAGCGCGAACGAGCCCCCTTCGTGGCTGCGTTCGAGGCTGACGAGAAACTGGTGGCGGCGCGCCGCGGGATCGCCGACGGTGATGAGCAGGCCGCCGTCGCGCGGCTCGCTCGACTCGAGCGAGTTTCCGGTGACTCCCGTCAGCTCGTAGCCGGCCGGCAGCCTCACGCCGAGGGTCCTGAGCTCACCCTGCATCACCGTGACGTCCACCAGCGCGGCCATGCGGACGTCGGAGTCGCCGATGGTGACGAGCGTGAGCACGTCGGCGAGCGCGCGCAGCTCGCGCGCAGCCACCGTGGGCGCGCTGTCGCGCATCGACCACCACACTTCCGTGGGCTTGCCGGGCACGAGCGTGGCCTCGACAGTTGTGCGTCCATCGGCGACCGTGCGCCGCGTGATGAGCCCGGCGGACAGATGCACGTCGGCCTGCTCGCCCGGCACGTCGATGGTGGCGCGGGCGGTGCCCGCCTCGGGCACGGGCAGTGCGAACGACGCGCGGCCCGGCCGGAACACGAGCGGTGAGCCCCACTCGAGATCCAGCGTGAACGCGCCGGGTCCGGGCACGAGCGCGAACTGGCT
>Ga0070672_100002495_pt1 | contig 11708 bp, 5 predicted proteins | sample KBSM13metaG_FD_66151 | JGI IMG/M metagenome (GOLD analysis project Ga0070672, IMG submission 66151) | Miscanthus rhizosphere microbial communities from Kellogg Biological Station, Michigan, USA - KBS M1-3 metaG | ecosystem: Host-associated > Plants > Roots > Rhizosphere > Soil ... | reverse complement strand
GCCTTCATCATGCTGCAGCGTGAGGCGAGCCGTCAGCAGCGGCTCGCTCACCCGAACATCGTCACGGTTTACGATTTCGATCGCACTGGCGACACCATTTTCATCAGCATGGAGTTACTGGAGGGCACGGCGCTCGACGTCTATCTCAGCTCCGATGGCCGTGACCGCGGCGTGCCCCTGGCGGAAGCGATCCCGCTGATCGAAGGGATGTGCGCTGCTTTGATGTACGCGCACGAGCACGGCATCGTGCATGCCGACTTCAAGCCCAGCAACTGCTTCGTCATGCAGGGCGGGAAGATCAAGGTTCTCGACTTCGGTATCGCGCGAGCCATGCGCAGGCCGAACCAGGCCGACGGCACGGTGACCGTGTACGACGGCCGCTTGCTGGGCGCGATGACTCCCGCCTACGCCAGCCCGGAGATGGCCGAGGAATCTGCCGATCCCGATCCACGCGACGACGTCTATGGACTCGCGTGCGTGTGTTACGAGTTGCTGACCGGCAATCATCCTTTCGATCGACTGTCGGCGCTCGTTGCGCGCGGCCGCAAGCTCGTGCCGAAGCCCGTGCCAACCCTGAGCGCGCGTCAGAATCGCACCTTGACTCAAGCACTCGCCTTCGATCGCGAGGCGCGTACGCCGAGTGTGCGCGAGTTCTTCAACGGACTGCGCGCTGCTGAACCGCCGCGGCGCTGGCGTTGGAACAAGAAGACCGCCTTGATCGTCGTGGCGGTCGTGCTGCTGATCACGGCGAGCGGACTCTGGTTCGCGATCGAGTACCCCGTGACGCGAACGATTGCGGATCTGGAGTCGGGCAACACTTCGACAATGCAGGCGGCCATCGATCGGCTGGCGACGTTCTCGCCGGGCGATCGCGCCCGGGCACTCGATGCCGCGAGGCCGGAGATCATCGCTTACTACCGCGGACAGATTCGCGCGATGCTCGACAGCGGCGAGATCGACGCCGCCTACGCCAAGGCCGAAGCGATCTTCGACACCGCGTTGACGATGTATCCGGATGCGACCGAGCTGGTGCAGCTACGCGATGAAGTGGCCACACGCAAGCAGCGTTACCTGTCCGAGCTCGCGGAACAGTACGAAGCCTATCTCGCGGCCGGCCGCTTGCTGAGCAGCAAGGAGCACAGCGGGATTCAAGGTGTGATGCAGCGGATCCGGCTGGTCGAGCCGAATCATCCGCTGTTGGTGGATCCGCGTCTCGCCGGCGCTTTTGCGGCAGCGGCCGAAGCAGCAATCGGCTCCAACGATCTGGACAACGCGCGTGCACTTCTTGCCGAGGGCACGCGGCTCGCGCCGCGCGACCGACTGCTCCGCGACGTTGCGGACAAGCTCGCGTCTGCTGAGCAGCTGGCGCAGATCAAGCAGCGGAGCGGCTTACTGGCGGCGCAGGTTGAATCGAAGCTTGCGGCATTGACCAGCCTCGAACCGCTCGCTTCAGTCACTGATGCGTTGGTTGGGCTGCGCGACATCGACCCCGGCAATCAGGTGTTCGGCAAGGTCGCAGCCAGCGTGCGACCCTTGCTCGGCAAGAACTACGAAGCCATTACCAGCATCGCGACCGTCGATAGCATCGTTTCGTTCGAGCGTCGCTACGTCGCGGCATTCGAAGCAATTGGCCTGAACGAAGCAGCCAGTCGCGTGCGAGCGCGACGCGAAGGGTTGGTTGCGCGTCGCGATGAGCTGGTCTCGCAGGCCCGCCTGCTGGCCGCCGCGCCAGGCACGAAAACTCCTGCGGGGGCATCGATCGGCGCAGTCATCGATGAGCTGCGCGCCGTGGCGCCCACGGATCCCAACCTGGAAGCGATCGTGACTGCTGCGGTGGCAGAGCAGCGGCGCGAAGCCGAGCGACTGAGCGGTGAACGCAAGTGGGACGAAGCGCGCGCAGCCCTTGCGGCGGCGCTCGCCCTCCGCAGCACGCAAGAGTCCAAAGACCTCATCGCCCAGGACATGGCCCGGATCGAGCAGCGCAAACAAGACAGCGCGAACGCCACCGCGGCAGCCGAGCGCGAAGCCGCGCGGGCTGCGGAGCGCGAGAAGATCGCTGCCGCAGAAACGCAATTGCGCACTGCTCTCAGTTCCTTCGCGCCGACCTCAGCGGGATTGAACGCACTGAGCGGACGTATCTCGGCCCTTGCCGCGCTCGACCCGGGAAATCCGTTGATTCAATCCGCCCGGGCCGGCGCAGCACAGAAGATTACTGCGAGCGCGATTGGCGCCGCCAAAGGCGGCAGATTCGACGTAGCACTCGCGTTGCTCGCCGATGCCGCGGTTCATCTGCCCGGCGTTGCCGACATCGCTGCCGCCCACTCACAGGTCGAAGCGTTGCAACTCGAGGCTACGCGCCAGGCACAGGAGCGGGCGCTCACCGCGGCACGAGAAGCGTTCCGAGTCGTCCTCGAGCGAGCACAGCCGATCGACGCAGCCTGGCAACGGGAAGCGGACGCGGCACTCGCGTCGCTGCGTAAAACTGCTGGCAGCGAAACTGCGGCAGCAATGGCCCGAGACCAGCTGTCCGCGACGTATCTCGATGCGGCCGGCCGGCTCATCGATGAGAAGCGTTTCACGGTGGCGTCGCAGTTGCTGGACAAGGCGGAACAGCTCACTCCGAAGTCGGCTGCGCTGCAAGCGCGGCGAGCGCAATGGACGCAGGCGTCCGAGCGGAACAAGGTCGAACGCGCCGCCGAAGAGTTGGCCGCCAGGGTCGCTGCGGCGAAACAGCGCTTCGGCAATGAGGTCAAGGCGGGTCGACTGGATCGTGCGCGCGGCACGTTGGTGGAGTTGCAGACGATCGCGCCGAAGGACGATGCGTTCGTGCGCGACGCGCCGGCCATGCTTGCCGATGCCGCGAGCCGCCGCGTCGACGGTCTGTTGAGCTCGCAGGAACCAATCGATCGCGCCGCTCTGTCGTCGGCGGCCGAGACTTATCGTGCAGTGGCGCCGCAGAGTTACCGGTCGCGCAGCTCGGCCTGGCTGGCCACGATCAAACAACGCCTGGCCGATCTAGGATCGGACGCCGCTGCACACAACGCCTATCTCGCTGCAGTACAAAGTGCGTTCGTGGATCTCACGGCGCTGCAGGCGCTGCGTCCGATCGAGCCAAAGGTGGTCGAGCTAAAGCCGGTCGAACCCAAGCCGGTTGCTGCGACGGCTGCAGCGACTCAGAGTCCGCAGGTTGCGGATCGCGCGCCCGCGGCGACATCGAACTCGACATCCACCGCTGCTGCAGCCCCAGTGGTGCAACCGCCGCCGGCCGCGGCGCCGGCTGCCGAGCCGAGTCTGTTGGGCAATTGGTGCGGCGACGGTGTCGGCCTGGCGTTCTCGGCGAACGAGTACGCCTTCGAGCTCGGTGGCGGGCGCACCATCAAGTATCCCGTCGTTCGCTATCAGCGCACGGGTAACGGCATTGCGATGTCATGGACCGACAAGACGCTCGGTCCGATGGTGACCGAATTCGGCGAGTTCTCCGCCGATGGTCAGAGCATGGTGCAGGTGCGCGGCAAGACCGAGGCGAGCGCCCAGTGGCAGACATACAACCGGCGGTTCCAGCGCTGCAAATGAGCGCTGGACCGCCGGCGGTCTCGATCAAAGAACGATATCGATGCCCACTCCCCAGACGACATCCGATCGCAAACCGTGATCGGGATTCGCCGGGACGATGACATAGGCGTTGAGCGGCGCGTTGGCCGAGCTGAACGGATTCCATTTCGCTGAGAGCGCCACGTCCCGCACGTCGTTACCGACGGTTTCCTGGTCCGGGTTATAGCGACCCAGCAGATCCAGGCCAGCGGTGAAGGTCGGCGTCATCCGCCAATCGAAACCTGCCGCGTACGTGTAGTTGTCCAGGGACTTCGCACCGCTCGCGGTGGTCTCGTAGGCAACGTTCAAGTGCGGCCCGAAAGCGCCGTAGCGCTTCGAAGCGATCAGTCCCGCCTTGTAGCGCCATTCGCCGGTGCCCAGGAGCTTGTCTTCGTCGCCGCTCGGTCCCGTGACCTGCACGAGCATCGACAGGTCGGGCGCCGCGCCGTGATCGCGAACGAAGTTGTACTTCGTGCGCAGCACGGCGTCGCCGATGCCGGTCTCGCTGCCGCCGGTCTGTGAATTCTGCAGCTCGTCCTGGCCGAGGAACGAATGAATGCCGGCGACGCCGGAATTCGAGATGATTTCGGCGTGAGCTTTCGCGCTGGCGTCCACGGAGAGCACCGGCAATACGACGCCGACGTCCCAGCGATCGGTGATGCCGTAGTTGGCGAACAGCGCAAAGACGTCGTACGCCAGTTCGATGTTGAGATTGACGCGCACCACGTCGGTCTCGAACCCGCTCAGGACGCCATCCGGCGGCGGTCGCTGGATGCCGTTCTGGAACGAGCAGCAATCCTCGTGCGGAAAGTCGAGCACGATGCTGTCCAGGTCCTCGCCGTCGATCTTGTCGTATTTGAAGCGCGAGTAGCCGAAGGCCAGATCGAACTTGCCCTTGCCGAGGGTCGTGGCGCTCTCCGCCAGCAGCGGCCCGAGGCTGTCCTGCGTTTCGACCGGCACGCCCGTCTGGACATCGAAGTTGACGCCGGTGAAGGTCGAATTGAAGGCAAACTGCCCGACCGACGAAGCGATCGCCGAATTCAGCAAGGTGAATTCTTCGAGCGAGTCGGCCGAGAAATGGGCGGCGTGTGCGGCTGCAAACGGCCCGCCCTGCGAGGAGAGCGTGACGCCGTCGCCGCCGTAAAGGTCGGTGACGAAATTCTTGAGGTCTTTGGCGTTGACATTGCTTGATGTCAGGGCGATGGCGATGGCGCCAGCCACGAGTGTCGTCTGACGATTGTGCTGCATGTCTCGACTCCCTCCCGAACGGAGTTGCAAGAGTGCGACTGCAGCGGCTCGAGGCTCAATTGACCATTCGGGCTACGGCGGGCGCTTCGACCAGTAAACGAGCCAGCTCAGTCCCGTGGCTTACCCGTCCAGAAGACTTCGCGATACGTGATCCCGGTTGCCGCGACCGGCTGCCCCTCGACGAACTTCGGCCGGAACAGCGAATCGCTCACGGCGTCGAGAATCTCGCGCGCATAGCGATCGCGTGCATCCTGCTCGACGATGCGGGCGTCGCGGACGGAGCCATCGGCGGCAACCGAGAACTCCAGCTGCACATAGTGCGACTGCGTCTGCGTAGCCGCCACCTGCTTGGGGACGTAGGCGACGATCTGCGGTGTCGGATAGTAGACGCGGACCGGAACGTTCAGCGCAGCGGCGGCCGAATCCGGCAGATTCGGTGTGCTGCGGATGAGCTGCCAGGCACGCTCATAGTAGGGGAGCGCCTCGCGCGGCGACTCCTTGATCTGATACCAGTCACCCATCTGGATCAGCGTCTCGATCCGCGTCTGCGCCGGCGACCCCGGATCCGAATCGAGAATACGCAACGCTCGCCGCAGCGCTTCCTCACCTTCCTGATTGAGCTTGCGGGGCTCGACGTAGAGCCTGCCGTCCGGGCTCATGCGGGCGTTCACGCATTCGGGTGGCGCTACCCCGCGCCTGAAGCGGTTGCAGCCGAGTGTCGGATAGGGATCTCTCCGCCAATCATCCGGATAGCTCGGCCTGAGCATGTAGGCGCGCGCGATGCCGCGCAGGGGCTCGACCATGATCGGCACATTCAGGGAGTCCGTCGTGCCAACGATGTTGAGCGCCGTCTGAAAAGTCATGCGGGCTTCGGGCGTCTTGCCGATGTCTGCGAACCAGTTGCCCAGGTCGCACAGCCATGGAATGACTCTCGGGTTGCCTTCGCCGTACATCTTCTCTGCGATGCGCACTCGATAGACCATCGCGTCCTGCGCTTCGGGCTGGCGATCGAGCGCATTGAGGCTACCGGCCAGCGTCTTCAGTGCGTCCTGCTGACCCAGATCGAACATTCCAAGCTGTGCGCGCGTGATCGCGACCGCTCGCTGCAGGAGAGGAACCGCGTCGTGATGATGACCGGCTCTGGCGAACGTAGTACCCAAGCCCGTTAGCGGAGCGAGCACTCGCTGGGTATCGCCGCCGCCGTGCTGTTCTGCCGATCGCACGGCCTCGGCATACGCGGCCTCCGCCTGTGTGTACTGATTCGCGTTGAGGTACCTATCGCCCAAGGCGGTCAGCGCGGTTTCGAGTGCCAGCGGATCGCCCTCGGCGGTGGACCTGGCCGCATTGACTCGGGCAAGCGTGGCTTCGATAGTTGGCCGATCGTGCTCAGCGGCGGCCACATCGGCGAAAATCGAGAAGCAGATTGCTAGCGCCGCGACGGCGCTGCGGAGCAGGGAGGAATGAGGAAGGCCCATGGCGCTTGCACGTGTTGCCGTACTCTTATAAACGATTCGCAAAAATAGACAAACCGGAGCTGGACGTGATCAACGGTCGTGGGTTTTGTATCGAGCGTGTCGCGCTGTGCGTGCTTGCGACCGCGTTCGCCACTGACGCGCTCAGCGCTGCGACGCCACCGTTGTTATCGGAACCGACGATCGCGGCACTCGCGAACGAGCTCGACGGCGATCGCGCCAAGCACGACGTGGAAGTGTTCGCGCAATTGCATCGCATGCGTGCCTCCGAGCCGTTTCATCGCGCGACCGAGCACATCGTGGCCGAGTTGCGTCGAGCCGGCTTGACCGAAGTGGAGGTGCTGCGATTTCCCGCGGATGGCACGACGATGTTCGGCACGCAGAAGTCGCGGCCGGCTTGGGATGCAGAGTTCGCCGAACTGTGGGAGCTGGAATCGCGCGATCAGCAATGGCAGCCGGGCAGGCGCATCGCGAGTTGGGAATCGATGCCTTTGTCACTGGCGCAGGACAGCGATAGCGGCGAGGTTACGGCCGACTTGATCGACGTGGGTGCAGGGACGAAGGAGCAGGACTATGCGGGCAAGCAGGTTCGCGGCCAACTCGTGCTGACGAGCTCGCAGCCGGAAGCTGTGGCGCCGCTCGCAGTCGATCGCTTGGGTGCGGCCGGCATCGTCAGCTATGCGCAGAACCAGCCGACAGCGTGGTCGCGTGAAGACGAGTCGCTGGTGCGCTGGGGCCATCTGGACAGCTTCAGTCCACGTCGCACCTTCGGCTTCATGGTGTCACTCAAGCAGGCGCGCAGTTTTCAGGCGCGATTGAATGCGGGTGAGACGGTGCGTCTGCAAGCAACTGTGAAAGCGCAGCGCCATCCGGGCGAGTATGAGATCGTCAGCGCAACGATCGCCGGTGCCGATCCCGCGCTGGCTCAGCAGCAGATCGCATTCACGTGTCATCTGGATCATCCGCGGCCCGGTGCGAACGACAACGCCAGCGGCTGCGCGACGATCCTCGAAGTTGCTCGCACCTACGCGCATCTGATCGCGCAGGGCAAGCTCGCGCGCCCACGCCGCACGCTGCACTTCTTCTGGCCTCCCGAAATCGAAGGCAGCACTATTCTGCTCAACGCGCGACCCGACCTCGCGAAGCAGATCATCGCCGACATCCACATGGACATGGTTGGCGGCGGCGTGCGCACCAAAGCCGTCTTTCATGTAACGCGCTCGCCGGCCAGCCTGCCGAATTTCGTCAACGACGTGGCCGAGGCGTTCGCGGGGTTCGTCAATGCCGAGAGCGATGCGTTCGCAGCCGGTCGCAGCGCGCGCTATCCCATGATTGCCTCGAGCGGCGACAAGCAGGCACTACTCGCGCAGATCAAGGAATTCGATGCGGGCAGCGATCACGTAGTGTTCACCGACAGCTCGTTCCGCATCCCGACCATCTATATGAATGACTGGCCGGACCGCTACATTCATACGAGCGGCGATCTGCCGGAGAATATCGATGCGACGAAGCTGGAGCGCGCTGGTTTCATCGGCGCGGCGAGTGCGTGGTTCCTCGCGAATCTGACCGCCGACGATTTGTCAGCCGTCAGCACGTTAATCGAGCGTCAAAGTTTGCGACGCACCGCCGTGATGCTGGAGCGTCGTAGTGCGTTGCCGTCCGCCGAGCAAGGCGTGCTCGAAACACAGCACATGGCGTACGAGCGCGGCGTGCTCGACTCATTGGGACGTTGGTTGGCCGTGCCATCTGCGACGCGTGCGGCGCGCGAACGATTTCTCGAGCAACTGGCTGCCCTGTCGAAGTCAGATGGCAGCTCCGCGAAGCGCGAGCCGCCGGGCGCCGTGTACGTGCGCAATGCCGAGCCGAAAGGTCCCATGAGCGTGTTCGGCTACGACTATCTCGTCGATCATCTCGGAGAAGAGCGCGCGGCGAAGCTGGCGCTCAATGACTATTCCGGTCTGCGCGGCGGAGGAGGCGAGTACGCGATCGAGGCGCTCAACTTCGTCGACGGTCGCCGCAGCGTGCGCGACATTCGCGATGCACTCGCTGCGGAGTTCGGCCCGGTGCCGATCGAACACGTTGCTGCGTATCTCGAGGCGCTCGAGACGATCAAGGTGATCCGACGCCGCTAGTGGCGCTCGCGCAGCGGCTTTCCCCAGCGGTCGACGACGATTTCGATCGGCGGCAACCCTCGCGCCTGCAGCCAGCGTGTGCGGGCGTCCGCGCTGCGATGGAGTGCCTCGGTCTCGTCGCGGCTGAGTTGCGGCTCCCAGGAAAGCGTCGTCAGATCGAGCCGACCATCGTCGTCCGGCGGCAACTCGAGTTGCCGCAGCCGCGAGGACGCTTGCGGACCGATCGCCTCGGCGTGCAGGCCGCTCAGCTTCTGCCGGATCAGCGCGTCGGCCTGAGCGGACAATTGCCGCAGCCCTGGCACTCTGTCGGCACCGAGGCTGGCTGCCTGAGCTGCTTCTTCCAGTCGCTGTAGCCCTGCGAAACCCTCGACCAGTCGCACCCAGACCCCGCTATCGTCCGGCGCCATTCTGACCGCGCGCAGCCGCTCAGCGAGATCCGCCTCGGCCTGCGAAAGCATCTGCGCGCCAGTCGCGAGAAGCGGATGGCGTCGCTGCGACAGCAGGTCATAGCGGGACAGCAGGCCGGCGACTGCGGCGCGTTCCGCTGCACTCAGCGCCGGGTGCCAGATCTCGAATATCAGGACGACGCGGGCCACGTCGCTGTCGTTCCAGGCGCTGTGCTCATAGCTGTCGTCGAAAATCATCAGCCGACCGAACCGCGTCTCGCGCGCTTCGCCGCCGACCTTCAGGCCGCAACCAGCGGGGACGATCAGCGGCAGGTGGACGGTCAACCGGTGGTTGGCGTTGCCGAAGTGCGGCGGAATCCGCGTACGCGGCTTCAGGATCGACAGGAACGCTTCGACAGGCGTGCCTCCGAAAGTCACGAGCGGCAGCCGCTCGAGCGCAGCACGCACTTTGGGAAAGCGAGCAAGCGCGCGTTGGTTCGGCAGCGCGTCGTTCCAGAAATGAACCGCGCTCCAGTCGGTTCGTCCCGCGAGGCTGTTCCAGGTCTCGTTCTGCTCATCCTTCGCGATGTAGGGCAGGCCCTCGGCATCGATGTCCAGCGAGCTCGCCACTTCCTCTGCCAGCTCCGGTGCAGCGGCCTCGAGAGCGGCCGCCCAGTCGAAGCGTTCCGGCTCGAGCCACGGCAGGTCGCCCAAGTGCGGCACGTAGAAAAACGCGGGTCGCCGGCGCTCCGACGTGCCCGAGGCGAAGATCGGCCGCCATACGGCGCTGCTGACACGCGAGAGATCGGCGGCGGGCTCGGTGCGTTTGGCTTCCTCAACGGCGTCAGCGCGAAGCTGTGCGTAAAAAGTCTGCAGCGCTTGCCGCAGCCGCGCAGAGCGCTCCTTTGCATAGGCGGCGCCCCCTGCTTGTCGGTCAAGCTGCAGCATCTCGGACAGCGTCGCTTCCAGCAGGCTGCCGGCCGCCGCCGCGCCTTCCTGCTGTCCAGCCTTGGCCAGAGCAGCGCCCAGCAGCAGCAGCGTTTTCGGTTCCATGGGCTCGCGCAGGTACGCCTGGCGCAGAACGGCGATCGCCTCGTCGAGCCGGCCCAAGGTTTCGAGCGTCACCGCCAGACCCCGATACGCTTCGAGATCGGCTGGATTGACCGCGATGTAACGCTGCATGTAGGCGGCTGCCGCGGTCAGCTCGCCTCTCTCGAAGGATCGTGCAGCCAGGAACTGCAGCGAGCCCAGGCTCGTCGGTGCCCGCGCCAGTACGGCACGATGCACTTCCTCCGCCTCGTTGAAGCGAAGCGCCCCTTGCAGGGCGGCCGCCTCGGCAATCAGGTCTCCAACTGTTTTCGCGTCAGGAGCAGTAGCCATGACGCTTTATACCAAACGAAGAAGCATGCTCCTTACGTAAATTGCTGGGTTTCGTGCCTTCTCGATCCGACAACGGCCGCCGTTCCGGCAAAAGAGGCCGACACTAAGATCGGGCCCTCCTGCGCCGATACGCGACGCATCCCATCATCAGCAGTGCAGCAGCCGACAGCGGCAGCGTGCCGGGCTCCCCGACGCTGGTCGACGGTGCGCACGTCGTGCAGGTGAAGCTGTCGAAAAAGCCGGAGAAGATCTGGCCAGCGCCTTCGTCGATGAAGAATCCGCCGAGCCCGGACAGCGGCGGCGTGAACGCAGGGAGTCGGCTGGTGTTGAAGACATCGGGATCGTACTGCTGGAAAAATCCCATCGAGAGGAATGGGTTGGTCGCGAACATCCCCAGGCCGTCGTCGCCACCTGCCACGCCCACGGTCGGGTCATTGTTGAAAATGTCGACGTCGATTTCGCCGCGACGGCCGCCGCGCACGATGAAGTCCTGATCGCCGATGTGAGTTGCGAATTCCGCAGTCCGGCGGCGATCGACGAATTGGCCGTGGGTGTCGCTGCTATCGCGATCGCGAAGCCCGTTATGGAAAGAGACGTGGCCGCTGAACGCTTCCGGCACCGCGAGATCTCCCATCGGACCGATGGTGAGAGTGCCGGTGAAGTCGAAGGTCACGAGGCTCGCGTGCGCGGCGCTCGCAAGCATCAAAGTCGCTGCGGCAGCGACGCTCTGTTTGAGAAGGCGATTCATTCGATCACTCCCTGCGCTCAGTCGAAAAAATAGGGCCTGCATCCCAGTATCGAAAACGCACGGAGATTCCAGTCACTGCAACCCTGCGCACTGCTGCCGCGTCGACACCAACCATGCGTTTACGTGACACGATCAAGCAGCTGCTGGTCGCCGTGCTGTGCGTCGGCATTCCTTTTGTCCTGAGCAATATCGCGCTGAAGTGGCTTCCCGATGGCGCGGGCATGGCGCCGCTCCGCAACGGCTTCAAGATCGTGGTCCTGATTGCTGCGTATCTCGGCTATGTGCGGTGGGTCGAGAGGCGAGCGCCTTTTGAATTGAGCTTGCACGGCGCACCCAAGGAAGCCGGTGTCGGATTTCTGTTGGGCGCGAGTGTGATCGGCGTGTCGGTCGCAGTGCTTGCGGGTCTTGGCGTGTATCGCGTCGACGGCATCAATCTCGAGGTCACCTGGATTCGCTATCTCGTGACCTTTCTCGCCGTGGCGATACTCGAGGAGATGATATTTCGCGTGCTGCTGTTCCGGCTGATCGAGAAGTCACTGGGCAGCGTGCTTGCGATCATCCTGTCGACCGCGGTGTTCGGGCTCGCGCATCTGATCAATCCCAACGCGAGCTGGATCGCGGCTGTGAGTCTGACGTTGAGCAGCGTGATACTGGTCGCCGGGTTCGTGCTCACGCGACGCCTGTGGTTGTGCATGGGATTGCACTGGAGCTGGAATCTCACGCAGGCACTGTGCTCGCTGCCGGTGTCGGG
>Ga0070672_100002489_pt1 | contig 11720 bp, 13 predicted proteins | sample KBSM13metaG_FD_66151 | JGI IMG/M metagenome (GOLD analysis project Ga0070672, IMG submission 66151) | Miscanthus rhizosphere microbial communities from Kellogg Biological Station, Michigan, USA - KBS M1-3 metaG | ecosystem: Host-associated > Plants > Roots > Rhizosphere > Soil ... | reverse complement strand
GGGCTTCGACCTTATCGCCAAGTTCCAGGGCCACCTGTGGCGCGCCGACATCGGCCACTCGCCGCTGGACGTGGTTGGCTGGCATGGCAACTACGCGCCGTACAAATACGACCTGCGCCGCTTCAACACGATAGGCTCAGTCAGCTACGACCATCCGGATCCGTCCATCTTCCTGGTGCTGACCTCGCCCAGCGACACCGCGGGCGTGGGCAACATGGACTTTGCGATCTTCCCGCCGCGCTGGCTCGTGGCGCAGGACACGTTCCGTCCGCCGTGGTTCCACCGCAACGTGGCGAGCGAGTTCATGGGCCTGATCCACGGCGTGTACGACGCCAAGGCCGAAGGCTTCGCACCCGGCGGTGCGTCGCTGCATAACTGCATGACCGGCCACGGCCCGGATGCGGCGACGTTCGAAAAGGCCAGCAACGCCGACCTGGCCAAGCCCGACATCATCCGCGACACCATGGCCTTCATGTTCGAGACGCGGGCGGTGATCCGGCCGACGCGCCAGGCGATCGATGCACGACATCGCCAACGCGACTACCAGGCGTGCTGGGCGGGCCTGCAGAAGCACTTCCGCGCGCCGGCCTGACGCTTCGCGGCGTGTGCACGCGACCGCGTTAGGCTTCGGCATCCCAACACGGAGTCAGCCCATGCTTCGACCTGTTCCCGCGCACGCGCTTGCGTTGCTCGCGTCCGCCGTGCTCGTCCTGTGCGCGTGCAACCGCGAACCTTCGTCCGACGTGGTGGCTCCGTCAGCGACGCCCGCGGTCGCGACCGCACCGACGCCACCCGCAGCCGTTGCCGCGCCCGCCGAATCGGGCCCGAGTTTTCACGGGCTCGATGGCGCTCGGTTCGGCATGACGTCGGAACAGTTGGGACACGCGTGGTCGGGCCCGCTCAACGGTGCCGCGCCCGCGAGCCCGGGGGGCTGCCACGTGCTGACGCCCGTGACCGCGACGTCGCCGCAGGATGTTTCGTTGATGGTCGAAGGCGACAAATTCGTCCGCTACGACATCGGCATCGCCGATCAGGCCGCGCCCGGCGGCGGCAAGGTCGGCATGACCGTCGACCAGATCCGTTCGCTGTACGCCGGACGCATCCGCGAGCAGCCGGCCAAATACGTGCCCGGCGGCGTCGACCTGCGCGTCAGCGCCGACGACGACAGCGGCAGCGCGCTGGTGTTCGAGACCGACGCGGACGGCAAGGTGAGCCGCTGGCGCGTCGGTCAGTCGCCGGCGGTGGACTACGTCGAAGGTTGCTCCTGACGCGTGATCTGGTCGCGCCGGCCTGCCTTGCGCGGGCCGGTCGCGTTCCCGAGGCTAGACTTCGCCGATGAACGCGACGTCTCCCTCCGCCGCACCGCGCCGCCTGTCGGCGCGCGCGCTGCATGCGCTCGGCGAGTTCCTGCGCCTGGAAGCGGCCGGCGGCATCCTGCTGATCCTCGCCGCAGTGTTTGCGCTGCTGTGCGCGAACTCGCCGCTCGAACACTGGTACGACGGCTTCCGCGAGCTGCCGGTCGCCGTGGTCGTCGGCGAGCTGCGCATCGCGAAGCCCGCGTTGCTGTGGATCAACGACGGCCTGATGGCGGTGTTCTTCCTGCTGGTCGCACTGGAGATCAAGCGCGAAGCATTGACCGGACAACTCGTGGGCCGCCAGCAGCTGCTCCTGCCGCTGGTCTGCGCGAGCGCCGGCGTGGTCGTGCCGGCGCTGTTGTTCACCGCGTTCAACCATGGCGATGCGGGCGCGATGCGCGGCTGGGCCGTGCCGGCGGCGACCGACATCGCCTTCGCGCTCGGCATCCTGTCGCTGCTCGGTTCGCGGGTGCCGGTCGGCATGAAGCTTCTGCTGTCGACGATCGCCGTCGTCGACGACCTGATCGCAATCCTGATCATCGCGTTGTTCTATTCGCACGGACTGTCGCTGGTCGCGCTCGCGTGGGCGGCAGTGGTGCTGCTGGCGATGTGGCTGCTCAACCGCCGCAAGGTCACCGCGCTCACGCCCTACCTGCTGCTCGGCGTGGTGTTGTGGGTGTGCGTGCTGAAATCGGGCGTGCACGCGACTTTGGCCGGCGTCGCCACGGGCCTTCTGATCCCGCACGTCGACCCGAAGAACACGATCCCGGACGAAGTGGAACACTCGCCGCTCGAACACCTCGAGCGCGCGCTGCACCCCTGGGTTGCCTACGCAATCCTGCCGGTGTTCGCGTTCGCCAACGCCGGACTTGCGCTCGGGGGGCTGAAGGCGAGCGACCTGATCGCTGCCTTGCCGGTCGGCATCACGCTGGCGCTGGTGGTCGGCAAGCCCATCGGGATCGTGGGCGCGGCACTGGGCATGCGTGCCGCGGGCTGGGCGCCGTTCCCGGCGGGGATGGACCTGCGCGCGATGCTGGGGCTGGGATTGTTGTGCGGGATCGGATTCACGATGAGCCTGTTCATCGCTTCGCTCGCGTATCCCGATGCGCTGCGTTACGACGAGGCGGTACTCGGCGTGCTGTGCGCCTCGGTACTTGCGGCAATCGTCGGCGGCGTCTGGTTGCGCGCCGTGCTGCCGGTCCGGAGCGTGGACTGATGCGCAATGCGCTGGTGTTCGGCGGTACCGGGCAGATCGGCGTGCCGCTGCTGGACCGGCTGCGCGGCGGCGGCTGGCGCGTTGTCGCGGTGTCGCGCGACACGCAACTCGACGATACGTGCGTGCACTGGTTGCGCGGCGACCTGTCGAGCGTCGAGCGCTTGCCTGCGGCGGTCGATGCGATCTTCAGTTGCGGGCCGCTGGATCATTTCGCGCGGTGGTACGCCAACTCCACCGTTTCCGCGCCGTGCGTGGTTGCGTTCGGTTCGACCAGCGTGTCGGTGAAGTCCACGTCTGGCGATCCGCGCGAACGCAGCCTCGCCAGCCGCCTCGCCGAGGGCGAACGCGTCGTGTTCGGCGCCGCCGCGCGCCGCGCCGCTCGCGCGACGGTCCTGCGCCCGACGCTGGTCTACGGTGCCGGGCGTGACCAGACGCTCACCCGCGTCGCCGCGTTCGGGCGCCGTTGGCATTGTTGCGTGTTGCCGGCGGGCGCGACCGGATTGCGCCAGCCGGTGCATGTCGACGATCTCGCCAGCGCGGCGCTGGCGGCATGCGGCGCGCCGGATGCCGCTGGACGGTCGTACGCATTGCCGGGGGGCGAAGCGCTGCCCTATCGGGAGATGGTCGCGCGTGTGCTGCGCGCGTTGCCGTCGCGGCCGGCATTGATCGAGGTGCCGGCCCCGCTTTTCGTGGCAGGCCTGCGCGCGGCGCGCGCGCTCGGGCGCGGGCAGGGCGTCGGGGATGCGATGGTGGCGCGGTTGCGCGACGACCTGGTGTTCGACGCGGAACCGGCGCGGCGGGACTTCGCCTACGCGCCGCGCGCGTTCACACCGACGGCGGCGATGTTCGAGCAGGCGTGATCCGCGCCGCTCAGTACGACCAGCCGAGTTTCCGGTACAGCTTCGCCAGCACCCAGGCTGGCCCGATCAGCAGGTAGGTCAGGTCGGTGAGGAAGCTGGGCTTGCGGCCTTCGATCCCGTGCCCGATGAACTGCGCGATCCAGGCGACGACGAAGGCGCCGACGGCCGACCACAACAGCACGGGCGTCCCGAAGCGGTCGTGCAGCCAGCGCGTCAGCCACGCCATGGCGACGAACGCCACGAGCATTCCGTAGCCGAGCCGGCGCGAGGCGCGGTAATAGAACATCCACGCGACGAACATCGCCAGCGCCGCCCACAGGCCCGGGCGAAACCACGTACCGAATACCGGGATGCACCACAGCAGCGCCACCACGCTCCACAGGATCGCGGGGACCGCGATGACGTGGATGCGCTGGTTGACGGCGTTGCGATGGTGGTCCGAGTAGCTCGCGAACCAGCGGTCGATCGGCCGTTCCGTGCCGTGCACGTCTGTGTTCATCGCGATCTCAGTCGATGGAGATGCCGGCCAGCCGCTGCAGCGCTTCGGCGTACTTGGCGCGCGTGCGGTCGATGACGTCGGCGGGAAGGTGCGGGCCGGGTGCGGCCTTGTTCCAGTCCAGCGTTTCCAGGTAGTCGCGCACGAACTGCTTGTCGAAACTCGGCGGGCTGGTGCCGACCTCGTATTCGTCCGCAGGCCAGTAGCGCGACGAATCCGGCGTCAGCATTTCGTCCATCACGTACAGGCGGCCATCGGCATCGGTGCCGAATTCGAACTTGGTGTCGGCGAGGATGATCCCGCGGCGTGCCGCGTAGTCGCGCGCGAACGTGTAGAGCCGCAGCGTCGCGTCGCGCACCTGTTCGGCCAGCTCCGCACCGACCGCGCGCACCATCGTGTCGAAGTCGATGTTCTCGTCGTGGCCGCCGACGGCGGCCTTCGTCGATGGCGTGAAGATCGGCTGCGGCAACTGCTCGGCCTGGCGCAGGCCGTCGGGCAGGGTGATGCCGCTGACGCGGCCGGTGCGCTGGTAATCCTTCCAGCCGCTGCCGATGAGGTACCCGCGCGCGATCGCTTCCACCGGAACCGGCTTGAGTTTCTTCGTCACTACCGCGCGCCTGGCGTAGCGCGACGCGTCGACACCGGCGGGCAATACGCTGGCGACGTCGATGCCGGTGAGGTGGTTGGGCACCAGGTGCGCGGTGCGGTCGAACCAGAAATTGCTGATCTGGCACAGCATTTCGCCCTTGCCCGGGATTGGATCGGGCAGGACGACATCGAATGCGCTCAGGCGGTCGGTCGCAACGATCAGCAGCAACGGGCCGGAAGTTGGACTCTCGGCGGGCAGGTCGAACACGTCGCGGACCTTGCCGCGATGGCGCAGCGACAGGCCGGGGAGGTCGGATTCGAGTAGGTACGGTCGCTGCAGGTTCGTTGCCACGCGCGGTCCAGCGGGAAGGTGCCGAGGGTCGGCTAGTGTACCGGCGCGCGGGATCGCCGGTCGGCGTCTGTAAACTGCCGTCGTGAACGACCCGCGCACGCAGCCCTGGCTGGGAAAACTCATCGGCGTGATCATGGGCTACCTGCTGGTACGCGCCGATCCGCTGTTGGGCGCGCTGATTGGACTGCTGTTCGGTCACGCGGTCGATGCAGGCTGGTTCGGCAAGCGCGTGCGTGACGATCCCTACCAGGTGCTGGGCGTGTCCGAACTGGCCAGCGACGCGGACATCGATCTCGCCCGCCGCCGCCTGCTCGCACGCCACCATCCCGATCGCGCCATGGACGGTATGCACCGTCGCGAGGCCGAACGGCGGACGCGGGCGGTCAACACCGCGTACGACCGCATCCGCGCGCTGCGACAATCTTCCCGCCGCTGAGGCCAGCGCACCCGTTCCAGCACGCCCACCCATAGGATCGCCATGCAACCCACCGTCATCGCCCCGTCCATCCTGTCCGCGGACTTCGCGCGCCTGGGCGAAGAAGTCGACACCGTGCTCGCGGCCGGCGCCGACTGGGTGCATTTCGACGTGATGGACAACCATTACGTGCCCAATCTCACCATCGGGCCGATGGTGTGCGAGGCGCTGCGCAAGCACGGCGTGACCGCGCCGATCGACGTGCACCTGATGGTCGAACCGGTTGATCGCCTGGTTCCCGACTTCGCCAAGGCGGGTGCCACCGACATCAGCTTCCATCCCGAAGCCAGCCGCCACGTGCACCGGACGATCCAGCTGATCAAATCCCACGGATGCCGGGCGGGACTGGTGCTCAACCCGGGGACACCGGTCGACGTGCTCGACTGGGTCCTGTCCGACCTGGACATGGTGCTGCTGATGTCGGTGAACCCGGGTTTCGGTGGACAGTCGTTCATCCCCGCCACGCTGGACAAGCTGCGGCGCGTGCGCGAGATGATCGACGTCGCCTCCGGCGGCCCGGGCGGGCGGGCGATCCGGCTCGAGATCGATGGCGGGGTCAAACCCGACAACATCGGGCAGATCGCCGCCGCCGGCGCAGATACCTTCGTCGCCGGCTCGGCGATCTTCGGCCAACCCGATTACGCGCAGGTCATCGGCGAAATGCGCGCGGCCGTTGCGAGCTCGCGCGGCTGACGCACGAAAGAAAGGCCGATGTCGTGTTGGCGACATCGGCCCGGGTGTGGAGCGTCCCTGCGTCCGTATTTCATCCCTGCGATGGCCTTTCATTCTCCCGATGAACGGTGACAACGGCGTGACCATCCGCGACATCACGCGCTGCCGATGTGGGATCAAGGCGATAAAGTGCCCGATCGCTCCGCCAGCACCCTGAAGGATTCATTTCCGTGCCGATTTCCCCGTCCACCGACCCGCGCGCGGGGCAGCAGGCATTCGAACGGCACGCGGCCGACGGCCACACGCGCATCCCGGTCGTGCGCGAGGTGCTTTCGGACCTGGACACGCCGTTATCGGTCTACCTCAAGCTCGCCGACGGCCCGCACACGTACCTCTTCGAATCGGTGGAAGGCGGCGAGCGGTTCGGTCGCTATTCGATCATCGGACTGCCCGCCAGGCGCGTGTATGCGTTCGCCGGCCACACGCTCTATGTCACCGAACACGGCGAACTGGTGGAGGCGCGCGAAGTCGCCGATCCGTTCGCCGAAGTCGAGCGGCTGCGCGCCGAGCATTCGGTGCCGCGGCTGGAGGGATTGCCCGGATTCACCGGCGGGCTGGTGGGGTGGTTCGGTTTCGAATGCATCCAGTACATCGAGCCGCGCCTGGCCGGTGGCGAAGGCTCATCCCACGAACTCCGCGACGAACTCGGCACGCCTGACATCCTGCTGATGCTCAGCGAGGAGGTCGCCGTGTTCGACAACCTCAAGGGCCGGTTGTACCTCGTCGTCCATGCCGATCCGCGCGAGCCGCAGGCGTGGGCGCGCGCGAACCGCCGCCTCGACGAGCTGAGCCATCGCCTGCGCCATGCCGGCGCCGGTTATCCGGAAACGCTGCTGCCAGCGGCGCTGGACGAGAGTCATTTCGTGTCCGGGTTCACCCGCGACGGCTTCATCGCCGCAGTGGAGAAATCCAAGGAGTACATCGCCGCGGGCGACGTGTTCCAGGTCGTGTTGTCGCAGCGACTGAGCGTGCCGTTCCACGCGCGCCCGGTGGATGTCTATCGTGCGCTGCGCGCCTTGAATCCGTCGCCGTACATGTACTTCCTCGACGTCGGTGACATGCAGGTGGTCGGCTCGTCGCCCGAGATCCTCGTGCGGCTGCAGCACGACGGCTCGGGGCACGGCATCGTGACCGTGCGCCCCATCGCCGGCACTCGTCCACGCGGTCGCACGCCCGAGGAAGACGCGGCGCTGGAAGCCGAACTGCTGGCCGATCCGAAGGAACGCGCCGAACACCTGATGCTGATCGATCTCGGCCGCAACGACGTGGGACACGTGAGCGAAGCGGGCAGCGTGCAGGTCGGCGAGCAATTCGTGATCGAACGCTACAGCCACGTCATGCACATCGTCAGCGAAGTCACCGGCCGGCTGAAAGCCGGCCTGAGTTATGCGGATGTCTTGCGCGCGACCTTTCCCGCCGGCACCGTCAGCGGTGCACCGAAGGTCCGCGCGCTGGAAATCATTCGGGAACTCGAACCGATCAAGCGCAATGTCTACGCCGGCAGCATCGGCTACATCGGCTGGCACGGCGACGCCGACACCGCCATCGCCATCCGCACTGCGGTGATCCAGGACGGCAAGCTGCACGTGCAGGCCGGCGCCGGCATCGTCCACGACTCCGATCCCGCGAAGGAATGGGAAGAGACGATGAGCAAGGGCCGCGCGCTGTTCCGTGCGGTGGCGGAGGCGGCGAAGGGCTTGTAGTGCGCCGGGCTAGTGCGGGCGCCTGCCGAGCTCGTGCCAGCTTTTCTCGCTGACGTCGACATCGAACTTCTTCGCGGCGGCCTTGATCCGTTTCCAGGCCTCGTCGCGCTCCTCGTCGGTAACGTCCCTGACCTGGTCGAAGCGCGCGATCGCGTTGCGCACGTGTTCGGCGTCCTCCAGCGGTTCCTTGCGCTGCTTCGGAAAGGCAAACTCGCCTTTGTTCAGGTCGTTGCGCCGGTCGGCATCGAGTTTTGACATCGCGATCTCTCCTCGGGCTCGGGCATCGGATTGTCCCGCCGGCGCCGTTAACGCTGCGCGTGCGGCCGCGTTTGCCAGCAGCGGCACGCATCGATAGATTGGCGCCTCGTTCGAGCGCCTGCGGCGCGTCGAGGTGCGTGTTGCTGCTGATGATCGACAACTACGACAGCTTCACCTGGAACCTCGTCCAGTACCTGCAGACGCTGGGGGCCGAGGTGCGGGTGGAGCGCAACGACGCGCTGTCGGTGGCGCAGATCGAGGCGCTGGCGCCGGAGCGGATCGTGATTTCGCCTGGCCCGCGCACGCCCACCGAAGCGGGCGTGTCGGTCGAGGTGATCCGCACGCTCGGCGCGCGCGTGCCGATCCTCGGCGTGTGCCTGGGCCACCAGAGCCTCGGCCAGGCGTACGGGGGCGACGTGGTGCGCGCCAAGACGATCATGCACGGCAAGACGTCGCGCATCCGCCACACAGGCAAGGGCGTATTCGCCGGCCTTCCGGATGGCTATGAGGCCACCCGCTACCACTCGCTCGTCGTCTCCCAGGACACGCTGCCCGATTGCCTGGAAGTGACCGCGTGGACCGACCACGAAGATGGCTCCATCGACGAGATCATGGGCCTGCGCCACCGCGAGCACCCGGTGCAGGGCGTGCAGTTCCATCCCGAGTCGATCCTCACCGAACACGGGCACGCGCTGCTGAAGAATTTCCTGGATTCCTGATCGGACTGTGGGAGCGACGTGAGTCGCGAGCAGCCGACATCGCGACTGACGTCGCGCCCACACGAGGCCTCGACAATGCCCATCACGCCCCAGCAAGCGCTGCAACGCACGATCGAGCATCGCGAGATCTTCCACGACGAGATGGTCGACCTGATGCGCATGATCATGCGCGGCGAAGTCTCGCCGGCGATGACCGCGGCGATCCTCACCGGCCTGCGGGTGAAGAAGGAAACGGTCGGGGAGATCGCAGGCGCCGCCACGGTGTTGCGCGAGTTTTCGCTGCCGGTCGACGTGCCCGACGCCACCCATCTCGTCGACATCGTCGGTACCGGCGGCGACGGCGCGAATACGTTCAACATTTCGACAGCCTCCATGTTCGTCGTCGCCGCGGCGGGTGCGAAGGTCGCCAAGCACGGCAATCGTGGCGTGTCGTCGAAATCGGGCAGCGCCGACGTACTCGAGGCGCTCGGGGCGGCGATCGCGCTGCAGCCCGCGCAGGTCGCGCAATGCATCGCCGAGACCGGTATCGGTTTCATGTTCGCGCCGCTGCATCATCCGGCCATGAAGGTCGTTGCGCCGGTACGCGGCGAGATGGGGGTGCGTACGCTGTTCAACATCCTCGGCCCGCTGACCAATCCGGCGGGCGCGCCGAACATCCTGATGGGCGTATTCCATCCCGACCTCGTCGGCATCCAGGTGCGCGTGCTGCAGGAGCTCGGCGTCAAGCGCGCGCTGGTGGTGTGGGGCCGCGACGGTATGGATGAGATATCGCTTGGTGCGTCGACCTGCGTCGGTGAACTGCGCGACGGCGTCGTGCGCGAATACGAAATCCATCCCGAGGACTTCGGCATCGCGATGGCGGCCAGCCGCAACCTGCGCGTCAACGATGCGACCGAATCCAAGGCGATGCTGATGTCGGCACTCGACAATACGCCTGGCCTCGCACGCGATGTGGTCGTGCTAAACGCGGGCGCCGCGTTGTACGTGGCCGGCATTGTCGAGTCGATCGACCGCGGCCTGGTGCTCGCGCGCGAGACGATCGCGTCCGGTGCCGCCGTCGCGAAACTCGAGGAGTTCGTCGGCGTCACCCGGATGCTCGCGGGCGAGGTGGCCACCATATGAGTGCGACCCCGGGGATCGCGGCGCACCTGCAGCCGCCGTACTATGCCGTGATCTTCACCTCGCGCCGCACCGACGGCGAAAACGGCTACAGCGAAGCATCCGACGCGATGGTTGCGTTGGCCGCGACGCAGCCGGGATTCCTGGGAATCGAATCGGCGCGTGGCGCCGACGGCGTCGGCATCACCGTGTCCTATTGGGACAGCGAGGACGCGATCGCCAACTGGCGCCGCAATGCCGAGCACACGGCGACACGCGAACGTGGCCGCAACCTCTGGTATTCGCAGTACGAAGTCCGCGTGTGCCGCGTCGAACGCGCCTATGCCGGCCCGCCGGCCGTGCGCGCATGAGCGACATCCTGGACATGATCCTCGCGCGCAAGCGCGAGGAGATCGCCCAGCGCAGCGAGCAGACGCCGTTGCAACTGCTGCAGGCGCGCATTGCCGACGCGCCGTCCGTACGCCCGTTCGCCGCGGCGATTGCGTCGAAAATCAAAGCGGGCGAGCCGGGGGTCATCGCCGAGATGAAGAAGGCGAGCCCCTCCAAGGGCCTGATCCGCGCGGACTTCGATCCCGCCAGCATTGCGCTCAGTTACCAGGCTGGCGGCGCGGCGTGCCTGTCGGTGCTGACCGATGTCGATTTCTTCCAGGGAAGCGATGCCTACCTGCAGCAGGCGCGCGCCGCATGCACCCTGCCGGTGTTGCGCAAGGACTTCACGATCGATGCATGGCAGGTGTACGAAGCCCGCGTGCTTGGCGCGGACTGCGTCCTGCTGATCGTCGGTGCGCTGGACGATCGAGAGCTGGCCGAACTGACGACGCTGGCGCTCGAACTGGGCATGGATGTGCTGGTGGAGGTGCACGACATCGACGAACTCGAGCGCGCCCTGCAGGTCCCGGCGCCGCTGCTCGGCATCAACAACCGCGACCTGCGCACCTTCGAAGTGTCGCTCGATACCACGCTCGGCATGCAGCCCGCCGTGCCGCGCGACCGCATCCTGGTGACCGAGAGCGGCATCGGCGGGCCGGCGGACGTGCAGCGCATGCGCGCCGCGGGCGTCGATGCCTTCCTCGTCGGCGAGATATTCATGCGCGATGCCGATCCCGGCGCTGCGCTACGCCGGTTATTCTTTCGGGCATGACGACTTCATCGCTGTTGCCGCGCTCCGATGCACCATTGGTGGTCTTCGATTTCGACCACACGCTTTACGATGGCGATTCGGGCGGCGACCTCGTGCTATGGCTCCTGCGCAGGAATCCGTTGCGCGCGCTGGCTGCGATTCTGGCATCGCCATTGCTGCTGCCCCTGCTCGTTTTTCTCCCGACCCGCCGCAGCGGAATCTCGGGCTACCTGTGGCTGGGCACATTCGGTTTGCACGACTACCACGACCTCAACGCGTTGATCGCGCGTTATGTCGCCAAGTGCGAAGTGCGGTTGCGCAGGGCGTTGCTCCCGATCGCGCTGGACGTGCTCGCAGGGCATCTGCGTGCCGGCGACCGGGTCGTGATCGCCACCGGTGCGCCACCCGCGCTGGCACATGCCATCCTCGCCTTCGTCGCGCGCGACGACGTGCCGGTCGTCGGCAGCCACGAGGCGCCTCGGTGGGGTGGACTGGTGACCGTGGATCACTGCCACAACGAGAACAAGCTGCGCTGCCTCGCCCGGCACGGGTATGGCGAGATCGCGATCGCCTATTCCGACAGCAGCGCCGACCTGCCGCTGCTCAAGGCAGCAGCTCATCCCGTCGTGGTGAACCCGAAGGCGTCCAGCATCGGGATGTTCCGCCGTGCACTGGGCTCGAACACGCCGTTCCTCAATTGGGGGTGTGCCAGCCGGGCGGGCGAGGC
>Ga0070672_100002484_pt1 | contig 11727 bp, 13 predicted proteins | sample KBSM13metaG_FD_66151 | JGI IMG/M metagenome (GOLD analysis project Ga0070672, IMG submission 66151) | Miscanthus rhizosphere microbial communities from Kellogg Biological Station, Michigan, USA - KBS M1-3 metaG | ecosystem: Host-associated > Plants > Roots > Rhizosphere > Soil ... | reverse complement strand
GGGGCGTCACCTGGCGGGCGCGGGCCGCCGCTTCCGGGTCGATCTCGATCCCCGAGACCGTCCAGCCCACCGACTGCATGAGGCCCATGAAGCGTCCCATGGCGCAGCCGACGTCGAGCAAGCGACCCTGGCCGACCCACGGCACGAACGCCTTGACGACGCGCCGGCCGGTCACCGCCGTGCGCAGCCGTGCGGCGAGCGGAAGCTCGCCCGGATCGAGATGGCGGTAGCCGAGACGCCGAGCGAGCACGCGTCGGCCCGCCGGGCCGAGGCGGCGCGCGACGCGCGAGATCTCGGGGTCCTTCGTGTGGGGTGGGTAGTTGGCCGGATACGCCAGCTCGAGCTGATCCATCCGGATGCGCGGGTTCTGGTAGAGCAGGCCGCAGCGGGGGCAGCGGACGAGCGAGTAGCGGCCAGGCACGCCGAGCGCGAAGTCGCGCTGCTCGAACAGCGTGGTCGCCGAGCCTTCCCCGCAGAGGGGGCACGCGATCTGCTCGAGCTCGAGCACGAGCCGTACTATACCGCGAAACCGCGAACGCCCGGCTACACCGAGAGCACGATCTTCCCGAACTGCTTGCCCTCGCCCAGGCGCGCCTGCGCGGCGGCGCCGTCCTTGAGCGGCACGACCTCGTCGATGATGGCCTGCAGGCGCCCGGCGAAGAACAGCGCCATGACGTCCCCGAACTCCTTCCGGTTGGCCATGGTCGAGCCGATGATGTGCACCTGTTTCCAGAACACGAGCGGGATCATCGTTTCGCCGATCGGTCCCGACGTCGAGCCGCAGGTGACCAGCCGCCCGCCGCCCTTGAGCGAGCGGATCGAATCCTTCCAGGTCGCCGCGCCGACGTTCTCGATGACGAGGTCGACACCGCGCTTGCCGCTGGCCTCGAAGACCTGCTTGGCCCAGTCCTTGTTCGTGGCGTAGTTGATGCCGACGTCCGCCCCCAGCGCGCGCGCCCGCTCGAGCTTGGCATCGCTAGAGGAGGTCACGATGACGCGCGCCCCGCACAGCTTGGCGATCTGCACCGCGGTGGACGACACGCCGCCGCCCACGCCGATGATGAGCACGTCCTGGCCGGCGCGTAGCTGGCCCTGGGTGACCACCATGCGCCACGCGGTCATGTTGGTGAGGATGAAGGAGGCGGCCTGCTCGAACGAGATCGACGCGGGCAGGGGCAGGACGTTGTCACCACGGACGGCCACGTATTCGGCCAGGCCCCCGGGCGCGTGCTCGCCCAGGATGCCGTAGCGCACGCACAGGCTGTCCTCGCCCTGGGCGCAGAACTCGCAGCGGCCGCACGTGAGGTTGGGGTTGACCGCCACGCGGTCGCCGACCTTCACTCCCGGCACCTGGGCGCCGACCTCGGCGATCTCACCCGCGATGTCGCAGCCCGTCCAGAACGGCAGCGGCGTCTTGAGCGCGGGGATGCCCTCGCGCACGAACAGGTCGAGGTGATTGAGGGCGCACGCGCGCACCCGCACCAGCACCTCGGTGGGCTTGATCTTCGGATCGGGCACGTCCTGCAGCTTGAGCTTGTCGGGACCGCCGAACTCGTTGAATGCGAGCGCCTTCACAGAAGTGGGCTCCTTGTCATCCGGGGGATGTGCTAGCCGTTGAACTCTTTCACGAGCCTCGGCAGACGGGGATCGTCCAGGGTCGGCTGCTTACCCGGCTGGTAGAACGCGGTGCGGTCCAGCAGCCCGGCGTAGCGCTCGCGGAGCTTGCGTCCGACATCGTCGTGCGTCCCCGTGACCGCGTACACGTCGACCATCTCATCGGTGATGAGATCGGCCATGCCCTTCCAGTCGCCCTCCACCGACTTGCGGTGCAGGTGCGGGACGAGGTCCTGCCAGCCGTGGGCGGCCAGCACCGGCTCGTAGGTGCGGGTGGAGGCGTAGAAGGCGATCTGCTGCTTCACCGCCTGACGGGCCTGCGCCTGCTCGGCCTCGGTGTCGCCGACGACCACGAAGCTCGAGGTGGCGTAGGTGAAATCACCCCGGCCGCGGCCCGACTTGGCGAGTCCCTCGTTGACCGCCGGCTGCACGAGCTCGCGCAGATATTTGGGGCTGTTGAACGGATGCACGTGCAGCCCGTCGCACACCTCGCCGGCCACCCGGCACATGACCTGGTTGACGGCGGCTACGTAGACCGGGACGTGGGGATGCTCGATCGCGCCCGGATTGAAGAACGGCGTCATGAGATCGAACCGGTAGAACTGCCCCTTGAAGTTGAGCTTGGTTCCATTTTGCCAGCAGTCCCAGATGGCGCGCAGCGCCTGCACGACCTCGCGCATGCGTGGCGCCGGCGCCTCCCACTTCACCGAGAAGCGGCGCTCGTTGTGGCCCTTCACCTGTGAGCCCAGTCCCAGGATGAACCGCCCGCCGGAGGCCTTGGCCAGGTCCCAGGAGATGTGGGCCAGGACCATCGGGCTGCGCGGGAACGCGACGGCGATCGAGGTGCCGAGCTTGATGCGGCTGGTGGCCGTCGCCGCCACCGCCAGCGGCAAGAACGGATCGTGCTGGGTCTCCGCCGACCACAGGCAGTCGAACCCGAGCGCCTCCACCTTGCGGGCGTACTCGGGGAGCGTCTTGAGGTCGTGGGTGAGCATGCCGACGTCGAGCTTCACGGGGCTCTCCTTTGCCGCGCATTCTACCCCGGTCGTCCGGCTTACGCGGGGCCACTTGACGGCAACGACGGCCCGGTCGATGATGCGCCATGGCTGACGAAAAGATCGAGATCATCGCCTCATCCAGCAGCGGCACCGTCGGCCGCGCTCGCAACGACGTGCGCGGCGTCTCGCTGCCGCTCGACTCGTCGTCCCGGCCGCAGCCGGACGCCTTCACGAACAGCGAGGCCTTCCTGGGCGCGGTGTCCTCCTGTGGCGTGACGCTGATCGAGATGCACGCCAAGGAAACGGGCGTACCGCTCTCGCGCATGACCGTGACGATCGAGGGCCGGCGCCCGCCCACCCTGCCGCGCTTCTCCGCGATCACCATGACCTTCGAGATGTCCGGCGTGAGCCAGGCGCAGGCCGAGGCGCTCGTCGAGACCTACCGAGGACGCTGACCCCTCTACGGCACGGTCGCGGTCGCGACCGACGTGAAGGTGAAGGTGGTGGCGGTCCCGCGCTAGCCCTCAGCGCGCCGAGCGCTGGAGACGATCCAGCACGGCGCGCGCTTCCGAGATGACCCGCTCGACGACCTCGCCGGCCCCCGGCAGGTCGTGGATGAGGCCCACGCTCTGTCCCGTCGGCATCGGAAACCACGCGGGATCGGCCTGGCGGGCCGCGTGGCCGAAGATGTCCTGGGCCGCGCGTGACTGCAGGAGGGCGGGGAAGACGGGCGCGCCGGAGGCGGCGTACTCCGTGGTGTAGATGTTGCGGAGGTAGCGCGCCCACAGGCCGGTGATGGCGTCGGTCATCGTGGTGGCCTCGGCCTCGGCTTCGAGCAGCGCCTTCTTCTGGAACTCGGGCACGCCCGCCTCGCGCGTGGCGACGAAGCGAGTGCCCAGCAGCACGCCGACCGCGCCCAGGGCGAGGGCGGCCACCAGGCCGCGGCCGTCGGCGATGCCGCCAGCGGCGATCACCGGAACGCGGACCGCATCGACGATCTGCGGCACGAGAGCCAGCGTGCCGATGGCGGCGAGCTCGTGGGTCGAGCGCTTCACCCAGATGGAGCGGTGGCCGCCCGCCTCGCTGCCCTGGGCGACCAGGACGTCGACCCCGTGGCCCTCGAGGGTGCGCGCGTCCTCCACCGTGGTGACCATGGCCATCACCTTCATGCCGCGGGCGTGGCAGCGGTCCACCAGATCGGCCCCGGGCTCGCCGAGGCCGATCGACCACACCGGCACGCGCTCGTCGACGATCACCTCGAACGCGGCGTCGATGACGTCGGGAACGGCCGGCGGTCGCGCGGTCGTCGTCGGCAGCCCCAGACGCTCGCGGAATCCGTTGAGGGTGCCTTGCACCGCGGCCACCGTGGCGGCGGGGATCGCGGCCGGATCGGTGGGCGGCCGCAGCTCGTTGGGCATGAAGAGGTTCACGCCGAACGGACGATCGGTGGCGGCGCGCACGCGGCGGATCGCCTCCCGGATCTGATCGGGCGTGAGGTTGAGGCCCGCGATGATCCCCAGGCCGCCAGCCTTCGACACTTCGGCCACCAGGTCGGGGCCGGCCACGCCACCCATCCCGGACTGCACGATCGGATGCTCGATGCCCAGCAGGTCGCAGAGCGGGGTGCGCAGGCTCATGACGCAAACTCCTGCCGCGCGAGCTCGCGCAGCTTCACCCGCTGCACCTTGTCACCGTGAGGGCTCGGCGTGCGGGGAACGTCGGCCACGAAGCGGACGTGCCGAGGAATCTTGTAGGACGCGATCTTGCCGCGACAGAAGGCGCGCAGCTCGTCTTCGCTCGGGCGGGCATCGGGCCGGGGGATGACGTAGGCCACCGGGACCTCGTTCATCTCGGGATCGGGTACGCCGACCACGAAGGCCTGCTCGACGTCGGGATGAGTCGAGAGATAGGCCTCGATCTCCCCCGGCGCGACCATGAAATGGCTGATGCGCAGTGTCTCCTTGAGCCGGCCCTTGAAGACCGTGTGGCCGTGGCCGTCGTGCGCGGCGAGGTCCCCGGTGCGGAACCAGCCGTCCTCCGTGAAGGCCGCGCGCGTCTCCTCCGGCTTGTCGAAGTAGCCGCGCGTGACCAGGGGCCCGCGGAACTGTAGCTCGCCCTCTTCGTCCGCGGCGCACGAGCGCCCGGTGTCCGGGTGCACGACCCGGACCTCGAGCCCGGGGGGCGGGATGATTCCGGGCTGCGCGCGCAGCTCCAGCGGCTCGTCGAGGTCGTGGAAGAGGGCCAGCGCGTTGACCTCGGTCATTCCGTACGGCTGGAAAGCCTGCGCGACGCCCAGCCGCTTGATGACCGCGTCGAACATGGCCGGGCCGCCGCCGCCCACCGACGCGAAGCCGCCCGTGCGCAGCGTGGAGTGATCGTAGCGGTCGAAGTCGGGATGCTCGAACATCGGCTTGAGCATCGTATCGACGGCATGGAGCACGGTGCAGCGCTCCTGCTCGATCAGCATCAGCGCGCGGAGCGGATCCCACACGTCCATGAGAATCAGCGTGGCCCCGTGGCTCCAGGTGGAGAGCGGGATGTTGAGGCCGCCCCAGGTCCCGGCCGCTGGCATGGCCAGGAGTACGCGATCCTCGGGCGTGAGCCGCAGCTGCTCGCCGGTGTTCCAGCCGTGCGGCACGCAGTTGCGGTGGCTGATCATCGCGCCCTTGGGAAACGACGTCGTTCCCGAGGTGTAGAGCAAGGTGAACACGTCGTCAACGGAGCCACCCGAGCCACCCCCCATCTCGGCCAGGCCACCCACGTTTCTATCCGTGCTGGCGGACCCCGCTACAAATAGATCCCCAAGCGCGTGGCAGCCGGGATACGGATCTTCCGCGTCGACGAGCACGTGGCGCAGGTGCGGCAGCGCGGCGCTGGCGAGCTCGCCGGGGACGGCGGTGGCCAGCTCGGGGATCACCTGGTGCAGCGTCTCGAAGTAGTCGATCGGGCCCAGGTGATCGGTGACGAGCAGCGCGGTGGCCTTCGACTGGCCGAGGATGTAGCCGAGCTCGTGGGCCCGATAGCGCGGGTTCAGCGCCACCACCACGATGCCCAGGCGCGCCGCCGCGTACTGCGCGACGAACCACCCCGGTCGATTGGGCAGCCAGATCGCCAACGAGTCGCCCTTACCCAGCCCGAGCGCGGTCAGGCCGGCGGCGAGCGTGTCGACCCGGGTGAGGAAGTCGGCGAAGGTGACCCGCTCGTCGCCGAGCACGATTGCCTCGCGTTCGCCATGGCGGGCGGCGACCGCGGCCAGCAGGCCGTAGGCGGTCGCCGTCTCGAACGGGTTCGTCCGGCTCACGGACTACGCCCGGCGCGCGGGCGCGACGATGGTCGACGCGCCCGTCGGAACGCGCGCCCAGATCATGTAGACTTCTTGAAGTGCCGAGCGAGGGCGTCCAAGATGCGGGCCAGCGCTTCCTGCTCGGTGCGGCCCGTGACCGTGACCGCGTGCTCCACCGCGGTCACCACCCATTCCCCGACATCGTTGCGGTATACCTCGACCTCGAATTGCATGGCCCCTCCGCGCGGGTAGTATCGCACCGGGCCCGGGTTCGCGGGTGATCGTCGTCGCGGCCAACTCCTACCGGGGCCGACGCGGTCCGCGCACGCGCGTGGCCGCGCTCGTCCGCGCGCTCGAGGCGCTCGGCCTGCCCGTGCGGGTCGTGTGGGATCAGGCCGAGCGGGGGACCACGCTTCGCAGCCCCGCCGCGCTCCGCTCGGTGCGGTGCGTCGTCGCCGCCGGCGGTGACGGCACGGTGTCGGCCGTCATCAACGAGCTGTCGGCCGACGTTCCGCTGGCCGTGCTGCCGCTGGGCAACGAGAACCTGTTTGCCGGGGCGTTCGGCTTCGAGGACGATCCCGGCGCGCTGGCCGGCGCCATCGCGCGCGGCACGCGCCAGCGCATCGACCTCGGCCGCGCGCACACCACCGCGGGCCGCCGACTGTTCACGCTGATGCTCAGCGCGGGATTCGACGCCGACGTCGTCCATCGCTTCACGCGCTGGCGCACCGCCGGCGGTGCGCCGCGCCGGGCCGGCCGGGCGGCCTACGTGCGGCCGCTGGCCGCGGCGCTGTGGTCGTATCCGCACGCCGCGATCACCTTGACCGCGGACGGCGTGGCGGTGGACGGCTCCCACTGTACGGTGGCCAACCTGCCCGACTACGCCCTCGACATGCGCCTGGCGCCCGAGGCCCGAGCCGATGACGGCCTGCTCGACTGGACGGTGCTGTCACGGTCCGGCCGGGTGGCGCTGGCCGGCTACGTGCTGGCGGTGGCCCGCGCCCGGCACACGCAGCAGGCCCACGTCCCGGTCGGGCGCGCGCGGAAGCTGACGCTGCGCAGTGCCGGGCCTGTTCCCGTGCAGATCGATGGCGATCCCTGGGGCTTCACTCCGGTGGAGGTGGAGGTGATGCCGGCGGCCCTTTCCGTCGTGGTGATATGATCGACGCGCGTTCGACACCGTCCAGCGAGGGTGCCATGACGACGCTGACCACGCGCGATCCGAGCCTGCCGGCCGCCTATTCCGACGCTCTCGATTCGCTCGCGCTCGCGCCGCTGTGGACCGCGCTGCACGCGCTCTTGCCCAACGAGCGCGTCACCGCCGCCGTCCCGCACGTCTGGCACTGGCGTGACGTCCGCACGCCGCTGCTCGAGGCCGCGCGCCTGGTGCCGATCGAGCAGGCGGAGCGCCGGGTGCTCGTCCTGCGCAACCCCGGGCTGGGTGGCACCTACGCGATCACCGCCACGCTGTTCGCCGGGCTGCAGGTCATCCTGCCGGGCGAGGCGGCGCCGAGCCACCATCACACGCCGGCGGCCCTGCGCCTGGTCGTGGAGGGACGCGGCGCGTACACGACGGTGGAGGGCGTGAAGTGCGCGATGGAACCGGGCGACCTGATCATCACGCCGCCCATGCGCTGGCACGATCACGGCCACGAGGGGAAGGAGCCGGTGGTCTGGCTCGACGGTCTCGACATCCCGCTGGTCCGCAGCCTCGAGGCGGCGTGGGCGTCGAAGATGCGGCCGGCCGGCGTGCCAACGACCGCCAGCGATCCCTCGGAGGACGAGTTCACCGCGGCGGGCCTGGTGCCGCGCCGCTCCCGCTATCCGGCCACCGGCTTTCCGCAAGTCCGCTGGCCGTGGCGTACCGTGCGGGCGGCGCTCGCGCGCCTGGCCGCCAGCGCCGCCGCGGAGGCGCCGGTGACGCTGCGCTACGTCGATCCCACCACCGGCGCGCCGCCGCTGCCGACGATGGGCGCCGAGGCGCAGTGGTTGCGTCCGGGCGAGCGGACGCGGGCCGATCGCACGACCGTGAGTCGCGTGTATCACGTGATCGAGGGCCACGGGCTGAGCCGCGTGGGCGAGACGCAGCTGGCGTGGGCGCCGGGGGATACGTTCGTGGCGCCTCCGTGGCACCTCACCGACCACGCCAACAGTGGGGACGGTCCGGCCTGTCTGTTTCAGTTCAACGACGAGCCGGTGCTGCGCGCGCTGGCGCTTCTACAAGAAGAGAGTCGCTGAGCGGCCCCGAGGCGCGGCGATCGTCGTCCGTTGCTTCTGTCAAGGCCACTGACAATTGACACCCCGCGCCGCTCCCTATTTTCTTGTCGCTCGTCGACGGTCGCGGGGGTCGTGATGAGGGCGGTCGCCTTCGTCACGGGTGAGTCTGGCTCACGGTCCCCCCGAACGCTTGAGCGCACGGTAGCGCGCTCGTCCCGCAGTCCTGCCCACCACCGCGTCACGCCGCGAAGTCGTCCGGCTGCGCGGGACGGAACACGAGATCGACCGCGAGCCAGAGGGTCTTGCTGAGCGGATAGAAGGCGATCGGCATCAGCACCATCAGCACGCCGCCTCCGAACAGGATCGGCGTCCACGGCGGATCGGGCCAGGTGGCCAGCAGGACGAGCAGCAATGCCACTCCGAAGACGGTCTCGGTCACCAGAAAGTTCAGAAGGTAGGCGCCGAGCCAGTAGTCCTGCTCCTCCTCGTGCCCGCGCTCGAAGCGAAGGCCACAGGCCGGGCACCGCGGCCGGACCTTGAACCAGGAGGCCAGGACGGCGCCCCCGGCACAGTGCGGACATCGCCCGCGGAGCGCGCGACCGAGGGATCGCCAGAGCGGCGGGCGCGGCGGCGGGCTCACGACGCCTCGATACCGGTCAGGCCGGGCGCCAGGCCAGGACGCGATCCGGTGTGATGGCCACCACCGCGCCGTCGGCCCGATCCAGCGGCAGCGTTGCATACTGCGGATACTTGGCGACCAGCAGGTCGATGGCGCGCGAGAACTGAGCACCGCTCGTCAGCACCTCGGCACGGCCCTCCACGATCACCCAGCAGAGCTGGCTCCAGTCCTCGTCCCAGCGATCGACGACCAGCGAGACGTGCGGGTTCGCCGCGATGTTGCTCAGGCGGCGCAGGTTGCGCGTGCGCTTGGGCTTGGCGTCGACCGCCGAGTAGCAGCGCACGCCGTCGAAAGCGTAGCAGACGGGGACGACCAGCGGGTGACCGGCGGCGTCGACGGTGGCCAGGCGGCCGACGCGGGCCTCGCGCAGGAACGCGCTGGCCCACGCCGGCGCCGAGCGGACTACTTCTTGATCAGCTTCGCCCACTGGTCGAGCATCGGCAGGATCTTGTCGCGGCCCTCGGACGGCAGGCGAAGGATGGTGCGGTAGACGCCGGCGGCCGCCCACTTGTCGAGCAGTGCGGCGTCGGGGGCGGCGCCGAACACCGAGGTGGTGATCGTCTTCATGTCGCGTCCGGCCTTGGCCGCGAGATCCTTCAGCTCGGCCAGTCCGGTGAGCACGCGATCGGTGTTGCGGCCGCGCGGGAACCAGCCGTCGCAGAACTCGACCACGCGCTTGAGGGTATGCGTGCTCTCGCCGCCCAGGTGAATCGGCGGGTGCGGCTTCTGCGACGGCTTGGGCCACGCCCACGACGGCTCGAAGCGCACGAACTCGCCGCTGTACTCGGCGATGTCCTTGGTCCACAGCTCCTTCATGGCCAGCACTTGCTCGCGCATGCGCTGGTAGCGGGACTTGAAGATCGTCCCGTGATGCTCCATCTCTTCGGCGTTCCAGCCGGCCCCGATGCCGAGGTCGAAGCGGCCGTTCGACAGCAGGTCGACGCTGGCCACCGACTTGGCGGTGGTGATGGTGTCGCGCTCGATGATGAGGCAGATGCCGGTGCCCACGCGCAGCTTCTTGGTCACCGCGGCGGCCGCCATCAGCGACACGAACGGATCGAGCGTGTGCTTGTACTCCTCGGGTAGCGTCGCGCCGCCGGCGAACGGGCTGCGGCGGCTGGTGGGGATGTGCGTGTGCTCGGGGACCCACAGCGACTCGAAGCCGCGGTTCTCGGCCTCGCGGGCCAGCTCGTCGATGCGGATCGCGTACTCGGTGGCGAAGATGCAAACGCCGATGTGCATGGAGATCTCCTACGCTGGTTGAGGAAAGAGCGAGAAGTGCGTGTGGGTGGCCAGCCAGCGGCCGTCGCGCCGCACGAGGGCGACGGTGCAGCGGCCGGGACGGCGGAACGTGGACCCGTCCGGCTTGACGCCGAGCGAGTCCCACGTGGTGGCCACCCATGCCTGGTCGCCGATGATCGCGCCCCGGGCCTGGGCGTCGTGCACCGTGAACTCCCGGATGTTGCCCCACACCTTGTGCCACTGCGCATCCATGACGCGCTCGATGCCTTCCGCCATGGGGGTGACCGTGCCGAAGGCGACGATCTCGGGCGCGCACATCTTCCGGCCGCCCTCGAAGTCCACGTCGCGCACGCGCGCCTGCCAGTCGCGCAGCCAGGCGCGCAGCGGCTCGATCGGATCGGCGGCGGTGCTCACTGGAAGATCGACTCCGGCAGGAACGCCGACACGATCCAGTTGGGCGCGTCCACGATCTCGCTGATCTTGAGATCGACGGCCACCGAGCAGACGACGTACGCCTGCTCGCGGCTGAGCCCGTGCTCGCGCACGATGTGGTCGACCATGTAGCGGATGGTCTGCTGCGACGAGGCGTAGAGGTCGGGGCCGTTGGCGGTGGTCGCGTACCACGGGCCCCGGCGGCCCTCGCCGGCCGGCGGCCGGGGCGAGCGCAGCTGCGGCTCGGGTACCGCCTGCCCGCGGCGGAGATCGAAGCGCAGCGTGCACTGGGCACTCATCTCCACCGCGGTGATGCACACCTCGCCGTCGCCCTGGGCGCCGTGGGCGTCGCCCACGCTGAACAGCGCGCCCGGCACCAGGACGGGCAAGAACAGCGTGGCGCCGCTGGTGAGCTGGCGGATGTCCATGTTGCCGCCGCTCCGCCGCGGCGGCATCGTGCTGTGCCCGCCCGGCTCCTCCAGCGCGACGCCCATGACGCCGGGAAACGCCTCGATGGGGACCGCCACCCGCTTGCCCATGCGCGCCACGCCACCGTCGAGGTCCCAGATGTTGAGGAACGGCTGCGCGAAATCACTCTCCGGCAAGAGCCCGCGGCCCGGACGGATCGCCGTCCAGCCGAAGTCCAGCGCCGGCCGCACGTCGAGGATCTCGATCACCAGCGTGTCACCCGGCTCAGCACCGCGCACCGAGACCGGCCCGGTGAGGGGATGGCCACGGAACGGGCCGCGCGCCATGACGTCGGGGTGGGTGGACTTGCGGGAGTAGTAGTGATCGGAGGCATCGCGGGTGTCGAAGACCACCGTGTCGCCGGGGTCGATCGTGAGCCGCGGGGCCAGGGCGTTGTTCCACTCGTGGTGAACCTGCTGGGCATCGAGCTTGTGCGTGGTCGGCATGATCAGGCCATCTCGTTCCAGACCACCATCCCGGTGCCGGAGCGCCAGGCGATGGCCGGCATGTAAGCGAGCACATCGGCGGGTCCTCGCGTGAACGCGAGGACCAGCACCCAGGCCAGGAGCTCGGCAGTGCCGCCGGAGCCGGCGGCCTCCATCCGCTCGAGCGTGCATTCGCGCAGCAGCGCCTCGTGGTCGCCGCGCTTGAGGAGATCCAGAAACCAGCGGTCGAACTCTTCGTCGACCCAGAAGTAGCGCGGACCGCCGGGCTCGTGCGAGAGGCCGCCGGTGGCGATCACCGCGATGCGCTCGGGACCGGGCCAGGCGGCGAGGATCTCGCGCATGGTGCGG
>Ga0070672_100002483_pt1 | contig 11727 bp, 11 predicted proteins | sample KBSM13metaG_FD_66151 | JGI IMG/M metagenome (GOLD analysis project Ga0070672, IMG submission 66151) | Miscanthus rhizosphere microbial communities from Kellogg Biological Station, Michigan, USA - KBS M1-3 metaG | ecosystem: Host-associated > Plants > Roots > Rhizosphere > Soil ... | reverse complement strand
ATCCTGCTGCTGTCCGCGGCCGCCGGCGTGGGCGGCGCCTGGCTCATCGCTCGAAGCCTCGCGCGGCCGATCGCCGAACTGCGGCAGGCGATGACCGTCGTGGGGAGCGGGGATCTCGACCATCCCATCACCCCGCGATCGGGGGATGAGATCGGCGATCTCGCACGGAGTTTCCGGCAGATGACCGGGAACCTCCGCCAGTCCCGCGCCGAGCTCGTGCACGTGAACGCCGAACTTGCGGCCAAGATCGGCCAGCTCGAGGCCGCGCAGGCCCAGCTGGTGGAGCAGGAGAAGCTCGCCTCGGTGGGACAGATGGCGGCCGGCGTCGCGCACGGGCTCCGGAATCCACTGGCAAGCCTCCGCGCCTCTGCGCAGCTCGCGCTGCGGCATCCCGACTCGCCGGCTGCGAGGGAATCGCTCGAGTCGATGATCAGCGAGGTGGACCGCCTCGACAAGCGCATCACCCACCTGCTCACGTTCTCGCGCCCGGCGCCGCTGCACCCCATGCGCGAGAATCTGTCCGCCCTGGTGGCCGGGCTCCTGCCGGCCCTCAACCGGCTCCTGCAGGACCGGGCGGTCACGCTCCGGACCGACCTTCCCGCCGACCTGCCCGACACGATGCTCGATCCCATGAAGGTGGAGCAGACCATGCACGAGCTGATCGACAACGCCCTCGACGCCATGCCGGGCGGCGGCACGCTCGGCCTCTCGGCGCGCGCGAACGACGACCGCACCAGCGTCGTCGTGGAGATCACCGATACCGGGAAGGGCATTCCCGAAGAGGTGCTGCCCGCCGTGACCGACCCGTTCTTCACCACGCGCCCGGAAGGGACCGGCCTGGGACTCGCCATCGCGAAGAGGTTCGTGGAACAGAACGGCGGTACGCTCGAAATCAGCAGCGCGGCGGGTCGCGGTACGACGGTCGGGATTCATTTCCCCGCCGCGCCCACGCTGGCTGGCAGCGCATGAGCAACGGCACCATCCTCGTCGTCGATGACGAACGCACCCTCGCCCGGGCCATCCGCGGCTACCTCGTGGAGGCCGGCTACGAAGTCGAGGTGGCCGGCGATGCCGAACAGGCCCTCGAGATGCTGGACCGGCTGCGTCCCGATGTGGTCTTCACCGACGTGCGGCTGCCGGGCATGAGTGGCATTGACCTCCTGCGGAAGATCCGCGAGTTCGACGCCGGCATCTCCGTCTGCGTCATGACCGCGTTCGGCACCATCGAGGGTGCCGTGGAAGCGGTGAAGCTCGGCGCGTTCGATTACATCAAGAAGCCGGTGGACCTCGAGGAGATGAAGCTCCTCGCCGATCGCGCGCGCGAGACGTCCCAGCTCCGCCAGGAGCTGTCGTACTATCGCAGGAAGGCCGCGAACGACGTGGTGCTGACCGGGATCGTCGGCAACTCGGCTGCCATGAAGGCGGTGATCGAGCGCGCCCGGCAGATCGCCGCCCTCGACGAGACTCCGCCGGTGCTGATCACCGGGGAAACCGGCACCGGCAAGGGACTGGTGGCCCGGACCATTCATTCGTCCGGTGCGCGCGGCGGGCGGCCCTTCATCGACGTGAACTGCACGGCCCTGCCCGCCACGCTGATGGAGGCGGAGCTCTTCGGCTATGAACGCGGCGCGTTCACCGACGCGAAGGAGTCGAAGCTCGGCCTCTTCGAGGCGGCCGAGGGCGGGTTCCTCTTTCTGGACGAGGTGGGGGACATCGAACTCGCACTGCAGGGGAAGCTGCTCCGCGCCATCGAGGATCGTACGGTACGGCGGGTGGGCGGCATTCGCGACCGCAAGATCGACGTTCGCATCCTCGCGGCCACCAACCGCGACCTCGAGCGGGATTCGCAGCACGATCGCTTCCGGAAGGACCTCTACTTCCGGCTCGCCGTCATCCTCCTGCGGCTGCCGCCGCTGCGCGAGCGCGGCGATGATATTCTCCTGCTCGCGGATCATTACCTGAGGCACTACAGCGCCAAGTACGGTCGCGACGTGCGCGAGATCAATGCGCAGGCGCGTGACCTCATGCGCGCCTACCCGTGGCCCGGCAACGTGCGGGAACTGAGTCACGTCATCGAGCGGGCCGTGCTCTGGAGCCAGGGAGATACGCTCGACGTCGAGCACCTCTCATTGAGCACCCCCGGCGGCTCGATCGCGGCTCCTCCCGCCGTGACCGGAGTTCCCAACGGCGGCTCGACTCCGGCGGACCCGCTCGACCTCACCCAGTGGGAGCGGACGCTCATCGAGCGGGCCCTGGCGGAGTCAGGCGGGAACCAGACGAAGGCTGCGCAACTCCTCGGAATCACCCGGGATACGCTTCGGTACCGCTTGAAGAAGTTCGGACTGGCTGGGTGAGATAACCCAATCGGGTGGGTGAAAGCACCCAGTTGCCCCACTTTTTGGCCCTTCGGTTGATGGGCAACATTCCCATTAACTCAATATAATACAACGGTTTACATAGTCGCTTTGTAGCGGAGAATTCGGCGGCACGGCACCTGCCATGGTAAGGGCTGCGCCGGGAATGCACTCCCCCGGTGGGTGGCAACACCCAACTATTTGAAGCGGGCCATGTGCAGGCCCATTACCTCAGAGTACTGGAGCTACCATGCGTTGGACCAAGCCCGAGGCCGAGATCGTCGCCGTAACGATGGAAGTCACCGCGTACGTCGCGACCCTGTAAGCAGCAGGACTGACGCCGAGGGCTCGCGAAAGCGGGCCCTCGGCGCTTTTCCAGGTGCAAGTCATTCTGCTGGGAACGGCTGCAGGTGGCGGATTCCCGCAGTGGAATTGCTGGTGTCCTACGTGTCGTGTTGCCCGCTCCGACCCTCTCTCCGCCCTGCCCCGCTCACAGTCGTCCGTCGCCATCAGTGCCGATGGCACCCACTGGTTCCTGCTCAACGCGTCGCCCGATGTCCGGGACCAGGTGCAGCAGCTCAATGGCCACGCGCCCGACGGCAATCGCCATGTGCCCATCGAGGGCGTGGTGCTCACCGATGCCGAGCTGGATCATTCGCTCGGGCTGGTCCTGCTGAGGGAAGGACGCGCGCTGCAGGTGTATGCCACTGAGGCGGTGGAACACATGATCACCGATGATTCGCGTCTCCTCTCCGTGGCGCGAGCCTTCGCCGATGTTCGCGTGACACGCCTGCAGGTGGGCGCGGCGACGCCGCTGAAGCGGCGCGACGGTACCGACGCGGGGCTGTCAGTGGAACCGATCGTGGTGGCCGCCGACCCACCGCGATTCGCGGCGCGGAATGAGGCGGGTCATACGGTGGGGCTGATCATTACGGAGACGGCGACTGGCACGCGTTGCGCCTATCTCCCCGGTTGCGGCGCGATCGATGACGCGTTGCTTGCGCGAATCGAGGGAAGTGCGATGATACTCTTTGACGGCACCTTCTGGTCGAACGACGAGCTCATCCAGCTTGGCATCGGTGAGCGCACGGCGCTGCAACTCGATCACCTGCCCATGAGCGGCAGCGAGGGAAGCCTCGGGCGACTGCGGGACCTGCCGGTCCCGCACCGGGTCTACGTTCACATCAACAACACCAACCCGGTGCTGCTGGAAGGCTCCGCGGAACGGCGCGCGGTCGAGGCGGCTGGACTGGTCATCGGCATGGACGGCATGAGGTTCGATCTATGAGTGAAACGCTGGTCGCCTCCGAGCTCGCCTCGGCTCCTCGTGGCGTGATCCCGACGCTCGACCGTCCGCTGAGCCCGGCCGAGCTGGAGGCCGCACTGCGCGCCTTCCAGGGCTCGTACTACGTCGAGCATCCGTTCCATCGCGACATGTACGCCGGCAGGCTCACGCCGCGACAGTTCCAGGGATGGGTGGCGAACCGGCTCGCCTACCAGCGCGTGGTGCCGCGCAAGGACGCCGCGATCCTGTCCAACTGCCCCGATCCGGCGGTGCGCCGCGAATGGATCAGCCGGATCATCGATCACGACGGCACCCGCGAGGGCGAAGGCGGCATCGAGCTCTGGATCCGGCTGGGCGTGGCGCTCGGTGTGCCGCGCGAGGAGATGGAGGATGAGCGGCATGTCCTGCCATCGGTGCGGCTGATCTGCGAGTCGTATGTCTGGTTCTGCAAGTCGCGGCCGTGGGTGCAGGCATGCGCCTCGTCGCTCACGGAGCTCTTCGCGCCGAAGATCCATGCCCAGCGCATCGAGGCATTTCCGGTGCATTATCCGTGGATCCCGCCGGAGGCCCTGGACTACTTCAAGAGCCGCCTGGTGCAGGCACCGAAGGACGTCAGGCATGGACTGTCCATCGTGCAGCAGCACTGCACCACGGTGGAAACACAGCGCATGGCTTTCGAGGCGCTGGCCTTCAAGCTGGAGATGCTCTGGGCCATGATCGACACGATCTACCATGCTTACCGCGACTAGCATTCCCGCGCTCTGGCGACTGGCTCGCGTCGAGTACGACGACGTGCGCAAGCGGCCCGTGCTCCTTTATCCTGAGGGCGCGGTGCTGCTCAACGACACCGGGGCGGCGATCCTGAAGCTGGTGGACGGGCAGCGCAGTGTGGGCGACATCGCCCGCGTGCTGAGCGACCAGTACAACGGTGCCGGCAGCGCCGATCCGGCCGAGATCCTCAACGATGTGACGGCCTACCTGTCGAAGCTGGCCGCCCAGGAGTTGATCCGTGACCAGTGAACGTCCGACCACGCTGCTGGCGGAGCTGACCCATCGCTGCCCGCTGCACTGTCCCTATTGCTCGAATCCGCTCGACCTGATCCGGGCAGAGAAGGAAATCTCCACCGAGGACTGGAAGCGGGTCATCACCGAGGCGCGCGCGCTCGGTGTGCTCCAGCTCGGCCTCTCCGGCGGGGAACCGCTGGTGCGCAAGGACACCGAGGAACTCGCGGCGCACGCGCGTGGCCTGGGACTCTACAGCACGCTGGTCACCTCCGGATTGGGGCTCACGCGCACGCGCGCGGAGAAGTTCCGCGAGGCCGGGCTGGAGCACATCCAGATCTCGCTGCAGGATGCCGACGACGACAATGCCGAGCGGATCGCCGGCGTGCGATCGGTGAAGCAGAAGCGTGCGGCCGCGGCACTGGTGCGCGAGCTCGGGTTCGCCTTTTCCGTCAACGTGGTGCTCCACAAGGCCAATCTCGATCGGATCCAGCAGATCATTGACCTGGCCGCGGAGATGGGCGCCGACCGGCTCGAGCTGGCCAACACGCAGTACTACGGATGGGGACTGGTCAATCGCGACGCACTCATGCCGACGCGCGAGCAGGTGGATCGGGCTTTCGAGGTCGCCGAGCGGGCCAAGCAGGCCCACCGCGGCAGCATGCAGATCATCTTCGTCCTCCCCGACTACTACGAGAAGTACCCGAAGGCCTGCTACGGTGGCTGGGGCAAGGTGTACCTCGTCGTGACGCCGGACGGGAAGGTCCTTCCCTGTCACGGCGCCACCAACATCACCACCATTCCGTATCCGAACGTGCGCGAGCATTCCATGGAGTGGATCTGGCAGGAGTCGCCGCTCTTCAACGCCTTCCGCGGTGACAGCTGGATGAAGTCGCCGTGCAACACGTGCGAACGGAAGTGCGTCGACTTCGGCGGGTGCCGCTGCCAGGCGTTTGCGCTCACCGGCGATGCCGCGATGGCCGACCCGATCTGCGTACTCAGTCCGCACCACCACATCATCGAGTCGGCGCTGGCCGACGCGAACGCCACGACGCCTTTCATCTACCGCAAGCTCTCGAGCGAGCCACAGCCGGCGTGAGCACGGCGGCGGTCGCGGCCGACGAACTGGGCCGCGACTACGGCAGCACGCGGGCACTCGACGGGCTCACCCTGCGAGTCGAGGCTGGAGAGCTGGTGGGCCTGCTCGGCCCCAACGGCGCCGGCAAGACCACGGCGATGCTCCTGCTCGCCACACTGCTCCGTCCGTCCCGCGGCCACGCAGCCGTTTTCGGCCAGGACGTGGTTCGCGCCCGGCGCGCTGCCCGCCGGCGGCTGGGGCTCGTGTTCCAGGAGCCCACGGTCGACCCGTTCCTCACCGTTCGCGAGAACCTCGACTTTGCCGCGGCGCTCTCCGGGCTCGATCGCCGATCGGCGCGGGATGCCATCGCCCTGGCACTCCAGCGCATGGGACTCGCCGCCTTTGCCGACCGCCGCGCCCGGGAACTGTCGGGCGGCTGGCGGCGGCTGGCCGACATCGCGCGCGCCACGCTGCACGCCCCCAGCCTGCTCATCCTCGACGAGCCGACCGTCGGGCTCGATCCTGAGCACCGTGCCGCGTTGTGGCACTTTCTCGATGCACTGCGACGGGAGCAGGGCACCGCCGTGCTCTTCTCCACCCACTACCTCGCGGAGGCGGAGGGCGCCGATGCCGTGGTGCTCCTCTCCGGCGGCAAGGTCGTGGATCGCGGCTCGCCCGCAGCACTGATGCAGCCGTTCGGCTCGTCGCTGCTGGAGGTCGAGGGTCCCGGCGTCCCCGCGCTGGTTACGGCACTCCAGGAGCGATCCCTCGCGGGCATGATCGTTCGCGCGCCCGGCGGTTGCCGCGTCGCGCTCGGCGCTCATCGCGACCAGGCGCTGGAGCTGGCGGGCACGGTGCCGGGGATCACTCGCGCGCTGCTGCGACAACCCAGTCTCGAGGACGTCTACTTTGCGCGCACCGATGCGAGCGCCTTGCGCGGGCAGTCGTCATGATGGCGCTCTACGCTATTGCCGGCATCGTACGGCGCGACCTGCGCCGTGCCGCACGCCAGCCGAGCCGGCTGATCGGCGGACTTGCGCGGCCGTTCGCCTGGCTGCTCCTGGTCGCGAGCGGGTACAACGCCATCGCGAATCCCGGCACCGGCGGCACGTATCGCGCATTCGTGTTTCCGGGCGTGATCATCATGGCCTGCCTCTTCGGCTCGGCGCTCACGGCGGTGTCGACCGTCTACGATCGCGAGTTCGGCATGCTGCGTCTCATGCTCGCGAGTCCCGCCGGCGCCGCGGTGGTGCTCGCCGGCCGGGCGGTGTCGGCGACGGCGGTGGGACTGCTCCAGGGGCTGGTCGTCCTCGCGGCCGCACCGCTCGTCATGCACATCACTCTGCGCCAGGCCTTGCTGGCCGCACTCGCCATCCTCGTCGCTTCGCTGGTGTCGGCGCTGCTCGGGCTGCTGGTGGCGGCTCGGCTCCGGTCGGTGGAGAACTTCGCGGGCATCATCAACGTGCTGCTCTTCCCCATGATGTTCATCAGCGGCGCGCTGTACCCGGCCGGCGGGCTCCCGCCGCTGCTGCGGTGGATCGCGCGGGTGAACCCTGTGACCCACATGGTCGAGCTCGTACGGTCGGCGCTGGGCCAGCCCACCGACCTCACGCCGGCGGCCAATCTCCTCGCGCTGGGTGTCTTTGCCCTGGTGACGTTCCTGCTCGCATCGATCCTCTTCGATCCCGAGCAGCGGTTCACCGGGAGGCCAGCACGGTCACACTCCTAGCATAAAGAGAGGCCCAGCCCGCCCGATCCACCCCCTCCAGCACACGATCCTCAAGCACTGCAACGGTTTGCATATGCGGCAACGATCTTGCCCAGCAGCGGTTGGACAGCAGTTGGTGCACGCCTCGCCTGAGGGGCCCGACAACGTTGAAGATCCTGATCGTGGAAGATTCCGCGCTCATCCAGCGCATGTACGGGCTGGCACTTCCGAAGCGCGAGCATGAGCTGCATACCGCCGGCAATGGCCGTGAGGCGCTGACCCTGCTCAGCCGCCATGGGCCCTTTGATGTCGTACTCCTGGACCTCAATATGCCCGACATGAATGGCGTGGAGTTCGTCCGCGAACTCCACGAGCGGACCGCCTTCCCTCGTACTCCCATCATCGTCACGACCGCAGAACCCGAGGGCTCCGACCTGGTGCGCGATGTGACGGCGCTCGGCATCGCGGCGCTCGTGCGGAAGCCGTGGAAGCCCCACGAGCTCAAGGCCGTGATCGACGAGGTGGTCGCATGAGCACTTCCCTCACGTTCCTGGTGGTGGACGACTCGAAACTGCATCACCAGATGTACGAGCTCGTCTTCTCCCGCGGCTCGCTGGCAGGAAGCACGATCCTGCACGCGTACAACGGGCGCGAGGGATACACGCTGCTCCAGGCGCATCCCGAGCTCACGGCCGTGTTCCTCGACCTGAACATGCCCGAGATGAACGGCCTCGAGTTCCTGGCGCAGCGCCGGGCCGACGGCATGCAGCTTCACGTCCCGGTCGTCATGGTCACCACCGAGGACTCGCCCGACGACGAGCGGCGGGGACGCGAGGCCGGGGCCTGGGAATACCTGCGCAAGCCGTTCCAGCCGGTCGACATCGAGCGGACGGTCGCCCGCGTGCGGCAGTCCTCGGTGCACGGCTGACATCGTCATGACCGGGGACAACGCCTTCGCCGAGCTCATGCACGAGTACGTAGGCGAGTGCCTGCCGCTCGCGGAGCAGGCGGCGGACGGGTTCCTCGAGGTGGAACGCCGTTGGAATGCCGGCCAGCAGGCCGACGACCTCGCGCCCAGGCTGAAGGGCGTGGTGCATACCGTGAAGGGCAACTCCGCCATGATGGGCCTGTCGGCCGCGGCGGAGGTGGCCCATGCCACCGAAGACCTCTTCGCTGCCCTTCTTGCCGATCCCTCACAGCGTGAGCCTGCCGCGCTCGACCTGCTGCTCGACGGCGCGAACCTGCTGATCGAGCTGGTGCGGAGCGCCACCAGCGGGAAGGGCGACGCCGCGCGCGTCACCGCATGGGTGCAGGGCGTGCGGGCCCAGCTCGCCGGACAGGCGCCGGCGGCGATGACCGCACCCGGAGCATCGAGCCGTTCGAGTGGCCCCGAGGCCGCGGTCGACACGGTGCGCGTCGACTTCCGCCGCCTGGATGCGCTCCAGGAGATCGTGGGCGAGGCGATCATCGCGCAGTCACGGCTCCGGGACATCCAGCGGCGCATGGTGTCGCACCTCGGCTTCACCGAGGAGTCCGCCGAGCTCGACGCATCCATCAACGCCGTCGAGAAGACGACCCAGAAGCTCGAGGACGCCGTGATGGCGACACGGCTCGTGTCGCTGTCGGGTGTCTTCGGTCGCTTCGCGAGGCTTGTGCGCGACGCCGCGCAGTCGAGCGGGAAGCAGGTGCGGCTCGAGACGTCCGGCGGGGACACGCGGCTGGACAAGGCGATCGTGGACCGGCTTGGCGAGCCGCTCGTGCACCTCATTACCAACGCGGTGGTGCATGGCGTCGAGCGCGAGGAGGTCCGGCTGGGCCGCGGCAAGACCGCGGAGGCGGTGATCCGGCTCGCCGCGGCGCCGGTGAGCGACGGCGTCATCCTTACCGTCTCGGACGATGGTGGTGGCCTCGATGCCGATCGCATCGCGGAGCGCGCCCGCGCGCTCGGGCTGGAAGTGAACTCCACGGCACCCGACGCGATCTATCCGCTCATCTTCGTGCCTGGCCTCAGTACCGTCGAGGCGGTGTCCTCCCTGGCTGGACGGGGGGTCGGGCTCGACGTGGTGGCGAGCTCGCTTCACGCGATGGGTGGATCCATCACCGTTGAGAGCGCCCCGGGTCGCGGCACCAGGTTCATCCTGCGCGTGCCCGTGACGCTCGCCGTGGTCCGCACGCTGCTCTTCGAGGTGTCCGACGAGCGCTACGCCATTCCGCTCGCGCACGTGGTGGAGACGCTGCGCGTGGAGGATGGCGACATCCATGAGATCAATCATCGCGGCGTCGTGCTGTGGCGGGGCGAGCTCCTCCCGGTCGTGGACGGTGCCGCGCTCGTCGGCGCCGGCGCGATCGCCGGTGAGGCAGCCCGCAAGTACACCGTCGTGGTGCACGCGGGTACGCGCCGTCGCGGCGTCCTGGTCGACCGCCTGATCGGCCACCGGAGCGTCGTGGCCAAGGGACTCGACCCGGCGCTCGGCCATACCCGGCTGGTGTCGGGCACCACCATCATGGGTGACGGCCGCGTCACCTGCATTCTCGACGCACAGCGACTGGTCGATCCGCTCCCCGGCCACACCGCCACCGTCCTGACCTGAGCGAAACCCGATGCCACGCAAGCGCACCGACCAGCCTTCCGCCCCCGTCGCCACCCGCGCGAGCCTCCTCGAGTTCGCCGACGCGGTGGCGGTCACCGATGCGCCGGAGCCGGTGACACCGTCGGCGCCGCCGCTGCACCTCGTCACGTTCGTGCTCGATCGCGAGGAGTTCGGCATCCCGATCGGCCGCGTGCGTGAGGTGCTCCGGGTGGGCGACATCACCCGCGTACCCGAGGCGCCCCCGCACATCCGGGGCGTCACCAGCGTGCGCGGTCGCATCCTGCCGGTGGTCGAGCTTCGCACCCGCCTCGGGCTTCCGGTACTGGGCGAGCCCGGCATGCGGGCGCGCATCATCGTGGTCGAGGCGCATGGACGCGTGCTCGGCCTTCTGGTGGACGCCGTGAACCAGGTGGTCAACGTTCCCGCCGATGCGGTGCTGGCACCGCCCGGCGAGGTCCTCTCGGCACAGACCGACTACGTCACGGGCATCGGCCGCCTCGATACCCGGCTCATCATCCTGCTCGATCTCGATCGGGCGCTCCTCCTGGCCGCGGCCGCATGAGTCCGCGCCCGGCACCCTCTACCCGGACATCGGTATGACGGACAAGCTCGTCCAGTGGATCCGCGACCTCACCATTCGCCGGAAGCTTCTGTCCGGCATCGCGATCGTCCTCGCGCTCAACGCGTACCTCGCGCTCTACGCCATCAACCGGCTCAGTGCCGTCAGTGCCGTGGTGAAGGACCCGGTGGCGGACCAGATCGTCTCCGACACGCGGGGCGCGATCCTCGTCCTCGTCCTCATCACGATCGGCATCGGCATCACCGTGGCCCTGCTGCTGGGCCGGCTCATCGCCGATCCGTTCACGGCGCTCGGCCTGCTTGCCGAGCGGGTGGCGAAGGGCGATCTGACCGTCGATATCCGCAGCGCATCGCGCGACGAGGTCGGCTGGCTCGAGCACATCATGCGGCAGATGGTCAAGAGCCTGCGCGAGATGGTCACCCAGATCAACGCCGCGAGCCGCACCGTCGCCACGTCCGCCGAGGAGATCTCGAGCACCACGGTCCAGATCGCCCGTGGCGCCGAGACCCAGTCGAGCTCGACCGAGGAAACCTCGGCGACGATGGTGGAGATGGCGGCACAGATGCAGCACCTGGCCAAGAATGCGGAGGCACTCGCGGCCAACGTGGATGAAACGTCGGCGTCGATCCAGGAAATGAGTGCCACGCTTGGCCAGACGGCGCAGAACGGCGAGGTCCTGGTGCAGGCGGTGGACGAGGCCGTCGCCACGCTTACGGGCATGATCGACCGCATTGGCGCCATTGCGCAGCGCGTGCACATGGTCGACGAAGTGTCGCAGCGGTCGGCCACCGAGGCGCGGACCCGTGGCGTCACGCTGCAGGGCTCGATCGGCTCCATCGGCGAGCGCTCGCGCGAGATCGGGAAGATCGTGAAGGTGATCGACTGGATTGCGGACCAGACCAACCTCCTGGCCCTCAATGCGGCCGTCGAGGCGGCCCGCGCGGGCGACGCCGGCCGCGGGTTCGCGGTCGTCGCCGACGAGGTGCGCCGGCTGGCCGAGCGCTGCATGCAGGCCACGCAGGAGATCGGCGAGGTCGTCGAGCTGGTCCAGCGGGAGACCGACGCGTCCGTGAAGCTCACGGATGAGGTCGTGAGCGGCCTGGTCGGGTCGATCGGCAAGACCTCGGAG
>Ga0070672_100002472_pt1 | contig 11744 bp, 11 predicted proteins | sample KBSM13metaG_FD_66151 | JGI IMG/M metagenome (GOLD analysis project Ga0070672, IMG submission 66151) | Miscanthus rhizosphere microbial communities from Kellogg Biological Station, Michigan, USA - KBS M1-3 metaG | ecosystem: Host-associated > Plants > Roots > Rhizosphere > Soil ... | reverse complement strand
GCCACCGGACCCGCCGCCGCGATCGCCATGCGCTGCCAGACCGGCTTGCGGTTGAAGGCGCGCGGCAGGTCTTCCGGATCGACCTCGAATTCGCGTTCGTCGAGCATCTTCACGTAGCCGCCGAGCGGGATCGCCGCCACGACGTATTCGGTGCCGTCGCGGCCGAGCCGCTTCCAGAGCGGCTTGCCGAAACCGACCGAGAAGCGCAGCACCTGCACGCCGAACCAGCGGGCCACCACGAAATGGCCGAACTCGTGGAACGTCACGAGGATGCCGATGCTGACGATCAGCCACCAGATGGAACCCAGAGCGTTCATGCGCGCGCCCTGGCCTGCCGCTCGACCTGGGCGCCGGCTTCGGCGCGGGCGGCGGCGTCGGCCGCCAGCAGGTGGTCGAGGCGGTCGGCGGGCAGGTTCTCGGCCGCGCACAGGGTGGCGTCGATGACCGCGGGGATGTCCAGGAAGCCGATGCGGCCTTCGAGGAAGGCGGCGACCGCGACTTCGTTGGCGGCGTTGAGCGTCGCGCTCGCGGTGCCGCCGGCGGCCAGCGCCGCGTACGCGAGGTCCAGGCACGCGAAGGTCGCGCGATCGGGCTCCTGGAACGTCAGCGGGCCCATCGTCCGCCAGTCGGGCGCCGCGACGCCGGATTCGACCCGTTCCGGCCAGGCCAGCGCGCAGGCCAGCGTCGTGCGCATGTCCGGCCGACCGAGCTGGGCGAGCACCGAGCCATCGGCGTGTTCGACCATGGAGTGGACGATGCTCTGGGGGTGGACGAGGACATCGATGCGGTCGGCAGGCATGCCGAACAACCAGTGCGCCTCGATGACTTCCAGACCCTTGTTCATCAATGTCGCCGAGTCGACCGATATCTTGCGGCCCATTTTCCAGTTTGGATGATCGCAAGCCTGATCGGCAGTCACGCCGGCCAATTCGGAACGGTTACGGTTCAGGAAGGGCCCGCCGGACGCGGTGAGGATCAGCTTGTGGACCTGCGCGGGATCGGCGCCGAGGCCGTGCAGACATTGGAAGATCGCACTGTGTTCGCTGTCGATCGGGATGATTTGCGTGCCGTTCGCCGTACATGCCTGCACGAGCATGGCGCCCGCGAGCACCACCGATTCCTTGTTCGCCAGCAGCAGGCGCTTGCCGGCGCTGGCTGCGGCGAGCGTCGATGCCATCCCGGCGGCGCCGACGATCGCGGCGATCACGGTGTCGTTGCAGGCATCGGCGGCCAGCGCGACGAGCGCCTCGGGGCCGGCGTGCGCCTGGGTCGGGAGTCCGGCGTCGGCCAGCCGGTCGCGCAGGGCCGGATAGAGCTCGGCGCGGCCGATGACGGCGTGCCGCGGCCGGAAGCGCCCGCACAACTCGACCAGTTCGTCCACGCGCGAATCGGCCGTGAGCACGCTGGCCGTGAACCGGTCCGGATGGCGCGCGATCACATCGAGTGCCGACGTGCCGATCGATCCGGTCGCTCCGAGAACGGCGATCCGTCTCACGCGGCGATGCCGCCTGCGCAGGCCGGGTACGCGCCGCGGGGCGCGGCGGCCGGCGGATTCGGGTGGCGAGCCGTCCGGGTCACAGTCCGAGCCAGCCTTTCGCGATCCACATCACCGGCAGGGCGGCGAGCAGGCTGTCGATGCGATCGAGCACGCCACCGTGGCCGGGGATGAGGGTGCCCGAATCCTTGAAGCCGGAATGGCGTTTCATGAGGCTCTCGAAGAGGTCGCCGATCACGGATGCGACCCCGGTCAGCAGGGCGAGTTCACCCATTTCGATCCAGCGCTCGTTGCCGATCCAGGCCAGGACGTGGCCGCCGACGGGAATCCGGGCGGCGCCGGCCAGGCCGACGATCACGGCGCCGGTGAGCCCGCCCCACATCCCCATCCAGGTCTTGCCCGGGCTGATGTGCGGGATCAGCTTGCGCTTGCCGAACCGCCTGCCGACCGCATAGGCGCACGAGTCGGCCGCCCACACCATCACCAGGGCGAGCAGGGCCCAGCGCGGACCGTGCACCGCATCGAACTGGTTGTTGGTCGTGTCCCACCCCGAATGGAGCAGGGTGATCGCGCACCACGCCGGGACGACGGACAGCATGCCTGCGACCAGCTTGGCCAGGCGCGCACCCCAGCCGCCGGCTCGGCCGAAGTCCGAACGGATCAGCCACAGCGTCGCCAGCAGCCACCAGGCCACGCCGACCAGCGCGATCACGTTGAACAGCGGCCACGCGCGGGCCCAGAGCAGGCCGGTCATCAGGCTCAGGTTCGCGATCATGTACAGCGCACGCCACAGCGGGTTCTGGACGCCCACCAGGCGCGACCATTCCCACAGGCCGGCCACGAACATCGCCGCGGCGATCGCGGCGACGAACGGCGTCTTCAGGAACAGCATGGCCGCGACGACCAGCGGGGTCATCACGAGCGCGGAAATCGTCCGCTGGTTCATCGTCCCGCCTCCTGGCATTGCGCGGCGACCTGCCCGAAGCGGCGCTCGCGCGAGGCGAACTCCGCCATCGCGCGCTGCAGCTCTGCCTCGTCGAGGTCGGGCCACAGGGTCTCGGTGAACCACAATTCGGTGTACGCCATCTGCCACAGCAGGAAGTTGCTGATGCGTTGGTCGCCGCCCGTGCGGATGAAAAGGTCGGGTTCGGGAAGGTCGGACAGGCCCATGCGCGCGCCGAACGCGGCCTCGTCGATCGCATCCGGATCGAGCCGGCCGGCGGCGGCCTCGCGCGCGAGCGCGCGGCAGGCCTGCACGATGTCCCAGCGGCCGCCATAGCTGATCGCGATGGAAAGCTGCAGCGCGCGGTTGCCGCAGGTCAGACGCTCGGCGTTGTCCATGCGCTTGCGGATCGCGGCGGACAGGTCGGCGCGCTCGCCGATGAAGCGCAGGCGCACGCCGTTCGCGTGCAGTTCGTCGACCTCGCGGTCGAGCGAGCGCAGGAACAGCGTCATCAGCGCGCCGACTTCCTCCTTCGGCCGTTTCCAGTTCTCGCTGGAGAATGCGAACAGGGTCAGCGAGCCGATGCCGCGCTCGAGGCAGAAGCGGACGCACAGGCGCACGGCCTTGGCGCCGGCGCGATGGCCGAACGTGCGCGGACGGTGCCGGCGCTGCGCCCAGCGGCCGTTGCCGTCCATCACGATGGCGATGTGCCGGGGCAGGCGCCCGGAGGCGTCCGCCACCGGCGCTTCGATGCGCGATTGGCCGGAGGTGGAGGCGCCGGGATCGGACGCGAGGGAGGTCATCGGGCCGGGAATCTGCACATCAGATCGCCAGCAGCTCCTGCTCCTTCGCCTTGACCACCTCGTCGACCTCCTTGATCGCCTTGTCCGTGAGCTTCTGCACGTCTTCCTCGGCCCGCTCTTCCTCGTCCTCGGTGATCTTGCGTTCCTTCAGCAGTTCCTTGACCTGGTGCATCGCGTCGCGGCGCACGTTGCGCACCGCGACCTTGGCGTTCTCGCCTTCATGCGCGACGTGCTTGCCGAGCTCGCGGCGGCGCTCCTCGGTCAGCGCGGGCAGGTTGATGCGGATCACGGTGCCGGCGGTGTTGGGCGTCAGTCCGAGGTCGGAGGCGAGGATCGCCTTCTCGACCGGCCCGACCATGTTCTTTTCCCACGGCGTGATCTGGATCGTGCGCGCATCGGTGATCGCGATGCTGGCGACCTGCGAAAGCGGGGTGTCGTTGCCGTAGTAGTTCACCTTGAGGTGGTCGATCAGCGCCGGGCTCGCACGCCCGGTGCGCACCTTGGTCAGGTCGTGGCGCAGCACTTCGACGCACTTGTGCATGCGCGTCTGCGCGTCCTTCTTGATGTCGTTGAGCATGACGGCTCCGTGCGGCGGTGAACGGCCGATTATACGGACGGGGAAGATGGAACGGGGAATGGGGAACGGGGAACGCGGACCGAAGACGGCAGGCATCGGGCGCCTGCAGCGCCGCCGTTTCCGCGATTCAGCGCGTCCCGTGCACCAGCGTGCCCACCGCCTCGCCGTTCAGGATGCGCATGAGGTTGCCGGCCTTCGTCATGTCGTAGATGCGCAGCGGCATCTCGTGGTCGCGGCACAGCGCGATCGCGGCGGTGTCCATCACCTGCAGGTTGCGCGCGATCACTTCCTCGTAGCCGAGCCGGTCGTAGCGCACGGCGTCGGCGTTCTTCTTCGGGTCCTTGTCGTAGACGCCGTCGACCTTGGTGGCCTTGAGCAGCAGGTCGGCGCCAACCTCGACCGCGCGCAGCGCGGCCGCCGAGTCGGTCGTGAAGAACGGGTTGCCGGTGCCGGCCGCGAACAGCACGATGCGGCCCTTCTCGAGGTGGCGGATCGCGCGGCGGCGGATGTAGTCCTCGCAGACCTCGTTGATCTTCAGGGCGCTCATGACGCGGACCTTGGAACCGAGCTTCTCGAGCGCGTCCTGCATCGCCAGCGCGTTCATCACCGTGGCGAGCATGCCCATGTGGTCGCCGGTCACGCGGTCCATGCCTCCGGCCGCGAGGCCCGCGCCGCGGAAGATATTGCCGCCGCCGATCACCAGCCCGACCTCGACCCCGGCCTGCTGCGCCTCGATGATCTCGCGAGCGAGGCGGCCGATCACTTCCGGGTCGATGCCGTAGTCCTCGCGGCCCATCAGGGCCTCGCCGGACAGCTTGAGCAGGATGCGGCGGTACTTCACGTGCGATCCGGTCTGAATCGATGCGGTCACGGGGGATTCCTTGGCTGAATGGGCGCGCGTCCGGCGCGCGGCGCGGGGGCGCGGCGCGTCCCCGAGGGCGGGGCAGGCGCAAACGGGCGGCAGTTTAGCCGACCGGAGGCATGGAGCGGTGGGGTCGAAGCCGATCGGAGCGGCGGACAGGCGTCAGGGGCGACCCGGCTTCGCCGCCCGCGCAGCCCGAAACGAGTGCGTCGGGCTCGCCGGTCGGGAGGTCCCGCAGGAACCGGGAGCGACCGGCCTGCGGCCGCGCCCTTCGTATACCGTCAGTGGCCCGTGCCGAACTTCGCCTCGTGCGGCGGCGAGGCAAACCCGACCGTCAGCGCGCCTTCGCCGACGTTCACCATCGCGGTGATGCTCATGACCGCTTCCATCATCTTGGCGCCGTGTTCCTCGCAGGCGCGCGCCAGCTTGTCGTAGCCGGGCAGGGCGCGCAGCTTGTCGAGCTCGCCGCCGTAGCTGAGGTTCACGTACGGCGCCAGCAGGCCCTTGCGGACGCGGTCGGCGGCGTAGTCGAACAGCGCGATCGCCGCGTTGTCGAAGCCCTTGGCCTTGCCGGCGGTCCCGGTGTCCCCGCGGTAGATCTGCAGGATCGGCTTGATGTCGAGCAGGGTGCCGAGCGCGGCGCGGTGCCAGGGCAGGCTCTTGTCGCCGCGCTTGACGATGCTCGCGCGCAGGTGGAACAGGTCGCGCGGGACCATGTAGGCGTAGGTGTTGTCCGCGAGGAACTCGAGTCGCTCGCGGATCGCGTTGTGGTGCTCGCCGGCGGCGATCATGCGCACCCCGTCCTGCACGGCGATCGCCGGGCCGACGAAGGCCGACTTCGAGTCGATCACGCGCATCTGGAAGATGCCCTTCAGCCCGGCCTTCTCGCGGATCGGGTGGTAGTAGCGCAGGATCTCGTGGCTGGCCTTGGTCGCGTTCTCGTAGATCTGGCTGCGCGTCTTGGAGATCACGATCGAGAACACGAAGTCGTATTCGGTCACCAGCTGGTTGAGGTAGACCTCGCGGAACTGCTCGCTGCTGAACGGGATCGTGGTGGCCGAATGCACCTTGTCGCCGAGGGTCTCGCGGTAGAAGCGCAGGGTCGCGATCGGATCGCGCTCGTCGGCGAAGGTCGTGTTGTCGATCTTGACCGTCGTCGGCAGGACGACGACGTGGTGCTCGTCGAGCCACTCGCGCGGCAGGTCGCAGGAAGAATCGACCGTGATCCCGATACGCATGCTGCCTCCTCGTTCGGTGGATCGTTGCTGGCGATGCTGCGCTTTTTCGGCCCCCGGCGCCATCCCGGGGCCGGCGCCTCAGTGGAACACCGGCTCGTGCGGTTCGGCCGCGAAGCCGACCGTCATCGCGCCCTCGCCGACGTTCACCATGCCGGTGATGCTCATACCCGTCGCGCCGATCTGCACGCCGTGCTGCTCGCAGGTGCGGGCCAGTTCGTCGTAGCCAGGCAGGGAGTAAAGTCTGTCGAGCTCGCCGCCGTAGCTGAGGTTCACGAAGGGCGACAGCAGCCCCTTGCGCACGCGGTCGGCCACGTAACCGAGCAGGACCTTCGACCCGCCCTCGAACCCGCGCGCCTTCCCGACCGCGCCGGTCTGGCCGCGGTAGGCCCGCAGCAGCGGCTTGATGTCGAGGGCGGTACCGAGCGCGGCGCGGAACCAGCTCACGCTCTTGTCGCCCTTCTTCGCGGCGCGCGCACGCAGGTAGTAGAGGTCGCGCGGCAGCATGTAGGCGTAAGTGTTCTTGGCGAGGAAGCCCAGGCGGTCGTAGATCGCCGTGTGCGATTCGCCCGCCTCGATCATGCGCACCGCCTCGAGCACGGTGATCGCCTGGCCCGCGAACAGCGTCTGGCTGTCGATCACGCGCATCTGGAAGATGCCGCGCAGGCCGGCTTCCTTGCGGATCGGATGGTAGTAGCGAAGGATCTCGCGGCTGGCCATCACGCAGTTGTCGTAGATCGGGCTGCGCGTGGAGGTGATCGCGAGGCAGAACACGAATTCGAAGTCGCAGACCAGCCGCGTCAGGAACAGCTCGCGGATCTGCTCGACGGTGTAGGGCAGGGTCTCGGCCTGGTGGCCGCGTTCGCCGAGGTTCTCGCGGTAGAAGCGCAGCGTCGCCTCGGGGTCGCGCTCGTCGGAGAAGAACGTGTCGTCGATCTTGACCGCGATCGGAAGGATGACGACGTTGTGGCGGTCGAGGTACGCGCGCGGCAGGTCGCAAGCCGAATCGACGGTGAGTCCGATGCGCATGACTTCCCCCCTGGGAAACTTCCGCCGCAACGCCCCGCGCGAACCCGTCGGTTCGCCTGCGCCGCGTGTCCTTACGCCCCGCCGGGTACGGGTCTATTCATTTCACGAACAGGGGGCTTTGTCCAGTGCGGCCGGTCACGCTTCGCTCCTGCGCATCCATGCGCCCGCGAAATTGGCACATCCATGTGCGGCAAAACAAAAAGCCGCGGGGTTCGCCCGCGGCCTTCGGTTTGTGCTGCATCGCAACGATTCTTGACGGGGTCGACGAAGTTGGAAGAACAGGCTTCTATTGGAAAGTCCGGCCATGGATGGCCGGTGACCATGTCGAATCGAGCGGGGACATTGCCCGTTTTCGCGCCCTTCGAGGTCGAGGCGGAGAAGGACCTCCGCACCCACTTCAAGCCAGGCCGGCCTGCTTCATCACTTCGGCCGCGAAGTCCTCTTCCTTCTTCTCGACGCCTTCGCCGACCGCGAGGCGCTGGAAGCCGAGCACCTGCGCGCCCGCCTTCTTGAGCACCGCATCGACGGTCGAATTCGTGTCCAGCACGTACGGCTGGCCGGTCAGGCACATTTCCGACAGCGCCTTGTTGACCTTGCCGCCGATCATCTTCTCGAGGATCTCGGCCGGCTTGCCGGTGTCCTTGACCTGGGCGAGCGCGATGTCCTTCTCCTTCGCGACGATCTCGACCGGCACCTGGTCGGGCGAGACGTACGGCGGGTTCATCGCCGCGACGTGCATCGCGAGGCCGCGCGCGAGGTCGGCATCGCCGCCCTTGAGCTCGACGAGCACGCCGATGCGGCCGCCGTGCACGTAGGCGCCGACGTTGTTCGCGCTGTCCACGCGCGCCATCCGGCGCACCTGGATGTTCTCGCCGATCTTCGCGACCAGCCACTGGCGGCCTTCCTCGACGCTCTTGCCGAACGAGGTCGTCGCGGCCTTGAGTTCCTCGACGTCCTTCGCGCCGCTCGACAGCGCCGTCTTGGCGACGACCTCGGCGAACGCGATGAAGTTGGCGTCCTTGGCGACGAAGTCGGTTTCGGAGTTGACCTCGACGAGCACCGCGTGGCCGCCGTCCTGGGCGAGCACGATGCGGCCTTCGGCCGCGATGCGGCTGGCCTTCTTGTCGGCCTTGGCGAGGCCGGTGACGCGCAGGTGCTCCATCGCCGCCTCGATGTCGCCGCCCTTTTCGGACAGCGCCTTCTTGCACTCCATCATGCCGGCGCCCGAGCGCTCGCGCAGTTCCTTCACCAGGCTTGCGGTGATTTCCATCGTCGTGACCTCATCGGTTGGGGGGACGCGGCGTGCGCGTCCGGGTTCGAAGGCTTCGTCGCCGATGAGGTGGGGACTTTCCGACCTCATTGCAACGTGCCGGATGCTTGCGACGCGGGCGCCGCGGGCGCCCGGTCGATCCGTTCGGACATCGCGACGGCGCAGGTTCGCACCGTCGCGTGATGCCGCCGTGACGGCGGATTACTCGGCGTGCGGCTTGGCGTCGCGGCGGGGGCCACCCGGGCCGCCCGGACGCTTGTTGCCCGGCGGACGGCGGTCGCCGCGGTCATTGCCGGGGCGGCGCTCGTTGCCGGCGGCGCGCTTCTTCTTGTCGTCGTTCGCGACCGGGTTGCCCTCGGCGTCGAGCTCGACGAACTCGTCCTCGCTGCGGCCCACGATCGGAGCGGCGGCCTTGCCTTCGAGCACGGCGTCGGCGGCGGCGCGCGCGTACAGCTGCACGGCGCGGATCGCGTCGTCGTTGCCGGGGATCGCGTAGTCCACGAGGGCCGGGTCGTAGTTGGTGTCCACGACGGCGACGACCGGGATGCCGAGCTTCTTGGCTTCCTTGACCGCGATGTCCTCGTGGCCGATGTCGATCACGAACAGCGCGTCGGGCAGGCGGTCGAGCGACTTGATGCCGCCCAGCGACGCGTCGAGCTTGTCGCGCTCGCGGCGCAGGGTGAGCACCTCGTGCTTGACCAGCTTCTCGAACGTGCCGTCGGTCTCGGCGGCCTCGAGCTCCTTCAGGCGCGACACCGACTGCTTGACCGTGCGGAAGTTGGTCAGCGTGCCGCCGAGCCAGCGCTGGGTCATGTACGGCATGCCGCAGCGGGTGGCCTCTTCCTTCACCGCATCGCGCGCCGAGCGCTTGGTGCCGATGAACAGGATCTGGCCGCGCTTCTGCGCGATCGCCGACAGGAAATTCATCGCGTCGGTGAACAGCGGGACGGTCTTCTCGAGGTTGATGATGTGGATCTTGCCGCGGGCGCCGAAGATGTACGGAGCCATCTTGGGGTTCCAGTAGCGGGTCTGGTGGCCGAAATGCACGCCGGCTTCCAGCATCTGGCGCATGGTGACTTGGGGCATTGCTTTTCCTTTGCGATGGGGAACCTGCCGCGACGGTGGCGGCCTCCGGTTCCGGGGTTGGGCCTCCGCAGGTCCCGCGGCAACGACCTTCTCGCGAAGGACCCCGGTGCCGGCGCATCACGATGGATGCAGGACGCTGCGTGTGTATTCGCCGGTGACGTCCGGCGTGGGCGGATCGGCAGGCACGAGCCCGCAGAACCGGACAAGGATACAGGCCGGGCCGCGGCGGGGCAACCCGTGTCGTTCCGCGGGCTAGCGGCCCGCCTTCGGCTAGCATGCGCGGCGGCGGTCCTGCCGTGATGCCGGGAGCAATGACCGATGTGGATGTGGATCGTCGTGGCCCTCGTGGGACTGTTCGTGCTCGCCTTCCTCTGGGGCCTGTTGAGCCTGCGCCGCAGCGTCGCGACCGCGCGCGAAGCGATCCTGAAAGTCGGCCTGGCCGATGTCGACCGCCTCCGCGCCGAATGCGAGGCCGTGTTCCGCGACGTTTTTTCCGAGCGCCTGGAGCTGTCCGACCTGCAGGGCTCCGCACGCATCCTCTCGGCGCGCCTGGACGAACGCGAAAAGCTCAAGCAGGCGTTCCTGAAGCCGGGTTTCTGGTGGTACTACGTGCTGCCCGTCGGCGCGTGGCTCGGCGAACTGCTGCGCGTGCACGCGAAGGGACAGTGGAAGGAATCGTCCGGCGGCGGACTGGAAATGACCCTTCCGCTGCCGGGTGGCGAGGCGACCACCTTTCCGTTCGACAAGGTCCTCAAGCAGGGCCTGTCGGGCGACAAGGGCGATCTGCTGGCGTACATCGAGGCGGCGACGCGCATCGACGAGGTCGCGGCCGGCCTGCCGGAGTGAGCCGCGCGAGCGGATACGCCCTCGAAATCCACGAGGACTGACCCGATATCCCGCGGCGGTGCCCTGCCAATCCCCGGCCCGATACCGGATAATCCCGCTCCTATGGCCATCACCCTCAAGACCGCCGACGAGATCGCGAAGATGCGCGTGGCCGGACGGCTCGCGGCCGAAGTGCTGCAGGTCGTCGCGCCCCACGTGAAGGCCGGCGTGAGCACCGCCGAGCTCGACCGCATCTGCCACGACCACATCGTCGACGTGCAGCACGCGATCCCCGCGAACGTCGGCTACCGCGGCTTCCCGGCCACCGTGTGCACGTCGGTCAACAACGTGATCTGCCACGGCATCCCGAGCGACGCGAAGATCCTGCGCGACGGCGACATCATCAACATCGACGTCACCGTCATCAAGGACGGCCTGCACGGCGACACCAGCCGCATGTACCTGGTCGGCGAGCCGCCCGTGCTCGCGAAGCGGCTGGTGGACGTCACCCGCGAGGCGATGTTCCGCGGCATCCGCGCCGTCAAGCCGGGCGCGACGCTCCGCGAGGTCGGCCGGGTGATCCAGCGCTACGTCGAGGCCGAACGCTTCAGCGTCGTGCGCGAGTACTGCGGCCACGGCATCGGCCGCGTGTACCACGACGACCCGCAGGTTCTGCACTACGACTCGCCCGAGCAGGACCGCATCCAGCTCGTGCCCGGCATGACGTTCACGATCGAGCCGATGGTCAACGCCGGCGCGCGCCACACGCGGCTGCTGCCGGACGGCTGGACCGTCGTCACCCGCGACCGCTCGTTGTCCGCTCAGTGGGAACACACGGTCCTCGTCACCGACACCGGCGTCGAAGTGCTCACGCGCGTGCCCGGCGACGACAACGAGTTGTGACCGCGGCGTCGTGACCGCCCTGCCGCCCGCGGCGACCGGACCGGCCACGCGCGCGGCGGCCGCGCCGGTCCCCGACGATCCGGCCTGGGCCCAGCTCGCGCGCGCGCGGCTCGCCGAAGGCCAGGCCGCGCGCGCCGCGCGGTTCGATGCGGGCGAGGCGGTCGAAAGCCTCCTGCGTGCGCGGACCGTGGAGGTGGACGCGGTCGTCGTCGAAGCCTGGACGCGTGCCTGCGATGGATGCGAAGGCTTGCAGCTGTTCGCGACCGGCGGCTACGCGCGCCGCGAACTGTTCCCGCATTCGGACATCGACCTGCTCGTGCTCGCGGCCGGCGGCAGCCCCGGCGCCACGCTGCAGGCTGCCCTGTCGCGCTTCTTCGCGCTGCTCTGGGACGCCGGGCTCAAGGCCGGCCACGCCGTCCGCACGCCCGCCGAGTGCACCAGCGCCGCGGCCGGCGACATCACCGCGCTCACCGCGATGATGGAGGCGCGCCTGCTGCACGGTGATGCGTCGTCCATCGAAACGCTGCGCGGGGCGATCGATCCAGGCCTGGTGTGGACGGCCGCGGACTACTTCGCGGGCAAGCGCGCCGAGCAGCGCCAGCGCCACGCGCGCTTCGGCGATACCTCGGACAATCTCGAGCCCAACATCAAGGACGGGCCGGGCGGCCTGCGCGACCTGCACATGCTTGGCTGGCTGGCCTTGCGCAGCTTCGGCG
>Ga0070672_100002468_pt1 | contig 11750 bp, 7 predicted proteins | sample KBSM13metaG_FD_66151 | JGI IMG/M metagenome (GOLD analysis project Ga0070672, IMG submission 66151) | Miscanthus rhizosphere microbial communities from Kellogg Biological Station, Michigan, USA - KBS M1-3 metaG | ecosystem: Host-associated > Plants > Roots > Rhizosphere > Soil ... | reverse complement strand
GGGATGAAGATCTCCGGCGGCGAGAAGCAGCGCCTCTCGATCGCCCGCGCACTCCTCCGCGACCCGCACCTCCTCGTGTTCGACGAAGCGACATCGTCGCTCGACTCGCTCACCGAGGAGGAGATCAGCCGCACGATGCGCGACGTCGCCGAGAGCGCGAACGTGATCACGGTCCTCATCGCCCATCGTCTCTCCACCGTGTTGCACGCTGACCGGATCTACGTGCTCGAGCGCGGCCGCATCGTTGAGCAGGGCCACCACGACGCGCTGCTGGACGCGAAGGGACTCTACTACGCGATGTGGCGGCAGCAGGTCGGGGAGAGACGGGCGGAGGTCGCGGCGGCTCCTCGGGTTTTGTCGCGTGTGTGACTCTGATGGCGACCTTCGCCGCCGGTCGCCGTTCACCGCACATTGACACACTCCTGACACGTTCCTGACATGACTCGGCGGTCGAGCGAGCGGGGCGCTGCCGATGCTTGCTCGTGCCACGGCGCGCCCATAGGATGGACGACATGTCGGCCCGCCTCACACGCTCGCGCGCGACGATCCTCGTCGCCGTGCTCCTGCTCACGATGGGGCTCGCCGCGGCGCTCGCCTATGAAGCGTGGCGGGCCGAGCGCTCGCACAGCGCCACCGCGGAACGCACCCTGCGCGACTACGCCGCGTTCGCTGCCTGGGAGTACACGGCGTCGTCGAAGTCGCACATGTACTCCAACATCCTGTTCGTGTTCAATCCGGTGATGCATGAGGACCCGCTGCACCCCGGTGAAGCGCTCGATGGGCCGTCGTTCCTCCTGCGAAAGTCGGTGGCCGGGAAGCTCTGTCCCGCCGAGGTCTCGCGATACGCCTTCCTGCTCGATCTGGACACCGATTCCCTGACCTTCGTCGGCACGGCGCCATCGGTCGCGCGACAGCGTGAGATCCACGATGCGGTGCTGGCCGACCTGCCGAAGTACGAACGGGACTTCGGGTACCGGACCATCACGCGCAACGCCGGCGCGTCGCCGCTCAGCATCGTCTACCAGGTGAAGTGGCGGATGGACGGCAGGAAGGCCGCCGTGTACGGCATGGAGTTCTGCGTGCGCGCGATGGCCGGCGGCGCGTTCGAGACGGTGATGGCGAAGAGCGCCGTACTGCCGCCGGCACTGACGAAGGGAGTGCCTAACGACTCCCTCTTCTCCGTCGTCGTGCGCGACTTCGAGGGGAACCTCCTGTATCAATCGCCGATCCAGTATCCGCAGAGCTACGCGGGCGAACATGCGCTCGACGCGTACGGAGGACTGCGCACGACGATCGCGATCAATCCGGCGATCGCCGACCGTTTGTTGATCGGTGGTCGCCCACGCTCGAGACTCTGGCTGCTCGGCGCGCTCCTCGGGCTCACCGGCGTGCTCGTCACGATCGGACTGCTCCAGCTGCGCCGCGAGCAGGAGCTCGTCCGACTGCGCGAGGACTTCGTCGCGAGCGTATCACACGAGCTGCGCACCCCTCTCGCGCAGGTTCGCATGTTCGCCGAGACGCTCCGGCTTGGCCGGATCCGGTCGGAGCGCGAGCGGGCGCGCTCGCTGGAGATCATCGACCAGGAAGCGCGCCGCCTGACGCATCTCGTGGAGAACATCCTCCTCTTCTCACGAGCCGAGCGGCACCTCGTTCGCCTCTCGCCGCGCCCGTGCCTGCTGTCGGCGGAAGTGCGTGAGGCCCTGCACAGCTTCGCGCCCATCGCCGCCGCCCGACAGGTGCGCGTCGTCCAGTCGCTCGACGACGACACGTGTGCCATGGTCGACGTCGAAGCGTTCCGCCAGATCGTCCTGAACCTGGTCGACAACGCGATCAAGTACAGTCCTGCCGACGGCACAGTTCGCGTCTCCCTCGTCTCCCAGGGTGCGGTCGCGCGGCTCGAGGTGGAAGACGAAGGGCCAGGAATCCCGCTCGCAGATGCGGAGCGGATCTGGGCGCCCTACTTCCGTCTCGAGCGTGATGTCTCGTCGGCGGTGGCAGGGAGCGGGATCGGGTTGGCCGTGGTGCGCGATCTCGTCGAGCGGCACGGTGGGCGCACGGGCGTCGAGCGGCGGCGACGTGACCTGCGCGGCTCACTCTTCTTCGTCGAGTTGCCGCGCTCCCAGAAGGTCGACGCCGGCGGTGCGGCGTCGCGCTCGCCCGCGCCTGCAGCGCTGGAGTCCATCGGCGCGCCCGAGAGCGACGCATGACGACGCGCATCCTCGTCGTCGAGGACAATCCGGATCTCGCCTTCGGCCTGCGCAACAACCTCGAGATCGAGGGTTACGAGGTCGAAGTCGCGGACGATGGATTGAAGGGGCTGGAGCGCGCCCGCGTCTGGGCGCCGCATCTCCTGCTGCTCGATCTGATGCTGCCGGGGATGGACGGCTATCGCGTGCTGCGTTCCCTGCGTGCCGAAGGGATCGACACGCCGGTGCTCATTCTCACCGCGCGCGGCGAAGAGTCGGACAAGGTGATGGGCTTCCGCCACGGAGCCGACGACTACGTCACCAAGCCGTTCGGCGTCCTCGAGCTGCTCGCCCGGGTCGAAGCGCTGCTTCGCCGCGCGCGCCGCGACGCCCCAGCGAACGGTCGCATGGCCGAGCGCTTCGGCGAGATCACGATCGAGCGCGCATCGCGGCTCGTGCTGCGGGAAGGGGAGACCGTGAGCCTCGCCCCGCTCGAGTACGATCTGCTCCTCGCGCTGTTCGACCGGCGCGGCGCCGTCGCGACGCGCCACGACTTGCTGCGCGAGGTGTGGGGTCATCAGGCCGCGGTGGTGAGTCGCACCGTGGACACCCACATCCTCGAGCTGCGCAAGAAGCTCGAGCGTGATCCTGCCCGCCCGCGTCACATCCTCACCGTGCGGAAGACCGGGTACCGGCTGCAGGCGTAGCGCCGGCGCAACCTGACGCGTTCCTGACGAAAGCTCGACGAGAGATTCACCGCGCCGCCACCTGTCGTGGGACGGCCGATCCTAGCTTGCCGGCGATCGCTGCACCCGCCCGGAGGCACCATGGATCGTCGTCGTCCGACGCGTACAGCGCGTCACGTCTCGATGCCCGCATTCGTCGTCGGTCTCGCCACGCTGACGATCGCACCCACGCTCGGCGCGCAAGCGCCCGCCCGCGTTGCCGTAGGGCGCGTCGTCGCGACGGGCCCGCAACGCCGCTCGCTCGTCGCCGTACGGGCAACGAGCGCGATCGCCATCGATGGGCGCCTCGATGATCCCGCGTGGCGCGACGCACCGGTTGGTCGCGACTTCGTGCAGCGCAGCCCTGATGCGCTGCGGCCATCGACACAGCGGACGGAAGCGCGTCTGCTCGTGGACGACGTAGCACTCTACGTCGCGCTGCGACTGTTCGACTCGGCACCGGACTCGATCGTCGCGCCGCTCGCCCGCCGCGACGCCGATCTCTACTCCGATTGGGCCGAAGTCTCGATCGACGGGTACCTGGATCACCGCACCGCGCTTCGTTTCATGGTGAATCCGGCGGGCGTGCAGCGCGATGCGGTGGTCTCCGGCGACGACCTGTTTACCGAGGATGCCGGATGGGACGCGGTGTGGGCTTCGGCGACGGCGCGTGACTCGACCGGCTGGACGGCCGAGCTCCGCATTCCGCTCTCACAACTGCGCTTCAGTGTCGCTTCCGAAGGAAGAACGCGCTGGGGCCTCCAGATCGGTCGGGTGATCGCGCGTCGCAACGAGCGCTCCTACTGGTCACCGATCGCCCCGACGGTCGCCGGCTTCGTATCCCAGTTCGGCACGCTCGAGGACATCACCATCGCACGGCCGGTGCGTCGGGCCGAGATCCTCCCATATCTGTCCACGAAGTTGACCCGTACACCCATCGACGCCGCCAATCCGCTCGCGCGTCCAACCGAGATGCAGCGCGCCATCGGCCTCGACCTTCGCGTGGGCGTCTCCCAGGGCTTCACGCTCACGGGCACGATCAATCCCGATTTCGGCCAGGTCGAGGCCGACCCGTCGGAGGTCAACCTCACCGGCGTCGAGTCGTTCTTCAGCGAGCGGCGTCCCTTCTTTCTCGAGGGCAGCAATCTGTTCGCCTTCGACATGCAGAGCACCTGGTTCACCGGTCACGAGGAGTTGTTCTACTCGCGGCGCATCGGGCGTGCGCCGCAAGGTGGTGTGCCGGACGACGCACGTTGGTCGAGCATTCCGGCGGCCGCACCGGTGCTCGGCGCCGCGAAGCTGACCGGGGGCACGGCGAGCGGATGGAAGCTGGCCGCGCTCGCGGCGATGACTGGCGAGGTCGATGCCCGATACGTCGGCGAACTGGGCGCGCTCCGCTCGGCCGTGGTCGAGCCGCGGACGCGCTACGGCGCGGCGCGCGTCGTCCGCGAGATCGACGCCGGACGAACGTCGCTCGGATCGGCGCTCACCGTCGTCGATCGCGACGCGACGGTGCCGTCGCTACGCACGAGCGCCCTGGTGGGCGGGGTGGACGGACAGACGAAATTCGGGAATGGACGGTTCATCGCGTACGCAGACCTGATCGGCAGCGTCGTTCGCGGCTCACCGCAGGCGATGCTCGAGACGCAGCAGAGCACGACGCATCTCTTCCAGCGCCCCGACGCCGCGTACCTCGGCGTGGACTCCTCGCTCACCTCGATGCGCGGCCTGGCCGGTTCGGTGCGCGTCACGAAGGAGGGCGGGGGACACACGCGAGGCGGGGCGGCGATCAAGGCGACGACGCCTGGGTTCGAGGCGAACGACCTGGGCCTGCAGCCGCGTGCGGACGCGATCACTGGACTGCTCTGGGCGGGGTGGGTCGGATTCACGCCGACGCGGTTCACCCGCGAATGGGAGACCTGGGGAACGTTGTGGACCGGCTCGAGCTTCGGCGGTGAGCGCGAGCGGCTCGGCGGGCGGCTGTTCGGCTACACGACGCTGAAGAACTACTGGAGCATGTTCGGCGCTGTGGAACGCTACGAGCCGATCCTGAGCCTCACCGCGCTGCGCGGCGGGCCGGCGCTCGCCACGCCGGGGCACACGGGCGGGTTCGTCCACGTGACGAGCGACAATCGCGCTGCCGTCGTCGCCGAGCTCGACGTGCGCGGCAACCGCGACGACAGTGGGCCGGGCCGCCTGTTCTCGACGACCACGACGCTGTCGGCGCGCGTCGGGCCGGCGATGCAGCTCTCCGCCGCGCCGTCGCTCGCGTGGTGGCGCAACCCGCAACAGTTCGTCGCCTCGGGTACCGTGGGAGGCACGACACATCACGTGGTCGGCGATCTGCTCCAGTCGACCGCTTCGCTCACGCTGCGAGCGAGCTACGCACTGTCGTCGCGGCTCAGCGTGCAGCTCTACGCGCAGCCCTTCCTGAGCGCGGGCGAGTACCGAACGCTCGGCGAAGTGGAGAGTGCGCGCTCGCGCCACTTCGGCGACCGAGTGCGCCTCTTCGCACCGGATTCGATCCACACGACGGACGGTGGGGCGCTCGCCATCGGCACCAGTACCGGTACGCTCTCGATCGGTCGCCCCGACTACGTCTTCGAGCAGCTCAACGCGAACGCCCTGCTCCGGTGGGAGTACCGTCCCGGATCGACGCTGTTTGTCGTCTGGAGCCAGGGACGGACGGCCGACAGCGACCCGACTTCATTCGACATCGGCGCGCAGTCGCGAGATCTATTCAGAACGCCGGCGACGAACGTGCTGCTGGTGAAGGTGAGTCACTGGATGGGGCGCTGACCACGGCCCGAATTCTGGGAGGTAGTCATGCCAGTCTCGGTACCAAGTACCGAGTACTACCTACCGGGAGTGGCAGTTCAGCCCTCGACGAGCTGCCCGATTACCTCCGAGCAGACCGCCAGACACTCCACGAGCCTGTCCGGACTGTGATCTCCCATGTGCCCGATCCGGAACGTCGTCTCGCGGTTCTTCCCATAGCCGTTCCCGATCGTGAAGCCGCGCTCCGCCACGCCCTTCACCAGCGTCGACGCCGTGAATGTCGCCGGGATGGTGATGCTCGTGACCGTCGGCGTGCGTGCGCCGGCTCGGGCCAGCACACCGAATGCGTCGCCGTGCTTGGCGCGGAGGTCGTCCACCCACGCGTACGTCAGCTCGGCCATGCGGCGGTGGCGCGCCCAGCGCGCGTCCATCCCCTCGGCCACGATCGCCGGGAGCTGCACGGCGGCGGCGTAGAAGAGATTGATCGCCGGCGTGTTCGGCGTCTGGTTCTTCGCACCGTAAGCGTCGAACTCCACGAGGTCGAAGTACAGTCCGCGGCGCGCGGTCGACTTCGCCGCGTCGATGAACGCGGGCGTCGCCGCGGCGAAGGCGAGGCCGGGCGGGAGTGCGAGTGCCTTCTGTGAGCCGGTGAGCGCGTAGTCGAGCTCCCACTCGTCGAAGCGCAGCTCGGCGCCGCCGATACCGGTCACCGAATCCACCAGCGCCACCGCGCCCGCGGCGTGCGCCAGCGCGGCGATGCCGCGCACGTCGTGCAACGCACCGGTCGAGGTCTCCGAGTGCGCCACCGTGACGGCGGCGTAGCGCTGCTTCTTCAGCGCATCCTCAACCATGTCCAGCGTCGCGATCTCGCCGTACGGGACCTCGAGCACGTCGGTCTCACGCCCGCAGGCCTTGGCGATCGAGGCAAACCGCGCCGAGAAGGCGCCGTTCACGATCGACAGGATGCGCCCCTCCGGCGCGCAGCGCACACCCGCTTCCATCAGTCCCGTGGCCGACGAGCTGCTCACGTACACCGGCCGCTTCGTGAAGAAGATCGTCTGCAGCGGACCCTGGAGGCCCGCGTACAGCGACTCGAACGCCTTGCCGCGGTGCGGGATCAGCGGCCGGGTCATGGCGGCCAACACCTCGGCGCGCACCTCGGTCGGACCGGGGAAGAAGAAGGTGCCCTGCGTGAGCAGCGAAGCGGTCATGCGAGAACGAGCTCCACGAGCTGGTCGAAGGAATTCACCACGGCGTCCGCGCCGGCGACGACGGGCTCGCGCCGGACGAAGCCGGTGAAGGCGATGAACGCGTCGGCCACCGGCTTGATCGCGAGGTCGGTCGCGCCGTCGCCGACGGCGACGAGGCGGCGGGGCAGGTCGAGCGACGCGACGACGCCGCGCTTGCCGTCGGCGGTCGTCATCGGCGAGTGCGCGTCGTACGACTCGTACTCGCCCGATTCATCCACGAGCACGTTCACCGCGTGCACGTCGAGCTCGTCGATGCCGAGCGCGCGGGCGACGGGAAGGATCGCGTTGCGGATCCCGCCGCTCACGAGCACGACACGCCGGCCCGCGGCGTGGATCCGCGCGATCGCCTCGCGCGCACCCGGCGCGAGCGCGCGCTCGTACTCCACCGCGAGCGCCGCCAGATCCTCGTGCGAGGGACGCACGACGCCGAGTCGCTCGCCATAGACGGCATCCAGGGCGAGGTCGCCGTTCATCGCCCGGTCGGTCAGGTCGGCGATGAGCACGCCCGCGTCGGGGCCGCGCCGCGCCGCCAGCCAGTCGATCCCCTCGATGCCGCACAGCGTGGAATCCACGTCGAGCACGACGCTCGCAAAGCCGGGTGCGGTCAAGGAATGAGGGGAGGGAAGGGCATTGCGGTGGCGTGATGGTCGATCGATTCGCAAGCTCGTCAGGCGTGACGGCTGAGGCAACCCGCAAGTTCTTGCCGATGTTTCTCCCTCGCGGCATGTTCGCCCTGCTCTGCGTCGACCTTCGCCGGCGATCCCCCACTAAAACGTGCGTCTCCATCTCGCGGCCCTTCCAGCCAGCCTCCTTCTCGCGTCCGCGACTTCGCTCGGCGCACAGTCGCCGGCGCTCGGCGGGGTGGACGGCACACTGCGCGAGCGCATCGTGACGCGATCGGTGCGCGTCATCGTGTCGCTGGTGCAGCTCAGGTCCGAAGCGACCGTGTCGCGCAGCGCGCGGCCGGACGGGCAGGGCCGCTTCCGCGTCGACTCGCTGCCGGCCGGCCGGTACCTGATGCAGATCAGCACGCCCACACTCGATTCGCTCGACCTGACGATGCCGCCGCGCGAGGTACAGATCGACGGTGGCCGGACGCTCCGCGCGGACGCCGTGCTCCCCTTCGGCGCCGAGCTGCGCGACCTCGTCTGCCACAGCGGCCGGCTCGGCGAAGGGACGGTCGCCGTCGCGGGACGCGTGTTCGATGCCGACACCGACAGGCCGCTCGCCGGAGCCGACATCGTGGCGACGTGGACGGACGTGATCTCCGACGGCCTCAACAAGCCGAAGACGAAGAAGCGCTCCGTCGTGGGGAAGAGCGGAGCGCAGGGCGCGTACCGGCTGTGCGGCATTCCGGGGGGCACCACGCTCGCGGTGCGGCTACAACAGGGCGACAAGGGCACTCCCTTCGTGCGCCTGACGATATCGCAGGAAGAAGGGGTGGTGGTGCGCGATCTCTCGATCAGCTCGCGATCCGCGCCGCGCGTCGCCCTGCTCGACTCGATTGCGCGCCTCGGCGATCGGGCGCGCTCCGACTCCTCCGCACGATCGCTGGAGCTCACCGGCACGGCGAGGGTGACCGGGATGGTTCGCGGTGTGGGCGCCGTCCCACTCGGCGGCGTCGCGGTCCGCGTGCGCGACGCGCGATCCTCCACCTTCACCGACTCGGCGGGGAAGTTCGTGCTCGGCGACCTGCCCGCGGGAACGCAGATCCTCCAGACGTTCCATGCCGGGTATCCGCTCACCGAGGTCGCCGTCGAGCTGCGGCCGGAGCGGAGCACGGAGCAGAACGTGCTGATGGTGCGCAACGCCAGGCCGGACTCCGAGCAGTCCGAGTCCACGCTGTACAAGGAGTTCGAGTCGCACCGGCGCGCTTACGCCTTCGGACAGTTCCTCAGCGTCGAGGAGGTCATGCAGAAGGGGAAGGTGGTCACCGAGACGGTCGATCTCTTCGCCGACATGCTGGGCTTCACCGCGCTCGGCCACGGCGCGGAGGCGCGATTGATCTCGAACGAGGCGCTCGCCGCGCAACCAAGCTGCAAGAGCGCAATGATCGTCGCTGAAGGCACAGACGGCTTCGCCATCAACGACATCCCGCCTAATCAGGTCGGCGCGATCGAGGCGTACTCGAACAGCCAGTTCGTCCCCGAGCGTTACGCCGGCAAGGCGGAGTGTGGATTGGTCGTGATCTGGATGAGAAAGGAGCAACCGTCGCACAAGGGCGCCGGGCCGACCCTCAGAGGCAACGGCTACCCGTAATCGAGCGCTCGCTCAGAGCACGTTGCCCGGCGCCAGGATCCCCGCCGGGTCGAGCTCCCGCTTCACCGCGACCATCGTGCGCACCTGGAGCGGCGACATCTGCATCGGCAGCCAGCGGCGCTTGATCTTCCCGATGCCGTGCTCCGCGGCGACGGTGCCGCCCATCGCGATCACCTCGCGCAGCGTCTCCTCCACCACCGCCTCGATCTGGCGCAGCTCGTCGCGATCGTGCGCGATGAAGTTCTGGTGCGGATGCCCGTTTCCGGCGTGACCGTACGTCACCGCCTGCTCGATCCCCGCGACGTCGGCGAAGGTGCGCGCTTTCGCCAGCATCTCGCCGAGCCGTGCGTAGGGCACCGCCCAATCCGTGCTCACCTTGCGGCCGCCGTGCGGGCGGCGCTGTGAGCCACGCTCGTTCATCGTCGCCGGCACGGCATGCCGTACGCGCCGCGCCTCGCGCAGGGAGGACTCGCCCTCGTACACGTTCACGTCGTCGGTGAGCGCGCCGCGCTGCTCGGCCAGCTCGAGCCATTCGTCGAGCGCGGGCGCCATGCTGCCCGGCGGCACTTCCTCGACGTACACGAATGCGTCGGCGTCCTTCGCCCAGCCGGGCGTCGACTCCGCGTCGCGCGCGATGGCCAGCGCGCGCCGGTCGAAGAACTCGAGGCAGCGCGGATGCACCTTCCGGCTCTCGCGCGCCGCCACGACGAACTGCAATGCATCCTGCTCGGTAGCAAATGGCATGGCGAGGCCGATCACTTCCTGCGGGAGCGGCAGCAGGCCGAGCTCCACTTCCACCACCACGCCGAGCGTGCCCTCGCTGCCGACGAACCAGTCGACCGGATCGTGCGCCAGCGCGTAGCCGACGGTGTTCTTCTCGAGCGACGGACGGCGCAGCTCCACCAGCGAGCCATCGGCCAGCGCCACCTTGAGCGCGCGCACGTGCGACCGCGTCGCGCCGTAGCGCAGGCTCCGCGCACCCGATGCGTTGCACGCCACCGCGCCACCGACGGTGCACTCCTCCTCGCTCGTCGGATCGGGGGCGAGCAGGAGACCCTGCGCGGCGCATGCGCGCTTGAGCTCACCGATGAACACGCCGGGCTCCGCGCGGACGATGCGCGCCTTCGGGTCAAGCTCGAGCACGCGATCCATCCCGCGCAGCGAGAGGACGATCCCCTTGTCGCTGATCGAGGCGCCCGTGGTGCTCGTCTGGCCGCCGGCACACGTCACCGCCGTGCCATTCGCGCTCGCCTCGGCGAGGAGGGCCGCCACCTCGGCCGCCGACGTCGGACGCGCGACACCTTCGGGCACCATCACGAGCCCCGAGGCGTCCGCCGAATACGCGCGGCGAACTCCCTCGTCGCGCTCGACGCTCGTGGCGAGCGTGGCCGCGGTCATGCGCCGCGGAAGTGCACGACCGTCGCCGTGCACACGTCCTGCAGTCCGAGCAGCTCCTCGCGCACGCCGGAGGACACGGTGCCGTCCACGCTGATCGCCGCGAGCGCCTCGCCGCCCTGCGCGAGACGCGCCTGGTGATACTCGGCGATGTTCACGCCGCGATCGCCGAGCAGCGTGCCGACCCGCCCGATGACGCCGGGCACGTCGTTGTTGGTGAGGATGATCAGCGCTTCGCGCGGCGCGACGTCGATGTGGAAGCCGCCGATCCGGATCAGTCGCGCCGGCGCGCCCTCCGGCGCGACCGCGGCCACCGCCATGAGCTGCACGCCGCCGCTCACGCTCACGAGCATCGCCGCCGGATGTCCGAGCGCATCGGACTCCGTGGTCGACAGCTCGATCCCGCGCGCCTCGGCGATGGAGCGTGCGTTGATCAGGTTGATCCGCTCGACGTCGATCGTGCCCTCGAGCACGCCCGCAGCGGCCGACGCGAGGAGCGCCGGCGCCGCGCCAATGAGGTCCGGCCCAACGCGCAGCGAGAGCCGCTGCACCGTCTTCACACCGCGGTCGGCGAGGATCGCGCGCGCGACGACCGCCGCGCGACGCACGACCTGGAGCGCATGCTGCAGCTCCTTCCAGTCGCCGGCGCCGGCGCCGGCAACGTTGATCGACCGAGAGAGCTCGCCGTGGAGCAGCGCGTCGCGCACCGCCTCGCACGCATCGACGGCGACGTTGCGCTGCGCTTCCGCAGTCGACGCACCGAGGTGCGGCGTGAGGAAGCAGTTCGGCGCGTTGCGCAGCGGATGGTCGGCGGCGAGTGGCTCCTTCACGAAGGCGTCCACCACTGCGCCGGCGAGCTTCCCGCTCTCGAGCGCCTGCAGGAGCGCCTGCTCCTCGATGATGCCGCCGCGCGCGAGGTTCATCACGATCGCACCGCTCTTCATGCGGGCGAGCTCGCGCTTGCCGATCATCCCCATCGTCTCGTCGGTGAGCGGGGTGTGCACCGTGAGAACGTCCGCGGCGTCCACCGCCTCGTCGAGTGTCGCAAACCGCCGCACGCGCAGCGCGCGGAAGCGCTCATCGCTCACGTACGGATCGTAGCCGGCGACGTCCATCCCCATCGCGTGCGCGCGCGTCGCGACCTCGCTCCCGATGCG
>Ga0070672_100002462_pt1 | contig 11755 bp, 7 predicted proteins | sample KBSM13metaG_FD_66151 | JGI IMG/M metagenome (GOLD analysis project Ga0070672, IMG submission 66151) | Miscanthus rhizosphere microbial communities from Kellogg Biological Station, Michigan, USA - KBS M1-3 metaG | ecosystem: Host-associated > Plants > Roots > Rhizosphere > Soil ... | reverse complement strand
ATCCCGGGATATCACCCGTCCCGGATTCGTCACAAAGAATTTGAGGACCTTGAATTCCATGGCGGTGAGGAAAACCGGCGAATCGCTGCGGGTGACCTCCACTCGGAATAGGTCAACACTGACCCCGCCGAAATGGACGATCGAGCGCTGAAGCAATCGCGACTCGTCCGCTTCGGCACGCACGCGAGCCACCAGTTCCTTCCACGTGAGCGACAGAAGCAGCATCGGTGGCGGGCTCCCAAGCCCTCTAACGTGGGTGGTTTGTTTTGCCGGCGGAATGAGTGCGACCTGGTAGTTGGCTGATCCCAGCAGGTCGGTTTGCAGATGTCGAAGCTGAAGGTCTCCGCCAGCTGGCGGAACGTTTGCGAGTGCCATTGCCTTTGAATGCGGCATCGCCTCCTCATTGCACCGAAAGTCAATTGCAGCGATTGGGCTGGATTGAGATGCCGTTGTCGTTTCGATGACCGTTAGCGCCTTAGATGCCATAGCGACCTCTCTTTGGGATCTGATTTCGCTGTCCGCTTTTTCAGTACAACCGACGACACAAATCTGGTAGTCACTGCCCGGGAACGAGGGGCCAGGTGCACACGTTCCCCCGGAAACTTGAGCGACTCTTCGGTCGTGCGGAACCTAAATTCCTCTCCAAATGAACTTCTTTCACCAGACACACGAAGCGAGCCTACCGCGGTTCCGATTCTTCTCCGAGTCGAATGACGAATGTGCCTCTCATGACACTGCCAGAGTTCAAAACGCGAGGAATTCATGCGTGGCAGTTCAAGTCTTGTTTCGGTCCAATACTGGTGACGGATGCCTGCAATCAGAACTACGGTCCGGCCGCTTGCACGGCAGGATACTTTCATCCTCGATAATCCGGATCACGCGCCGGAGCCGGTGCGTCAGGCCCACCCGCTAATTGAGCTTGGCGGCACTCCTGAAGAAACAGAATCAATTGGTCTTTCGAATGAAACCTGCATTCCTTGCCGCTATCGACCTCTTCCACCCAGCCCTCCAGTTCGTCTGGCAGGCTGGACTTCGGTTCTAGCCGGACTACGAAGGCGCATCGCATGACATCACTACACTAGCTTGAGATCCCAGTGAAGACATGACGAACGGGTTCCGTTCATATGACGTTTTCATGGATGGTCCTTTCCTCAACATTCAGCACGAGCAGATCTGCCAATGGAAGGTACAAAACAAATCCAATCGTCCGGGTATAATACCGGTTACCATCGGAACGTCTCTGTCTGGTCTTCGAGGGATCTGGGGCCAGTGATGAAAGTATTTCAACAGTTCCGGCTAGACGCCAGAGACCAGCGTCTCTGGAATGCGCAGAACTCCGTCACGCTTACGCCGAAGGCCTTCGATGTCCTTCGATATCTGGTTGAGCATGCCGGCAGCCTCGTAACGCGCGACGAATTGCTCGATGCCCTCTGGACGGAAACATATGTCAATCCTGAGCTGATCAATAAATACATCCTGGAGATCAGGAAAGCGTTGGGTGATCGGCCGGATCAGCCCGCTTTTGTGGAAACCATCTCCAAGCGCGGCTATCGGTTCATAGCTGTGGTTCGAGATGAGAACGTCGCCCCGGGTCCGTTGAAAGCGCCTCATAAGATCAGCGCGCGAATGGTGGGACGTGGGAGCGCCCTTGAGCAGCTGAATCGTCATTTGCAATCGGCCATGGTCGGCCAGCGGCAGATTGTGTTTGTGACCGGAGAAGCCGGAATCGGCAAGACCACTCTAATCGACGCTTTCCATCAAACAGCGTTTCAGACCTTCAACCTGCTTGTCGCGCGCGGTCAGTGCGTCGAAGGCTTTGGAGGGAAAGAAGCCTATTATCCAGTCCTGGAAGCGCTGGGTCAATTTTTGCGAGAAGAAAACGGGTCCCTTCTCAGCGTGCTCGCAAAGTGCGCTCCTACGTGGCTGGTTCAGTTTCCTTCGCTCATCCGACCGGAGCAACGTGATGCACTCCATCGGGAGATTCTTGGAGCCACTCGTGAGCGAATGGTCCGCGAACTATGCGAAGCGCTGGAGTCGTTTACCGCCGCAACTCCCCTGGCCATCATCCTGGAAGACCTGCACTGGGTTGATCTTTCCACTCTCGATTTGATTTCGGCGCTCGCACGGCGCAGGCAGCCGGCCCGATTGGTTATCCTAGCCAGCTATCGCCCAACCGACGTGATCGTGTCCCACAGTCCCCTCAAGGAGCTGAAGCAGGATTTACGGATTCATCGCCTTTGTGAGGAAGTGCCTCTCGAGCGGCTGGAAGAGTCTGAGATCGCAGAATTCCTTGATGCCCAGTTCCAAGGTTTGCCTTCTTCTCTGGCGGGCCTGATTTACAGACATTCTGGCGGAAACGCCATGTTCATGGTTGCCATTCTCGAGGATATGAAAAAACGGGGACTTTTCGCGACAAGCAGAGGTGCGTGGAGCCTCACCGTTCCTGTGAAAGACATTGACATCGATGTTCCGGAAACGTTGCAGGGAATGCTCGAAGCACAAATTGCACAATTGAGTCCTGCTGAGCGCCGCGTTCTAGAGAGCGCCTGCGTCGCTGGGGAGCGTTTTTCACCCTGGACCATTGCGCCTACGCTGGATATGACCTCGGACGAACTCGAACAGATCTGTGAGGAACTCTCCAGACATAGCCAGTTCATTCGGTCTCTAACCGTGCGGGAACCCGGAGAGTTGCCGTCCTCACCTGTGTTCGAATTCCGTCACTCCTTGTATCGGCAGGTAGTGTACCGCGCGCTGAATGGGATTGCGCGATCCAGAATTCATCGCGTCATTGGTGAACGTCTCCTCGAGCTTCTCGCTGGAGGAAAAACAGAGTTGGCATCAGAGGTCGCCCTGCATTTCGAAACCGGCCGCGAATATGAAAGAGCGATTCATTTCCTCCGGGTGAGTTCGGAAAACACGAACCATCGCTTCGCCTACCGGGATTCGATTCAAATCCTGCAACATGCCCTATCACTCGTGGTGAAGATTGCGAGCGAGCGGCAGGCGGCTATCGAGATAGACATTCTACTCAGGATCGGCGATGCCTTCTACGCGCTCGGAGACATGATGGAGTCGGCCCGTGCCCTGGACACTGCGGCGGATCGAGCCGGCGCCGCCGGTCTTAAATTGGAACAGGTTCATACATTGAATGCTCTGGCACGAACGACTGTGTTCATGGATGCAGATCGCGGACTTGAGGCCTGCCATAAAGCGCTCCAAGCATGTGAAGGACTGGATGATCCACTCCTTTTGGGGCGTACCAAGCTCGTGGCCGCGACCTTACGGATAGGATACGATCGCTGGACTATGGATGATGACGAGACGTGCGTCGCCGCGCGGCAGACCATTACCAAACTCAGTGATCCCTCCGCTCCGTCCTATCCTGAAATATGGGACGCGCACAGGCAGTCGCTAAAAGGCGAGTGTGAGGACGCAATCAGAACCACCGATACAATCATTCGTCGGTTTTATGAAATTGGGAACACGGGCCGTCGAACGCTCCAAAGTCAATATCCAGATGGGCTAGGGACTTCAAACAAAGAGCTCGCAACCATGAACGAGAGTTCGAGCCTGGTTGCTTACGTTCTGGCCCTCAGTGCAAAGGCAATGGCACATCTGCATCTGGGACAGTTTGGACAGGCGCTCGAAATCGTTAGAACAGCTCGGGCCCAGGCAGAGAAGAATGGCAGCAATCCTTGGATGTTCATGCTGCGGGAGGCATGGCTACGTACCCTCGCATTCGATTTTGACGGAGCCCGGCAGCTATGCAGGCAAATCATTGAAGCCAACGCCCCATATCTCTCCGGACAACCGACTGCGATCGCGGCCATCGCCGATGGCTTTTCTGCCCTGTACGAAGAGGACTACGAACACGCCATGCGGTCATTTGAAGAAATGATCGAACGCGATTTCTCCCGGAAGTTCTTTCTCCACTGGTATTGGCGCATGCAAGCTGAACTCGGGATCAGCGATGCCGCTCTACAAATGGGAGATATCTCTCTCGCGCGCGCCGCTACTGATGGTTTTCTTCAATCCGCACTTTCAACCGCCGATCCACACCTGCACGTGTTGGCATGGAATATGAAGGCACGAGTGGCGATGTGCGTCCGAGATACTTCTCAGGCCGAAATGTGTGTCCGCGCCGGATTGATCGTTCTGGAAAGATTCGCTGTGCCGGTCGGCGCTTGGAAACTTCACGACACGGCGCGCAAGTTTCATCAGGAACTGGGACGGAGCGAACTAGCTGCATTTCATCAGAGACAGGCGGAGGCAGGAGTGCTGGGAATTGCTAATTCATTTCTGCCCGATGAGCCGCTGCGAATCAGATTTCTTAGCTCCGCGCCGGTCCAACAAATCTTGGCCGCTCGAATCCACTCTCCGGCCTGAAAACCGGGAATCGCCCCATTGCGGGTGAGAGGATGCGTTAAGGTTGGTGAGTTGCCGGTAACTCGCTCAGAACCCGAAAAGCGACTGACACTGTTGCGGCCATTTACGTCAATTTGAGAACTCTATCATCTTGATCACGCTCTCGCGATCCAACTGCGTGTAGTAGACGGTTTTGCCGTCCTCAGTGGCGCTCAGGATGGATGCCCCATAGATTTTGTTCTTCTCGAGAAACAGAACTGGCGCTATTTGGGCGCGGGGCACCCGCGAAGAAGTCCCGATCGTTTCCCCGGGAAGACATGCGAAGGCGCCTTGGTTAGTGCGGCTTCGCGTGCAGATCCCGAGGTCGGTCGACCGGAAATGAATCGTTATTCAGCCTTGCGGTAGAAGTAGTAGTCGGCCGTATAGGGCACCAGTAGCGTCTGGCCCACGGTGCATGCCGTCGTAGGAGCAGCTCCACCATTGGTATTCAGCCGCTGGACAAACGTGGTGTCGGCCAGGAGCCGACCGCCGCTCGGACCCTTCTGGTTTCCGATTGACTCCAGCCGCACGCAAGGAATTGACCCGGTGTGCGGACAACTCGGTTGGTCTGAGCTGGCGGGAAGTACTCCCGTCGCTTTCGCCCACACGCGGCTGGTGTCAAAGCCCTGCCAGGTTACATTGCCGCTCGGAGAAGGCGGCAGCTTATCCTTGGGATTTTCATTGATGCTGGTGAAGTGGGTGATGGACTGGATTAACTGGCCGAAGACAACTGAAAACAGCGTCGCCTCGGGGCGAGCTTGATTGACGGTCCAGGAAGTTGCCCCGGTGCTAGTGGGCAGGCAAGTGTAACCCTGCGTACCGAAAGCGTGCCCCACAAAAAAGGCGGTGTTTCCTTCGGGCGGTGTGATGTCGGTTGGAGTGGGTGGAGGAGTAACGGTCTGCGCTGATGCATGCGTGGCTAATGTCGTGGCGCATGTGAGCACAAGAGCGGCTGCAAACATGGTTCGAATGAGCGTAAGTGCGTTCTTACGCTGAAGGTGATGATTGTTCAATTGTTAACTCTCCTTTTCCTTCTCATTGGGCAATATTCGCACCGCAAGCATTCTGTGCATGGTTATCGGCTTGAGGTCTCGGCATAGATGCTGCGGGACTGAGCGAGTTCCTGAGACTTCTTCTCAAGCGTGGACTTTGGGAAGTCGGCGCTCGTTGTTGATGATGTTGTCTCGATCTTTCTCAGGAAGTAATGTCCGCTCACGGCATCGAACGTCAATTTCGACCGTCCGTCTCCTGTCACATGGCCGGGAAGACCGGAGGTGAGGAGGTTAACTTTCGTATCGTTGCGGTGAAAGTCCAGAAACCACCCCTGATTCGAGATGCGGTACGTTCCGGACGGCAACACATGACTTCCAACTGCGAAGTCAAAGGGTACAGTGACCTCAATCGCGGATTCTTGCGCGGAGGCATGGCTGGCCAAGCCGAAGTTTGCCCCGATTAAGAGGATGGCTGCTGCAATGATGCGTTTCATATACGGCTCCTTTGATTTTCACTGAGCGCTCATCTCAACCTTGAATCGTTGAACGGCTCGAACGTGAAACAACCGTCCTCAGATCGAACAAGAGAATGTGCTCTTACCTAGAGAATCGGAAATAGGTGTCGAAAGGCGACAATGGCAGTTGAAAAAAGAGAAGGACGAGCCGTTTCTACCGATCTCCATCAATCGGCTCCACGCGGTTCTTCCCCTCGTAGAGGCCCAACCACTGCCGTTCCGTGTCCTTGAGATCGTTCACTTCCAGCTGTCCATTTTTGCGCGCGATTTGGTTCGAATCTGTAATCTCGGCGAAATAGATGGTTGTAACGATGTGCATGCTGCCTCTCCCCCGTGTGACCAAAGCATATGCGTTCTACCTCGTCGCTTTTGTCATTGAACCGTCACTGATATGTAACTCTTTATAAGTTCCTGTTTTGAGTTGAGATCACGACAGAAACAATTAAGGAGGTGACTTCGCAGTGATCGCCGAGGATTAGAAAGACGTATCGACACCTTGATCGCGAGCCAAAAGTGACCAATCTGAGTAGCGCCAGGGGCTCTTTCCGGTACCGATGACTTACTAAGTTGGGGACGGCGCCCGTTTGTCCCAAAATTGAGTTCGTGCTGGTGGGTGGCATAGTTATAGTTCCAGACATGGGCCACTAGAATCCGGTGAAGGAATTCGAATCGATATGATGCTTCGGTTGTTGCTTTCCGTTCTCGGTCTCCTGCTCGTTGTGCGTGTTGCGGCACCGCAAGTTCAGGCCCCCGTCCTGCCTTCGGCCGACGATCGCTACAAAGCCGACCTGCTGCTCATTGTGGCCCATCCCGATGACGATGTAGATATAGGTGGGTACCTGGCGCGAGTCGCTCTCGACGAGCACAAGCGCGTGGCGGTCATCTACTGCACAAACGGCGATGGCGGCGGAAACGCTATAGGCAATGAGGCTGGCGCATCTCTCGGCCAGATGAGAGAGATCGAGGCTCGCCGTGCGCTAGCCTACCTCGGCATTCACAATGTGTGGTTTCTGTCGGGGCACGATACGCCAGGACAGAATGTGCTGCGCTCGCTCGATAATTGGAACCACGGACGCGCGCTTGGCGATCTTGTCCGCCTTGTGCGCATCACGCGGCCAGATGTGATTTTGACCTGGTTGCCTGATCCCGTCGTCGGCGAGAATCACGGTGACCATCAGGCCTCGTCTGTGCTGGCGGTCGAAGCCTTCGATGCGGCTGGTGATCCAACCGTCTTCCCGGAGCAGGTGTCGCCCCCGCGAGACCGAACCGGCATGGCTAACCTGACGGAAGGACTGTTACCTTGGCAGCCCAAGAAGCTCTATTTCATGACCGATGCATTTGAAAACTGGGGTCCTTACTGGCACGATCCTCAAACACTTTCTCCCTATCGCAAAACGATCGTCGATCACACCGGCCCCGTCTACGAGACCAGCACCATCTCTCCAGTACGCCACAAATCGTATGCCGAAATCACCGCGGAACAACAGGCGTTCTACCTCACGCAGGAAGGTGACATTGGAGTCAAAGCGCTCAAGTCGAGGAAGTTCGCCGATTTCGAGTACCATGCGCATCTGATTCTTGGGAAGTCTCTGGTGGGCGGTACGGTGACCGGAGACGTCTTCGACAGAGTCTCGCAGCAGCCGATTGCGTTCGCGCGCGTGCGCGGCTATGAAGCACCACAACAGAACGGCCTGTCGTTCGAGATCGGCGACCCATGGAGATTCTATTCTCTGTTCTGGAAGGCACACGATCTCGACCGTCTCGCCGGTTTGATTCCCGTTCCCGAAGCGACGCCGGAAGAAGGTGGCAAGCTCGCACTCGGCTTTCTCGCTTGTAATCACACGACGCAAACGGCCGAGATCAGGGTTGTGCACACAATTCCCGCAGGATGGACGACTCAGCCGCCGTTCACGAATTATCCCGTCCATGCCGGCGAATGCTATCCCATCCAGGTGTTCCTCACTGCGCCGCCAGCAGTGCAGTCTCATTGGGAACAACTCTCCTGGACCGCGACTGCAGGCCCCCAACCTGTGGGAAGCGCTGTCGTACGTGTATTCGTGGGTAAGAACGGCGGGTTGCCGCAATGATGATGTGATGTTACTTGCATTCCGCAATTGCAGCGATCAAGGAGCTATTGAAGCGCGGGTGGTCAATCGCCCGGGACAATAACTCGCGAGCCTTGGACGCGTTGATCTCCCCAATTGGTCTAGCCTGATCACCATCGGTACCGATGATAGTTAGGCATGCAGGTATCGGGATTCATGCGTACGAGCCAATCTCATCACTCAACCGTCCGATTTCCCCGAATCAAGCGAAGGAACCATTCCTTTCTCGCAGACAATCCGTCCGGCCTGCGGGCTACCCGTCGGGCTACCCGGTGACTTGCCAGCGGGTCCGCGAACTCTCAGAGTAAGGATCAAACCTCCCGCCGTAGCATAGACGAGCGCAATAGATGCGAAGCTGGCGGCCAGTGAGTGAGTTCGATCGTTAAGGAAGCCAATCGCACGGTCTCCAACAAATCCGCCAATTTGCCCGATTGAATAGATGAGTCCGACTGTGGCGGCTGCCGCAGCTTCGCTGAGCATCATCGTCAGTATCGCCCAGAAAGCTGGGAAGTACGCATACAGGAAACCGCTGCCCAATAGCAGACACGCAATCGCCAATAGGACTTCCTGTTGGAGGACGGTCAAGAGCCTGTGCATCGATCCGGCAGCGAGCAGCGGAGTGGCGCTGTGCCAGTGCCTTCGGCCGTCTTATTGGAGTGCCAACCATGGAGTCCCGAGGACGCAGCGGGAATTGCCGGCTGCTACGCGGCCGTTGGCTGTTTCTTCTGCTCGCTGGCGGTTATTGGCTGTTTTGCAAAGGCAGCTTCCTTGCCAAGTTCCAGAAACTGGCGCTCGTCCACACGTCCAAAGATCTCAATCAGCCTGGCGACGAGACCAGTCCATCCGGTCTGGTGGCTGGCTCCCAAACCGGCACCGTTGTCACCGTGGAAATACTCGAAGAAAAGTAGGTAATCCTTCCAATGGGGATCAGTCTGGAACTTCTCGACCCCTCCGTACACGGGCCGGTGGCCGCCGTTATCCCGCAGGAAGATTCGAGTCAGACGGTTGGAAATTTCGCGGGCTACCTCGAAGAGGTTCATCATCTTGCCTGAGTGTGTAGGGCACTCGACCTTGAAACTGTCACCGTAATAGAGGTAGTACGACAACAGTGAGCGGATCAACAGCGCATTTACCGGCATCCAGATGGGGCCACGCCAATTGGAGTTACCACCGAACATGCCGGTATTCGATTCCGCCGGCAAGTAGTCTACAGAGTAATCCCTGCCGTTCACCTGGATCACATAGGGATGGTCTTTATGGTAGCGGGAGAGCGCTCGAATGCCGTAAGGACTGAGGAACTCGTTTTCATTCAGCATGCGCGAAAGAATACGGCGCAGCCGGTCGGGATTGACCAGCGCTGCCATACCGCGTTCCCCATATCCCAAATGCCCAGGCCCGGTCGGATGAATGCTGTTGCGCACGTCAGGCATACGTTGCAGCATTTCTCGTATTGCGTTCATCACGCCAGGCACGCGTTCGCGCTGCCATGGTTCGATCACAGTGGTGGCGCACAACGGCAAGAGGCCAACCATGGAGCGCACCTTAAGCCGCTCGGAGCTTCCATCGGGGAGCCGGAGCACGTCATAGTAGAAGCCATCCTCCTCGTCCCACATGCCCTCTGTCCCCGTCTGGTTCATTGCGTTTGCAATCAGCAGGAAATGCTCAGCAAACTTTATGGCCATGTCTTCGTAAAGACTGTCGTGGGATGCTAGTTCAACGGCGATTTCGAGCATGTTCTGCGAGAACATTGAGACCCATGCTGTGCCGTCTGCCTGTTCGAGGTAGCCTCCAGTGGGCAGTGGCGAACTGCGGTCGAAGACGCCGATGTTGTCCAGTCCGAGAAAGCCGCCTTCAAACAGATTCTTGCCTGAGCGGTCTTTACGATTCACCCACCAACTGAAATTCAGCGTAAGTTTTGTAAAGGCGCGTCTAAGAAAATCGAGATCGCCTTTCCCATACAGAGCCTGTTCCGTTCGGTACAGGAAGATAGTGGCCCAGGCGTGGACTGGCGGATTGACGTCGCTGAAATTCCATTCGTAGGCTGGAATCTGACCCGTTGGATGCAGGAAGGATGCCCGCAACATCAGATCCAGCTGCTCCTTCGCGAAATCCGTATCGACAGTGCTGATCGCTACGGTGTGGAACGCCAGGTCCCAGGCTGCATACCAGGGATACTCCCATTTGTCGGGCATCGAAATGATGTGTTGATTAAGCATGTGATACCACTCGCTGTTTCGCATGCTGCGTGCGTCTGGCTTCGTCCCGTCGACGCCGTGTTCTTCGAGCCATTTGACGACATCGAAAAAGAAGAACTGCTTGGACCACAGCATTCCGGCCAGCGCCTGCCGCATGATGAGCGCCTCATCCGCGCTGACGCGTGCCGGAGTGACGGATTTGTAGAACTCATCCGCTTCAGCTTCCCGAGCCTGGAAGGTCGTGCCGAAAGTTGAGAAAGGGTCGCCAATGGCAGCAGGAGCCAGATTGCTGAGGCGTAGGCGGACAGTGGCTGTTTGGCCTGCGCCCACATTCAACTGGTAGTGCGCGGCGCACTTCGTTCCCGTTCGGTCGGGGTTGACGGCGTTGTGATCTCCCTGAATCACGAAGTTGTTGATTCCATCCTTGACATATCGCGAGTTGTTGGGCGTGCCAAAGACTCGCTCGTTGTTGGTCTCATTTTCCGTGAACAGGAGCGAAACATCTCCATCACAGTACAGATACCGCTCGCCCAGATCGGAGTGTGATACCGCAACAGCGGCGACGCCCTTCTGGCCCGGAACCTGTTTCAGTGATGGCTTGAGCGTACCCGGCCACCAGGTCCAAATATTGCGAAACCACAGTGTCGGCAGGACGTGCAACTCGGCCGGATCAGGCCCGCGATTACTCGCGCTGATTCGAATGAGGATGTCTTCCGTGTCCTGCTTGGCATATTCCACGAAAACGTCAAAGTAACGATCTTCGTTAAAGACACCTGTATCAAGGAGCTCGTACTCAAAGTCTTCGCGGTTGCGATGCCTGTTGGTCTCGATCAAATTGAGGTATGGATATTCGGCTTGTGGATACTTGTACAGGTATTTCATGTACGAGTGCGTTGGAGTACTGTCCACGTAGAAGTAGTACTCTTTGACGTCCTCGCCATGGTTGGCCTCGCTATTAGTCAGACCAAAAGCGCGTTCCTTGAGGATCGGATCCTTGCCGTTCCAAAGAGCCAGACAGAAACACAGAAGCTGCTTGTCATCACTGATGCCGGCCAGGCCATCCTCGCCCCAGTGATACGCGCGGGATCGCGCCTGGTCATGCGTGAAGTAGTCCCAGGCGTTTCCATCTGCGCTGTAGTCCTCGCGAACTGTACCCCACTGCCGCTCGCTGAGGTAGGGTCCCCATTTTCTCCACGGGGTTTTGTCGTTGCGGGCTTCTTGCAGTCTTTTGGTTTCCTGATTTTGTGGCATTTGACACCTAGTTTCCTCTCAGGCCGGCTGACTATTGACGCTGGCCAACTATTCCAGTTGGAATGCTTATTCGCCAGCCGTTTCTTCAACTCTTCGAGGAAACCACATGGCATCAATTCGCTGCTGTGACCCAACGCAAGATCGTCGGAGCCAACGTTCCCTTTCATTTGGTCATTTAGGTTGCGGGTTTGAATCGACTGAAGCCAATTATTGTCGACTGATGGGGCACCACGACCCCGCATAGCGCTACACTCAGCTTTTCAGCGGCGCGGGTCATCTAAATGTCGAATCAG
>Ga0070672_100002455_pt1 | contig 11768 bp, 7 predicted proteins | sample KBSM13metaG_FD_66151 | JGI IMG/M metagenome (GOLD analysis project Ga0070672, IMG submission 66151) | Miscanthus rhizosphere microbial communities from Kellogg Biological Station, Michigan, USA - KBS M1-3 metaG | ecosystem: Host-associated > Plants > Roots > Rhizosphere > Soil ... | reverse complement strand
GTGGGGTGGAGCTTCCCAGGCTCGAGAAAGCCGAAGTTCAGATTGCCCGTGGAGTAGTCGTAATCGCGGCTGACGACGCTCTGCCCGTCCGCGGTGGCCTGGCGCGGCAGATGGACGATCGAGCAGCCCGCCTCGAGATCGGCGAATCCGAGCTGGCTGTGATCCCACGCGTCGTCGTCGGGACGATGCCCGAACGCCGCGGCCACGCCGCGCATCCGCTCGGCCAGGATCGGGAAGGCGGTCTCGATGTAACGCCGCTGCGCGCGCGTGCGGACCGGATCGGCCGCGCGGTCGGCGCGAGCTCCATATCGCTCTTTCGCGATCTCCGCGAGGGCGCGGCCGATCTCCTCATTGGTTCCGCGGAGCACGAGGTGGCGGACTTCCATGGAGTCTTTGGGACTGCCGGCAATCACGCGCTCGTGCTGCTGCAGCGCGGCGGCGGAGAGAGCGAAGAGCAGGGCGGTGAGGATCGCGACTTTCCGTGAGAACATGACGCCTCCCTTTTTCTTCTATTACGGCCGGCCGGCATGAAAGGTTAACAATCATTCTGACCAGTGGTCAGAAAACTGAACGATGGTCAGTTCATTCAGAGAGCGACACCGCCAGGAGCTGCGTCAGGCCATCCTCGACGCGGCGGCCGACGCCTTCACCCGTGACGGCTACGCCAGCGTCTCGCTGCGTGCCGTCGCCGAAGCGGTCGGCTTGTCGCATGGCGCGATCTACGGCTACTTCAAGGACAAAGACGAGCTGTTCGACGCGCTGGTGGAGCAGAGTTTCGAGCAGCTCGGAGCGGCGCTGCGCGGCCTGCCCGGCCGCCGCGGCGATCCGGTGGAGTTTCTCAAGCGGGCCGGCCGCAAGTACGTCGAGTTCGGCCTGAAGAATCCCGGCGCATATGAGTTCGCCTTCATCCTCCGCCGCCCCGGCGAGGGGCAGAGGCCGCACGTGACCTACGAGTACCTGCGCGCCGCGGTCAAGCGCTGTATCGACGAGAAGCGCCTTCGCACCCGCGACGTCGATCTCGCCAGTCAGGCCATCTGGACCGCCGTGCACGGCGTCACCGCGCTGCTCATCCTCCGTCCGCAGTTTCCGTGGACGAAGAAGAAGGCGCTCATCGGGATGGTCGTCGACAGCGCGGTGGACGGGCTGGTCGACGGTTCACGCTGAGGCCCGCGAGAAACTCGCGGATCGCCGGGAAATCCCGGCGCCGGTCCGTCTACAAAAAGACTGAGTGACGTAACGCGAATCGACATTCTGTTCGCGCGCCGTCTATCCGCCTGTCCGGACAATAGGAGGCTGACCGTGCCTGATTCGATCAACGATGCGCTGCAAAACATCCCTGATGGACCTCTCTCCAAAGATGTGACGATTCCACCGTTCTCGAAGTCGATCGTGAAGAGTCCCGAGGCAAAGGTCGGCGGCGTGCCGCTGTCGCTGAATTTCGAAGCGCAGGCGACGGTCGGCGTTGATGTCTTCAACAGCGCGGACGACAAAGACGCGAACGGTATTTTCGCCTCGACGGCCGACGCGGCGATCACGTTTGAGGATCAGCGCGCCTGGCTGAAGTACTCGCTGCAGGGCTCGATCAAAGGCTCGCTCGGTGCAACGTTCGGCATGATCGGTGTAGCGGTGAAGGCAGGGCGACAGATCAGCCTGCTCAACTACCGCACCCACAGGGCGGACACGATGGTGCTCGCCGCGCTGGCGCGCGATCTCACCGAGCCGCGTTCGATCCTCGATCTCGATCACGTCCGCGCTCTCGCGCCGGGCGAAGCGCTCTCGATGCAAATCGAAGGCAATCTCTCCGCGGTCGTGAAGTTCAGCTGGGCCGACGCGTTCAGCAGCGCAGCGACGGAGCTGACGAAGATTCTCTCGTCGGCGAAACCAATCGCGGTGAAGCTCAGCGCGGGATTGACAGCCTCGGTCGGACTCGAGGTCACCGACGATTTCGTCTTCGTCGTCTCGCGTACTCCGGCGAATCAGTTCCGCATCTCGGTGAAGAAGGCGAAATCGCGTGGGATCGACGTGGCGATTGCGGCGACGCTCGGAGCGGAATTCGAGAAGCCCGACGACGTGAAGACCGCGCTGAACGCGCTGATCGAAGGAGCGATCGGTCATCCGCTGCAGACGATCGACGCACTTCTGCTGAAGGTGCAGAACGCGCCGGCGGCGCTGACCGACGACGAGAAGAAGATCTTCGAGCAGCTCGTCGAGCGCCTCCACGTGAAGGACGCGTTCGACCGCGTGCAGGCCGCTCGCGACGAGATTGCGAAGCTGCAGACGCGTCTCAGCAATGCGATCACCGCCGTCGCGACGGCGAAGGCGACGATCGGATTCAAGTACGAGTACAGCCGGATCGTCGAGGATTCAGTGTTGCTCGACGTCGTCCTTCTCGATGACGCCGCCCTCCCCGGCTCGTATGAGCTCGCGCTCAAAGGCGAAGCGGCGGGCCTGGCGAAGATGGCGGACGCGGCGCCCGCGAAGTTCAAACTGCTGCAATACCTCAATGAGACGAAGCTCACGCGCAAGTCGTCGTTCGGCTTTACGCTCGGTCTCGGAAAACACGCGATCGCGGTCGCGGACAACACGGCGATCACAATGACGACGCGGCGCGACGTCAAGGATCGGGAGATGATCGCGTTCAACGGCGCGCGCTCGTACACCGAGAAGGGCGTACCGAATCCCGACTTCACGTGGACCGTCGATCTGAAGGCGGAGATGGGCACGTACGCAAGGCCGGCGCTCACCGATCAGTTCGATTTCGGTCTGTATCTGCAACTCGACTTCCCACGCGTGCGCCAGCAGGACGCGGAGAAGATGGCCGACTTCGCGGCAATGTGGGGCGCGGTTCACGACGATCCGCTCGCCGCACAGGCCCAGATCGACGCGTTCCTCGCCGGGGGTCAGGGAACGGCGGTGCTGCAGCTCGTGTTCGACGAGCCGGCGCTCAGCGCGACGCTCGCAATCGCAAAGCCGGACGATTTCGCCGGTTACGGTCAGGCATTCGGCGCGGCCATGCCGTACTTCGATACGTTCGCGACGCGGCGCAATCACGTGTTGCGGCGCATCGCGTACGGTCCGCTCTGGACGGCGCACTTCGCGGCACCGTTCCTCGACATGAGTCTCACGAACTGGAAGAGTCGCGTGAAGCAGACGATCACGGACGGTGGTCTCCGCAACTTCGAGACCTCGGACATGCCGAACACGTTTCCACAGATGGTCGTGAATCAGTATCCGCACGTCCGCGCTGAACGCGCGACGTTCGCGAACGGCGCGACCCGGCTGCTCAGAGCGATCTCGACCGCGAGCTCGCCGAGCTCGATCCCGAAGATCTTCGGTCAGCTCCAGGAGTTGTGGTCGCAGCGACAGTTCGTGGTGGCGGTCGGGGTGTACTTCGTCGATCTGGCGCGCAAGGCGGGAGTCCTGGGGCGCGCGACGCGGACGCTGACGCTTGCGCGCGGCGATGATCGGCTGATCGTCAGTTCACAGGCGTGATGAAGGTGCGGCCAACTCCGCCGGCACGACCGCAGTCGTGCCGGCGTGCTTGACCTCACGGCTGGAACTTCGGATCGAGCGTCATCCATTCATAGCTGTCGAACTTCACGTCGTATGCAGCCATGCATTCAATGTCCAGCGGGCGGAAGAGAGGGAGTGGAATGCGCGGGTGAGCAATTGCCGGCGCTCGTCGGCGACCTGCTTGCTCGCCGCGGCGGGGAATGCTTCCTGGAGCAGGAAGCTGAAGTCGGCCGATTTCTTTTTCTTCGTGACCGGGTCGGGCTTTCCGATGCGCGCCATGTTGTGGCACGACATGCAGCTCGACGTGTTAGACCGGCGCCGGCTTGCCCTTACCGTGGGGCCGTAGTCTCCTTCGGCAGCGGCCTGCCGCTCGAAGTCCTCGGGATCTTCGAAGTCCGCGTCGTACGGAACCTCACAGCTGTAGGTGACGTGCGGTTCCGGGCGCGTCCCGGGCGGCGCCTGATCCGCCAGCCGGAACCCGGCCAGCAGAACGAGGCGCACCTGCATACGATTTTTGAAAGGGTGGGTGTGGACAGCCGGGCGAAGTTGATCATTTACGCGCGGGAGATGCACATGGTGTGAGGTGGGGAATCGCGCGCGTTCGCAATCCGCGCCGTAGACGATGATCGTCCGCACGAGCATCGCCAGGTGACGCGGCGTCTCGCGGTCGATGCGCAACTCGTGAAGCAGCACCGCACGTTCGCGAGGAAACCTGGTCGATCCGCTACGGCAGTTCGATCGTGCAGAGGTTGAACGCGCTGTTGAAGGCGCGCGTGACCGGTACGTCGAACGCCGTCAGCGAGACTTCGAGCGAGGCGCGCACGGTCATGGTCACGACATGTCCGCCGATCAGCGTCCCGCTCTGGCCGGCGAGCACGGCGTGCGCGTGCACGCGCTGGCACTTGTCCGCGGCCGGCGTCGCCAGGTTGCCGAGGAACGAGACCACTTCGAACTGGCCCTCGGCGGGGTACTTCTCCACCTGGTTCGTCTCGTTGTTCCACCAGGCCAGCGTTGCCGACTGCACCGAGCCGACTGCCTGCATCCGCCCCGAGGCGATGTTGTACTCCGCGGCGAAGGCGTTGATCGCGGCGATCACGTCCTCCGGGTCCGGATCGGTGAACACGAGCAGATATTCGTTGGACGCGAGCCGAATCGATTTCATCCGCTGACCCCCAATTCAGAAAGCGCGAAGTGACGCTCTAATTCCGCACAGGTTGAAGTATTGGCCGCCGCCCTGAAGATCCGCGTCGCGCTCGATTACAGACGAGAGCCGCGCGCAGACGAATGCGCGCAGCGGTCGAGAGTGCCGCCTCGCTCGCCGCGCGTACGCAGAGCTCACGCATTGAATTGACCGCGGATGGCATTCATCCCATGCGCGATGGGATGAATGCCATTCCGAATGGGATCAATCCCATCGCCGATGGGATGAGTCTCGGTTTGAGGACGATGAATCCCATCCCGAATGGGATGAATCCCATGGCGGATGGGATGAGTCTCGGTTTGAGGACGGTGAATCCCATGGCGGATGGGATGAATGCCATGGCGCATGGGATGAATCTCGTCTGGAGGACAGTGAATTCGATCCGCCGTCATATTCACGCCAAACAAAAAGGGCCGCTCTTGCGAGCGGCCCTTTGGCAAACAGCTTTGAAGCGGATTAGAAGCTGACGCGGAGGCCGAGGCGCATCTGCCAGCGCGACACGAGGTCGGCGATGGAGAACTGGCGGCCCGGGGTGAGCGAACCGAAGATGCGGTTGCCGCTGGCGTCGACGGTGGTCGAGGCTTCGCGGTAGATCGGCTTGCCGGTCGTGGCGTCCTGTCCGATGTAGTTCACCGGGGTGACGTTCTGGTTCGCCACGAAGTAGACATTGCCGTACTCCTTATTGAAGTAGTGCAGGAGGTTCAGCATGTCGAAGGTCACTTCGGTGCGGAGGAACTTCACCGGGAGGCCGAGGGCGTAGTGGAAGTCGAGGTGACGCGACCACGGCTCGAACGACTCGTACTTGTTGATGATGCGGGCCTTGCTCGGGTCGAGTCCGGCGGCGGAGAGGTAGTCCTGAAGCACGCTGCCGCTGATGACCTTCTGCTGCGAGGTCTGGAGGATGAAGTTGTTCGGATCGCCCGGGATGTAGAGCAGGTCGTTGCTGGTGTTGGTGTCCTTGTTCGGATCGCCGCCCATCAGCAGCGAGTACGGACGGCCGCTCTGCGCGTTGTAGAAGAGGCCGAACGAGTGGGTGAACGGACCGGTGCTCAGGTCGTAGGTGGCGTTGACGGTGAAGCGGTTCTTGATCTCGAACGCGGAGCGGCCGAGGGTCGGCGCGAAGATGTCGCCCTGGCTGTGCTGGAAGCGCCAGTTGGAGATCGCGCGGCTGGAGGTCGCGTCGAACGCGGAGCGCGCGTTCTGGTGCGCCCAGCTGCCCGACACCGTGACGCCGTGCGAGAACGGACGGGTCAGCTGGATCGTGGCCAGGCGCTCGGCGCCCTTGTTCGTGTTGGTCAGGAACGTGGCGTCGACGAGCTTGGTCGTGGCGCGCGCGTAGGTCGGGCGGCCGTCGAGCGGGCTGACGGCGGCGAGGCGGGTGTAGTTGAGGTTCTGGTAGTAGACGTCTTCCTGCGTCTTCGAATAGAGCAGCTCTGCCGAGCCGCGGACGCCCCACCAGAGGTCGCGGTCATATCCGAGGGTGGCGCGGAGAACGCGCGGGAACTTGAAGTTCGGATCGACGAGATCGACCGAGAGGGCGCCGGCGGCGCCGAGCTTCGGCTGGTTGTTCGGGTCGGGGTTGAAGGCCGGCACGGCGCACTTGTCGACCGTGCGGCAGGCGAGAGCAACCTGCTCCACGCCGGTACCGGCGTAGGCGTTGGAGATCCAGACGTACGGTGTGCGGCCGGCGAAGATGCCGATGCCGCCGCGGAGCTGCTGCCGTCCGCCGGCGTTCGGGTTCCAGTTGAAGCCGATGCGCGGCGAGAAGACGAACTCTTCTCCCGGATGCTCGTCGGTATGGCGGCCGATGGCGTCGAGCACGATCTGGTTGAACGACGGCGTGTCATCGAACTTCGGCTTGTCGGCGCGGAGGCCGAACACCATCGTGAGGTCGTTGCTCGCGTGGTACGTGTCGCTGGCGTAGAAGCCGTACTGCGTCGCGCCGAACTCGGTCGGGCGGCGCGGATCGGCACCGGTTGCGTAGCTGATGCGGTACTCGCAACCGACGGAGCAGTCCTGATCCTCGAACGCCTTGAGCGTCGGATAGAAGTAGTAGCCGTTGAACTCGGAGAGGAAGAGGTTCTTGAACTTGAACATCTCGTTGTGGGTGCCGAGGACCAGCGTGTGGTCGCCGCGGACCCAGGTGAAGTCATCGGTGACCTCGGTGACTTTCTGATCGAGCGAGTTGGCGCCCGAGAAGCGCTCCGTTCCGGCATTGAGGGTGGCGTTCTGGTTCGCGCCGCCGATCTCGATGCTGGGGAACTGGACGGCCGTGTTGCGGATGTCCTTGATCGTCTGGTAGCCGACGCGCGCTTCGTTGAACATCGAGCTGGAGATGACGCTGTTCAACTGGGCGACGGTGGAGTTCGTCTTATCGGCCTGCGAATAGATCGAGGTCGGGAAGCGGAACTGCGACCCGCTGCGGTTGGAGACGATGTCGGTCGAGCCCTTGACGTAGTTGTGGCGAAGGGTCAGGGCGTTGCTCGGGGTGGCGTTGAAGTCGGCGCGGACGAACACGAGATTGCTCGGCGTGTTCTTCGGGATGTCGCCGAGATCGCCCGGATCGTAGCTGTACTTGTTGATCAGGTCCTGACGGAGACGGGCGGCGCTGCAGCCCGGTACTGCGCCGCAGACCGCGTCCTGCGTTCCGTTGGCGTAGTTCGTTCCGGCGGAGCCGTCGGCCGACGTGCCGTCCGGCTGCTCTTTGCGATTGCGCTCGCCGCTGACGAAGAAGAAGAGCTTGTCCTGAATGATCGCGCCGCCGAGGCGGCCGCCGTACTGCGTGTACTCGAAATTCGTGATCGGCTTCTCGGTGATGGCGGTCTGCTTGCCGTCGCCGCTGAAGTTCGCCGGAACGAAGACCGGGACGGTCTTGCCGACGCTGCTCTCGTTGCGCTTGGTGCCGAAGACGGAGCCGGAGATCTTGTTCGATCCGGAGCGGGTGACGGCGTTCACGCCGCCGCCGGTGAATCCGCCCTGGCGGACGTCATACGGGGAGACGACGAGCTGGATCTGGTCGATGGCGTCGATCGAGATCGGCTGCGTGTTCGCCTGGCCGCCCGGCGTGCCGGTGGCGGCGAGACCGAACAGGTCGTTGTTCACGGCGCCGTCGATCTGGATGTTGTTGTAGCGGTTGTTGCGGCCGGCGACGTTGAGCGTCGTCTGCGAGTCGTCGCGCGCGTCGACGGTGAAGTACGGGTTGGTGCGCGCGAAGTCCTGGAGGCTGCGGTTGACGGTCGGCAGCGACTGGATCTGCTCGGTGCTGACGGTCGACGTGGAGCCGGTGCGGTTCGGATTGATGATGTCGTCCGGACGCGCCGTGACGGTGATCGATTCGCTCACCGCCGAAAGCTGCATCTTCAGCGGGACTTCGGTCGTGGTGCCGAGGTTCACGGTGACGTTGGTCGACTCGCTCGGCTTGAAGCCCTCGAGGTTGCCCGTCACCTTGTACGGTCCGCCGACGCGGGCGTTGGCGATGAAGTAACGCCCGCTCGCTTCGGTGACTGTCGTGTAGTGCGTTCCCGTCGGCGTGTGAACCGCCTCGACGGTGACGCCCGGAAGCGCCGCTCCCGTGGCGTCAGTCACGGTGCCGGCAAGGTTGCCGGTAGTGACCTGCGCCATCGCGGGCAGTACGAAAAGCACAGCTAATGTGACGAAGAAGAGACTCCGGATCGCGGAGCTCAAGATCGCCGGTCGATTCGACAAACGGCGTTTGAACATAAAGCCTCCTGACCGATTTTGACTTGGTTGTGCGTCCCCTCTCCGAGACGCAAAACTGGTTACGAAATGTAGTTGCGTATCGTAGCGCGGATTCGGGTCGAGAGGTGCAACAAACGACCGTTCGAGCCGTTGAGCTTTTCGGCGTTCGAGCCGTTGAGGGGGACGACCGGAACCGCTCAACCGCTCAAGAGCTCAACCGCTCAAAAACTCTTGAGGAACGCGTCGTTCGTGGGGAACTTCTGCAGCCTTTCCAGCAGCATTTTCATCGCCGTCATCGGGTCGGTTCCGGCCAGTGCACGGCGAAGCGTGTGCACCTTCGGCAGGATCTGCGGCGTGAGGAGCTTCTCCTCTTTGCGCGTGCCGGTCTGAGCGATGTTGATGGCGGGGAAGATGCGCCGTTCGAACAGGCCGCGATCGAGCACGATCTCGGTGTTCCCGGTTCCCTTGAACTCCTGGAAGATGACCTCGTCCATGCGCGATCCGGTGTCGACCAGCGCCGTGGCGATGATGGTGAGCGAGCCCCAGTCTTCCGCGTTGCGCGCGGCGCCGAAGAAGCGCCGCGGCTTCTCCATCGTCCGGGCGTCGATGCCGCCGGAGAGGATCTTGCCCGAGCCGCGCTGCTCGTTGTTGTAAGCGCGCGACATGCGGGTGATGGAGTCGCAGAGGATCACGACGTCCTTCTTCATCTCCACCAGGCGCCGCGCCCGCTCGAGCACGACCTCGGCGATCATGATGTGGTTCTCCGCCGTCTCGTCCGAGCTCGAGGCGATCACTTCGCCCTTCGCCACCGAGCGGCGGAAGTCGGTGACCTCTTCCGGACGCTCATCGACGAGCAGCACGAACAGCTGCACGTCGGGATGATTCATGTTGATGCCGTGGGCGATGTCTTTGAGCAGCGTCGTCTTGCCCGCTTTCGGCGGCGCGACGACGAGGCAGCGCTGCCCCATGCCGATCGGCGAGAGGAGGTCGAGCACGCGCGTGGTCAGACGCTCCGGCTCCGTCTCCAGCTTGAACTGCACGTTCGGATCGATGGAGATCAGCTCGGAGAAGGGACGGCGCGACTCGCGGTACTCCTCGAGCGGCATGCCTTCCACGGCTTCCAGCGCGATCATCTCCAGGTTGCCGTTCGAAGCGCGGCGCGCGTTGCCGGTGAGGTGCAGGCCGGCCTGCAGGTGGAGCTTCTCGATCACCGCGCGAGGGACGAGCGAGTCGCCCTGCTGCGGCGCGTAGTTGTTCGCCGAGCTGACGAGGATGCCGGCGCCGTTCGGCTTGACGTACAGCACGCCGGTCACGGGAGAGAGCTCGCTCGCCGGAATGTCGGTCGGAATCGGAGCGCTCGTCTCGGGCATCGTCTGCCCGTCGCGTCTTCCGCCGCGATGGCGTTGACGGCGACGGCGACGTCCTCCGCCTCCGCCTCCGAAATTCTGAGCGGACGACTGAGCCTCGTTGCCTGGCTGTGGGCCGCCGTTGCCTGAACCGCCGGGCTGACCTTCGCCGGACGGACGGCGTCTGCGGCGGCGCCGCTTACGCGGGGTGCGATCTTCTGGTGTCATTCAAACTCGAAAAGCACGTGTTTAGTTCACCTGCCGATGACCCGGGAGCCGACGATAACGGGGCGGAGAGTCGCTCTCAAAAACGCCCGGCAAGGATGCCGTATCAAGATCGTCGCACGAGGTGCGAGGCGAAGTATGGGGAAGCATGGTTTGAAAAGCAAGCGTGAAGAAAGTGCCGGGTGCTCGGCAGTCACCACACTCCTTCTCATTTATAGGCTCCTGTGCCAAAATCGTTACCTCAATCCCCCTTCAATGAGCCCATACGTTCATGCCTGAAAACATTCTCGTTGTCGAGTACGAGCCGCGCTACACCGACCGAGTGCGACAGGCGCTCGCGGGGCAGCCGTTCATCCCGGCGTTCGCTCGCGATGGTGAAGAAGCAATTCGCGCGCTCGACGATCAGCCGCCGAAGCTGATCGTCCTCTCTTCGGTCGTTCCGAAGATCTCCACGGCGGAATTGATCCGCGCCATCCGCGGCCGCAAACCGCTGCAGGAGACGCCGATTCTGCTCACCGTGTCGGGCTACACGGGGAAGAGTCCGAAGCTCGACGCGCAGCGCCTCGGCGCCTCCGACATCCTTCCCAAGCCCTACTCGGAGAGCGAGTTCCTGGGCAAGATTCAGCAGATGCTCGGCGTGCGCGGCGACGTCACAGGCAAGACCTGGGCTCCCGAGCTCGATCCCGAGTTCGCAGTCCGCACAACGTCCCTTTCCGGTGTGTCCGAAGGCCAGCTCACCTCGAATGAAATCTTCGGCGACCTGCTCGACGACGACCGCCCTGCATCGACCGGAGCCAGAAAGACCATGAAGCCGAAAGACGATCTCGACAAGATGCTGGCCGACACACTCGCCGGAGTGATGCCGGTCTCTCGGAAAACGAAGGAACAGCCGCTGCCGCCGTCGGCGCTCAATCCGCCGGCGCCTGCACCGCAGCCTGCTCCCGCTCCGCCTCCCGCCGCGCCGAAGCCGCAACCGCAGCCGGCGGCGGCCGAGGCGAAAGGGAAGCAGTCGGATTTCGACAGACAGCTCAGCGACACGCTCTCCGGTCTCGAGAAGAGCGCGCGTCCGCGTCCGGCCGCCGCTCCTGCTCCGCCCGCCCCGCCCAAGCCGCAGCCCGCTCCCGCCGCGGCGAAACCGGCGGCGCAGCCGCAGCGCCCCGCCGCTCCCGCGTTCCAGACGGAGAAGATGAAGCCGGTCGTGGTCGACAAGATGCCGATCTCGCAGCCGGTGATGAAGACCGAAGCGCAGACGGGGGACGAGGAAGAGCCGAAGGACGGCGTCAAGTTCGGTCAGTACGTCCTGCTGGAAAAGATCGCCACCGGCGGGATGGCGGAAGTCTGGAAGGCGCGCATGCGCGGCGTGGAAGGCTTCCAGAAGATCGTCGCCATCAAGAAGATCCTGCCGCACCTCTCCGACAACCAGGACTTCATCGAGATGTTCATCGATGAAGCAAAGCTCGCCGCGCAGCTCAACCACAACAACATCATCCACATCTACGACCTCGGCAAGATCCAGAGCTCGTACTACATCGCGATGGAGTACATCGACGGGTTCGACCTGAAGACGATCCTCCGTCGCGGCGAAGAGCGCGGTCAGCCGATGCAGGTCGAGCTCGCGCTCTTCATCGCCTCGAAGATCGCCTCGGCCCTCGACTACGCCCATCGCAAGCACGACTTCGAAGGAAAGGAGATGGGGCTCGTTCATCGCGACGTCTCGCCGCAGAACGTCCTCATCTCGCAGGAAGGCGACATCAAGCTCTGCGACTTCGGCATCGCCAAGGCGG
>Ga0070672_100002443_pt1 | contig 11791 bp, 9 predicted proteins | sample KBSM13metaG_FD_66151 | JGI IMG/M metagenome (GOLD analysis project Ga0070672, IMG submission 66151) | Miscanthus rhizosphere microbial communities from Kellogg Biological Station, Michigan, USA - KBS M1-3 metaG | ecosystem: Host-associated > Plants > Roots > Rhizosphere > Soil ... | reverse complement strand
GATCTGGTTGACGGCAAGCGCAACGCCGGAGTTCGGCACGTCGACGATCACGTCGACCTTGTCGGTGTCGTACCACTGGCGCGCGATCGCCGAGCCGACATCGGGCTTGTTCTGGTGGTCCGCTGAGACGATCTCGACTTTCACGCCACGCTTTTCGACGCCTGAATCCTCGACTGCCATCCGGGCGGCGGCGACGGAGCCGGCGCCCGCGAGGTCGGTGTAAAGGCTCGACATGTCGGACAGGACGCCGATCTTCACGACGTTGTCCGAGATCTGCGCCTGGGCGGCGCCCGATCCGAGCGCGGCGGCGACGGCCACTCCCACGAGGGTTCGTTTGCAAGCGTTCATCAGTTTTCCTTCCTTGCGTTAGGTTGGCGTGCCGAGAGATGGCTTGTGGCTCGGGAATTCGCGATTCGGCACTCCGCCGAGATTCGTCTCGAACGGTCGCCGGAGGACCGGGAATTATCGCAAATTTCAGCTTTGCCAGCGCGGCTTGCGCTTCGCGATGAAGGCGCCCACGCCCTCCGCCGCCTCGTCGCCGAGCATGTTGAGCGTGATGGCCTTGCTGCCCGTCGCGTACGCGTGCGCGATCGGCTCCTCGAGCTGCTGGTAGAACAGCGCTTTGCCAGCCGCAACGACGGTGCGTGGTTTCTCGACGATCGCGGCGGCGACGCGCGCCACTTCGGCATCCAGTTCTCCACCCGGCACGACGCGGTTCACGAGCCCCCACGCCCGCGCGGTCTCGGCATCGATGAACTCGCCGGTGAACAGCATCTCGAACGCGCGCTTCATTGCAATGTTGCGCGACACCGGAACGCCGGGCGTCGCGCAGAAAAGTCCATAGTTGACGCCCGACGTCGCGAAGCGAGCCTCGGTCGAGGCGACGGCGAGATCGCACGCCGCCACGATCTGGCAGCCGGCGGCCGTCGCGATCCCGTGCACGCGCGCGATCACCGGCTGCGGCAGCGCGCGCATCGCGAGCATCGCGCGGCTGCAGCGCTCGAAGAGACCGCCGATGAAGGGCTCGTTGCGATTCGCCATCATTTCCTTGAGATCGTGGCCGCCCGAAAACGCGGCGCCTGCGCCTGCGACGACGACAACGCGGACCGACGGATCGCGAGCGATCGAATCGAGCTCGGACTGCAGGGCTTCGAGCATCGCCACCGAGATCGCATTGAACTGGCGCGGGCGGTTAAGCGTCAGCGTCGCGACGCCGCCATCGGACGAGCGCAATACCAGGGGTGCCGCGTCGGGTTGCGCGGCGGCGGGATCTGCAGACGGTGCCATCGCAATATCCTCCTATACCGCGGCCTCCGCCGCCTTCGGTACCATGTGACTTCCGCCAGTCGGCCGCGCTCAATCGCTCGCGGACGCGCCCTTCGGGCCTTTCGCTTCGCGCCGCTCGCTCATTCGATAGCTTGCGCCGACTTCGCGCGCTCGCGCAGCACGAACTTCTGGATCTTGCCGGTCGACGTTTTTGGCAGCTCGCCGAACATCACGCGCTTCGGCGCCTTGAACTTCGCGACGAGCTCGCGGCAGTGCGCGATGATCTCCGCCTCCGTCGTTTGCGCGCCCGGTTTCAACTCCACGAACGCGCACGGCGTCTCGCCCCACTTAGGATCCGGCTGCGCGACGACCGCCGCCGCGAGCACGGCCGGATGGCGATACAGCGCGTCCTCCACTTCCAGCGAGCTGATGTTCTCGCCGCCCGAGATGATGATGTCCTTCGAGCGGTCCTTGATCTTCACGTAGCCATCCGGTTGCATCACGGCGAGGTCGCCGGAATGGAACCAGCCGCCCGCGAACGCCTCGGCGGTCGCGGCCGGGTTCTTGAGATAGCCCTTCATCGTGATGTTGCCGCGAAACATGATCTCGCCCATCGTCTCGCCGTCCCAGGGCACTTCGGTCATCGTCGCCGAGTCCATCACGGTCATCCCCTCCTCGACCGTGTAGCGCACGCCCTGGCGGCCGTTGCGCTCGGTGCGCTCGCCGATCGACAGCGCATTCCACGCCTCGTGCTTCGCACAGACCGCGGCCGGACCGTACGTTTCGGTGAGGCCGTACACGTGCGTGATGTCGAACCCCATCCGCTCCATCCCCTCGATTACTGCAGCCGGCGGCGCCGCGCCGGCCACGAGGCAGTGGACCGTCTGGTCGATGCCGGTCTTCATCTCCGGCGGCGCGTTGATGAGCGTGAGGTGCACGATCGGCGCGCCGCAGTAGTGCGTGACCTTGTGCGCACGGATGGAATCCAAGATCGCCTTGGCTTCCACCTTGCGCAGGCAGACGTTGACGCCGGCATTCGCGGCCATCGTCCAGACGAAGCACCAGCCGTTGCAGTGGAACATCGGCAGCGTCCACAGGTAGACGGCGTGATGCGGCATCCCCCAGTCGATGATGTTCGACAGCGCATTCAGGTACGCGCCGCGATGGTGGTAGACCACACCCTTCGGATTGCCGGTGGTGCCGGACGTGTAGTTGAGCGATATGGCATTCCACTCGTCGCCCGGGTGCTGCCAGGCGAACTCCGGGTCGCCTTCGGCGATGAACGCTTCGTAGTCGACGTCACTTAGGCGCTTGCCACCCGGCCCGAGCGCATCGACGATGTCGATGACGAGCGGCTTGACCGGCAACTGCTCCAGGGCGCGCTCGATCGTCAGCGAATACTCGGTGTCCGTGACGAGGACCTTCGCCCCGCCGTGCTCGAGCATGAAGGCAATCGCGTCCGCATCGAGCCGCGTGTTGAGCGTATTGAGCACACCGCCCGTCATGGGAACCGCGAAGTGCGCCTCGATCATCTCCGGCGTGTTCGCCGCCATCAGGGCGACGGTGTCGCCCACTCCTATTCCGGCCTTCGCGAGCGCAGACGCGAAGCGACGGCAGCGCGCGTAGGTCTCGCTCCACGTATATCGGCGCGAGCCGTGGACTACGGCGAGATGGCGCGGGTAGGCGTACGCGGCGCGCGCGATGAGCGAGATCGGGGTGAGCGGCGTGTAGTTGGCGGGATTGCGATCGAGGTCCCGTTCGAAGGGATTTTTGCGCGTCATGATGACGATGATACATTGACGAACATCATGGGCCATCGCCTCTCCAGGATCGTCACCCGCACCGGCGACAACGGCACCACCGGCTTGGGCGACGGCTCGCGCGTTGCCAAGAACTCCGTCCGCATCGACGCGATAGGCTCCGTGGACGAGCTCAACTCGACGATCGGCCTCTTGCTCGCCGAATCGCTTCCCGACGCCGTCACCGCCTGCCTCACGAGCGTGCAGCACGATCTCTTCGACTTGGGCGGCGAGCTGTCGATTCCCGGCCACGTTGCGGTGACCGAAGCGCACGTGACGCGGCTCGAGGACTCGGTAGAGCGCTTCAACGCCGGCCTGCCGCCGTTGAAGGAATTCATCCTTCCGGGCGGCGCGCGCGCCGCCGCGCTCGCGCACGTGGCGCGCACGGTCTGCCGCCGGGCGGAACGCACGCTCGTCCGCATGGCGGCGAGCGACCCGGTAGGCGACGCCGCCCGCCGCTACCTCAATCGCCTGTCGGATCTACTTTTCGTTCTTGCACGTATATTGAATCGCGCTGCCGGCAAACCGGACGTGCTCTGGCGCAAGGACCGCCCCGGAGCCGGCTAGCGCCAAGCGCCGCGGGCGTCTGGCGCGGGTTGGCCGTCGCCGGGTTGGCGATCGCGATCGCACCGGGAATATCGCTGCTCGCGCCCCCGCGAGCGCCCCTTCGAACGCCTCGTCGTCGTGCTTGCGGGCCCCGATGCCGAGGCGGCGCTCATTGCGACCGCTTGAGCGCGGCAGTCGTTACCTGACCGTCAAGGCCGTTACGGACCGGCGAGTCGAGCAGACCTGGTGACGACCGCGAGCAGCTTTCCCCGATTGCGAAAGCGAAGGGCCGGACGCACGGCGTCCGGCCCTCAACGCCACCGGTGCCAGCCTGGGGGAGCAGGCAGCCGGAAACCGCGGAAATCAGATCTGCTGCTTCTTCGGGGGCGTGACGTGCGGCATGTGAACCTTCCTGAGAGCGGTGTCTTCCCGGTAACCGTAGACGACGATGGGCGTGCCGACGATCGGCGTGCCGTGATTTACGGCAACGTCCACCCCCGGGACATGGCCTTGGGCGATTTCGACGGCTGGGACCACAACGCGCCCGTTGCCCATTTTCGCCGGCAGGATCGAGAGTCCCAACGTAATCGCGGTCATGGCGACGGCCGCGATCGAGAGGGCGATGCGGGGCAAAAAGGCTTGGTAACGATTCATCGTGATCTCCTGGTTCGGTTCATGCGCTGCGGTCATTGGATGCGGCGATCCGCCTTTCCGGATTCAAGTCCTCGCTTCCAGGCGATTTCGCTTCCTCGAATGCAGCGTGCGGTGCCATCTTAGGAACGCACCATTACGGCCTCAAGACCGATGCGACGAAGCCACCGGAACGCGGCGTGAGCAGCGCTGGGCGCAGATGAGCCGGCCGCATGGGGGTATGAATTTGCCGCAGCGACTCGCGATTCGACGACCGCCCGGGCACTCCGACGGTCAGGTCGGCGCCCGCACCTGCTGGTCGATGGCGCCGAAAACCGAGCGGCCGCCCGCGTCTAGCATTTCGATGCGGACGCGGTCGCCGAACCGCATGTACGGCGTCAGCGCCTTGCCGCCGGTCAGCGTCTCGACGGTTCGTTGCTCCGCGATGCACGAATACCCGACGCCTCCGACCGCCGCCGGGCGGCCCGGGCCACCGCTCTCCTTGTTGGAGACGGTGCCCGAGCCGACGATGCTTCCCGCAACGAGATCGCGGGTTTTCGCGACGTGGGCGATCAGCGCCTTGAAGTCGAACGTCATGTCGACGCCCGCGTCGGGATGCCCGAACAGGCGTCCATTGAGATGCGAGACGAGCGGCAGGTGCACCTTGGCGTCGCGCCAGGCGCCGCCGAGCTCATCGGGCGTGACGGCGACGGGCGAGAACGCGCTCGCCGGCTTCGACTGGAAGAACCCGAAACCCTTCGCGAGCTCATTGGGGATGAGGTTGCGCAGGCTCACGTCGTTGACGAGCATCAGCAGCACGATGTGGCCAGCCGCGTCTGCGGCGGTCGCGCCCATCGGCACGTCGTCGGTGACGACGGCGACCTCGGCCTCGAAGTCGATCCCCCACGCTTCGTCGGACAGCACGATGTCCTCGCACGCCCCCAGCATGTGATCCGAGGCTCCCTGGTACATCAGCGGATCGGTCCAGAACTCGGGCGGCATCGCGGCGCCGCGCGCCTTGCGCACGAGCTCGACGTGATTCACGTAAGCCGAGCCGTCGGCCCATTGATAGGCCCGGGGCAGCGGCGCCATCGCGCGGCCGGGATCGAAGGCCACGGCAGGCATCCGCTTCGCGTCGAGCTCGTCGGCGATGGCGGACAGCGAAGGCCGGGCAGCGCTCCACGCCTCGAGGGCCGCCTGCAGCGTGCGGGCTATCTCCGGCACGGCGACGCATCGCGAGAGATCGCGCGAGACCACGACGAGCTCGCCGTCGCGGGTGCCGTTGCTGCGCGTCGCGAGCTTCACCCAGGCCCGTTTCGTAACACGATCACCAGCGGCCTCACCTACTTTCGCTTGAGCGCGTAACCGTCGGGCCGGTCTTCCATCTCCCAGCCCGCGGCGTGAAGCTCCGCGCGCAGCCGATCCGCCTCAGGCCACGCTTTGGAACGGCGTGCCCGGACGCGCGCTTCGGCGAGCGCGACCACGGCATCGGGTGCGGTCTCATTCTTCGGAACCCAGTCAGCGAGCTTCAATCCGAAGATCTCGTCGAAACGCAGCAGTGTCGCGCACCGCCCCGCGGGCGGCGAATCTCCGCGCAACGTCTCCCACGCGACGGCGAGCGCACGCGGCACGTTGAGATCGTTGTTGATCTCGCTCGTGAAGCGCTCCATGAGCGCGGGGTCCGGCTGCCCGCCGTCTTCCTCGCTCTCCGCGCTACGCAGCGCGTCGTCTGCCTTACGGAGCGCGTAGACGCCCTGCCGCATGCGCTCGAGCGCCACCGCGGCGGCATCGAGCGCCTCGAACGTGAAATTGAGCTGCCCGCGGTAGTGGGCCGTCAGGCAAAGGTAGCGGTAGGCGAGCGGGTCGTAGCCGCGCTCGACGAGATATGCGAGCCGCAGGAATTCGCCGGCCGACTTCGCCATCTTCGCGTCGTTCGACAGCAGGAAGTACCCGTGCATCCAGAAATTCGCGAGCCTGGTGCCAACGCGCGCCTCCGTCTGGGCGATCTCGTTTGTGTGGTGGACGGGGATGTGGTCCTCGCCGCCGCAGTGGATGTCGAAGTAGTCGCCGAGATATTTCTGCGCCATCGCCGAGCACTCGATGTGCCACCCGGGAAAGCCCCTGCCCCACGGACTGTCCCATTCCATCTGCCGTTTCTCGCCGGGGGCCGAGAACTTCCACAGCGCGAAGTCGGTCGGGTTGCGCTTCTCGCCGACGTCGACGCGCTTGCCGGCCTCCTGTCCCTTGACGTCGAGGCGCGCGAGATAGCCGTAGTCCGGCTGCTTCGACGTGTCGAAATAGATGCCGTCGGACGTGCGGTACGTGAAGCCGTTCTTCTCGATGTCGGCGATGAAGGCGATCTGCTCGGCAATGTGATCCGTCGCGCGGCACAGCACGGACGGAGCCTCCATGTTGAGAGCCTTCATGTCGGCGAGGAACGCGCCCGTATACAGCTGCGCGATCTCCCACGCCGACTTGCCGGTGCGGCGTGCGCCCTTCTCCATCTTGTCTTCGCCCGTGTCGGCGTCGGAGGTGAGGTGGCCGACATCGGTGATGTTCATCACGTGCCGGACGCGGCAGCCGTTCCATTCGAGCGCGCGCTTCAAGAGGTCCTCGAACAGGAACGTGCGGTAGTTGCCGATGTGCTGATAGTCGTAGACGGTCGGGCCGCAGGTGTACAAGCCGACTTCGCCGCCCGGCTTCAACGGCTCGAACGCGCGCAGCGTTCGCGTGAAATTGTCGTAAAGCCGGAGGGGGCTGAGCATGCGGGGAAGGGAACAGGATCGCGGAAAGGCCGACGAATCGTAGCGAAACGGTCCTCCCACGGCAAGCGAAGCGCAATGAGCCTGCCGCAATCGCGCGCAATCCCCCGGAGACGGCGCGAGGGCCGTCACGAATCGACGCCACTGGCAGCCGGCGAGCGACCGTTGGAGGTCGCCCATCCGACGACCTCGGCGGGATTGCCGGCGACGATTGCGCAGGCAGGAACATCTTGCGTGGGGGCGTGCGCATCGGTCGCGAGTTCGCAACGTCACGAAGCGTTTGGCGCCCGCGGTGGCCCAAGCATCGCGGTCCGGATACATGTGCGCAGACCGTGGGGCTCGATGTCCAGATTGCCCATGCGCCGGTCGTGGACGAGCGCGCGAAACTGGCCGGGCACAGTCGTGCAGCGCACCCGCGGCCGGAGGGCCTAGCGATCGGTACATCACTTCCGATTAAGCATGCCGCGAGCCCGGGACTCGCGGGACGGCAACGCATCGCCCCACAAGAGTCTTAAAAACTAAAGTTTGCAACAAACGTACCAGGCAAAATAAGCTATTGAAAAAGGCTGTTTTAAAAGTAACTCCCACGGCCCGTGGGGGATCTGTAAACATTATCGACGCGTGACAGCACGTTTCGCAATTCCGACGCCCAACGAATGACCGCTTTGGTGCGCCTGTTAGGAGCCTCCGCACCGCGGGACGGGGTCGCTTGGACGCCGGGGGCGGCCTTCCTATCAGCGCTCGCCTTCGCGGTCACGCTGCTGTGGTTCGCGACGCTCGACGCCCGCCACCTGGTTCATCCCGACGAGGGCCGTTATGCCGAGATTGCGCGCGAGATGGCCGTGACGGGCGATTGGCTCACGCCGCGACTCAACGACCTGAAATATTTCGAGAAGCCGCCGATTCAGTATTGGGTGACGGCGGCCGCCTACGACGCGTTCGGCGTTCACGCATGGGTGGCGCGCCTGTGGCCGGCACTCTCAGGATTCCTCGCGATCCTCGCGATCGCATTCGCGGGCTATGCGCTGGGCGGTACCACGCTCGCGGCGTACGCCGGATTGGTGCTCGCGGCAACGGTTTGGCATGTGGTCATTGCCCAGATCGTGACGCTCGACTCCGGGCTGTCGTTCTTCCTCGCGCTCGCGTTCAGCGCTTTCGTCATCGCGCAGCGGGACGCAACTGAAGCCGGCGCGCGAAGACACTGGATGTGGCTCGCGGCGGCCGCGCTCGCCGGCGCGACGCTGTCGAAGGGACTTATCGCTCTCGTCATTCCGGGCGGCGCGCTCGTCGTCTACACCGCGCTCAGCCGCGATTTTTCCGTGTGGCGGCGGCTTCATCTCGGCTCTTGCGTCGTGCTGTATGTCGCGCTCAGCGCTCCGTGGTTCGTCGCGGTCTCGCGCGCGAACGACGAGTTCTTCGAGTTCTTTTTCGTGCACGAGCACTTCCGCCGCTTCCTGCATGGCGGCGACGAGCGACCCGGCGCCTGGTACTACTTCGTCCCCTATTTCGTCGTCGGTGTCCTGCCCTGGCTGTCCGTCCTCGGCGCCGGCGTGCGCCGTGCATGGGTCGACGGCGCGCCGAACGCGCTTGGCTTCTCGTGGCAACGGTTTGCGCTGGCGTGGACAGCCTTCGTCTTCGTTTTCTTCAGCGCCTCGGGGTCGAAGCTGCCGTCGTACATCCTGCCACTGTTCCCGCCGCTTGCGCTCGTGATTGCCTGGCTCCTGCCGCGCCTTCCCACTTCCACGCTGGTTCGTGCGACCTGGCCGGGCGTGCTCGCGTCGATCGTGCTCACGCTCGTGCTCTTTGCGGGCTGGAACCGCTACGCGCCCCGCTTTGCGGGGCCGCGCGTGCCCGTCGAGTCGCTCATTGCGTTCGGCGCCTGGGTCAAGCCGGCGATCGCCGTCGCGACGGCCGGAGGCATCGCGGCGCTCTTTGCGCTGCGCCGTGCACCCGACTCTGCGAAAGCGCGCTTTTTCGGATTCGCCGCGCAATCCCTCGCGGTGCTGGTGGCGTTGCAGCTCATGATTGCGGGATTCGACGCACTCAGCACGGTTCGCTCGTCTTCCGCTATCCTCCGGGCTGCCCAGCAAGCGCAGGCGTTCCCACCGGACGTCCCGTTCTACCAGGTCGCCATGTACGATCAGACCGTTCCCTTCTATCTCGGCCGCGCGACGCGAGTCGTCGAGTACCGCGGCGAGCTCTCGCTCGGCATCGACTCGGAGCCGCAGAAACAGATCCCCACCGTCGCCGCGTGGATCGCCGAATGGGAGGCGCTGCCGCAAGGTTACGCGGTGATGGACCGGGACCTCGAGGCGCCGCTCGTCGCGCGGGGCGTGGCAATGCGTGTCCTGGCTCGCGACGCGCGCCGCGTGGTAGTCAGCCGGTGGTGAGCCGCCAATGACCGCGGCCGCGCTCGCGTTCCTCATGACCGGCGTGCTGCTCAACGCGGCGGCGCAGCTCCTGCTGAAGGCCGGCACCAACGCGCTCGGCGTGCTCACGCTGTCGCGGGAAACCTGGGCAGACACGCTGATGTCGATGGCGACGCAGGGCCACTTCGCGCTCGGCATCGGCTGCTATGCCATGTCGGTCGTCGTCTGGGTCTTCGGCCTGTCGCGGGTTCCGGTGTCGATCGCCTACCCCCTGCTGTCGGTCGGCTATGTTGTCAATGCGGTCGCCGCGCATTACCTGCTCGGCGAGGCCGTCAGCGCGTCGCGCTGGGTCGGCATCGGGTTCATCGTGCTCGGCGTCACGCTCGTCGCGCGGAGCTGAGGGTCCTCCTCGCGATGGCCACCCTGCCCTACCTCAAGTTCGCCGGTCCCGTCATCGACGAGGAGACGGTCGCGGGCGTCGCCGACGTCCTTCGCTCGGGCTGGATCACGAGCGGGCCTTGGGTGCAAGTCTTCGAGCGGGCACTGACGCAATTCTGCGGCGGGCGCCCGGTGAAGGCCGTCACGTCCGCGACGGCTGCGATCGAGATCGCGCTGCAGCTCGCCGGCGTCGGGCCCGGCGACGAGGTAATCGCGCCGGCGCAAAGCTTCTTCACGACGCTCAACATGATCGTCAAGGTCGGCGCCAGGCCCGTCTTCGTCGACTGCGACCTCGTGACGCGCAATCTGGACCTCGGTCAAGTCGAAGCCTCGATCACTTCGCGCACGAAGGCGATCATGCCGACGCACTGGCCGGGGTCGCTTGTCGATCTCGATGCGCTGCATGCGCTTGCCGCGCGGCGAGGACTGCGGATGATCGAGGACGCGGCTCTCGTGATGGGCTCGCAGTGGAACGGGCACAACGTCGGTGCGACCGGCGATCTCGTCGTCTTCAGCTTTCACCCGAACAAGAACATGACGACGATCGAAGGTGGCGCCCTCGTGGTGAACGACGACGCCGAAGCGACGCGCGTCGATGCGCTGCGTTTCCATGGCATCACCTACCGACAGGATCGCACCCGCGACGTCGCGTTCCCCGCCGGAAAATTCAATCTCGCGGACGTCAACGCGCGGATCGGCACGACGCAGCTCGAGTCGTTGCCGCGCTTTCTTGCGGCGCGCCGTGCGCTCGTCGGCCGATATTTCGAACGTTTCCGGACTGTGCCCGGTTGCGTCCTGCCGCCGCGCCCGAAGGAGAACGATGGCCAGACGTGGAACATGTTCTCGGTGCTGCTGCCGCTTGCGCAGATGGCGATCTCTCGCCAGCAGCTTCGCGCGGCGCTGGACGCCGCCGGCATCGGCACCGGCGTGTCGTACGAGGCGCTGCACTTGAGCACGCTGGGCCGGCGCTACGGGTACAAGAAGGGGGACTTCCCCGTGACGGAGCGGATCGCGCGCGAAACAGTCGCGCTGCCGTTGCACGCGGCGATGACGGAGGCCGATGTCGACCGCGTTTGCGCCGCCGCCGCGGCCGCTATCGGCCACGCGCCGTCATAAGCCCCCTCGGGTCAACCGAAACATGAAATCCACGTCGAACACCGCGCCGGCGCTCTCGGTCGTGATTCCCGTCTACAACGAGGAAGGGAGCCTGCCGACGCTTTTCGGACGCCTGTATCCTGCGCTGGACGCGCTCGGTCTCAGCTACGAGGTGATCTACGTCAACGACGGCAGCCGCGACCGCTCCGCCGCGCTGCTGCGCGAGCAGTGGGAACGCCGCCCGGACACGACGCGCGTCATCCTGTTCAACGCGAATTACGGCCAGCATCCGGCGATCGTGGCCGGCTTCGAGCACTGCCGTGGCGATCGCGTCGTGACGATGGACGCGGACCTGCAGAACCCACCGGAGGAAATCGGCAAGCTCCTGGCCGCGATGGACCAGGGCCACGACTACGTCGGCGGCGTGCGCCGGGCCCGCGAGGACTCGTGGTTCCGGCGGCTCGCGTCGAAGGCCATGAACCGGGTGCGCGAGCGCATCACCCGCATCCGGATGACCGACCAGGGCTGCATGTTGCGCGCTTACAGCCGCGACATCGTCGTTGCGATCGCCGCGAGCCGCGAGGTGAGCACGTTCATTCCGGCGCTCGCGTATACGTTCGCGAGCAACCCGACGGAGATCGACGTCGCGCACGAGGCGCGCGCGGCCGGCAAGTCGCACTATCCGCTCTACAAGCTCATCCGGCTCAACTTCGATCTCATCACTGGGTTCTCGCTCGTGCCGCTGCAGCTCTTCTCGATGTTCGGCATGCTGGTCGCGGCGCTCGCGCTGATCGTCTACGTGATCGTCATTGTTTATCGGCTGATCCACGTCCACCCCGACGATGCGCTCGCCGTTTTCTGGGATCGCGACATCCTCGCATTCTTC
>Ga0070672_100002426_pt1 | contig 11816 bp, 12 predicted proteins | sample KBSM13metaG_FD_66151 | JGI IMG/M metagenome (GOLD analysis project Ga0070672, IMG submission 66151) | Miscanthus rhizosphere microbial communities from Kellogg Biological Station, Michigan, USA - KBS M1-3 metaG | ecosystem: Host-associated > Plants > Roots > Rhizosphere > Soil ... | reverse complement strand
ACGCTGATCGGGCATGTGCCGAGTCCCTGCGCTTCGGCTGCAAGAACGAATGCCGTCAGCGCAATCCCGGCATCGACACTTGCGTTGAAGAATGCATCGAGATGATCATTCGCAAACGGTTTGCCGCGCCATTCGTGCCAGAGGCGTTGGCGGCGATTGTTGCCGCAGAAGACCAGGAGCGCCGGGACCTTGTTCAGCCAGGCCTGCCCGCCGGGACCGTCGGCGAGAGGAGCGAGAATTTGCTGCCTGAGCGACGCATCGTCCACGATGACGATGTCGCGCTGCTGCAGGTCGCTTTTGGTCGGCGCGCACAAAGCCAGTGCGCAGAGCCGATGCAGAAGCGCGAACGGCACCGGCTCCGCCGTGAACCATCGCACCACGCCGCGCGCCGCGAGCTGGGCGTGGAACGCCGGCACATCCGCCGGGATATCGAGATGCGCAGCGTCCGATCCGAATCGGCGATGAAGCGCGTCGCGATCAGGAGACGCCATGGCGATCGACCTTCCTGGATTTTAAGAGAGCTGCGCGTTGATCCGCGGATAGACCTTGCGCGCATTGCTCTCGAACACTTTCTTCTTGTCGTCGGCCGACAATCCCGCCGCGCTTTCGACGTAGCGCTTGGTATCGTCGAACCCGAAGCCGGTCTTCGGGTCGTTGCCCTTCACCGCGCCGACCATTTCCGACGCGAACAGGATGTTGTCGACCGGCACCACCTTGAACAGCAGGTCGATGCCCGGCTGGTGATACACGCAGGTGTCGAAGAAGATGTTGTTCGCCATGATCTCGGACAGTTCCGGCCGGCCCGCGTTGAGCGCGATGCCGCGGAAGCGGCCCCAATGGAACGGGATCGCGCCGCCGCCGTGCGGGATGATCAGCCGCAGCTTGGGGAAATCCTTGAACAGGTCGGAGAGGATGAGTTGCACGAACGCCATGGTGTCGGCGTTGAGGTAATACGAGCCGGTGGTGTGCATCGCCGGGTTGGCGCAGCCCGAGACGTGCACCATGCCGGGCACGTCGAGCTCGACCATCTTCTCGTAGAGCGGATACCACCACTTGTCGATCAGTGGCGGTGAGTTGAAATAGCCGCCCGACGGATCGGGATTGAGATTGCAGCCGACGAAGCCGAGCTCCTTGACGCAACGCTCGAGCTCCTTCGCGGAATTGCCCGGCGCCACGTTGAGCGACTGCGGCAGCTGGCACACGCCGATGAAGTTTTTCGGGAACAGCGAGACGCAGCGGTGGATCAGGTCGTTGCAGATCTGCGTCCACTCGATGCTGACCGGCTCGTCGCCGACGTGATGGCCCATGCCGGAGGCGCGCGGCGAGAAGATCGTGACGTCGGTGCCGCGCTCCTTCTGCAGGCGGATCTGGTTCTGTTCCAGGCTCTCGCGGATCTCGTCGTCCGACATCTTCAGCCCGGCGCGCGGCGGCATGGGGGACTTGTTCTTCACCGCCTCGGTCTGGTCCTTGCGGAAGCGATGCAGGTCCTTGGGCTCGGTCGTGTAATGGCCGTGGCAGTCGATGATCATGTGATCCGTCGCGTGAGAGGGAGCGAAAGCGGCCGGATGCTACGGCGCGGGCCGTGAATGTCAAACCGGATATGCATCCCGCTTCATTGTCCGTCCGCGCGGCTTCCGATATAGCAGGCGCGCAAACCTCAAGGGGGAAACGAATGGCCGATCTGCCGCGTCTCAACGGTATCATCCGCGCGCTCGAAGCGGGGCAGCCGGCGTTCACCTGCTTCTCTCCGGCCGAGATCGATTCAGCCTATGCGGTCAGCGTCTCGAAATACGACGGCGTCGTGTTCGAGATGGAGCACAATCCGTGGGACGGCCGCGCGCTGCGCGACAGTCTGCAATACATGCTCAACCGCGCGCAGATCGTGAAGGCCGGCTCGCTCGCGCCCGCCGTGACGCCGATGGTGCGCGTGCCGGTGAACGGCGTCGAGAAAGGCCAGTGGCACGCCAAGCAGGCGCTCGACATCGGTTGTTACGGCATCGTATGGCCGCACATCTCAACGGTGGAAGAGGCCTACAACGCAGTCGCGGCGTGCCGCTATCCGCGGCTGAATACCGCGAAGAATTTCGAGCCGGCCGGCATCCGCGGCGACGGCCCGACCGGCGCTGCTCGCTATTGGGGGCTGGGCCAGCAAGAATATTACTCGAAGGCCGACGTGTGGCCGCTCGATCCGAACGGCGAGATTTTCTGCATCCTGCAGATCGAGGACATGCGCGGCGTCGACAACCTCGACAAGATGCTGACCGAGGTGAAAGGCGTCGGCGCCATTCTGATCGGCGAAGGCGATCTCGGCCAGGAGCTCGGCATTCCGCGCCAGTACGAGCATCCGGACCTGCTCAAGCAGATGGCGCGGGTGGTGGAGACCTGCAGGAAGCACAACGTGATCGTCGGCCATCCGCATGTCGAGGCCGGCAACGCCGAGCGCATCATCAAGGAGGGCTACCGCTTCCTGATGTGCGCGCCGACGCGCAGCTACGGCCACCTCGACAAGGCGCGCCAGATCGCGGGAATGAAGTAGCTCATGGCGGAGTATCCGAAATCCGGCCCGGTGACGCTGCGGGCGAACCTCGCCGACTACGCGATGACCAAGGCGCTGAAGAGCGGCGCGGTCAAATCCGATCTGGTGACGTTCGATTTCTGCGGGCCGAAGGTCGCCAACCAAGGCTTCAAGGCGATGGTGCGCGAACGCAAGTTCGACGCCGGCGAACTGGCGATCGGAACGTTCCTGGAAGCGAAGACTTACGGCAAGCCTGTCACCTTGCTGCCTGCAGTCGTCATGGGCCGCTTCCAGCATCAGTGCGCACTGCGTTCGACGGCGCGCGGGCCGCTCGCGCCCGACGAGATCGAAGGCAAGCGGATCGGCATCCGCTCCTATACGCAGACGACCGGCATCTGGGTGCGCGGCATCTTCCAACACGAGTACGGCGTCGACCTGAACAAGGTGACGTGGGTGTGCAACGACGATGGACATCTGGCCGAATTCAAGGACCCGCCGAACGTCGAGCGCACGCCGGCCGACGCCAAGAAGGTCGACCAGATGCTGCTCGACGGCGAGATCGATGGTGCGATCCTCGGCGCGGAAATCCCCGACGAGCCGCGCGTTGCGCATCTGATCCCGAACCCGCGCCAGGAGGCGCTCGCCTGGCACCGCAAATATGGCACGATCCCGGTCAACCATCTGATGTGCGTCGACAAGGACCTGGCCGAGGCGCGGCCTGACGTGCTCGCGGAAATCTTCCGCATGCTGAAGGAGACCAAGGCCGCGATGCCGCCGACGTCCGACGGGATCGACTTCCATCCCTTCGGCGTCGAGGCGCTGCGCAAGCCGCTCGAGCTGGTGATGCAATATTCGGTCGAGCAGAAGATCATCCCGCGCGCGTTCGCGGTGGATGAACTGTTCGACGATGGGACGAGGAGGCTGGCCTAGCTCTCGCGCAAGCCCCCATCCTGAGTAGCGCGCGCAGTGCGCGTTTCGAAGGACGGCGCAAGGCGACGGCGGTGCACGTGGCCATCCTTCGAGGCTCGCTACGCTCGCACCTCAGAATGAGGTCTGTGGGTGCTGCGAGAAGACGCCGACAAGACCAACAGGGAGCGGACGCGCCATGAAGCTCAAACTGCATCACGTCAATCTGTGCAGCACCGATGTGGCGGCGATGGATACGTTCTATCGCAACGTGCTCGACATGGAGACGGAGCCGACGATGGCGCGGCAGCGCATCACGGATCAGGGCTATCCCGGCAATGTCGCGTTCGTCACCGACGGGACGACGCAGTTTCACCTCGCCGAGAAGGACATGAATATCGGCTTCCGCACCGGCAACGTGGTCAATCCGGTGGAGCGCGGCCACATCGCGTTCCGCACCGACGACATCGCGGCGTTCAAGAAGCGGCTCGACGAAAAGGGCGTGCGCTATTCCGACTACGGCGGCTGGGCGATGACCGGCTGGCAGCAGATCTTTTTCTACGATCCGGACGGCAACGTGATCGAGGTGCATCAGGCGCCGGCGGGTGCCGCCTAGGGCCGTGCGCTAGCCCCACAATTCCTTGCTGGCGAGCCGCGCGCCCTCGGCGAGGCTCTCGAACTTGGCCCACATCACCTGCGGATGGACGCGCTGGATTGTCTCGCCCTGGGCGAAACCGCAATCCGTCCCGGCGATCACGTTCTCGCGTCCAACGATCCTCGCGAAGTTGACGATGCGATCGGCGACGAGGCGCGGATGCTCTACCGTGGTCGTGTGGTGCGTGACGACGCCGGGAATCAAAATCTTGCCCGGCGGCAACTTCACCCTCTGCCAGACGCGCCATTCATGCTCATGGCGCACATTCGCGGCTTCGATCGAATAGGCACCTGCGCGCACCTGCAGGATCAGGTCGACGATATCCGCCAGCGCCGCGTCCGCGACGTGCGGCACGTGCCAACTCCCGAAGCAGACATGATAGCGGATGCGATCTTCCGGAATTCCTTCGAGCGCGCGGTTGAGCGCTTCAATGCGAAGTTCCGCCCATTCGCGGTATTTGCGCGGGCTCTGCTCAACGAGGTGGTCGTACATGTTGGCGAGCACCGCGTCGTCGACCTGCAGCACAACGCCCGCCTTGTGAATCTCGAGGTATTCCTCGCGCAGCGCATCCGCGATCGCGAACACATAATCGCGCTCGCTGGCGTAGTGCTCGTTGCGCGCGTCATAGCCGACGCTCGCCGGCGCGACCGCGGTGAAGAAGACATCCTCGACCGGCACGGGCGCCGCTGCGGCCTTCAGGTTGGCGATATCGCGCCGGACGCTCGCTTGCCCGAGATATGCGATCGGGCCGACGCAGGCATGCCCTGGTGTACCCGTCACGCCGCGCGGAAACTCCGCCGCCATGAAGTCGGCGAAACGGATGCGGTCGCGCCCGAGCCAGACCGCCGGGTAAAGCGTGCCGGGCCGCGGCTCGAAACCGGTGACCCGCTCCAAAACATAATTGGCCCAGCCCGACTTGCCGAACTCCCCGTCGTTGACGATATCGATGCCTGCGCCCGCTTGCCGCGCCACGATATCAGCCACCGCCTGCTTCAATTCCTGCTCGGCGTTCTTCGCTGGGCTATCCTTGCTCTCGAGCAGCGCCTTGGGACGAATCACGCTGCCGACATGCGTGGTCAGGATGCGATGCTCGCTCCGCTTCATGGCCTCGCTCAATACGCCGCCTTGTATTCGGCCGCTGTCTTGCGCAAGTCGTCGAGGATTGCTTTCGGGTCTTGACCGGCCTTGCGCACGGACTCTTCCCAGTCCGTGACGACCGGCTCAGCCGATTTGCGCCAGGCTGCAAGCTGGTCGGGCGTGAGCGGATAGACCTCGTGCCCGGCCAGCGCCTTCACCTTGGCGCGCCCGCCCGATTCGAATTCGGCCCACGGGTCCGCGATCTTCAGGGCCCACTCGCTGGTGCAATGCTGATCCATGACGGCCTTCTGCGCCGCCGAGAGCGCCTGATATTTCGCTCTGTTGAGGACCCAGACCTGCTCCGAGACGTAGAACGGAGCGTCGATGTGATACTTCGTGACCTTGTCGATCCCGAACAGCTGCATCGATCCCCACGGCGAGCCGGCCGCGTCGGCGACGCCCTTCTCCAGCACGTCGCGGATTTCCGGCGCGGCGGCCTGAATGCTGATCGCCCCCAAATGCCGCATCCAGCTTGCGATCACCGCATTGGGCGGACGGACCTTCAGGCCCGACACGTCTGCCGGCATCACCACCTTCTTGCGCGTGAAGTGGAACGAGCCCGGATCGTGGGCGAAGGCGAGGCAATAGCGCACGTCCTTCATCTCGCGCTCGGCGTAGCGGCGATACCAGGCATCGAGCGCCGCGCTGCCTTCTTTGGCGTTCGAGAACAGGAAGGGCAGTTCGACCGCCGCGACGATCGGGAAGCGGCCCGGCTCGTAGCCCGGATTGACGTGCGCGATGTCGGCGATGGCATCGCGTGCCATGTTGTAGTGATCGAACGCCTTGCCTAGCTGCTGTGCCGGGAAGATCACGATCTTGATCGACCCGTTCGAGGCTTTTTCGATCGACTCGGCCCAACTCACCGCCGCGGGGTGCATGGGGTGCGCGACCGGCACCCAGTGCGAGAAGCGGAGTTGAACCGGCGCGTCCTGTGCGAGGGCCGGAGGAGCCTGAAAAAGGACGCAGGCGAGCAGCGCGGCGCTGATTGGAACGGATCGCGTCATCGACACCTCCCCGGATGCTTCTTTCCAGCATAGGGCATCGAACCGGCGCCGGTCGAGCGCGGGCGCCGCGACAGAACGGACGTCAAGTACGGCGTGGGTTCAGGAGCGCAGCTTTTCCAGCAGCCGCGCGAGCGCCTGCTTGCCGGTGGCGCTCGCCTGCTCACGCGACTCGAAGAGCACGTCGGAGCGCTGGATAGGCTGCCGCTTGCCGGCGCAATAAATCTCCCAGCGCCACGGCTTCGGCAGCGGCGCCCGGCTCTTGACGACGATCGAATAGTCGCTTGGGTCGAAATCCTTCAGCATGGCCGATATATGCGCCGGGTCGTGACAAATTGCCAGCGACGGCTACAGCTGGCGCGGTTTTTTTTCAGCCAGCGTTAACCCCAGACTTCGCGCGCCGTCGACCACCAGCCGCAGCTTCGCGATCTGATCTTCGATCGTCAGCAGGTTCCCTTCGGCGGTTGAGGCGAAGCCGCATTGTGGCGAAAGGCGGAGTTGGTCGAGCGGTGATCGGCGCGGAACGGCGGAATGCTTGCTCCCGATGGCGTGTTCGTCGGCGGGACTGTATATCTTCGCGCGGCAACGGCACGGGGACCGCATGGCGAATTTCGTGGTGGCGCACGGCGCATGGTCGGCGGGATGGGCGTGGAAGAAGATGCGTCCGCTGATGCGCGCGGCCGGCCACGATCTGTGGACGCCGACCTACACCGGGCTCGGCGAGCGCGCGCATCTCGGCCACGCGGATGTCAGCCTCGACACACACATCCAGGACATCGTGGCGGTGCTGGAGATCGAGGACCTGAACGACGTGATCCTGATCGGGCACTCCTATGGCGGCATGGTCGCGACCGGCGTCGCGGATCGGGCGCGCGCGCGCATCAAGCATCTTGTCTATCTCGACGCGTTTGCGCCGACGGATGGGCAAGCCGTGTTCGATCTCGTGCCCCCGGATATCGCGGCGAAGATGCGGGCCGGTGCCGAAGCAAGCGCGAGCGGTTTCGGCATTCCGTCGAGCCCGATGCCGTCCGACACGCCGGCCGAGGATCAGGCCTGGGCTGCGCCGCGCCGCCTCCCGCAGCCCGTAAAGGCGTTCTCGACCAGGCTCAAGCTCTCCGCCGAGCCCTCCGTCCCGCGCACCTATATCTACGCGAAGAAGATCGGCATCGGCGACACGTTCGGTCCTTCCTGCGCGCGCGCGAGGCGCGAAGGCTGGCGCGTTTATGAGATCGACTCGAGCCACAACCCGCACATCACCAACCCGCAGGCGCTGCTCGCGGTCCTGAATGAGATCGCTGCGCAATGACGACAGCACGGCAGATCGGTATCGCGGGTCTCGGCCTGCTCGGCTCGGCGCTCGCGCATCGCCTCATCCAGGCGGGGTACTCGCCGAAAGGCTACGACATCGACCCAGACAAGATTGCGGCGCTGGCGAAGGCCGGCGGTATCGCGGCGACGCTCGACGAGGTCGCGCATTGCGACGTGGTGATGCTGGCCGTGTTCGATACCAGCCAGGTCGAGGACGTGGTGACCAACGCGGTGCTGCCCGCGCTGACGGGCGTGCCGAAGATCGTGCTGTGCGCGAGTACCTGCGATCCCGACCGCATCGCGGCGCTGTCCGAGACAGTTTCCGCGCACGGACTGACCTTGGTCGAGACGCCGGTGTCGGGATCGAGCGCGCAAGTGCGTAAAGGCGACGGTGTCGGCCTGCTCGGCGGCAACAAGGACGCAATCGACGGCGTGGCCGACATCGTCGACGCGCTCTATCCGAAATGGTTCTACATGGGGCCGGTGGGCAATGGCGGACGCGCCAAGCTCGCGATCAACCACATGCTCGGCTTGAACCGCCTCGTGCTCGCCGAGGGACTTGTTTTCGCGCAGGCGCTCGGTCTCGATCCGGCCGCACTGCTCGAGGTGGCGCGGCAGTCCGCGGCCTACTCGCAGGTGATGGACATCAAGGGGCCGAAGATGGTCTCGGGCGACTACACGCCGCAGGGCTTCATCCACCAGTCGCTGAAGGATTTCAAACTGATCATCGAGCAGGCCGCCAAGCGCGGACAGGAGATGCCGCTCGCGACGCTCAACGCCGAGGTGCTGGCGGCCTGCGTCTCGCGCGGAGAAAGCGAACGCGACAACGCCGCGGTGATCGAGGAGATCAAGAGACGGAAAAAGCCATCGACCTCGGCCTGAGGTGGGCGCGTCGCAGACGCGCGTAAACACGCCTACGGCAGCGAGACCTTCGAAGGAGGGCCCAGGGCTGCCTGCAAATTTTGTAAAACAACCCCATGCAAGCATGAGGTTCGGAGTTTTGCCTTGACTCCCGCACACCCGAAATGATCCTGCTACGGCAAAGTGCCGACACTTTTAGAGGCCGGGCGGGGACGTGGGGAAAATGCGCCGGAGCGAGAAGCGGATTCTTACCACTCATACCGGCAGCCTGCCGCGCCCACTGGCGCTGACGCGCCTCTATGCGCGGCGCGCACGCGGCGAGACCGTCGATTCAAGTGAGCTGCAGGCCGCCGGCCGCGCGGCGATGAACGCCATCGTGGCGAAGCAGGCTGAGTGCGGCGTCGACATCGGCAACAACGGCGAACAGCAGCGCGACTCCTTCATCTTCTACATCCGCGACCGCCTAACCGGGCTTGGCGGCTCGTGGCAGCGGCGCCAGCGCGCCGACATCGAGCGCTATCCGGTGTTCATGAAGGAGTCCTACGAGGCATCGCTGAAGAAGGAATCGGTCGACGACATCCGCGGACTGCCCAAGGCGATCGGCGCGATCGGCTATCCGGACGCGAGCGAGGTGAAGGCCGAGTGCGCGGACTTTCGCGCGACGCTCGATGCGGCCGGCAATCCGTTCGTCGAGCCGTTCCTGACCGCGCCCTCGCCCGGCATGGTCTCGGCGATCGTGAAGAACGAACATTACCCGAGCGAGGAGGCGTTCCTTGCGGCGCTCGGCGCGGCGCTGCGCAACGAATACAAGGCGATCGTGGATGCGGGCTTCCTGCTGCAGCTCGACTGCCCGGATCTCGCGCGCGAAAAACACAATACGTTTGCGGACCGGCCGCTCGCCGATTTCGTCGCGTTCGGCAACCGCGTGATCGACGCGATCAACGCCGCGATCCACGACATTCCGCCCGAGAAAGTGCGGCTGCACGTGTGCTGGGGCAATTACGAAGGCCCGCACGATCTCGATGTCGAGTTGCAGGAGATCATTCCGTTTCTCAAGCGCGCGAAGGTCGGCGGCTTCGTCCTGCCCTTCGCGAATCCGCGCCATGCGCACGAGTATCGCTATCTGAAGGATCTGCTCGCCAAAGATCAGATTATCGTCGCGGGCGTGATCGACTCGACCACCAACTTCGTCGAGCACCCCGAGGTGATCGCGGAACGTCTCGAGAATGCCGCAGAGACCATCGGCGATCCGCAGCGGGTGATGGCGGGAAGCGACTGCGGCTTCGAGACCATCGCGGGGCGCGGACGCGTGGCCGAAGACGTGGTGTGGGCGAAGTTCAAGTCGATGGCAGAGGGCGCCAGGCTCGCGTCGTCGCGATTGTTCTGATCAAAAGATTCTACACGGGAGGAATACCATGACAGCAAGACTCGTGACTGCGCTTGCGGCGTCTCTTGCGTTCGCCACCCCGGCGCTCGCCGTCGACTGGAACTTCTACCACCACCAATCCGCGCCGCTGTTCGCGACCTCGCGCGGCGCGAAGCTGCTGAGCGAGCAGATCGAGAAGGATACCGGCGGCGAACTGAAGGCGCGCCTGCATCTCTCCGGCACATTGCAGATCGCGCCGAACAACATCACTGTGGCGGTGGCGGACGGCGTGGTGCAGATCGCCGACGATCTGTTCAACTCCGGCAACATTCCGGTCGCCGGCATTCCGCGCCTGCCCGGCCTGGTGCGCTCCTATGAGGAATACGCCAAGGCGGCGGATGCGCTGCGGCCGTATCTGGAAAAATCGTTCGCCGAAAAGGGCGTGACGATGCTCGCGGACTACACTTATCCGCTGCAGGTGATCTGGGGAAAGAAGAAGCTCACTTCACTCGACGACATCAAGGGCATGAAGCTGCGCGTCGCGCAGCCCGAGCAGGGCGAGATGGTGCGCCGCTTCGGCGGCACGTCGGTGACCATCAGCGCGCCGGAAGTCCCCTCCGCACTCGATCGCGGCGTGGTGGACGGCATCTTCACCGCCGGCGTCGGCGCCGTGCTGTGGAAGGACCTGCTGAAGTTCGGCTATCTCATTCCGGTGAACTGGAACAACTCCTACATCATCGTGAACACCGAAGCCTTCAGCAAGCTCTCGCCCGATCTACAGGCCAAACTGCGCAAGGCCGCGCAGGACGGCGCGAAATGGAATCAGGAGACGATGCGCGGCGAGGAAGCCGAGACGGTGAAGATCCTCACCGCCGCCGGCTACACCATGACCACTGCGCCGACCGAGGACGCCGCCAAGGTCGCCGACACCATGAAGCCCTATTGGGACGAATGGGCGAAGTCGCGCGGGCCCATGGTGGTCGAGGCGCTCGGCAGGGTGCGCGCTGCGCTCGGGCGCTGAGGCGTGAGCGTAAACGCGATCCCCGATCCCGGCGACGGCCTGCCGGGCGGCGCCCTGACGCCGCCGCTCGGGGAGGGCCCGGTCGAGCGCGTCTGCAAAGGCTTAAGCGAAGCTGCGCTGATCACCATGCTGGCGGTGATCGGCGCGGACGTCTTCACGCGCTACCTGTTCAACTTCTCGTTCGAAGTAGCCGACGAGCTCGGCGGCTACATGCTGGTGGTGATGACGTTCGTCAGCCTGTCGGTGTGCCAGGTCACCAATTCGTTCCATCAGGTCGAGCTGGTCCAGGCGCGGCTCGGTCCGCGCGGGCGCGCGCTGTCGGCCGCGATCTTCGACGCGCTGGCGTTCGCCTTCTCGGCCCTGCTGCTTTGGCACTTCATCCGGCTTGAGCTGTCGTCCTGGCGCTTCGGCGAGCGCGCGCCGACCTATCTCGAGACGCCGCTGTGGCTGCCGCGGCTCGCGATGGCGATCGGCGTCGCGGCGCTGTGCTTCTCGATTGCGCGCACCTTCCTCGCCCATGTGCGGCGGTTCCGCGCCCTGCCGCGGAGCTGACGCGTGTTCGGTCCCGAAATTCAGGCGCTGATCGTCACCGTCATCTTCCTCGGCCTGCTCACGGCCGGGATGGCGGTGCCGTTCGCGATCGCGGTGCCGGCGGTCATCTATCTGCTGATGCAGGGCGGCTTCCCGGCGCTCAACGGCCTCGGCCTGATGAGCTGGGGCAGCATGAACACGTTCGCACTCACCGCGGTGCCGCTATTCATGTTCATGGCCGACATCCTGAGCGTCAGCGGCCTGAGCAACCGCATCTACAACGGGCTGGCGAAGCTCGTCGCGCCCCTGCCCGGCGGCCTGCTGCAGACCAACATCGCGGGCTGCGCGATCTTCGCCTCGGTCAGCGGCTCGAGCATCGCGACCGCGGCATCGATCGGCGGGGTCGCGCTGCCGCAGCTGACCAGCCGCAATTACCATCGTGCGCTCGCGGCCGGCTCGCTCGCCGCCGGCGGCACGCTCGGCATTCTGATCCCGCCGAGTTTCCCGATGATCAT
>Ga0070672_100002415_pt1 | contig 11837 bp, 12 predicted proteins | sample KBSM13metaG_FD_66151 | JGI IMG/M metagenome (GOLD analysis project Ga0070672, IMG submission 66151) | Miscanthus rhizosphere microbial communities from Kellogg Biological Station, Michigan, USA - KBS M1-3 metaG | ecosystem: Host-associated > Plants > Roots > Rhizosphere > Soil ... | reverse complement strand
ACCCGCGGGTCTATCTGCCCATCGAGCAGACCGGCTGGGCCAAGTGCCCGTATTGCGGCGCCGAATACACGATTTCCCGGGGCTGACGCCCCAGGTGGGGACATTCCTATTTTCCTCATCGAGCCCGTGCGCGCGACAGGCGCCGCGTTGACCGGAAAATAGGAATGTCCCCATTTACCCGAACGGCTTGTCGAGCGAATCCGGCGGCTTGCTGAACCAGACCGGTTCCTTCTCGCCCATGTGGAAGCAGTCCTCGAGCCGGATGCCGAACCTGCCGGGTAGATAGATCCCGGGTTCGTTGCTGAAACACATGCCAGGCGCGAGCGGCGTGGTTTCGCCGTGCACCAGGTTCACGGGTTCATGGCCGTCGAGGCCGATGCCGTGTCCGGTGCGATGCGAGGTACCGGGCAGCTTGTAACCGGGCCCGTAACCCCATTTCTCGTATTGCGCGCGCACGGCGTCGTCGATCGCACCCGCGGGCACGCCCACGCGCGCGGTTTCGATGGCGATGCGTTGCCCTTCGCGCATCTGTTTCCAGACCTTGCGCTGCTCGGCATTGGCCTCGCCGAAGACGAAGGTGCGCGAGATGTCGGATTGGTAGCCCTGCACGGCGCAGCCGCAGTCCATCAGCACCACCTCGCCGTCGCGCACGGACTGCGGTTTGCCCGAGCCATGTGGATAGGCGCTGGCCTCGCCCAGCAGGATGAGCGCAAATTCGGGCGTGGCGCCGAGCGCCTCGTGTGCGGCGTCCATCATGGCGCCGATATCCTTTGGCGTCATGCCGCGTTCGATACGCGGCGCGGTATGGCGGTAGGCGGCGATGGTGATGTCCGCGGCCTTCTGCAGGAGCGCGAGTTCGGCCGGCGACTTGACCATGCGGCAGGCGCGCACCACGGCGGCGCCGCTCATGATCTGCACATCCGGCATCACGCGCATGAGCCCATCGATCGCGAAATAGCGCACCGTCTCTTCGATGCCGACCGGGGCGCTGACCTTGCGGTCGCGCAGGATCGCCGCGACCGTCTCGAGTGGGTTCTCGTCTTCGTCCCAGACGCGGATCTCCGACGGCACCATCAGGCTTTCGCGCACCGAAGGTTCCTCGAAGTGCGGCGTGACGATGGCGATGTCGCCATCGCGGGGCAGCACGGCGGCGGTAAGGCGCTCGCTGCGCCACCATTGCACGCCGGTGAAATACACCATCGACGCACCAGGCTCGATGAGCAGGGCGCCGATCCCAAGCTGGCCCATGACCTTGCGCGCCTTGTCGATGCGCACGAGGTACTCGTCGTGGCCGATGGGCTTGACGTCTCCGGTCATGGGCTTGAGCGCCGCTGCCGACGAGGCAGCGAGCAGCGATCCCGGCAGTGCGCCGCACAGTGCCGCGCCGGCCCCCAGTCTCAGGATTTCGCGTCGCCTCATGTCAGTACTGCTTGTAGGATTTCTCTTCGACGATGGTCGAGCCCAACAAGGTATTGACGCGTCTCTTGATCGCCGCGCGTTCGTCGTTGGTGAAGTACACGGCGCGCGCCAGCTCGATGAACTTCTCCGTGAAGCGCTTGGCGCGTTCCTCGTCGCGGATCTCGTCCTCGATGACCCAGAGTTTCTCGTTGACCTGGGTGAGGTCGGCTTCGGCGGTGCCGAGGTTCACGGCGGCGGCGCCAGAGTCCTTCCAGGTTTTCTCCAGCAGCGAGAGCTCGTGCTTGACGTTTGCCACCTTGGCCGGGTCGCTCATGCGGGCGGCCTTGATGCGCAGGATGGTGATCTTGTCGAGCAGTTCGCCGGGGGAGATCGGCACCTGGATGTCTTTCATGACTGCCTCGCAGTGGGACTCAAGGCTAGCAGTTCGTCCAGCCTGGCGGTGACCGCGGCGACTTCGATCAGGTCCATTACGCCGGGCCGCTCGATTTTCGTGGTCCAGGCCAGCTCGCTCGCCGGTTTTCCCAAAAATTTCCGCGCCGCCGCATCGTAGGCATCCACGCACCAGCGCCGCGACAGGTACGGCCCGCTGCGGGCTGGATTGGTGGCGGCGTACAAGCCGATTACCGGCGTGTTCACCATGGTTGCCATGTGCGCCGGCCCGGAGTCCGGTGTCAGCAGCACCGTGGCACGTCCCAATAGCGCGAGCAGCTGCGGCAGCGTGTCCTTGCCCACCTGGTTCACGAGCGGCGTGCGTGCGTGCTTGAGGATGACCTCGGCCATCTCCCGCTCCACGGTGCTGGGACCGCCGCACAGAATGACGGTCATGCCGTGTTTGTTTGCCGCGTAGTCGGCGACCGCCGCGTAGCGCTGCGGCGACCAGTTGCGCAGCGCATGGCTGGAGCAGGCGCTGATCACCAGCGTGCGTTGACGGTCCGGGACGAGATCCTCCGCATAGGCCAGGGCGCTGGAAGGCAGCGGAATGTCCCAGCGCGGGCGCTGGCGCGGCGCGCCGACCGCATCCGCGAATCCCATGAAGCTGTCGAGCACGTGTTCGCGCTGGCGTGCCTCGATGCGCCGGTTGGTGAACAGCCATTGCAGCTCACGCGCGCGCGCCTTGTCGAAGCCGATCTTCAACGGTGCCGGGATCATCGCCGCGGCCACGCTGGCGCGTATCGACAGCTGCAGGTGCAGCAGCAGATCGAACCCGCTGCGCCCTTGCAACTTGGCGCGCAGCCGGCCGTACGCTGCGAGGCCGGCACCCTTGTCGAGGGTGATAAGCTCCACATCCGGAATGAGGCTCATCAACTTTGCTTCGAGTTTGCCAATCACCCACGTGAATCGCGTGCTCGGCCAGGCATCCTGCAGTGTGCGCAGCAGCGGCACCACGTGGCAGGTATCCCCGATCGCAGACAGCCTCAGCAGGCAGACTCTCTCCGGCGGTGTGGCCAGCAAGTTAGCGGTCGCCTGCACGCGGCTCCAGGGTGTGAGTGAATGAAGCGTCACTGGCCCGTCGGCGCGGAAGTCAGCGAAGCCGCCATCGATGGCGGCCGGATGCTATACGACACCCTGCGCACGAGCAATTTCTCGTCGGAGTTTTTCGAGCCCGAATACTGGCGCCGGCACGATGCCATCGAAGGCACGGCCCTCGGGCGCGGCACCACCTGGTTCATCAGGGCGGGTGATTCCAGTTTCGTCCTGCGCCACTACCGCCGCGGCGGCGCGATGGCAAAGGTTTCAAAGGACGCCTATCTGTGGAGCGGCGAGGCGGAGACCCGTTCGTTCGCCGAGTGGTACCTCACCTACCACCTGCATCGCGCCGGGTTGCCGGTGCCGGCGCCGATCGCGGCGCGTTACCGGCGCAAAGGCATGCTCTACCGCGCCGATCTGATCACCCAGCGTATAGACAACAGCGAATCGCTGGCCGCGCGGCTCGCGAAGGGACCGCTGTCACTCATGCAGTGGATCGCCATCGGACGTTGCATCCGGCGCTTCCATGACGCGGGCGTTCACCACGCCGACCTCAACGCGAACAACATCCTGCTGACGCCCGAGCAGGTCTATCTCATCGACTTCGACCGCGGCACGCTGCGCAAGCGCGGCTGGTGGGCGGACACGACACTGGTGCGCCTGTACCGCTCGCTGGAGAAAGTGACCCTGCTGGCGGCGCCCGACAGTTTCACCGACCAGGACTGGCATTCGCTGCTCGCCGGCTACCGTGAATCCGCGGGACTGCCGCAAGCCTCGCTCACCTGACGCGGCGATGCGCTTCGTCTACATCTGCATAGCCTATCTACTGGCTCCCATCGTGCTCGGCGCCATGGCGCTGCGCGGCTTCCGCGATCGCAGCCACTGGGAAGGATTCCCGCAGCGTCTCGGCCTCGGCGCGCCAGTCACGGGCGGGCGCAGCATCTGGGTGCACGCCGTGTCGGTGGGCGAGGTGCAGGCGTCGGTGCCGCTGGTGAACGCGTTGCTGGCGAGGTTTCCTGGCGTCCCGCTGGTCGTGACCACGGGTACTGCGACCGGTCGCGCCCGCGCGCGTGCCGTGTTCGGTTCACGCGTCGACGTGCGCTACGTGCCCGTCGACCTGCCGGGTTCGGTGCGACGTTTCTTTCACCGCGTGAACCCGATGCTCGCCGTGATCCTGGAAACGGAAATCTGGCCGAATCTCTACCATCGCTGCGGCCGTCTCGGCATTCCGCTGGTCATGGCCAGCGCGCGCATTTCGCCGCGCTCGGTGCAGAGCTACCGCCGGCTGGTCGGGCTGTTCCGCCAGGCGCTGTCGAATGGCATATTCATCGCGGCGCAGAGCGAACAGGACGCCGAGCGCTTCCGCTCCATCGGCGCCAGCAGCGATCGCACCCACGTGGTGGGCAACATCAAGTTCGATTTCAGTCTGCCGCCGAGTATCGAATCGCAGGGTGCGGAACTGCGCCGCCTGCTGGGCATGGATCGCCCCGTGTGGGTGGCGGGCAGCACCCATGCGCGCGAAGAAGACATTCTCATCGCCGCGCACCGCCAGCTGCGATCGCGCTTCGCACAGGCGCTGCTGGTGCTGGTGCCGCGCCACCCGCCGCGGTTCGGCGAGGTGGCCGATTCCCTGCGGGCGCAGGGCGTGAATTTCGTGACGCGCACCAGCGGCGCCCCGACCGGCGGGAACACCGAAGTCTTCCTGGTCGACAAGCTGGGCGAGCTGCTGCCGTTCTACGCCGCCGCGGACGTGGCGTTCGTCGGTGGCAGCCTGGTTCCCATCGGCGGTCACAACCTGCTCGAACCCGCCTCGCTCGGCTTGCCGGTGCTGGCGGGACCCAACAACTTCAACTCGGCGGACATCGCTCGGCTGCTGGTGGAATGCGGCGCGGTGCGCATCGTCAGTGATGCGCCGGCGCTGGCCACGGCCATCGGCGAATTGCTGGCGGATCCCGCGGCGCGCAGCGGCATGGGTGCGCGTGGCCGCAGGGCGATCGAGGCCAATCGCGGCGCGGTCGGCCGGCTGATGGAGTTTCTCGAACCATTGCTTCCGTGAACCCGGGAGGTCGGGCGATGACCATGACAGAAGAGGTGGTGGAGTTTGCCGGCGGAGACGTCAGGCTCTGGATCGAACAGGGGCAGACGATCTGCCTCAAGGCGGTGACCGCGAGCGGTGATCCGGTCGTGCTCGCGGTGCAAGAAGTCAACGAACTGGTTCGCGCGCTCCAGATCCTGAAGGCGCGGCTCGACTGACAGTGGTCCCGCGCCGCCCGGCCGCGCTGGCGCGGCCGGGCCGGGATGTCACTAACTATTTCTGCTGCGGCGGGTTCGCCGGTGGCGGCGGCATCTCGAGCCAGCCGTTCATGTCCTCGAGCGCCTTGCGGTCGAGAATGCCGGCCGACTGCTTGAGGCGCAGCACGTTGAGCATGTAGTCGTAGCGGCTGCGGGAAAACGCGGTCTGCGCGGCAACCAGCTTCTGGCGTGCGGCGAGCACGTCCACCGCGGTGCGCGTGCCGACGTCGTATCCCGCCTCGGTGGCGCGCAGTGCGGTCGCCGAAGATTCCAGCGCCTGCTTGAGCGCCTGCACGCGTGAGATCTCCGAGTCGACACCCAGGAAGGCGTCGCGCGCAGTGCGTTCGGTCTCGCGCGACACGCGCTCGAGGCGCTGCTTGGCGGCCTGCCAGCGGAACTCGGACTGCTTGACGCGCGAATGCGTGCCGCCGCTCGACCAGATCGGCACCGTGACCTGCAGGCTGATCGACTGGTCGGTGTCCTGGTTCTGCGTGGAGGCGGCACTGCCGCCCGGGAAGTCGCGCTCGGGAATCGGATCGAAGGTCTGCACGTCGGCGCGTTCGAAGTGGTCCTTGCCGACCACCAGGTCCACCCGCGGCAGGTGACCGCCGAAGGCCACGCGCACGTCATCGCGCGCGATGTCGGCGCCGAGCCGGCTGGAGGTCAGCGTCAGGTTCTGCTCCATGGCCGCTTCCACCCATTTCTGCGAATCGGCGGGTTCGGGCATCTGCAGCGGCATGGTGGCGCGCGGCGTGGCGAGCGCGGCGTACTGCATGTCGGTGATCTCGCGCAGAAACTCCTGCGCGGTGGCCAGCTGGCGCTTGGCGGCGATCAGGTCCGCCGCCGCGGTGTCGCGCGCGGCGCGCGCTTCCTGCACGTCGGTGATGGCGATCAGGCCGACTTCGAAGCGCTTCTCCGCCTGCTCGAGCTGGCGCGAAATGGCGTCGACCGAAGCCTGCTGCGCCTGCTGGTTGTCCTGCGCGGCGAGCACATCGAAGTAACGCGTGGCCACGCGCACCGCCAGGTCCTGCTGCGCTACGCCGTAGTCGGCGTCCGCCTGGGCCACGATGCGGCCGGCCTGCTTGAGACCCACGAGCTGGCCCCAGTTGAACACGCTCTGTGTGAGCTGCAGGTTCCAGCGCTCGTCTTCGGGTTCCGAAGTGCCCACCTGGCCCTGTTGCTGGATGACGATGGGGGAGTTCGGGTCATCGGGATCGGTAGGCACGAGGCGCGGGAACAGACTGTTGGTCGATTCCTTCGACTTGGTCTTGGTCCACTGGCCGCCGATCTGCGGCAGGTACAGCGACCAGGCCTGCGGCTTGGCTTCGCGCGTGGCCTTGCGCGTGTATTCGGCTTCGCGCACCAGCGGGTCGTTGACCACGGCCTGATCAAAGATGGTCAGCAAGTCTTCGCTGAAAGCGGTGACGGAGACCAGGCATCCCAGCCCCATGGCAAGTAAGCGACGCATTAATAAGAGTCCTCTTTAGTGTTGTAGATCACTATATCACCTGCCCCGGGGGCAAAGGCAACGGCTCAGTGAAAGAACTTAGACGATTCAGTACTGGGGAACGGTTGCATCCACCTCGTCACTCCATGCGGCAATTCCGCCCGCGAGGTTAGCCACGTTGCTAAATCCTTGGTTCGACAGATATTGCGCCACCCGCATGGATCTCCCTCCCGCATGGCACATGACGATGGTCTCGGCTTCGCGGGCAAACTCCGCGAGCCGCGCCGGTACCTGATTCATGGGCACATGTACGACGCCGGGAATCGATGCAAGTTGCACTTCCCAGTCTTCGCGCACATCCAGGACCAACGGGTTCTCCCCGCGATCGCGTCGCGCCTTGAGCTCCAGCACCGAGATTTCACGCACCACCAGCAATCCGTTTCTTCAGAATTCGAAGCGCTCCGGCGACGGCGCGTGATCGAGTGGGTCGATGGCTGTTTCGAACAAGCCCTTGCTGTCCCAGGTTTGATCGCCAGTGCGCGTCACCATCAGTGCCTCCTGCGGCAGGCTCGCACCCACCACGACGAATAACTTTCCACCCACTGCCAATGCACGGGCGAAACGCTCGTCGTACTGGGGCAGTGCGCCACATACCGCAATGAGCGCATAGCCCTGACCGATATCCAAGTTGAAAGTGTCACCCGTGACAACCTCGACCTGTCCGAATCCGGACCGTTTGAGGTTTCGCTGAGCCGCCTGGGCGAGCTCCGGGTGGATTTCGATGGCGCGAATGCTCGCGCCCATGGCCGAGAGGCAGGCGGGCACGAAACCCGTGCCGCAGCCGACCACCAGCCCACGCATGCCGGGGGCGGCTTCCAGCGCCTGGAGGAGGCGGCCGACAATTTTTGGGGCCAGCATGTGCTGACCGGGAAGGAGCGGGATATCCGCGTCGGCGAAGGCGAGCCCGGCGTAGCGTTCCGGGACGAAAAATTCGCGCGGCGTACGACGCATGGCATCGAGCACGCGCGCATCGAGCACGTCCCACGCACGCACCTGCTGCGTGATCATCTGGCCGCGCGCGAATTCGGTCTGCATGCAAGAAACTCCGTCTCGGGATGCTACTTATTCTGCCCGAAACAGGCACAGGAAGCGCCTCGTTTCGGCGTGGATCCAGTCCGCACATCGCATATCTTTATGGTTAATGTTCAGTGGGCGCTTGCCTTGCTCGGCTAAGCTGCTCGCGGGCATGGATGCCCTGCACAAATCGATGCACTAATAACAACAGGGCCAGGCTGGGGATGTCGATCATTGGGTTGATCTGCGTGCTGCTCGCACTCGTGGCGACGCTGCTGCTCGTGCTGTTCTTGCTTCAACGGCGCGATCTGCGGGCGGTGACACAGTTGTCTCTCACGGTTCAGCGCGCGCTGTCCGGCGATCGTCTCCCGCAACGCATCGAGATCGACCCCCAGTACGAAACCCAGCTCGACCTGCAGTCACTGGGCGTCGCGGTCAACCAGCTGCTGATGCGCGCCACGCGCACCGCGGGTCGCGAGAAGTCCGGGCCGCGCCTGTTCACAGAACTCGGCGAGCGCATCCACGAAGCTGTGCTCGTGCATCGCGACGTGATCCTGTACGCCAATAGCCAGTTCGCCAGCTTCATCGGCGTCGATCGCGTCGATCTCATCGATCGCAGGCTGGCGGACCTGGTCGCGCCGGAGTATGCGGACCTCGTGGCCGAGAGCCTGCGCCGCCGGCTGGCTGGCACCAACGGGGCCGAGCGCTTCGAGGTCGAAATGGTGGGGCTGCAGGGGCAGCTGAGCCTGCTCGAGCTAACTACATCACCCATCGAATTCGAGGGGGCACCGGCGCTGCTGGTGACCGGCGTCGAAGTCATACCGACGAAGAAACTGCGCGCCCTGGCCAGCGGCAGGATCAACGAGAAGGAAGCGGCGGCGCGCGCCGCGCTCGTGGCTCCGCCGCTGCCATCGCCGCCGACACCGCCGCCGGTACAGGTGTTCGCGCTGCAATCGCTCGCCGAGGCGATCGTGACCACCGACGTCGAAGGACGGCTCGTGTACCTGAATCCCGCCGCCGAAAAGCTGCTCGGCGCCAGCCGTGCGCAGGCGGCCGGCCGCCCGCTCGACGAGGTCGTCGGGCTGATCGACCAGAACGACCGCAGGCTGCTCACCGACCCGGTGAAGGAAGCCGTGGGCGGCGGCAATGGCAATCCGCATGCGCTGACCCGCCGGGCGGTGCTGCTCGGCAAGTCCTCGGGGGAGGAGCGCGCCATCGAACTCGCCGCATCGCCGTTGCGCGATCACAACGGCGAATTGTCGGGCGCGGTGGTGCTGCTGCACGACGTCACCGAGTTGCGCGGACTGCATCGGCAGATGTCGTACCAGGCGACACACGACGCGCTGACGGGCCTGGTCAACCGGCGCGAATTCGAGCGACGTCTCGAGGAATCCGCCGAGGCCGCGCGGCGCGGCGAGGCGACGCACATGTTGTGTTACCTCGACCTCGATCGCTTCAAGATCGTCAACGATTCGAGCGGACACCTGTCCGGTGACAGCATGCTGCGCGACGTCGCCAAGCTGCTGCGCGACGCGGTGCGCGATTCGGACACGGTGGCGCGCCTGGGCGGCGACGAGTTCGGCTTGCTGCTGGTCGGTTGCCCGCTCGACAAGGCGCGCCAGATCGCTGACGACGTGTGCCGCGCGGTAGCCGCGTTCCAGTTCGTATGGCATGACCGCGTGTTCAACATCGGCGTGTCCATCGGTCTCATCGAGATCGGCCGCGAAGCGGGCTCGGTCGAGCAGCTGCTCGCCGCCGCGGACTCGGCCTGCTACGTCGCCAAGAAAGAAGGCGCCGGCCGCGTCTCGGTGTACTCGGCGCGTGACGAGGCGCTGGCGCGTCACAACGGCGAGATCGAGTGGCTGCAGAAGCTGCAGGGCGCAATCAAGGAAGAACGTTTCGCTCTTTACTACCAGCCCATCGTGGCCGCGTATGGTGGTGACATCGAAGGTCCGTCGATGGAAGTGCTGCTGCGCATGCTCGACGAATCGGGGCAGGAGATTGCGCCTGCCGAATTCGTGCATGCGGCGGAGCGCTTCCGGCTCATGGCCTCGGTGGACCGCTGGGTGGTGCAGACCACGTTGACGGCGCTGTCGCGCAACGCCTTCCAGCTGGCGCGCGATCGCAGCGTCGCCATCAATATCTCCGGGCAGACCCTCGGCGATCCCCTGTTCCTCGAGTTCGTGGTCGAGTGTCTGGACAGCACGGGCGTGTCGCCCGAGCAGGTCGTTTTCGAAATCGCCGAGAGCGCGGTCATCAACAACCTCGAAGACGCGCGGCGTTTCGTCGGCGTACTGCATGGCATGGGCTGCAAGTTCGCGATCGACGATTTCGGCTCGGGCGTGGGCTCGTTCTCGAGCCTCAAGACTATCGAGCTCGACTATCTCAAGCTCGATGGCTCCTTCATGCGCAACCTGGCGGGCGATTCCGTCAGCCAGACCATGGTGACCGCCATGATCAAGCTGGCGCGCACGCTGAATTTCAAGATCATCGCCGAGCAGGTGGAAGACGACGCCGCGCTCGATGCCGCCCGCAGGATGGGCGTCGACTACATACAAGGGTACGTGATCGCGCGGCCGGCCCGGCTGGCGCTCGCGGCCTGAAAACAATGACCCGGGGATTCCATGTCAGTCGCACAATTTGAAAGCAGCGCGCCGTGCCGGTTTCGCGGCGAACATCCCACCGTGGCCCGTCCTGCCTCGCGCACGCCCCTGGTGCACGGCGCGCGTGAACGCGCTGGCGCCCTGTGCGCCGCCACGCAGCGCGGCCTGCGCGCCAGTCATCGGCCCCGCTTGCGGGACACGCGTTTCCGCCGGCCCGCCGCGAGGAACTCGCCTCCACGCCGTACTTCGTAGCAGACTACCGGCCACCAGGAAGGTGACGCCGGAGTTGCGTATGAAGAAGACCTACCGCGGCAGTTGTCACTGCGGCGCTGTCCGCTTCGAAGCCGACATCGATCTCGCGCAGGGCACGGGCAAATGCAATTGCTCGATCTGCACCAAGACGCGCAACTGGAGCGCATTGATCAAGCCCGATGCGTTTCGCCTGCTGTCCGGCCAGGACGCGCTCAGTGATTACCGCTTCGGCGGCGGTCAGGGCGCTCATCTGTTCTGCAAACACTGCGGTGTGCGTTCCTTCGAGACCGGACACGTCAAGGAAATCGGTGGCGACTATGTCTCGATCAAGGTCGCCTGCCTCGATGGCGTAGATCCCGCCGAACTGAGCTCCGCCCCGGTGACTTACGCGAATGGCCGTGACAACAAGTGGTGGGAGCCGCCGGCCGAGACGCGCTACCTCTAGCCACTGCCGGGCAGCCGGCCGGCTTTGACTTGAGGCCGCAACGCGCCTAGGGTCCCGCCCAGCGGCCAACGCAGGCGTCACCAGGGACCGTCATGCGACAGCTGATTTTCGCGCTGGTTGTCAGCGGCGCGGTTTCGCTGAGCCACTCGGCTGACAAATCCGGCGCACTCACCGTGCCATCCGCGGACGGAGTTCCGATCGCTTACGAAGTGCACGGCCAGGGTGAACCGGCGCTGGTCCTGGTCCACGGCTGGTCGTGTGATCGCAGCTACTGGAAAGAGCAGATCGAGTACCTCTCGCCGCAATACCGGCTGGTACTGGTCGATCTCGCAGGTCATGGTGAGTCCGGAGCGGGGCGCAAGGACTACACCATGAGCGCGTTCGGGGCCGACGTCGCGGCGGTGGTAGATAGTCTCGGGCTAAAAAAGATTGTCCTGGTGGGCCATTCCATGGGTGGCGACGTGGTCGTCGAGGCAGCGAAGCTGCTCCCGGGGCGCGTCGTGGGCCTGGTCTGGGTGGATGACTACAAGAGTCTCGGCCGGCCGCGCAGCGCCGCGGAAGTGGATGCGTTCGTGGCGAAATTCCGCAACGATTTCCGCGGCACGACCAACGCCTTCGTGCGCGGTTTGTTCGCGCCTAATGCCGATCCCAGGCTCGTTGATCGCGTGGCGAAGGACATGGCCTCCGCGCCGCCGGCAGTGGCCCTGAGCGCCTTGCACAACTCGTTTGCGAACGCGGCGCACATTCCCGCGGATCTCGCCGCGCTCAGACTGCCGGTGTTTGCAATCAACTCCGATCGCGATCCAACCGACCACGAGTCGCTTGGGAAGAATGGCGT
>Ga0070672_100002412_pt1 | contig 11842 bp, 8 predicted proteins | sample KBSM13metaG_FD_66151 | JGI IMG/M metagenome (GOLD analysis project Ga0070672, IMG submission 66151) | Miscanthus rhizosphere microbial communities from Kellogg Biological Station, Michigan, USA - KBS M1-3 metaG | ecosystem: Host-associated > Plants > Roots > Rhizosphere > Soil ... | reverse complement strand
AACACCTCGTTGATCGTCGTCCCCCCGCCGACGGGGACGCGCGCGATCACCAGCTCGGTGCGGCTGCGATCGGCGTCCGTGATCTGGTTGCAGATCCCCAGGCCCCCGGGCTGAACCACGCGCTCGAAGTGTGTGTCGAGCTCGACGTGCCGCTTGGTGAACGCGAGGTACACGCTGCCGTCCGCGGTGCTCGCGAGCGCCTGCGCGCCGGCAAAGGTCGTCTCTGCCTTCGCCGTGCAGGTCGTGGTGGCGGGAGGGCAGCCGGCATTCTCGCAGCCGGTCGCGTTCTGGATCTTCGCCCCGGGCACGGCGATGTCGACGTACGCGGCGCCGGCACCCGGCGTGAAGACGTGGATGTCCTGGCTGCCAGCGATCACCACGTCCATCGAGACGACCGGCGGCACGCGCGCGGGCGCCACCACGTCGAGCTTCGCGCTGCCCCAGCTGCTGGTGTACGAGGTGAGCAGCTGCGGCGCCGACGTCCCCTGCTGCAGCCTCAGGAGCGCCTGTCCCCCGCTGAAGACCTGGTAGGCGACGTAGACCTGACCGGTCGGTCCCAGCGCCAGCGCCTGCGCGAGCGCCGAGTGAGTCGTCGAGACCACGTCGCGCGTCCAGCCGCCCGCGGCCGCGCGCGTTCCGAGGTACAGCGAATTGTTGTCGGCGGGCGCGAACAGCGCGAACGCGCGGCCGTCGGCGGCGATCGCGCCGCCGGAGATGAAGTACTGGGTGGTGTCGGCGGGCGAGATCGTCTCGGTCACCCACCCCGCGGCGGCGCGGGCCCCGTACGCGACTGAGTACCCGCCCACCTCGTCACCGAACAGGTACGGGACGCCGGCGGCGTCGGTCGCCACGCGCATGTGAACGGCCTGGAACGGATCCATCTCCACCGTCGGAGCGCCGGCGGCGGCCGGGTCGATCCGGATCAGTTGCGGATGGAAGGGCAACGAGATGCCGCTGATTCGCCCGGTCAGCGTCACGTATCCGGCGTCGCCGGGCCCGTGCGCGACGCTGGCGCCGAAGGGGAAGCCCTCGCTGCACGTGAGGGTGGCGTCGACCAGGACGGGACACGACGCGCCCGCTCCTGCCGCGCAAAGAGTGGTCGGCGTGGCGATCTTCGCGCTGCATCCCGCGGACGCTCCGCCCGCGCCGCCGCTGCCTCCCTTTCCGCCGCCGCCCGCGCCTCCGTTTCCTGCGCCGCCCGAAACGCCGGCGGTCGCGCCCGCGCTTCCGGTGGTACCGCCGCCCGAAACGCCGGCGGTCGCGCCCGCGCTTCCGGTCGTGCCGCCGGTGAAGCCCCCGCTTCCTGTTCCGGCAGCACCTGCACCGCCGGTGGTGCCGCCGCCGCCGGAGCCCGCAACACCCGCGCCTCCCATCGAGGCGCTACTTCCGCAACCACCGAAGGACGCACTGAAGACGAGTGCCGCGAGCAGCGCGTGGAGCAGTGGCCTCGCCATCAGCTGGTCAACCGATCGCAGCATGGTTTTCTCCTCGCCTCCACGACATCCGTGTCGCGATCCGAGCATGCATGTTTCCCCAAAACACCCGGAGTTTCCCGGTTCCCGCACGCGAAAGGCAAGGCCTGTGCCCTCTGCGAACTGTGGCGAGCCGGCCGTGGATCCGCGACCAGTAACTGAATGATTCCGATGACTCCGTACCGATCGCGCAGACGATCGGGTCGGCGATCAGCGGACGCGTTTGCGGGAATTCAGTGCAATGGATACCAGGAGATTCCGCAGCGTCATTCTTGCGACCGCGCTCTTTGGCTGGGGCTGCGTCCCCGCCGGTGATGGAGGGACCGCGGGTACGAGCGGGACGGCCGGCGCGAGCGGGACCACCGGAAGCGGCGGATCCGATCCCCAGGGCAACGCCGGCACGACCGGGTCGGGCGGCTCCTCGACGCCGGGCACGGGCGGCACGGGCGGCTCCTCGACGGCGGGTACCGGCGGCAGCTCGACGGCGGGCACCGGCGGATCCACGACGGGCGCGTCCGGGACCGGCGGTAGCAGCGGCGGCACGACGGGCAGCGCCGGCACGACCGGCAGCGGCGGCAGCGCGGCCGGTCGCGGCGGCACCACCGGCGCGGCGGGTCGCGGCGGGACCACCGGCACCGGCGGCGCTGGCGGCGCGGCGGGTCGCGGCGGCACCACCGGCACCGGCGGCAGCACGGCAGGCACCACGGGAAGCGGCGGCAGCACCAGCGGCGGTGACTGGGGCAAGTCCGAGGATCCCAGCGCCGGTTGCCCGGTCACCGGTACCCTGCCCGATTACGCCGCGCTCATGGCCGACGGCAAGCTGCCCGATCCGTTCAAGAAGCTGGACGGCACGCGCATCACGGACAAGAGCCAGTGGAGGTGCCGGCGAGCGGAGATCGTCAAGCAGCTGGCCAAGTACATCTATGGCGAGAAGCCGATTCCCGCCAAGAACTTGGTCTCCGGAACGGTCAGCACCACCTCGATCACCGTGAGGGTGACGGGAGGCATGAAGGACGTTTCGTTCACCGCGAGCGTGAGCATGAACGGCGCGACCATGCCCGCTCCTGTCCTCCTCTCTTACGGGGCGGGGGCGCCGGCTCCCAGTGGCGTCGCAAAGATCACCTTCAGCGCAATCGAGGCATCGGGCGGCAGCGGCCCCAAGATGGGGCCGTTCTTTGATTACTACGGCACCAACCATCCGGCCGGCTACATGGTGGCGCAGGCCTGGCAAGTCAGCCGCATCATCGATGTCCTCGAACAGAATCCGACGATCCTCGATCCCCAGCACTTCGGCGTGACGGGCTGCTCCCGCAACGGGAAAGGCGCCTTCGCGGGCGGCGTGTTCGACAACCGCATCGCGCTGACCATTCCCTGCGAGTCCGGCATCGGCGGCACGCCGGCTCTTCGCCTGAAGGAGCAGCTGGATCCTGGCGACAACAGCACGGCCGAGTGGCCGTATCACGCCATCAGCTACGTGCGCTGGTTGTCGGAAGTGGCGCTCGGGCCATTCGCCACGGCAAACAGCGCCTCCGGCGACAACACGGATCGGTTGCCGGTCGACATGCACGAGGCGATGGCGTTGATCGCGCCGCGGGCGATCTACATCGTCGACAACCCCGGCATCACCAACCTGGATCCCAAGTCGGCCTACGTGACGGCGATGGCGGGCAAGGCGATCTTCGAGGCGCTGGGCGTGGGTGACCACTTCGCGATGCAGGGCGCCTCGGGGACTCACTGCTCGTGGCGCAGCCAGTACGACGCCTCGCTGACCGCCATGGTCAACAAGTTCCTGAAGGGCCAGACTGGCACGACGGGGAACATGGCCACCGACCTGGGCAGCAAGCCCACGCCGACGACGTACTACAACTGGTCGACGACGGAACTGCCCGGCAACCTCTAGCGTTCAGGCACGCTCGACGGGTCTAAACTAGACCCGTCGATGCAGGTTGTCTCTCGCGGCCGGGGCCACGCGCGATTCGGCCTGATTCTTCTGTGCGCGCTCGCGGGAAGCTGCGGACGCCAGAAGGTCGCGGCCGGTCCTCGATGTCCGGACGAAGGGCGCGTCTGGACGACGCCGCAGAATGCGTTCGAGGATCGCATCTACGATGTCGTCGCTGGATCGACGACGTCGGCGTACGCAGTGGGGTACGGCAGCGTGCTGCGCTGGGACGGCTGCCGCTGGTCGCGTGCGCCGCCGCCGCCGTTGCCGCCGGACAAGGGCCTGATCCGGATCCACGCGTGGGCGTCCTCGAGCGGCGAGCTCTGGCTGGCGGTTTCGCCGCACGAAGGCTCGCGCACCGCCGTCCCGCCGGAACGGCGCGCCCGGCTCCTGCGCTTCACCGGCATGTCCTGGCAAACCGTCCCGCTGCCGCCGCCGGCCGTCGCGGACGAACGTTTCGTCGGCATCACAGGCGCGGGTCGCAACGACATCTGGATCCTGGGCGACGGCGCTATCCCGTGGTTGATTCACGGCGACGGCGATCGTTTCGCGCGCCAGCCGATCGAAAATCACGGGGTCGCGTCGGCGATCTGGGCGTCGCCCACGGGCGACGTCTGGATCGGATTCAGGGGCCTGCTCTCACGCCGTCGGGCTGCCGACGGCGTCGTCGAGGACTTCCCGGTCCAGCAGCCGATGAGCTACGAGGAGATCAAGACCATCGTCGGCCTCGGGCCGGACGACATCTTGGCGCGCTTCGGAAATTCGCACATCTGGCGGTTGAAAGCGGGCCGCTGGAGCGACGGCGCGCCCTACAGTCCGACGCCGGTCGATGCCCTGCGCGTGGCGGTCCTGTGGGGAAACGGATCGACGGTGTTCGCGGGAACGGAGGGAAGGATTCTGTCCTGGAACGGCAGCCGCTTCGAGCCCCTCTTCACGTTCCTTCGGCCCCGGCGCGAGCTCGGTGGCCAGACCTGGGGTCCGGGCGGCCCGGCGGTCGCCGCGGGCACGCTGGCGACGCCGCAGTCGGGATGGGCGCTGGGCCAGTTCTACGATCAGACCTACCTCTATCACTGGGACGGCCGGCGCTGGAGCGGACCGGCGGGGCAGGAACCGGAGCTGGTCGCGCTGTTGCCGCGCGCGAACGCGGCGCCGCTGGCGGTGAAGGCGTCGCTGGGACTTGCCGCGGGCGATCAGGCGGGCGCGATCGACGAAGCGGGCCCCGGCGGGACGGTGCGGTCGCGGCCGCTCGCGCAGCGGCCGCTCGGTGCCTGGTCCGACGGGCGCGATGCGTGGGTGGTCGGCGACAACGGGTCGGCGCTGTTCTCCGAGGGCGGCGGTCCTTGGCGAGAGGTGGGCCCGGGGACCGGCGCCGGTTTCATGCTCGGTGTCTGGCAGGCGCCCAACGGCGACGTGTGGGCCGGCGGAATGCGCGGCGCGGGGTACGGGGCGGCGGACGGCCGCGCGCAGGAATGGCGAGCCTGCGGTTCGCGAGCCGTGCACGCATACTGGGGCAGCGCCGCCGACGACGTCTGGGCCGCCGGCGAGGACGGGCTCGCGCACTTCGACGGTGAACAGTGGATCACGTTGCAGCGCGCGTTCGTGCTCGAGCGGCGGCACTACGACACGAGATCGATCGCGATCGAAGGACGCCTCGCGCGCATCTACGCGCTGTGGGGCAGCGGCGCGCGTGACATCTGGGCGGTCGGCCGGACGCTGACGCCGGCCCCGCAGAAGGCGGTCGTGTTTCACTTCGACGGTGACGCCTGGTCCGAGGTGCCGACCTGTCACCTCGCGCCGGAGGCCCGTGGACCGCTGTACGCGGTCTGGGGCCGTGGACCCGACGACGTCTGGGCGGCGGGACAGGCGGGCGCGCTGCTGCACTGGGACGGGCGCGCATTTCGCGCCGTCAGCTCCGGAACCAACGTCGATCTCGTCTCGATCGTCGGCGCCAGCGGGCGCGACGTGTGGGCCGGCGCCGTGAACGGAGAGGTGAAGCTGGTGCACGCGCCGGCGCCGGCGGACAACGCGACACCGACGGCGACGCCGGATTCGTGCGACCTGCCGAAGGCGTGGGAGCGCCAGCCGCCTCCGGGAGCGGTCGAGATGATGGTCGCTGCGCACAGACGGGACTGGCGCCGGTGCTTCGAGGCTGGCCGCACGAAGCATCAGACGAAGGATGGGACGCTGGACGTCGACGTCGACGTCGAACGGGACGGCCGGATCTTCGTCACGCCGTCCGGGCGGCGGGCGGCGACGCCGGTCGATCGCTGCATCGCGGACGTGATGCGCCGGGTTCGGCTGCCGCCGACTGCCTTCGAACGGCCTGGGCTGATCGGTTACAAGCTGTCCGCCACGCCGGTCACCGTGTGCTCCGGCCAGGTGACGCCATGATCCGCGCCTGCGCCATCCTCGCCGCGGCAGCCGCGACGCTGTCGGCGGACGTCGCGGTCGCGCACCAACCTCCTCGGCGCCCCTGCGACAGCAGGCCGGCGAGCCGACAGGGATTCCCGCCGGCCGTCGCGAGCAAGCTCGCGCGTGTGATGCGCCAGGCAACGGGCGCCGTTCCTCGCACGATTCGCGGCGACCGCTGCTACGTCAACTACGACGACATCCCCGGAGTCCGACTGCGGGAGGCGTGCTGGAACGAGCCCGACGAGTTCACCACCAGCGTCCAGTGCGAGAACACATCGAAAGGGTCGCACACCTACACCGCCGGAATCTACGTGACCCTCTCGATGGTGCCGCTCGACTATCAGACCGCGGGGGAGATCCTCGAGAGCACGCCCGACCTGCTGGTAACCGCGACCGACGACTTTTCAACGGCCGCGCTCATCTTCGGTGCACGCGGCGATCCCTGGATCGACGACCACGGCACCATGCGACGCGAGACCGGGTGGCGCGGCTCCCACAAACCCGAGAACGCGAACCAGGGCCCGTTCATCATCGCCGTGGCCATCGGAATTCGATCAACGTCGGCCGCCACCACGCGCGATCTGGTCCGGCGCGTCGATCGCGCCGCGCTGCTGAAGCTGATCAGATCCGAAGTCGACGCGCGCCGGGAGGCGCGTCTCCGCGCCAGACCGCGGCAAGCCGGTGGCTCGCGCCGATGAAGCTCGTCATCCCGGCGACCTCGCTTGCCTTGCTCGCGTGCGCCCATTCGCGGCCGCCGATCACCCGGGCGGCTCCGGCGCCGCCGCGGGAAGCGCGGTAGGTTCGTGCGATGGAGACCCGCTTCACCGAGCTCGAGATTCGCTATTCGCACCTCGAACGCCAATTCACCGAGTTGTCGGACGTCGTCTTCGGGCAGCAAAAGACGATCGAGTCGCTTCAACGAGAGCTGGCGAACATTCGCGTGAAGCTGCGCGAGCTCGGCGACCCGGTCGTCGACGAGAAGCCGCCTCACTATTGACCCGTATTCGTTCTGCTCGAGCGCGGGAGAGACCTCATGCGATGCTTGAACAAGTGCGGTCTAACGGCCCTGTTTGCCGCGGTCGCCAGCGTGGCGCTCGGGACCTGCGGAGGTAGCGGCGGACCTCCGTCCGAGGGCGGCGTCGACGACCCCCGGGACGCCCGTTTTGACGGCCCCACGCTGGACGCCGGCGCCGTTGGCTGCGACCTCGCAGCGCAGAACTGCGCGGCCGGCGAGAGATGCGAGGTCGCCTGCGAGGGCACCACCGCCGTCGCTGCCTGCCGCCCGGACAACGGCGGCGCCGCGCCTGGCACTGCGTGCTCGGCCACCCCGATCACTTGCGGGAAAGGTACGGGATGCATGGGCACGCCTCTGGCGTGCCGGAGGTACTGCACGGGCGACGGCGACTGTGCGGCCGGCGAGCGATGCCAGAGCGTCAGCGCCGCGTACGACTGTGGTGGCGGCCTCCTGAGCCCACTGCCCCTGCACTACTGCTTCGCGGGACTCTAGCGCCCGCGTCGCCGCTTGCCCAAGCCGCTACGGCGCGACGGCGCGGAGCGCGACGGCGAGGTCCATCGGTGCAAGGCCGAATGTCTTCTCCATCGCCGAGGAGTCGACCACGAAGGGCGATACGAACTGGTACCGCGTCGTTCGCAGCTCACGTACGAGCGGAACGAAGAGGCCGGTGGCCCACAGCACGGGATACGGAATCGTCGAGAGCTTCGGCGCGGGCGCACCCACGGCGGACGCGAAGCGCTCGGCGAGCGCCCGGACGGTGAGCGGTGGGTTCGTCGGCGTCAGCCAGGCCTTGCCCCAGGCGCGCGCGTCGGTCGCGGCGGTGACGAGCGCGCGAGCGGCGTCGCCGATCGTGGTCCAGCTGTGCGGCACGTCGAGCGCACCCGGAACGAACGCGCGCTTGCCCGCGCGGATCGGCTTGGCGAGCACGAAACTGAGGATGGAGTTTGCTTCGACGTAGTCGCTCGAGCGGATCTCGGTGACGCGCAGGCGCCCGGCCTCGTGCCGCGCGAGCGCCTCTCGCCACATGTCGGCGCGCAGACGCAGCTTGGGATGCGTCGCCGCGAGCGGCGTCGTGTCGGTGATGGGCCCGTCGACGGGGCCGTAGCCGTAAAGATTGCTCGCGACGGCCAGCACCGGGCCGCTGCGCTCGGCCGCCGTGAGCAGCGCGGCCGCGAGCGGCGGCCAGTCCGTGAGCCACCGGTGGTAAAGCGGGTTCGCGCAGTTGTAGAGCGCGACGGCGTCGCGGGCCAGCTCTGCGAGGCGATCGGCTTGCGTCGCGTCCGCCGCGACGAGCTCGATCGCGGGATGCTGGGGCCCGCCGCCGCGCCGGCTGACGATCCGCACACGTTCGCCACGCTCGGCGAGCAACCGCGCGACACTGGTTCCGACGGGGCCCGCCCCCACGATCACGTGCAGCGACATCTCGGCCTCAGCATGCCACGTCTGAAGCTAGGGCGTGACCGTCACGTCCGTCGTCGCCGTTCGACGGAGGGCCGTCCCCGGGTTCTTGGGATTGAGGTCGAAGAGAGGAAGCGCGATGGACAGCTTGTAGCGCCCGGGCGCGACGGGTGGGCCGCGCTCTTCCTTGCACTCGACGAGGCCGACGAAACCGCCGCCCGAGGCCTTCTCGCCGCCGACGCCGACATTGTTGAGAACGCTGGCGTCAACCATGACGACGGCGCGGAGCCGTCCGGTCGGCGCGAGCGTCACCCGAACCGTTGGCTTGGGCGGGTGCTTCCCGCCGAGGACGCCGACGATGCCTCCCCCGCCGCAATCGCCGACGCGGTTCACGGGCTTGCCGTCGGTCCCGACGATGGTCGCTTCCAGCGAAAACGTGTTCTCGAGATCGAACGTGAGCGGCGCGGCGGTCGCGTTGGCGAGCACGATCTCGGCCGCGGCTGTCCGCCCCGACTTCACCGTCACCGGCGCCACGGTGACCACCAGGTCGGTCGCGGGTGGCGACGGGCGGCAGTGGTCGCGGACCGTGCAGTGCTTCTTCGCCGCCGCGAGGTCGAGCAAGGCTCCGTTACAGGGACCGGGGCGTGCCTCTTTCGCCGACGCGTGCGCCGCCCACCCGAGTACGACCAGCGCGAGAAGAGTGCGCACGCGGCATCGAGTGTACCGTGTTACGGTGCCGGCAGCGCGCGACTGGAGCAAGCCTCCGCCGTCAGAGAGAGGACCATGCCCTTTCCCCCCCTTGCGTACGATGGACAGTTCCTCTCGACGGCCGAGGGATCGCAGTTGCTCGTGTACGACGGTGACAGCGAGATCCCGCTGTACATGTCAGAGCTCGACGGCGACGTCGTGTCGATCGCCATCGATGGGGGGCACGTGTTCGCGCTCTCTGCCCGCGGTCAATTACGCGAGCTCGACGAGGTCGGCGCCACGGTGAAAGAGTCGTCGACCCAGGCCAATCGCGGCGTGGTCGCCGCCGGGGACCACGTCTGCGTGTACGGCCCGAAAGCGACGCTCATTCACGGCAGCGAGCGGCGCGAGCTCGACGTGGATCGGGTCTCCGCAGCCGCGTTCTCTCCCGAAGGGCAAAAGCTGCTCGTTTGCAGCGAGCTCGGGACCGCGCACGTCTTCGACACCGCGACCGGCGCCCTGGCCGGCACGTCGAGCGCTCCGGGGCCGTTCGCGGGCGCGGCGTGGAGCGCTGCCGGCCATTTCATCGCGACGGTTCACGCGCAGGAGGGTGGCGTCGGAAAGGTCGATCCCGCGAACGGCACCGTGTCGCCGTTGATCGGGACGGGTGAATACAAGGTCGACTCGGTGAGCGCCAGCGAGGACGGTCGCTTCATCGCCGTGCGCGTCGAGGATGGGCGAATCCTGATCTTCGACGCTGCCCGCAACCGCCCCGTAGGAAACCTGACCTACGGCCCGCCCGAGACGCCGGGCGGCGTCGCGTTCGGGCCGACGACGTGGCTGGCCGTCGCGATCGGCCATGGCGACGCGAACAAGGTCCAACTTTCGACGGCCGCGGTCCATCGCACGGACCCGCACGAGGGCCGGCCCCGGCACCGCTGGTCGCTGCTCGCGGACATCAACGTCGATCGCGTCAATGAAGTCCTGAACCGCGCCGAAATGCCTGCTGCTGCCGGTCACCCGTCCGCCCTCGCCCAGAGACCACCAAAAAAGAGCAAGCTCGGAATCGTCGTTGCTCTCGCAATCGTCGGGCTGTGGGCCCTGTATTCGCTGCTCGGCCGCTGACGCTGGGCGGATTCGCCGCGACCATTCTTTCGAAGGTTTGGCGGCGAGGCGACATGCACGGGTTGCATGCAGCTCGAGATGAAGCGGACCCTGCTCGCGCCGCTGGCGGGCGGCTTTCTCGCCCTAGTCGCGCCGCTTGGCGCGCAGGCGGCCACCTATTACGTCGCGCCCACAGGCAGCGACAGCGCCGCGGGATCGCAGACCGCGCCGTGGGCCACGATCGCGAAGGCGCAATCGATGGCCGCGGCCGGTGACACCGTCTACTTTCGCGCGGGCACGTACAGCTACAGCGCCGGCACCTCCACCTGCAGCAGCACGACGGCGACCATAAGCGGCGTCGTCCTCAACAAGAGCGGGACGTCGGGGAACCTCATCAAGTACTGGGCGTACCCGGGCGAGGTTCCCGTGTTCGACTTCGCGGGCATCAAGGATTCGTGCCGCGTCAAAGGATTCAACGTCACGGGGAGCTGGCTTCACCTCAAGGGCCTCGAGGTGAAGGGCGTCCCCCAGAACAACAACCTGAATCACGAATCGTGGTGCGTCTGGATCTCGGGCAGCAACAACATCTTCGAGCTGCTCAACACCCACCACAACATGGGCCCGGGGCTGTTCATTCAGGGCGGCAGCAACAACCTGGTCCTGAACTGCGACTCGCATGACAACTACGACCCGATGACCTCGAACGGCGCCGGGCAGAGCGCCGACGGCTTCGGGGCCCACGAAGGCGGCTCGGGAAACATCTTTCGCGGCTGTCGCGCCTGGTGGAACAGCGACGACGGCTTCGACCTCATTCACGCGCAGGAGGCCGTGATCATCGAGAACTGCTGGGCCTGGTACAGCGGATACCTGCCCGGCACCATGACCCGCACCGCGGCCGGCAACGGCAACGGCATCAAGGGGGGCGGCTTCGATCTCCCCCCGACGCGGGTGCCGGCCAGTCCGCCCAGCCACACCGTCCGCAATTGTTTGTCGTTCATGAACATCAACAACGGTTTCGACGCCAACTACGAGCCGGTCGCCAACCACTGGTACAACAACACCGCCTACATGAACGGCGCCAACTTCAACATGCACGGCACGCTCGCGGACGGAACGACCGCCAACGTCGGGATCCTGCGAAACAACATCGCCCTCGGCGGGACGGCGCTCGCGAGCGGGACCGGGAGCATGGTCGACACCGCCTACAACACCTGGGATTCGTCGACGGGCGTCAGCGTGAGCGCCGCCGATTTTCAGAGCACGTCGATCACGGGCATGGACGGACCCCGCCAGGCCGACGGGAGCCTGCCCTGCCTGCCGTTCATGCGACTGGCGCAGGGTAGCGACCTGATCGACAAGGGGCAGAACGTGAACCTTCCGTTCTCCGGATCGGCGCCCGACCTGGGTGCGTTCGAGTTCGGACCGTGTGCGAGCGGCGGAACCGGAACGGGCGGGACGGGCGGCGCGACGGGCGGCACCGGCGGCGGAGCGGGTGGCGCCGGCGGCGCCGGTGGCGCGGCGGGTGGATCGGGTGGCGCGGCCGGACGCGGCGGCGCGGGTGGCCGCGGCGGGACCGGGGGCGGCCTGGGCGGAAGCGGCGGCGCGGCCGGCACGAACGCTGGTGGAGGCGGTACCAGCGGTGCCGCTGGCGTTGCCGGTACGACCGGCAGCGCCGGAACGACGGGCACCGCAGGCGCGAGCGGCAGCGCGGGCGCCAGCGGGTCGACGGGCGCAGGCGCATCGACCGGCGCGGCTGGATCGACCGGCGCGGCCGGCAACGGCGGCGCTGGCACGACCGGCGCCGGAGGGACCACG
>Ga0070672_100002407_pt1 | contig 11849 bp, 11 predicted proteins | sample KBSM13metaG_FD_66151 | JGI IMG/M metagenome (GOLD analysis project Ga0070672, IMG submission 66151) | Miscanthus rhizosphere microbial communities from Kellogg Biological Station, Michigan, USA - KBS M1-3 metaG | ecosystem: Host-associated > Plants > Roots > Rhizosphere > Soil ... | reverse complement strand
GTCAGCTCGATGACCCCGCTCCATTCGCTCGAGTGCGCGGGTTCAGCGCTCGTGACAAAGTGCGTGTAGTAACGGGCTGCCATGGGTAGAAAGCGTAAATTGCAGCCTGAAAAACGGCTGTGAGCCGCTGCACAGAACCCCCGGGCCAGGTGCTGCCATGACTGAGACGCCCATCACATATGTTTTGAAAGCATGAGCCGCTACCGACTAACAGAGAAACCCGGATCGCAATTCATCACCCCCGCAGGTGCAGCACGCCTGAAACAGGAACTGGACGAGTTGTGGCGCGTGGAGCGCCCGCGCGTGACGCAGGCCGTTTCCGAGGCCGCAGCGCAGGGTGACCGCTCCGAGAATGCCGAATACACCTACGGCAAACGTCGGCTGCGCGAGATCGACCGGCGCGTGCGCTTCCTGCGCAAACGCCTCGATGGCATGACCATCGTCGACAAGCCGCCATCCGACCCGAAGCGCGTGTTTTTCGGAGCCTGGGTGACCATCGAGGACGACGCCGGCAAACAAACGCGTCACCGCATCGTCGGGCCCGACGAATTCGACCAGGCGGAAGGCTACATCAGCATGGACGCACCGCTGGCGCGCGCTCTCATGCGCAAGAGTCTCGACGACGAGGTGAAAGTGGAGCTGCCCGGCGGCGAACGCAGCTACGTCGTGGTCGGGATTTCCTACGAATAAGTGACGACAGTCATGAGGACGAGCGGCAGCGGCTAAACGCGCACGTTCTTGAACTGCCACGGATCCGTGGTGTCGAGATCTTCCGGGAACAGCCGCTCGCGATCGTGCAGCGGTGTCCAGTCGGTGTACGCGCCGGTGACCGTGCCGAGGTAGGGCATGCAGATTTCGAGATTGCGCTGGTAGTCGATCTCGTCGGGCTCAACGAGCCCGGCGTTGGGATTCTCCATGGCCCAGATCATTCCCGCCAGGCACGACACCGTGACCTGCAGGCTGGTGGCGTTGTTGTGAGGCGCAAGCGCGCGCGCTTCCTGGATCGACAACTGCGAGCCGTACCAGTACGCGTTCTTCTTGTGGCCGGCGAGCAGCACGCCGAGCTCGTCGATGCCGCCCGTGATCTCGTCGAGCAGGATGCGCTGGCGGTCCTGCAGGTGCCAGTTGCGACCCGCGAACTCGTGCAGCGACACGATGGCCGAATCGCTCGGGTGATAGGCGTAGTGCACCGTCGGGCGGTAGACCACCTCGGAGCTCTGCCGCACCGACAGGTAATCGGCGATCGAGATGGCCTCGCCGTGCGTGATGAGGAAGCCGAAGAAGTTTCCCGCCTTGGGAGTCCAGGTGCGCACGCGCGTCGCGGCGCCGGGCTGCATCAGGTAGATAGCCGAGCCGTTGCCGAAGTCGTAGCGCTTGCCGTCGCGCGGGAAATTGCGCTCGTGCGTGCCCCAGCCGAGCTCGGAGGGCTGCTGGCCTTCGCTCACGAAGCCGTCCACCGACCAGGTGTTGACGAATTCGTTGAACTCCTTGGGCTTCGATGACAACTGCGTGTCGCGCTCGGCGATGTGAATGACTTTCACGCCGAGGGTGCGCGCGAGCTGCCCCCAGTCCTCGCGTGCCTTGGGAGTGCCGGCATCGGCGCCGGTGTCGGCGGCGATGTTGAGCAACGCCTGCTTGACGAAATGCGAGACCAGCCCTGGATTGGCGCCGTGCGTGAGCACCGCCGTGGGCGCACGCGCGTTGTTGGCGCGAAGCGCCAGCGCCTCTTCGCGCAGCGCGTAATTGGTGCGCTTCGCGTGCGGAATGGTGGCGTCGGTGTAACCGCCGGGCCATGGCTCGATGCAGGTGTCGAGGTACATGGCGCCTTTCGCCCAGCAGAGCTTGATGAGCGCGATCGACGACACGTCGACGGACACGTTCAGAACGAAATCGCCACGACCGATGTACTGATCGAGCTCACGACGGAAATTGTCGCGCGTGAGCGGCAACACCACGAACTTCACGCCGTACGATTCGGCGACTTTTCGGCCGCGATCGTCGCCCGTGATGATGGTGACGCGTTCCTTGGGAATGCCGATATGCCGCAAGACCAGCGGCAGCGTGCCCTGGCCGATGCTGCCAAATCCAATGAAAACGATGCGCCCGGGGAACTCGATATGAATCTTGTGGTTCGACATTATTTACTCGTCCAAAACTTGCGCGAGAGGGTACCAACCATCACCAGGCGTTGCCACACAATGCTGGTCGAAGGAATTGGAGCTGCGCAATCCGAATCAGGATGGGGCATCGCGCCAGTGCGGCGGGTAGGTGCGCTCGAAGCCCGGCAGCGACTCGACACGCTGCATCCAGCGGCCTAGCGCCGGATAGTTCGCTTCCAGGGGAAGAAAGCGCGACGACAACTCGCGCGCTTCCGGCAGCGCGAGTGCGCGCAGCAGCAGCTTGATGCCCGGATAGATCATGTAATCCGACGCGCCGGGATTTTCGCCGACGATCCACGATCCTTTCGACAGGCGGCCTTCGATGGTGCGTGCTTCGCCGGCGATCATGTGCATCGCGTACGTGCTCTCGTCGGAATACGGGTCGCCCACGCGATTCAGCAACGCGCGTGTAATGCGCGTCACGTAGGGCTCGATGTAGGCCTGGAACTCGCAGCACACCCGCATGATCACCGCGCCTTCTTCGGGTGAATTGCCGAACAGCGGCTTGGCGGGATATTTGCGCTCGAGGTAGTACATGACTGCGAGCGACTCGAACACCACGTAGTCGCCGTCCTTCAGCGTCGGCACACGGCCCCGCGGGTTCATGGCGAGCATGTGCGGCGATTTCTGCTCCTGCAGCGCAATCTGCAGCAGGTGACTGCGATATTCGAGGCCCTTGTGTTGGAGTGCGAGCAGCACCCGCCACGAGTAAGGACTGCCGCTACCCCAGTAAACGTCGATGGTCATGAGTGATCCGGATTGTAAAATGCGGCATGCGCCATTTCACCACGCTCATCGATGCGAACACACTTTTCGGCGAGCTTTCGCGCGGCGACCTCGTGATCTTCGATTGCCGGTTCGACCTGGCCCGGGTGTCATGGGGAGAAGCGGAATTCTTGTCGGCCCATCTGCCCGGCGCGTTCTATCTGCATCTCGATCGCGACCTGTCGAGTCCCATCACAGGCGAGAGCGGTCGCCATCCGTTGCCTGATCCGAATCAATTTGCGCGCAGGCTCGGCGAACTCGGCGTCGATGCGCGGTCCCAGCTCGTAGCCTACGACCAGGGGAACGGCGCGCACGCGGCGCGGCTGTGGTGGCTCGCGCGCTGGATCGGCCTGCGCAATGTCGCGGTGCTCGATGGAGGTTACGCAGCCTGGTGTGCCGCCGGCTTGCCAGTCGTTCAATCGCTCGCGGCGCCGGTCGCTAAGTCATTGGCCGCAGCACTCGACTCCGCTTCCTGGGTGAGCACGGCGATAGTAGACGAGCTGCGCCGGCGCCCTGGAAACCTGCTCGTCGATGCGCGCGGTGCGGAGCGATTTGCAGGCCGCGCCGAGACGATAGATCCCATCGCGGGGCACATTCCGGGCGCGAGAAACCATCCATTTATCGCCAACCTGGGCGCCGACGGAAAATTCCTGCCGGCCGCGGAGCTGCGCGCGCGCTTCAGCACGCTGCTTGGCTCCGTGCCGGCTTCCGGACTGATTGCGATGTGCGGATCGGGAGTCACCGCCTGCCACAACCTGCTGGCGCTCGAGCACGCCGGCCTTCCGGGGGCGCGGCTGTACGCCGGCTCGTGGAGCGAATGGATTCGCGATCCGCGCCGCTCAATCGCAACGGGCACGTACTAGTCGCTGTCTCTATTTGCTATCGTGCGCGCCAACGTGGCAGCCGAACCCAATTCCTCTTCCGCAGCCGATGCGCTTGCGCGACGCTCCGAACGACCGATTTCCTGGTCGATCGACGACTCCGCCGAGCTCTACCAGGTCAACGCCTGGGGCAAGGGCTACTTCTGCGTCAAATCCGACGGCCATCTCGTGGTGCGCCCGGACATGAATGCCGCGCGTGAGATCGACCTGTTCGAGGTGGTTCAAGGACTGAAGGAACGCGAGCTCACGACGCCGGTGGTCGTCCGCTTCTCCGACATCCTCGCGCACCGGCTCAAACATCTGCACGACGCGTTCGCGCAGGCGATCGCCGAGAACGACTACCAGAATCGCTACACCGCGGTGTTCCCCATCAAGGTGAACCAGCAACGCCTGGTGGTAGAAGAGGTCTATCGCTACGGCCAGCCTTTCGGCTTCGGCCTGGAAGTGGGCAGCAAGCCCGAATTGCTGTCGGTCATGACCATGACGGCGGACTCGCCCGAGCGTCTCATCGTCTGCAACGGCTTCAAGGACGACAGCTACCTCGAAGCGGTGATCATCGCCACCAAGCTCGGCCGCACCATCATCCCGGTGGTCGAGAACTTCAGCGAATTGCCCGCGATCCTCAAGTACGCCGAGAAATACAACGTGCGGCCGCGCATCGGCGTGCGCGTCAAGCTCGCGAGCGAAGGCTCGGGCAAGTGGCGCGACTCGGCCGGTGACAAATCGAAGTTCGGCCTGTTCATCACCGAGATCCTCGAGGCCGTGGAGATTCTGCGCTCGAAGGGCATGCTCGACTGCCTGCAGCTCGTGCACTGTCACCCCGGCAGCCAGCTGCAGGACATCCGCCGCGTCAAGGACGCCATCAACGAGCTCGCGCACGTGTACGCCGAGCTCAAGTTGTTAGGCGCCGGCCTGCAATACATCGATGTGGGCGGCGGCCTCGGCGTCGACTACGACGGCAGCGGCACCAACTTCCCCTCGTCGATGAACTACACGCTCAACGAATACGCCAACGACGTGGTGTACCGCATCGCCAATGTGTGCAACACGCGCAAGATCGCGCATCCGATGATCGTCAGCGAATCGGGCCGCGCCATCGCCGCGCACCACAGCGTGCTCATCTTCAACACGCTCGGCACCTCGGCGCTCGATCAGTTCCGTGTCACGGGCAAGGAAGACCAGGAAAGCGGCACCGCGCTACCGCAACCGGTCCGCGACCTGCTGGACGCATACCGCACGGTCACTGAGCGGCGCGTGGTCGAGTGTTATCACGACGCACAGACGGCGCGTGACCAGGTATTGCAGATGTTCAACCTGGGGCTGGTGACGCTCGAGCAGCGCGGTCTCGCCGAGCGGCTCTACTGGGCCACCTGCGCCAAGGTGCGCGACCTCACGCGCAAGCTCGACGAAGTGCCGGAGGAACTCGAAGAGCTCGAGTCCATCCTGTCGGACATCTATTTCTGCAACTTCTCGGTGTTCCAGTCGCTGCCCGACAGTTGGGCCATCGATCAGCTGTTTCCCATCATGCCGATTCACCGCCTCAACGAACGCCCGACGCGCAAAGGCGTGCTGGCGGATATCACCTGCGACTCCGACGGCAAGATCGACCGCTTTGTCAGTCAGCGCGATGTGAAAAGGACGCTCGAGCTGCACGCCATCACTGCGCAGGACGAGTACTACCTCGCTGCCTTCCTCGTTGGCGCCTACCAGGAAACGCTCGGCGACCTGCACAACCTCTTCGGCGACACGCACGTGGTCCATGTGCGTTTCCATGATGACGGCGGCTGGTGGATCGAGGAAATCGTCAAGGGCGACACCGCAAACAAGGTGCTCGAGTACATGGAATACGACGTCGCTGACCTGCACCCGGCGCTGGCCCGGGACTGTGAGCGCGCGGTGCGTGAAGGACGGATGTCGGTGGCCGAGTCCCAGGGCATCAAGAGGTTCTACGAAGGCGAGCTCAACGGCTACGCCTATCTAGAATAGGTGTCCGACATAACATGGCTGCATCCGCCGGGAGCGGTACCAGTCACTCCGCGTGATGGCTGAATCTGGCGGAAATCGCCTGAAATTGGAACGAGGCCAAAGCTCCGCCCATCCCGCTCCAGACCTTGTTTACAGCTTCTCAAAGCGAGGAGTAGCATCGACCGCGTTCGAAATCGAACGACGGTGCAGGCCGCTGGTCCCCAAGAGCTACGCAGACTGAAGTGAACGCCGACGTGTGCCTTGAAGCCTTGACCTGTTTTTAATTGTCCGCGGTCATGCAGGGGCCGCATCCCTGCCGCTGTCCGCTTTATTGAGCGAGAAGTCCGGGATGACGACGATCTACGTGGGCAATCTGCCCTTCTCCGCGACCGAGCAAGACATCAAGGTGCTGTTCGAGCGCCATGGCAAGGTCGATTCCGTAAAGCTCATCAACGACCGCGAAACGGGCAAGCCGCGTGGCTTCGGTTTCGTTGAGATGGGGTCCGGCGAAGCACAAGCCGCGATCCAGGGTCTCAACGGATACCAGATGAACGGCCGTCCGCTGCGCGTCAACGAGGCGCAGGAACGACCGCCGCGCCCGCGCCAGGGTGGTGGCGGTCCGTTCCGAAGATAAGAATGGGGTCAGGCACCGTTTCCATGAAACGGTGCCGGAGTCGCTTCAGATAGTTAGGGCCGGTGCGGCTCCGGAAGCGTTTTCAGTGTGAAAAAGGGGACAGATCTATATTCCGCTGCGGAAAACAGATCTGTCCCCTTTTTCACCACATCTGCTTGAGGCGCGACGCCACGTCGATCGTGCCCGACGCCGCCGGCGTGTCTTCGATCTTCACTTCCACATTGGAACCCTGGAAGCTCTGTTCGTCGAAGCACTTGATGACTTTCTCGGTGAGGAATCGGCTGCGACCGCCGTACACGTGCCCGTCGGAAGTCTTCGGTTGACTCGTGATCTGGAAGCGCAGCGGGATGACGCAGGTGAGCTCGTTGCGGGCGCGTGTCATCGCGACGTACAGCAACCTGCGTTCCTCTTCGATGAGCTCGGCTTTGCCCGTGGCGAACTCGTTCGGAAAACTGCCGTCGACGACGTTGAGCACGTAGACATGGTCCCACTCCATGCCCTTGGCCGAGTGAACCGTGGAGAGCACGAGGTAGTCCTCGTCGGCCATGGCCTGCCCTGCCAGATCGCTCGTGGCATGCGGCGGATCCAGCGTGAGCTCGGTGCAGAAACGCTCGCGCGTCTGGTATTGCGATGACAGCAGCTCGAGCTGGTCGAGGTCGCCAATGCGCATGTGTACGTGTTCATACAGCCGCTCCATGTGCGGCTTGTACCACTCGCGCGCCAGGTGGATCTGGCCCCGCCATTCGCGATTGGGGTCACCCAGCATCCCGAACAGCTCGACGAATTTCTTCCAAGCCGCGCGCGCTTCGATGGGCGGCTCGAACTTGTCGAACGAGGTCCACAGGTAGTTGGCGGCCACGAAGTGGTCGAGCGCGCGCTTGGCATTCGCAGGGCCCATGCCGGGCATGAGCTGCAACACGCGGAATCCGGCGAGCTGGTTGTGCGGATTGTCTGCCCAGCGCAGCACCGCCAGCAGATCCTTGACGTGCGAGGCTTCGAGAAATTTGAGGCCGCCGTATTTCACGAAAGGAATCTTGCGCTTCGCGAGCTCGATCTCGAGTACGTCGCTGTGCGTACCGGTGCGAAACAGCACGGCCTGGCGCTTGAGGGGAATTCCGGCTTCGCGCGAGGCGAGTACGCGCGTGCAGATGAATTCCGCCTGCGTCGGCAGGTCGTCCACTGTCACGAGCTTCGGACGAGGACCCTGGCCGCGCATCGAGAGCAAGTGCTTGCGGTGCTGGCGCGGCGCGTCCGCCATGAGCGCATTGGCCGAATCGAGGATGCTCTGGCTGGAACGGAAGTTCTGGGCGAGCGTTACGACCTCGGCCTTGGGCCGGAAACGGTCCGGAAAGCCGAGGATATTCTCGACCGCCGCCGCGCGGAATGAGTAGATAGCCTGGGCATCGTCACCGACGACGGTGACGCCCTGGCCATCGGGCTTCAGCGCATTGAGGATGTCGCCCTGGAGCTTGTTGGTGTCCTGGTATTCGTCGACCAGCACGTGATCGAAATGCGCCGACACTGACTTGGCGATGCGGTCTTCGCTCATCATCGCGTGCCAGTACAGCAGCAGGTCGTCGAAATCGAGCACCTTGTACTGCGACTTGCGTTCGACGTAACCGCGCAGCAGCTTGCCGATGTCCTCTTCGAAGTTCGAGCACCACGCGTACTGCGTGTCGAGCGTTTCCTTGAGCGACTTCTGGGTGTTCACCCGGTACGAATAGATCGCGAGGCAGGTGTCCTTGCGCGGAAACCGCTGACCCTTGCCTGAAAAGCCGAGCTCGGTGCGCACGGTGTCGACCAGGTCCGCCGAGTCGCCGCGGTCGAGCACGGTGAACGCCGGGTCGAGCCCGACGTGCTTGGCATAGTGACGCAACAGGCGGTTGCCGATGGAGTGGAAGGTGCCCGTCCAGGTGAGCCGCTGCGAGATCGCCGACGCTTTGCCGCCACCGAGCTTTTCGTCGAAGGCTTCGCGCATGATTTCGTTCGCGCGGCGTTTCATCTCGATGGACGCCCGCCGTGTGAACGTGAGCATGAGGATGCGCGCGGGGTCGACGCCGCTCATCGCGAGGTGCGCCACGCGATGCGCGAGCGTGTTGGTCTTGCCGGTGCCCGCACCGGCGACGATCAGCAGCGGACCCGCGCGGAAGCCTTTCCCACCGGGAACTGGTTCACCGTAGGTGACCGCTTTGCGCTGCGGAGCGTTGAGACTTCCGAGTTGTTCGGCCGTGGGCATCAATAGAACAATATCCGAAAGGCGGTTGAAATTAGGCCCAACTCCCCGCGACCCGTGACGGACGTCACGCCCGTATCCCGCCGGAATGTGACGCCTTTTTGATATCGATTGCGCCGCGAGCAAACCCGCTCGCAGCGCGGCGATTATGGGCGCCCGCCCCGAGCGCGTACAAGCATCCCGTCGACTGTTGCAGCGACGCATCGACCGCCGGACTATTGCCCGGGGCTGTGCGGGCCGGGCACAGAGCCAGAGGCAGGTACACTGTCCCCGATGCTTTTCGATCGCAAGAAAATCTACGATGGCCGTGTCATCCAGGTGAGCGTCGACACCGTCGACCTGCCCAACGGCGTCCGGACGCCGCTCGAACTCGTGCGCCACCCCGGGGGTGCCGCGGCAGTCGCCATCGACGCCGACAATCGTGTGTGTCTGCTGCGCCAGTACCGGCACGCCGCGGGGGGTTACATCTACGAATTGCCTGCGGGCAAGCTCGAACCCGGCGAAGCGCCCGAAGTCACCGTACGGCGTGAGCTCGCGGAAGAAGCCGCAACCTCGGCGAGTCGATGGGAATCGCTCGGCACGTTTTTCAGTTCTCCGGGCGTGTTCACCGAGGTCATCCACCTGTACCTCGCCACGGATCTCGCGCCGGCCGCGGGCACGCCCGAATCCGATGAGGTTTTCCAGGTCGAGTGGTGGCCGCTCGACGAAGCCGCGGCAAAAGCCAGCAGTGGCGAACTCACCGACGCAAAAACCATCATCGGAATACTGCGCGCCGTGGCACGCCGAAAAATTGCGTGAAACGGCTCACAGCACTGAATTCGGAACCCCCGAAATCGTAGCTATGTCAAACAACGAAAACTTCGCGTCGGTCATACTTCGCGCGTGTCAGACAACAATTCAAAAGACAAAGCGCAGCTCGCCACGAACCGGCGGCGTGCATCACAGATCGTGCATGACGATCGGGGTAATGCACGCGTCGAGTGGATCGATGCAGGTTATGCCGGCGTCCCGCTCGAGCGCGCACCGCTGTCCATCGAATCGACTCCGGCGCGCGGCGAAAATCCGCCGCTGAAGATCGAACGCAAGCGTGCCGGCGGGTTCGATCCGTACGCGCGTGTCGGCGCGGCGCATATCCCCGAGGTGAAGAAGACGCCGGTCAAGCGCGACCTGCGAAAACTCGGTGAGTGGATCAAGCTCAAGCGCGAGCTCGAAGCCAAGAAGTCCCAGGACGATCACGACGTCGACTAGGACCTGCTGGGCGGGCTCGCTACGCGTAGCGCTCGATGTGTCGTAGCTTGCGCACGTTCCCCCAGCGATAAAACCTGCGCAGCTCGGCCATGAGGTCCCGGGTGACGCCGAATCGCCGGCGCGCAAGTTGCGTGGCCACGCGCCGGCAGAATCGCGCCGCATAATTCGAAGCCATGTGGTACAGGCCCACGCGTCCGGCGGCCGCGGCCGGATCCACGTGCGCGCGCTCGAACAACGCCCGGTGCAACTCGCGCGGGAAGCGGCCAGCGCCCTGCTGACGCAGCAGCCATGCACTGAGCACGTACTTGTCGACTTCTGCCTGCAGCTCGAGTTCGAGCAGCGTGATTGGTTTGTCGTGGCCGGTGTTCCATGCCACGTAAACGAAATGGCTGACGCCTTCGGCGGCGGTGAGATAGTCCGCAAGATTCTCGTGCGTGAGGCCATCGAACGGATCGTGGCGCGCGAGGCGTTCGAGCACGGCCGCGTCGATGTACAGCGCCATCGACAGCGTATCGCCGTCCTCGGCCACGATGAGCTGTTCATCCGAGTCGCGCGCTTCGCCAAAGGCTGCGAGATGAGCTCGATGCGTCATCAGATAATCCCGCACGTCCGGAGTCGGCGGCAGATCGTAGATCTCGGCGAGCGCACTCTGCAGCGACGCGAGAGTCGCCTGGCTCATGATCAGTGCGCCAGCTGGCTTCGCGCGGCGGGAGCGGGCTCGAGCCCGAGCTTGCGCAGCAGTTGTCGCGATCTTTCGCTGCCGGTTTTTACCCACAGCTCGTACAGGCGCAGGCGGTCCTGGTCGGAGTGCTGGTAAGAGCTCTCGCTGATCTCGTTGAGCGCGTCGACCATCGGTTGAAACTTGGCGGCGAGCTCGGCAAACACCTGGCGCATCGTGCGTGCCCGCGCAGACGGGCAGCTCTCGGCCAGGGTGCCGTAAGCGCGGCCGCCCATCGCGATGTGATAGTCGATGTCGACGAGCTTGCGCGCGAACCCGGCCGAGAAGAACCCGGCGATGAACAGCGAAACATCGCCGAGGCGTTGCAGGCCGCGGAATCTGGCTTCGTTGGTGGGGGCTTCGAGCGCCTCTCCGAGCATGATGGCGAGCGGCTTCAGATGCGTGCGCGAATCGCGGGCGCTTGCCCCATTGTTCGCATGGCGCTCGTAGAGCGCATCGGTGTCCGAGAACATGGTGAGCAGGTTGACCACGTAGTGTTCGGTCTCACCTTCGACCGCCACGTGTTGATGCGACAGCGCATCGTGCAACGCGTCGCGAAAGAACTCCTTCAGACTCGTAACCGGCTGGATGGCCATCGTGACCTCCGATCGTTCGATACCTTAACGGCTCCCGACCGCTCCCAGTTGAGCGCTTCCCGGCAGACGATTCCGTGACGCAGGAACCGATTTTGCCTTCAGCGCCAACTGGCAGTCGATCGCACACACTGCTAACTACGTCCGGGCGGTGCACCGTTCACAGTTTCAACTGAGCAGGGTCACCAGTCCGTCGAGGCCGCTGATGCAGGCATCCGCCGCGGGCAACGCGTCGGGCCAAACAACACCGCCTCTATTCACCCATACAGTTTGCATGCCAGCGGCGCGCGGGCCTACGACATCAGCGTGAGGTTCGTCGCCTACAAACAGTATTTCCGCGGGTTGGAGTGTCAGTGACTCGGCCAGCCGTGCGTAGGCGCGAACGTCAGGCTTGGCGCATCCGAGTGCGCCCGCATTCAAAGTGACTTCAAAATGGTGCGCGAGTCCGATCACCGAAAGATCGGCATTGCCGTTGCTGAGTGTCGCCAGCCGAAAGCGGCGCCCGAGTCTCTCGAGCGCGGGAATCACGTCGGCGTAAGGTTCGAGCTGATTGCGCGCGGCGTGCCAGAGCGCAAAGGCTTCGTGCGCCATGTCACGCTCGTATCCCGCCGCGACGGCGAGACGCGCGATGGTCTCGCGCCGCAGATAGGACA
>Ga0070672_100002402_pt1 | contig 11857 bp, 3 predicted proteins | sample KBSM13metaG_FD_66151 | JGI IMG/M metagenome (GOLD analysis project Ga0070672, IMG submission 66151) | Miscanthus rhizosphere microbial communities from Kellogg Biological Station, Michigan, USA - KBS M1-3 metaG | ecosystem: Host-associated > Plants > Roots > Rhizosphere > Soil ... | reverse complement strand
CGATCCCGCGCTCGAACAGCGGCATCGCGAGCACCGCGACGCCGACCTGTTCGCGTTCAAGGCGAACTACCGCAGGACACGGCTCCCCGCCGGGCTGCTGCCCGTGCTCGCCTTCCCGGGCGGCTACGGCGGCATCGTGGTCGGCGACGGCGGCCTGACCACGCTCGCGTTCTGCATCCGCCGCGACGCACTGCGCCGCGCGCGCGAACGCCACGAGGCGCACACCGCCGCGCTGTCGGCGCTCGCGCACGTGCGCGAGCATTGCCGCGGCGTCGACGAGGCGATCGAAGGCCTCGATCCGGAGGCGGCGTGGTTAGGCGTCGGCCCCGTGCAACCCGGCATCCGTGCGCCGTACCGCGCGGACGGAGCGTTCGCCGTCGGCAACGTCGCCGGCGAGGCACACCCGATCCTCGGCGAAGGCATGAGCATGGCGATCCAGTCGGCGTGGCTGCTGTGCGAGCGGCTCGCGCCGCGCCGCGCCGAACTCGTCGCGGGCCGCGCGCATGCGCAGGTCGGGCAGGACTACGCGTACGCGTGGCGACGCGCCTTCGCAGGACGCATCCGGCTTGCCGCCACCTTCGCGCACTTGGCGATGCGGCCGAATGCTTCGCGCGGCCTGCTGCCGATCCTGCAACGCTGGCCGGGACTGCTCACGCTCGGCGCGAAGGCCGGCGGCAAGGTGCGTCGCGTCGTCGATGTACCGCCTTCGAGGCCGGAGCCTGTCACCGCGCGTTGAGCCCGGCGCTTCAGTACAACGGCGTGCCCGCGTTGTACGCAGCTACGAACGATTGCCAGTCCAGGCTCACCTGCGCCGCGTAGTCGAACGCGAACGCAACGGTTTCGGATTTCAGCCCGCTCTTGCTGGTCACCGCGTCGCTGACCTGCTTGTCGATGCTGTAGCTCACGACGCTCGCGTCGTAGTCCTGGTCGGAGAGCGCGTGTGCCGATGCGAGCGCCTGGCCGAAATACGTCGCGGCCGAGTTGAGCTTACCGGCAGTCGTCAGCAGGGTATCGTCGAAGTCCTGCTGGTACGGTGACTTCTCGTGCACGTAGTACGGCACGCTGCCGACCGAAGTGTAGCCGACCAGCACGTCGGCATTGATGAGCTGCGCCTTGGCCGTGCGCGCGACGCGGTCGCCCTCGTTGTTCGCGTACGCCGCGGCGGGCAGGCGGCCGGGATCGACCGTCGCGACCGCGCTGGTGCCGGCCTGCTTCATCTCTAGGATCACGTCGTCGCTGGTGGACGTCGTCGGGCCCTCGACGAGCACGTAGTACCTGAGCTTGCCGAGGCTGCCGATGCCCGAGCCGAGCTTCTGGTGGATGTCCTTCACGCCGTAGTACGCGTTCGCGTAGCGCTTGGACGCCGCGATCGAGGCGATGTAGGCGTTCATCGACGAGGCGATCGCGCTGTAGGTCGCACCGGGCACGGCGACCAGGTCGGACTTGTTCTGGAACAGGCGCTGGCTGCCCGACACCATCGTGTATTTCGACAGCAGCGACGAGCGCGTGCTGGCGTCGGCCGCAGCGACCGTGTCGTCGACGACGCCGGTGGTGTTCGACTTCACCAGCTGGAACGACAGCTCGCCGCTGCTGCCCTTGAAGCTCGCCATCTGGTCGACGTAGGCGCCGACCATCGTGTTGATCGCGGTGGTGATGTCCGCGTCGGAAATTCCGTTCGCACGACCTGCGAGGACCATGCTGGTCGCTAGCCGCCGCAGGTCCCAGACATACTGGCCGAGGTAGCCCTCGTCGTAGTCGCAGGCCTTGAACACGGCGGTGCCGCTGGCGTCGCGCGAGGCGTCGAAGTTGTCGAGGTGGGTGTCGCCGCCGAGCCATGTGTAGCCCGTCTGCGCCGTCGTGTATGCCGAGGCCGGCAGCGTCACGGTGTCGGCATAGAAGATGTGCGCGGTACCGCGGTAGAAGGCATAGGGATCCAGCGACATCTTCGCCATCTTGGTCGCCAGCTCGTTGCTGGCGGCCGCGGCGTAGGGATGGTTGTACGCGTAGACCTGGTTCACGACCCAGCCGCTGCGCGACGTCGCGGCATCTGCGGCGGACGCGAAAAGGGGAAGCGCGCAGGCGAAGGCGAGCGCAGCGGTTCGAAAGGTCATCGACGGTCCCTGTGGAGGAAGCAAACCGCTAGTCCAGCAGGCTTGCGTGGCAGCCACGTGACAACGCTCGCTGCGCGCCGCCTCGCTTGCCGCAGGACGAAGCGCTGCGCATCATGTGCCGATGGAAAGCACGGAAGGCGGTTCGAGGCGCGGGATCGCGCAGGCGGTGCTCGCCGCCGCGCTGTTCGGTGCGAGCACGCCCTGCGCGAAGCTCCTGCTCGGCAATGTGACGCCCGTGCTGCTCGCCGGGTTGCTCTACGCCGGCTCCGGATTCGGCCTGGGTACATGGCTGCTGCTGCGGCGGCTGCGAGGCCAGCCTCTTGGCGAAGGCCGTTTCGCCCCGGGCGACTGGCGCTGGCTGGCCGGCGCGATCGCCTTCGGCGGGGTGCTCGGCCCGTTGCTGCTGATGCTCGGGCTCGCGCGCACGCCGGCCTCGTCAGCGTCGCTGCTGCTCAACCTCGAAAGCGCGCTGACCGCAGCGATCGCCTGGGTCGCGTTCCGCGAGAACGTCGACCGCCGCATCGCCCTCGGCATGCTCGCGATCGTCGCGGGTGGCTGCGTGCTGTCGTGGGGCGGGCGCCTCGACGCGGTGCCCTGGGGCGCGCTCGGCATCGCCGGCGCCTGCCTGTGCTGGGCGATCGACAACAACCTCACGCGCGTCGTGTCCGGTGCGGATCCAGTGCGGATCGCCGCGCTCAAGGGCGGCGTCGCCGGCTGCATCAACCTCGCGATTGCACTGGCGTCCGGCGCGCGCTGGCCCGGCGCGGCGACGGTCGCGGTCGCGGCCTTGGTCGGCCTTCTCGGCTACGGCATCAGCCTCGTGCTGTTCGTACGCGCCCTGCGCGACCTCGGCACGGCGCGCACCGGCGCGTGGTTCGCGACCGCACCCTTCGTCGGCGCGGCGCTCGCGCTCGCGTTGCTGCGCGAATCGCCGGGCGTCGCGTTCTGGATCGCAGGCGTGCTGATGGCGCTCGGCGCCTGGCTGCATGCGAGCGAACGCCACGCGCACGAACACCTCCACGAGGGGATGGAACACGACCACCGCCACGTGCACGACGAGCACCACCGGCACGCGCACGATTTTCCGTGGGACGGCAGCGAGCCCCACGCGCATCCGCACGTGCACGAACCGATGCGCCACAGCCACGCGCATTATCCGGACCTGCACCACCGCCACCGGCATTGAAGGCCGGCGCGACGGCGGCCGGCGCGATCAGCCGGGCTCGCCCGCGACGATCCGCATGCCCACGCCTTCCATCTCGTAGATGCGCTGGCCGTCCGCCCACAGGCTCGCGTTCGCGACGGCGAACGCGCCGCGTTCGTCGCGACCCGTTTCGGTGATCTCCAGCGTCGTGTGCACGGTGCGATGGTGCGGCAGGACCTGTCCGCGGTATTTCCAGCGGTGCGGCCGTTCGAGCGCGATCGGCTCGAAGCGGGGGCGCGCGATGCCGCGATCCATACCGGTGTGCCGCATGTGGAACTGCAGCGCCTGCAGCATCGCCTCGATGCCGAGCGAGCCGGGCTGCACCGGATCCTGGAAGAAGTGCGCCTTGAAGAACCACTGGCCGGCGTCGATGCGCTTGACGGCGCGCAACTGGCCGAGCCCCGACGCGCCCGCGTCCGGCCAGAAGCCTTCCACCGTGTCGAGCATCAGCAGCATGCCGTCGGCGATGCGCACGCGCGATCGGTCGCCGTCGTCGATCGCCGCGAGGTCGATCGAAGCGTTGGCTTCGCGTTCGAACAGCTCGCGCTGCGGCGCGTCCAAGCGCAGCCCCGCCTGCTTCGCGAGCAGTGCGGGCGGGAAGAAGCCGAACACGGTGTCCATGCGGTACACTTCGCGTGCGCCGAGCAGGCAGCGGACCGCGAAGGACTCGACGATCATGCCGCCGGTCGCGGATACCGACTTGAGTTCGACCTCGGTCGTCAGCGTGCCGCCGTCGTCGAACAGCTCGGCGAGCAACGTGCCTTCGCCGTCGAGGTTGCGGAAGCCGAGCTCGCCTTCCTCGGTCAGCGCCGAGCCGACGTAGCTCGACAGCCACCCGCACGGCTGCAACGCGGCTTCGAGCAGCACCGCGAACGGCATCGTGCGGTTGCCGTTGCGGTCGAACCACCAGCCATCGCGCGGAATGTCCCACTCGACGACCGCGCTCGCGCCGGCCTTCATCACGCCGATCGGGCCTTTCAGCTCGACGATGCGGCTCATGAACAGGTAGGGCGGCGCCGGCAGCCGCGCGACGCGCTGCGTGCCGTCGAAACGGCGGTACATCGGGCCGAAGGCCTCGGAGGGCTTGCCGATCGCGCAGGCGAGCACGGCGCGCTCGTCGAAGGCGAAGCCGTCGACGACGGCGGGTTCGCGTGCACCTCCGGGCCTCGAAACGGGCAATTCGCGCTCGGCCGAGAGGGGCCAGCCAGGAACCATCTGCAACGCGACGCGCCGCGCATGGAACGCCTTGAGCCCGTCGACGGTACAAAGCAGGTCCGCATACACCCTCGGGGTCGGACCGGCGACGATCTCCTCGACGAAGACCTCGGTGACCAGTCTCCTTGACGACGGCGTGACCTGCCCGCGGCACTGCAGCTGGTAGGGAACCTCGGGTTCGATCTGGAAGCGCCAGCCGTCGCGATGCAGCGTGTGCCCCTGCGCGGCGAGGTACACCGCGAGGGCCTGCAGGCAGCCTTCGAACATCAGCGTGCCGGGCATGCACGGATCGTTCTTGAAGTGGCCTTCGAAGAACCACTGGTCGGCGACGATGTCGAGTTCCGCATGCAGGTAGCCGCGTTCCCACGGCCCGCCGCGCGGATCGATCGCGGTCACGCGGTCGAGCAGCAGCATGCGGCCCGGCTGCAGGCCGGGCGTACGCGTGTGCGTCCGCGCGTGCTCGAAGCCCTCTCCGAAACAGCCGAAGGCGTCGCCCGCGGCGAGCGCTTCGAGCTGGGCACGGTCGAGGCTCGAAGGAACGCGCGCGACGGCCGGCGGATCGAGCCGCGGGTTCGCGACGATCGCCTGCTGCTCGGGCGTCCACAGGCAGCCGGCGGACTCGGCCAGCTCGGCGTCGGTGAAGAATCCGGCCTGGCCCTTGCGCACCGACAGCTGCAGGCGGTCGCCGTTCCAGCAGTCGTAGTGGAAGAACATCAGGCGCACGTCGCCCTGTGCGGCGTGGCCGTCGAGTTCGATCTGGAAGCGAAGGGTGTCGCCAGCGTGCGGAAGGTCGCCGTGGTAGGTGAGCTCGCAGCCGAGCAGGCGGTAGACGCGCTCGCCGCGGTTGAAGCGATCGACGCCGAGGTAGGAAATCAGCATCAGGTCGGCCTGGCCCGATTCGATCAGGATGCCGGCAGGCAGGTGGCCGTCGTGCAGGTAGGCGTGGTCCCAGCCGACGTCGGTCTCGGTCCAGATCGTGCCCTTGCCCATGCTGTCGGGCACCGCGTCGATACCGGTCACGCGGTCGGCGAGCAGCAGCGGCGGCATCGGCATGCGCACCTGGCGGCGGTGCGCGTCCTGGTGCTCGAACGCGGCGCCGAAGAGGCCGGAAATGCGTCCGCCGGCGTGAACCTCGAGCGCACTGCGGTCGAACGTGGGTCCGACGGGCGTGCGCGGGCCCTTGCCCGAAGAAGGCGCAGGGCGCAACGGGATCACTTCTGCGACCCTCGCGACCGTGGCCACGGCAGGCGGCGAGGCGGGCGCTAAAACGGGAGCTGCCGGAAGCGCGGGCTGCGAAGTCGCGGAAGGGATCGCTGACGCGGCGCGCGGGTCCGCCGCGGCCACCGGTGCCCCGATCCCGCGTTGCGAGGCCGCGTGCAGCAGCAGCTGCGTGGCCGCCTGGCGCATCGACAGGAAGCGCTGGTGGATCGCTGCCTGTTGCGAGGCGAAGGCTTGTTGCGCCAGCGCAAGGCGAGCGAGATGGTCCTCGACCATGGCGACGGCGGGATGGCGTTCGCCCGCCGCACCCGGAGCGGCGATGGATTGCGGAGCCACCCTCGGAGGCGGCGCGATTGCCACGTGCGCACGGGCAGCCGGATGGACCTGCGCCACCGGCGGGATCGTCGCGGTGCGCGCCGGCTCGGCACGCTCGAAGCGGATCAGGTCCTCGAGCATCGAAGGCAGCTTCGGCGCCGGCGCCATGATCTGCGCACCGTGCCTGGCTTCCACCGCGACGGTGACGGACCGCGGCGGCTGCGCAATCACGGGCGGGTGCGCCGCGAAGCGTTGCACGCGCCGGCCCGAGACCGCCGCGTGCTGGCCCGTCGCGGCGCCGAACACCTCGTGCCGCACCGGCACGCCGGCGGCGAGCAGGGCGGCGACCGCGTTGAGCGTCGCCTCGATGCCCTGGCCCTGGCGGTCGAGGCTCACGATGACCGCGTCGCGCTCGCCGAGTGCGCCGCGGATCGCGCGCCCGTAGGCGCCGCGCGGCCCGTGCTCGACGAACACGCGCACGCCGTCGTTCCAGGCCGCGAGCACGGCCGGGCGCACGTCGAGCGTGCGGTCGGCCTGTTCGAGAATCGCGCGCGCGCAGGTTTCCGAGTCTTGTTCGTAGGCACGGCCGAAGGCGTTCGAATAGACGCGGCCGCGCGGAAGCGAGGTCGCGCGGCGGTGCAGCGCGAGCCACGCTTCGGCGACCGTGTCGAGTTCGGGCACGTGCACCGCGAGCGGGTAGTCAAGGCGCAGGCACAGGTTCTCGCCGATCCGCGCGACGACCTGCGCGCAACCGGCCTCGTCGCCCGCGATCAGCACGTCCTGCTCTCCATTCACGATCGCGACGTGCACGCGCGGCACGCCGGCCATGGCTTCGCGCACGTCCTCGAGCGGAGCCAGCACGGTCCAGCTCGCCCAGCGCGCCGGCTGGCCCCAGGCCTTTTCGATCGCGCGGAATTCGCCGCCGAGTTCGTGCGAAACGAGGCCCGAGGCTTCCATGTCCGCCATCAGCGCGTCGGGATCGTTCCACGCGCCCGAGGCGATCAAGGCATTGGTTTCGCCGGACGAGTAGCCGAGCCACGCATCCGGTTCGATACCAAGCATGCCGCGGCTCAGTTCGACGTGCAGCTGCGACAGCGCCGAGGCACCCCAGAGCTGCTCGGTCACGCTCGGCCGGTGATCGGGGTCGAAGGCCCATGCCAGCGCATCGGCGAGGCGTTCGCTGCGGCGTGCGAGCATCCCGCGCAGTTGCGGAACGTGCCGCAGGAGGTCGCGGCCCATGCCCGCGTAGGAGGCGCCGGCGCCGGCGAACACGAAGGCGACCTCGCCCCCGATGGGCTGCTCGCGGAAATGCACGCCGCTTCCCGCCGGCGCGCCGCCATGCAGGTGGGCGATGGCGCGTTCGCGGACTTCGTCGAAGCGCGCGTCCTCGCAGACGAGGACCAGCCGTGCCAAGCCGTCGAGGCCCTCGCGCCCGGCTTGCAGCGCGGCCACGACCGCGTTCCTGTCGGAGCCCGCGAAGCAGCGCAGTCGCGCGGCCGGCGCGATCGCGGCGAAAGGCTGCATCGGCGGCGCGTCGAGCCGAAAGCCGTTGCCTCCGGCAAGCATTACGGATGCGCTCCCCGCGGCGGCGCCGAAGTCCGGCTCGCCGTCGGCGCGACAGCGCTGCGCGACGCACAGCGCCGCGGCGGCGACATGGACCAGGCCGCTGGCAGCGAACGCGATACCGACCTGCGCGGCGAGGTCGATGCATCCGTCGGCATCGCCGAAGCGCAGCGACGCTGGATCGGCCGGAACGTCGCGCGCATCGCTGTCGAACGAGGCGTAGATGCGATCGCCGTCGCGCTGCGCATGCGCGAGCGGCTTGACGACGAGCGCGATCGCCGCATCGCCGCCGCATCGTTTCGTGGCGGCGCGATGCACCGGTTCGCACGAAAGGTCGACCGCGCCGACCAGGGCCGCGTCGAGCTCGCCGCGCGCGATCGCCCGAGCGGCCACGCGCAGCGCGACCAGGCCCGAGGCCTCGCCCGCCTGCACGGTGAATCCGGGTCCGCAGAAATCGAATTGCGAACCGAGCCGGTTGGCAGGGATGTTCGGCAAGCAGCCGACGACCGCGGCCGCGTCGAGCGGTGCGACGATGGGGTCGCGCCGCGCATCGGACACCTGCGCATCGACGCCATGGCGCGCGAGTCGCCAGCGCGCACCATAGCGCGCGACTTCCGGATCGGGCTCCATGCCGACGAACACGCCGGTGCGCTCGCGCGGCAGCGGACCGGTGTCCGCGAGCGCCTCGCGGCTGGCCTGCAGGATCGCCAGCTGCTGGGGCAGGGTCCGTGCGAGGTCGCGCGGCGGGAAGCGCAGGCCGTCGAGATCGAGCTCGACCGGCTTCATGCGGCCTTCGCCCTGCGCGTCGAGCAGGCTGCGGCCGTCGGCCAGCGCCGCGCGGAACGCGTCGCGGCCCTGCGCGCCGGCGACGATCGCGCCGATGCCGACGATCGCCATGCGCAGAGGTTCGCGCGCCGGCGGTTCGCCGGCCAGCGACGGATCGTCCTCGGAAACGATCAGGTGGGCGTTGTTGCCGCCGAATCCGAACGCCGAGATCGCGGCGATGCGCGGCGCTTCCGCGGGCCATGCCTCGAGCCGTTCGAGCAGGCGGAAGGGGCGGCCCGCCAGCGCCTGCGTCGGCTCGTCGCTGTGCAACGTCGGCGGCCGCTGGCCCGCGCGCATCGCTTCGAGCAATTTGATGAGGCCGGCCGCGCCGGCCGTCGTGATGAGGTGGCCGAGGTTGGATTTCAGCGAGCCGATCGGAACGTCGCCGCAGCCGGCGAACACGTCGCCGGTGCTCGCCAGTTCGGTCGCGTCGCCGACCGGCGTGCCGGTCGCGTGGCATTCGAGCAGCGTCACGCGTTGCGGTCCGAAGCCCGCCGCGTCGTAGGCCGCGCGCATCGCGCGCCGCTGGCCTTCCTCGGCAGGCGCGAGAAGGCCCTTGCCGCGCCCGTCGTTCGACAGGCCGATGCCGCGGATCACGCCATGGATCGTGTCGCCGTCGCGGCGCGCGTCGTCCAGCCGCTTGAGCGCGACGAAGGCCGCGCCCTCGGCGGGCACGAGGCCGTCGGCATCGCGGTGGAACGGGCGCGAGCTTCCCGCGCGGCTGAGCGCGTTGAGCGCGCAGAAGCCCACGTGCAGGAACAAGTCGTCCGCGCCCTGAACGGCGCCGGCGAGCATCAGGTCGGCTGCGCCCTCCTGCAGGCGGTCGCAGGCAAGTTTGATCGCGTAGAGCGAACTGGCGCAGGCCGCGTCGATGCAGTGGCTGCCCGCGTCGAGCTCGAGCGCGCGGCGCAGCATGTCGGCGGTACCTGCGGCCATGAAGCGGTTGCGCGGATCCCCGAGTGCCTCGCCCGTCCATACTCCCTGCGCGAACGCGGCCATGCCCGGCGAAGGGAAGCCGAGGTTGCCGAACACCGCGCCGGTCCGCCCGTCCGGGCCGCGCACGCATTCGCGCAGGGCCTCGCGCGCGCAGTGCAGGGTCCAGTGGACGAGGCGGTCGAGCCCTTCGAGTTCAGCTGCGGGCACCGCGAAACCCGACGGATCCCATGTCTGCTCGAAGCCACGCACGTAGCCGCCGCGATCGGACCACGCGCGATCGGGGTCGGGTGCGTCCGGTGGGCACAGCGCCTGCGACGGATCGATGCCCCAGCGGCCAGCCGGCGCGCTGGAGAGCAGGTCGCGCCCTTCGGCAACGGCCGCCCAGAGCTGCGCCGGCGTCAGCGCACCGGGCAGCACGCAGGCGCGACCGACGATCGCGATCGGTGCGAACCGCACGGTCAGGCCCGGCTGTACGCGTGCATGTGCACGCCGAGCAGCTCGGCGACGCGGCGACCGCGGTCGTTGGTGAAGACGATGTCGGTGGTCGTCGAGGCTGGCCCGACGTCGCGGCGCACGGCGGTCGCATTGAGCAGTCCTTCGCTCGACAGCGGTCCGAACGTCCGGATGCGCTCGATCGACGTCGGCAGGTTCGGGCTGTTGAGCATGCGCTGGCCGTAGAGCACGGCCATCTGCAGGCCCGCGTCGAGCGCGGCGACGTCGAGCTGCCAGTCGCGGTGCTTCCAGTCGGCGCGCGATACGCCGTGCAGGCGGCCCGCGATGCCGTGGTCGCTGATGCCATCGACGCTGTCGATAAGTTCGAACGCGCCGCGATGGAACAGCAGGTCCTGGTAGATCGGTTCGCCGCGCCAGGGTTCGAGCGCGATCGGATCGAGCGGCTGTTCGGCGCGCTCGGCCTCGTCGCCGAGTTCGACGCGCGCGCTGTAGGTCACGCGGCCCTTCGCATCGAGGATGCGCATCGCGAGCTGCGTGCCGCGGTCGCTGCGAAGCGGCGTCGCCTGGATCGTCAGGCGGTCGCCGCCGTTCTCGAAGCCGCCGAGGCGGATGCCCTTGAGCACCTTGATGTCGTGCAGCTCGACCTGCGGCAGTCCCGGCCGGAAGCTGCGCGCCGCGCGCGACAGCCACTCGGCCGCGATGACCAGCGGCAGCACCGGCTGGCCGTTGATAGCGTGGCCTTCGAGGAAGGCGTGCGTCGTGCGCGCGACGTTGACCTCGAGTTCCTGCACGCGCTCGTTCGCGCCTTCCGACAGCAGCGCCTCGGGCCGCGGCTCTCCGCCGAGCACGAGTTCGACCTGGTCGGTTTGCGCGCAGCACATTTCATCCGCGAACATGCGGGCGCCCACGTCGAGCGGAATCATCGGCACGCCGAGCTCGGCGAACTTCGCGCACAGGTGGGGCGTCACCATGCCGCTTTCCCACGGGCCCCAGCCGAGCGATTTCGCCACGAGGTCCGGGCGACGCCGCGCCTCGGACGAAGCGACCTTCGCGAGCACCTCGTTCGCCATCGCGTAGTCGGCCTGCCCGAGGTTGCCGCAGCGCGCCGAAACCGAGGAGAACACGCACAGCAGCTTGAGCGGGTCGGCGCGCGTGGCGTCGAGCAGCGCGCGCAGGCCCGCGACCTTGGTGTCGAACACGCGCTCGAACTGCGCATCGGTCTTTTCGGCAATGCGTTTGTCGGCGAGGACGCCGGCGCCGTGCACGATCCCCGCGATCGGTCCCCACGTTTCGCGTACGCGCGCAAGAGTCCCTTCCAGCGCCTTCGCGTCGGCGACGTCGACCGCTTCGTAGCGCACCTGGGCGCCGGCCTTCGCGACCGCATCGAGCGTGCTGCGGATCTCGCGGTTACCGAGCACGTCGCGCACGCGCGCGAGCAGTTCGTTCGGCGAAGGCGATCGGCCCTGCGCGCGCGCCTGTTCGAGCAGCACGCGCTTGAGGCCGGCCTCGTCGCCGATGCCGGCGCACGCGGTCGGTTCGTCGGCTGGAGAAGTGCGTCCCAGCAGCACGAAGCGCGCCGGGCAGCGACGTGCCCATTCGACGACGCAGGCCGCGGTCACGCCGCGCCCGCCGCCGGTCACGAGCACGACGTCGCCCGCGGCGATGGCCGGCGTTCCGGGCAGCGCGGCTTCGGCGACGCTGCGCAGCGTGCGGCGTCCTCCCGAGGCCGGCAGCGCGACTTCGATCTCGCCGCCGCCCTCGAGCAGTTCGTCCGCGATGGCGACCGCGATCGCATGGGGCGAGCGCCCGCCGCGTTCGATGTCGATTGCCTTGAGGGATGCGAGCGGCCATTCGAGCGCCGCGGTCTTCACGAGCGCGGGCAGGCCGGCGAGCCATGCCCGGCGCGGGTCCATCGCAGCCATGCCGAACGCGCCGCCGGTGTCCTGCACGGTCACGAACAGCCCGCGACCGGTTTCGAGCCGCTTCGCGAGGGTGCGTGCGTGCACGAAGGCCGCGC
>Ga0070672_100002401_pt1 | contig 11858 bp, 9 predicted proteins | sample KBSM13metaG_FD_66151 | JGI IMG/M metagenome (GOLD analysis project Ga0070672, IMG submission 66151) | Miscanthus rhizosphere microbial communities from Kellogg Biological Station, Michigan, USA - KBS M1-3 metaG | ecosystem: Host-associated > Plants > Roots > Rhizosphere > Soil ... | reverse complement strand
CGGCACTCAATAGCGGGAGTACGCCATACTCTATTCAGTAGGTTGCTCCTACGAAAGCCGTCCTGACCTGATATTCCTTCGTCACATCGCATAAGAAATCGAACGAGTTTTCGCCGGCCGCTGCACTGGCCGGCTTCAAATCCAGCACTGCCACGCGCGCGCCTTCGCTGATCAGCTTCTTCGTTATCGCCAGCCCGATTCCAGACGCGCCCCCGGTGATAATTGCGAGCTGATCTTTGAACTGTTCGCTCATAGGCCTTCGCCGGCCACTACTTCGGCGTTTCGATGATCGGGGCGTCGCCTTCTTTTCTGCCCTGGAAAGAGTTGTAAACGACGGGAATACCCCGCTCCTTCATGAGGCGAGCGATCAGCGCGACCGTCTCATCGTGATAGATCGCCGACGACATACCTATCGGCACGCCTTCTGCCCAATTCAGAGGGGTCATGCGAACGGTGCTCACTCCGAATCCATAATCGGAGCCCTTGTCCTTTGCCGCGAGATCCGCGCCGTGATCCACGAGCCACTGCACCACTTTGTTCGCCCCCTTGTAGGCTGCGCCATGCAGTGCCGTAATTCCATCGTCATTTGCGTCATTAACGCGGGCGCCTTTCTCCATCAGCAGCTTTACGAGTTCGAACGTCTCATCTTCCGAATACTGAAATGTGAACCCCTCGGCCCAACCCACTCCGGAGGCAACCATCAGCGGCGTTGTGTTATCGAGTGTTGCAATACGCGGGTCCGCGCCATGATCGAGGAGCAGTCGCACCACTGTGAGGTCACCGCATAGAGCGGCGCGTAGCAGAGGAGTCGCGCCCGCCTCCTTAAGCCACAACGACGTGTTTGCCTGGTGCACTTCCAGTCGCGATTTAATGCGTACATTCGTGTCGACTCCCCGTTCGAGCAGTAGCTTGATGAACTCCAGGGCTCCTTCATTGCTCGGGGCCGGCACTGCAGTGGTGAGTGCATTGCGATTCGCAACAGCGAGATAAAGAGGCGCCCAGCCTTTCGCGTTCGCTTGATTCGGATCGGCGCCTCGGTCTAACAGGAACCGCGCGATATCATAAAAGCCATTCTGAATCGCAACGACAAGCGGACTGGTGCCGTCCGCAGTCACTTGCTTTACGTCCGCACCGGTAGTCACGAGCAGGCGGACGCTATCCATGTTTCCCTCACGCGCGGCAAAGTGAAGAGCGGTGAGGCCGCCAACGGGATCGCCGTTCAGTTGCCCGTTTGGACCAGGGCGCCCCAGAACCAGGCCGTTCCGTCCAAGCGCTCGCTCGGACTTCGACTGCGCGCGAACGTCAGCGCCGCGTTCGAGCAACATTTGGACGACAGACGACTGGCCCTGCTCCGCCGCCCACATCAGCGCAGTTGTTCCTCGAAGATCCTCGACAGCGTTGACCCTGGCGCCGCGATCAAGCAGCGCTCGGACAGCCTCCGGCTTTCCCGTGCGCGCGGCCACCATCAAAGCCGTTTCTCCGTGCAAAAGAACCGGCACGTTGGCATCGACGCCTGCATCCAGTAATGTGCGGATCATCGCGGCACTTCCGTTTATCGCTGCAAGAAACATGGGTGTGGCGCCATTGCGGTTCGGTGTCTGGACGCGGGCCCCAGCGCGAATCAGGCTGGTCGCGGTGTCGAGATCATCCCAGCGAGCGGCCCAATGCAATGCAGTGGTGCCGTCGGCCTGCGTTGCGTTGACGTCCATGTTCTGCCGAAGCAGCATTCTCACAGCCGTGGCATCTCGACGCATCACGGCGTCGGCCAGATCGCTGCCTGGCGAAGCCAGACAGTAGTCGCCAAAGAAGAGCGCGAGCAGGATGAGAATGACGTGCCTGGGTAGAGGACTCACAATGACAGCGGCTCCGTACTATCGCCTATGGATTTCTCGTCGATGCCAAAGAGATGGAGTGTCTTCAATAAGAGATTCGCTGTCGTTCCCGACCTCACGATGTGGCGACCTCCCTTATGACGTCCGCCGGCTCCGCCGATAAACATGTTCGGCACGGCCTTGTGACTGTGCAGATTTCCGTCAGACATGTTGCTCGCCCAGAAAATCAGTGTGTGATCCAACAGGCTGCCGTCGCCGTCCGGCGTGGATTGAAGCTTTGAGAGAAACGGCGCAAGGCACTGCACGTGGAATCGATTGATGCGCGCCCACGCCTCTACCATTGCCGGCCGGCCTCCATGATGCGACGTGGGATGGTTCCCGCTCGTCACTCCTGACTCTGGATAGACGCGCATGCTCACGTCGTGCGCATACATCAAAGTCGAGACTCGTGTGATGTCCGCGCGGAACGCCAGCGCCTGGAGGTCCCAGAGAAGGTTGACGTGTTCGGTGAACGACTCCGGAATGCCGAATGGCACCTGAATGTCTGGAGACTGCTCAGCGGACTTCACGACATTACTCAATCGCCGTTCGATTTCGCGGATGTCGTCGAGGTATTCATCGAGCCGTGTGCGGTCCGTGGAAGGAAGCGACTTGTTGAGCCGCGCGACCTCCGTCGATACCGCGTCAAGCAGACTCGCCCGAGATTGTTTGCGAGCAGCGCGCTCGGCGGGCGTTGCTCCATCGCCGAACAGCCTTTCGAAAACGACCTGTGGATTGGCTTCGAAAGGTAGCGGCTTCGACGGACCTGCCCATGAAATCGAATTCACGTACGCACAGCTATAACCCCACGGGCACGTCGCCAGCGAGCTTTGATCTTCACACTTCACCTGAAGCGATGGCAGCAGGCTATCCTGTCCATTCTTCTCGGCGATGATCTGATCGATCGTCTGCCCGAGATGAATATCGGCGCTGACTGTTTTCTTCGGACGAACGCCGCTGAACACTGCCGCGGAGCGCGAATGGTCTCCACCCGTCTCGCCGGGCGCGGGCATCGAAGACGTGGCGTCCAATCCACTGATCACGGTGACGGAGTCCTTCCACGGCGCGATCGGCGCCAGAATAAAAGGCAGTTCACCGAGAGGACCTTCGGGAAGCTCCCAGTGCGCGGGTTCCCAACCGTGCGGATTAAAGATGCCGACAAATCGTGGCACGCCCTGGGCGGCCTCCGCCTTTGCGGCAGGGACAAGCGCTGGAAACATCGAGTCAAGCAAAGGCAACGCCAGCGTGACGCCGCCCGCACGAAGAAACGTGCGCCGGGCGATATGCTTCTTACTGATGAACACGATTCGTTCCTCCGTCTGCACCCGCCGTCAACGTTGTCGCGGGCTTGCGATTCATCTGGAAGGGCGCGCTACGAACAATCTCGGTAATCAGCGCAGAGAATCGATAGTTGTTTTTTCCCGATTCGCGCACGATCGAGCGCACGACCGGCATGTCGTCATACTCAACGCCCCTCCCGAGCGCATACGTCAATAGCTTCTCCGTGACTGTCCTCGCGAACTGAGGAGAGTAACTCAGTAAAGCCTGCCTCAGCGTGATGACTCCATCGATCGGCGTGCCGTCCACAAGTTGTCCGGCCGCGTCCACGGCGCGGCCGGCGTCTTTGCTACGCCATCTTCCCGTGCCGTCGTAATTCTCGAGAGCAAAACCGATAGGATCCATCATTCGATGGCAATTGGCGCATGCGGGATTCGCTCGATGTTCTTCCATGCGCTGGCGCATCGTCTGCGGCCCAACCGCAGGATTAGGTTTCAACGCGGGAACGTTTGGAGGCGGATCGGGAGGATGCGTGCCCAGAATATTTTCGAGCACCCACTTGCCACGAAGTACCGGCGAGGTCCGGTCCGAATTGGATGTGGCGAGCAGCACGCTTCCCTTGCCCAGCAGTCCTTTCCGGACATCGAGGTCTCCCTGCAGGCTGACACGCCGAAACTGCGGCCCATAGATGTTCGGAATGCGGTAGTGTGCTGCAAGACGTTCGTTGACGAAGGTGTAATCGGCGGTGAGCAACTCCATCAGACCGCGATCCTCACGGACAATGCTCTCGAAAAACATTTCGGATTCCGTGCGCATTGCCTGCCGGAGATTGTCATCGAAATCGGGGTAAACGGTTCCTTCGGGTGTCTGGCTCTGCAGCGTGCGCAGGTTAAGCCATTGACCGGCGAAGTTTCTCACGAGTTGGTGCGAACGCGGATCGGTCAGCATGCGACGCACCTGACGGTCCAGCGTTAACGGGTCTCGCAGTTTCCCCTGGGCGGCGAGAGTGAGCAGTTCGTCATCGGGAACATTGCTCCACAGGAAGAACGACAATCGTGAGGCAAGTTCGAGATCGCTGATGCGGTAGGACTCACCTGGTTTGACCCCGGCGGGTACGGTCTCCGTCCTGAAAACGAATTCCGGATGAGCGAGGATGAACTCCACGCCCTTCTCCAGGCCCTGCTCGAAACCCGCCGAACTGCCGCTGCGGTAGAAACTCATCAGCGTATCAATGTCGCCGGTAGCAAGAGGTCTTCGATAAGCCCGTCGCGCAAGCGATGTCAGGATTGTCTTTGCGCAGGTCGTCTCCTGAGCTTGTGATGCCGGTGTGCAAGCGAAAATCTTCTTCCGGCTTGTGGTCTCTCCGGTCGCGGCGCCGGCGGCGGGACCCTGAATCGTCATTTGACTGATTTGCGGGGATTGCATGATGCCGTCTATCGGATTGTCGTCGAGGACGCTTCGCCGATACGAGCGGTTCAAATAAGGATGCGGGATAAGAGTATTCGCAAGGAACGTGAGACCCACCGCATGCTCGCCGGCTTTTACAGAGATACGAACTTCGTTCTTGTCCGACTGAACATTCGCGGCCAGAGGAATGTCTTTACCTATTTCGTATAACTTGATCCTCGCGCCATCGAGGGTGAGTTCGACGAACTCATTCGGAGAGTCGCCGCCATAGAGGGTGCCGACCGTGTTTCGCACCGGCACCCACGAGACAAGGTATTCTCCGTCTGCAGGAAAGTAGTGACGCGCAAGTAATCCGCCGCGTGTGCCGAACGGCAATCCTTCCACCTGGGTTTCCTGCGAGTAGTCTTCACGAGCGTAGTAAGTCTTGCGGCTGGGTGCGGTTTCGTGGCCGAGAGCCAGGCGACTCAATTTCGACGCCGCGGAGACGTAGGCCTCGACAAGAGTCGGAGAGACTTGAAGGCCGCTGACGACGTTGTCGAACCCATAGCTGGAGTCATCGGCGGGGAGGTACGTCGCCGCGTCGATTTCCAATCCAAGGATCTCGTGAATCGCGTTCGCGTACTCCGTTCGGTTCAGCCTATGGACCGCTGGCGTTGGCAGATGCGGATGCAGCGACGCGATTCGATCCAAATCCGACTCGATTTGCGAGGTCAGGGATTCGTAGACGACGGTATTGGGCCGAGGCGATCCCTGTGGCGGCATCATGCCTGCGCGAAGTTTCCTGACAACTTTCTCCCAGATTTCGGAGTTCTGTTCCATGTGGGAGGGATCGAGTTTATCGAGCGCAAGATTCGCCGTGTTCAGTCTTTCGTTGTGGCAGGTCACGCAGTATTGATCGAGAGTTGCACGCGCAGACTGTGGAGAAATCCCAGCATTCTGGCCCTCAACGAATGCTGTGCCGGCTAGGAGGAATCCTGCAAGGATGAGACGAAATTTCACGGCTTCACACTGAGGGGAAAGCTATTACAGCGGGCGGGTTGTGTCGACTGAAATCGGGGCCAGGTTGTTTCGTACCTGAGGATCCCTCATCCGGCCCTTCGGGCCACCTTCTCCCGGGGGGAGAAGGACGGCCTTCCGGGGCTATCCTTCTCCCTCCGGGAGAAGGTGGCGCGAAGCGCCGGATGAGGGATCCTCAGTACACCTCAATCCCTCTACGCAATCCCCAATGAGAAATTTCTTAATCTCACACTCCAGCTGATCCGGCGCTTGTAGCACCATGCCATTCGGAACACAAACACGTGGTATCCAAGGTCCTGAAGGTAAGTATTGCGACGCTCGTCGTTCCGAGCCTGCTTCGGATCGTCATGCACACCGCCATGGAGTTCCAGAACTAGGCGCAACTGCTCGCAGTAAAAATCGACAATGTAGTTCGCAATCGGAAATTGGCGGTGAAACTTGAGCCCAAGCATGCGGCGCTCCCGCAGCAAGACCCAGGCGCGCCTTTCGGCGCGCCTGGCGGAGTGACGCATTTTTCTGGCGTACGCAAGAATTTCGGGATCGGTGGGAATGCGGCGCGGTTTCAAGGGAGAGTACCTTTCTGCGGGCCGCAAGAAGATTGTAGCGTAAAACGGAAATCCCTGATCCGGCCCTTCGGGCCACCTTCTCCCGGGGGGAGAAGGGTAGCTTTCGAGACTGTCCTTCCCCCCGGGAAAAGGTGGGATATCAAGAGATGCGGGGGCCGGATGAGGGATCTTCAGTTCTGACGCTCGGCTTGCCCGATTTCTTCCACGCGAAGCCCTTTACAGGGATAATTCAGCAGCGAGAAAGGCGGAATCATGAAAAAGCAACAGCGACTCCTCGCTCTGTTCGCTCTCTTCTCATTGCTCACGCTTGCTCTCCCCACCTTGGCGATGACTTCCGAGGAGCGCAAGGCTTATCTGGAGAAGCTCGTTCAAACTCTGCCCCAGGTCCCCTCGTTTGACACCTGGCTCGAGCGTACGCGCGAACTGCCTCCGGACTTCGATGTGCTGCCGAAGATCAATAGTCTTCCCGACCCGCTGCGCTTCGTCAACGGACGTACCGTGAAGAATGCCGAAGACTGGAAGGCGCGTCGCGCCGAGATCTTTGCGTTGGAACAGAAATACGATGTCGGCACATTTCCGCCGAAACCTAAGCTTGCCAATGTTGTCGTGCTGAGCGAGAACAGCACCAACGGCCAGATCACGCGGAACCTTCGACTCGAATTTGGCCCGGACCAGAAGGCGACACTCCGAGCCACCATCACCATTCCTGCCGGCGATGGCCCATTCCCAGTAATGATCAGTCCGAGCATCAACGCCCCGGGCGCAGCAGGATTTGGCGGAGTTGCACTCGCCCGCGGCTATATCTCAGCCGGTTTCGCAGGCAACGATGGACAGAACGATGCTAACGCCTACATCCCGCTGTATCCGGAATTCGATTTCGCGGATCTTCCTCGCCGCGCATGGTCCAGTCAAATGCTCGTCGACTACCTCTACACCCTGCCTCAGGTCGATAAATCGCGCATCGCATTGAACGGTTACTCGCGCGACGGCAAGATGGCTCTCATCGCTGCGGGTCTGGATACTCGCATCGCTGCGGTGATCCCCGGTAGTACAGGCGTTGGCGGCGTGATGCCGTGGCGGCTGGGCAGTGAACGCGGCTTCGGTGAAAGCATCGAAAGCACGACGCGAAACTTCCCGACGTGGTTCCTTCCTCGCCTCAGATTTTTCTCAGGCAGAGAGGATCGGCTTCCGGTGGACGGCAACCTGCTCGTGGCGCTCGTGGCTCCGAGGGCCGTCCTTATTACTTACGGCAACAATGATGAGGTGTCTCAACCCTGGCCCATGGAGCAGGCCTTCCGGTCTGCTCTGCGTGCCTACGACCTGCTGGGAAAGTCCGACGCGCTGGGCGTGATGCACAGTCCCGGTTATCACGGAGCCAACGACGTGCAGGCCGCGATGGATTGGCTCGATTATCAATTCGGCAGGTCTCAGAAAAAATGGTCGAACGAATTCGTCTATCCCTGGGACTACGACAAGTGGAAGGCGCAGGTCAAAGACCCGGTCGATGTCCCGAAGCCGCCTGCTCGTATCTTCAGTGCCACCTCGGTAGCGGAGTGGGAGAAAAAAGTGACCGACATTCGCAAGTCGGTTGAGTGGATGCTCGGCGAGAAGACGGCGGGCTCACTTGCCAATCCCTTTCCTCTTCCTAAACTGGGCGACCCGTCTCAACCGGCGGCCCCGCCACGTGGTGGCCGCGCAACAGCTTCAACAAATGCGACGCTGTTCGACGACATTCACGGCACAAAGGCCAGCGGCAATTCCTATGGCTGGATAAACACGGCAGTTCAGCGAACCAGTAAACGAAAAATCACTTTTCCGAGCCAGTCGGGTTTCGGTGTGATCGAAGCCGATCTCTTCACGCCAAAAGACGCTGCCGCCGATGCAAAGCTGCCGGCTGTGGTCTGGCTTCATGGCTACGCCTCTTCGCTGGGCTATAGCTGGGTCTATCACTATGACATTCATCCGGTGCTCGCGTTGGTACAGGCGGGATATGCCGTTCTTGCTTTCGACCAATCGGGCTTCGGTTCGCGCCAGGTCGAGGCAGCCGCTTTCTACAATAAGTATCCGGGGTGGTCTCAGTTAGGTCATATGGTCGAGGACACGAGGGCCTCGATCGACGCGCTCTCCAGAGAGCCTCAAGTGGATTCGAGCCGCATTTATCTGTTCGGTTACTCGATGGGCTCGACTATCGCGCTGCACGCCGCTGTTCTCGAGCCGCGCGTCAAGGGAGTCGTCAGTCTCAACGGCTTTACACCCATGCGTACAGACACCGTAGACAAGGGAACTGGCGGCATCGCTCGCTACTTCCGCGAACATGATCTTCTGCCGCGTATGGGCGCTTTTGCCGGCAAGGAAGCGCGATTGCCGTACGACTATGACGAACTCATCGCTGCGATCGCGCCGCGCCCCGTTTATGTTCTCTCAGCACAGTTCGACCGCGATGCGACGCCGGCAGATGTGAAGAAGGCTGTTGAACAGGCCAGGAAGGTCTATAGCCTGTATAACGCTAGCAACAATCTTATGCTTGATGAGCCCTGGGACTATAACCGGCTTCCCCAGGGAACGCAGGATCGAGTGATCAACTGGATGAGAGAGAAAATGAAGTAGCCTGTCGCAGGACGCGCGGACGGCGTGAACCTGCGGAGTAGATCGGAGATTGGAGAGACCAATGAAAAGTTCGCGTCGCATTGCGCTGTCCGTCGCTCTTCTGATTTTGGTGGGTTTCGCGCCAACTACTCACACGGCGCAATCGCCCAATGCATTCGGCATTCCGACTGCCGGAAACCCGTCGCCAACCGCAGCGATCCCCGCAGTGCCAGGTACTCGCGCGCAGGGGTGGCTTGCCCAAGGCCGCTCCGAGGTCGTTGCACGGCACGGTATGGTAGCGACGAGCGATCCGCTGGCGGTACAGGCGGGACTCGACATCCTGCGGCGGGGAGGCAATGCCATTGACGCTGCAGTCGCTGCAGGGGCGGTGCTGGATGTCACGTCTCAGAACGACACAGGCATCGGTGGGGATCTTTTCGCTCTGGTTTGGTCAGCACGCGACAAAAAACTCTATGCGTTGAACTCCGCAGGATGGGCGCCAGCGGGATGGACTCCTGAATTCTTCACAGGGCAACTCAAGCTGCGCGCGGTGCCATCCAGCGGCGTCAATGCAGCGACTGTTCCCGGCGCGGTGTCGGGTTACGATGCCTTGTTGAAGCGTTTCGGAACGCTGACGTTCAAGGAAACATTCGAGACCGCTGCACAGATTGCCGAACAGGGCTGGGGGCAAGCCGAGAGAAGAGCAAGCGACCTCCGAAGTGCCGTTGCCGGTTTGCGCGCTGATCCCGATTCGCGGCAGACCTTTTTGACTGGAGACCAGCCTCCGCCTCTCTATGCGATTCTCCGCAATCCGCAGCTGGCGTCGGCTCTGCGTCTGATACAGAAGGATGGACGCGACGCGTTTTATCGCGGTCCGATTGCCACTGCCATCGTCGCCAAGGTTCAGACCAACGGCGGCGTTATGAACATGAAGGATCTTGAGGAGTTTCAATCGGAGTGGGTAGAGCCCATCTCGACGAACTATCACGGCTATGACATTTATGAGCTGCCACCGCCGGGGCAGGGTTTTGCTGCTCTGGAGATGCTCAATATCCTCGAGGTTTGCGTCCCGAAACTCGGTTTCAACCTCGCGCGCCTGGGACCCGCCGATCCGATGTATTGGCATTTGCTCATCGAGGCCAAGAAGCTCGCGTACGCAGACCTCCATGCCTACAACGGCGATCCGAAGTTCGCGACGATACCCGTCGAGAGGCTGCTGTCGAAAACATACGCGGCGACGCGCTGCGACAAGATCAATCCCGCGAAGGCGAACGCGCCGCCGGCGGTCGGAGGCCTGGATGGCGGGACGATTTACCTGACAACGGCCGACCGCTGGGGCAATATGGTGTCGCTTATCCACAGCGTGTTCAGCGTCTATGGCAGCCGCGCGACCGTACCCCCATTCGGTTTTGTGCTTCACAATCGCGGAGGCTCCTTCTCGCTGAGTCCGTCGAGCCCCAACGTCGTTGCGCCCCATAAGCGGCCATTCCATACGATCATCGCGGGCTTTGTTGCGAAGGGTGGTCAGCCGCTTATGACTTTCGGCAACATGGGCGGCAGCGTGCAACCGGAGACTCACGTGCAACACATGGTCAACCTGATCGACCTCGGCATGAACGTCCAGATGACGACCGATGCAGCCCGCTTTACCCATTCCGACGGATTGACAGTCGTGCTTGAAGCTCCGCTCTTCAACCTTGTGGGGGCAGCGTTGCGGGCAAAGGGACACGACGCCCGGTCCGGTACGGGAGGATCTGTTGGCGGTTATCAGGGAATCCTGTTCACACGAGACCCGTCGCTGCCGGAACCTACGTTCGATGCGCGCAGCACTCGGGAAGACTTGCCTGTCAATGGAATTTACCGCGCGGGATCAGATCATCGGAAGGACGGTCAGGCCGCCGGTTGGTAGGATTGAAAGCCTCAGGCAGGCGAACAGGACACGCAGTAGCTCCAGTGGACTCGTAGGCTCCGGATCTTTCGACGTGATCCGCTTTGCTTTAGGCGAGAACTCCGTTATCACGCGGACATAGTCTCCCGGATTGCTGGCCCTGGCGCTGAACAGGATCTGATTAGGGCCGCTGATCTCGACGTAGTCTTCCTGTTCTAGACCGCGAGCACTCGGATTCAGGTAATGAACACCCGTATTCGCCAGGAAATCGCTGGCCGCAAGCGTCCCTGTCGCGGTGATGATTGCAATGACGCGCGAATCGAATTCCACAACTCCGAAGACCTCCGTTGCCGGACCCGGGTCGAAAAAGACGTAGTGACTGGCTACAATCTTGCCCGCCGGAATCGGGTTTGTTCCGACATTCGTAATGAGCGGCGCTTTGAGATTGATATTTTGGTCCTCATCGAACCCATAAAGGTTCGGCGATTCAAATGTGTTCTCACCAACGCTGTTCGCCGGACCGTGCGGATTCTTCAGAGGCACGGAGAGCTTAACGAACGCGCCCTTGGCCGTGCCGGACGTGGCAAGAACGCTGCCGCCGGTAATTGTGGCTTCCGCAGAGGCTGCGGACAAAGCGAATGCGACGAAAAGAAGACCGAAACGCCGAAGCAAGCCTGTGTACTGCATCGTTGTGCACAAAAAGTAGCCTCTACTGCGACAAGCGTCAATGTTTTTGAGCCCGCGCGAGTCGGGTTTTCGCATTCAATGGCCGGCCCTGATACCGACGAAATTATTCACTAAAGTTTTAGTGGAACTTTACTAAATGTTTAGTCATAATCCATCCCATCATGGCAACAAAACAGATCCGTCCCACGAAGCTGGAGCTTTCCATTCTGAACGTTCTCTGGCGGAGCGGGCCGGCAACAGTCCGCGAGATTCACGCGATTGTGAGTGAATCGAAGCCCACGGCCATCAATACCGTCCTTCGCATGCTGCAGATCATGACGGAGAAGAATCTCGTGACGCGTGATGACGCGGTGCGGCCCCAGATCTATCGCGCTCGCTACACTCAACAACAGACACAGACCCATCTTGTTAAAGATTTAATCCATCGCGCATTCGCGGGTTCCGTCAAAGATATGGTCATGCGCGCGCTTTCAACCCGAAAACCTTCAGCGAAAACTCTGAAGGCGATGGAAAAGCTCCTGGAGGAGTTTGAAGAAGGAGACGCCAAATGAACCTCGA
>Ga0070672_100002400_pt1 | contig 11863 bp, 10 predicted proteins | sample KBSM13metaG_FD_66151 | JGI IMG/M metagenome (GOLD analysis project Ga0070672, IMG submission 66151) | Miscanthus rhizosphere microbial communities from Kellogg Biological Station, Michigan, USA - KBS M1-3 metaG | ecosystem: Host-associated > Plants > Roots > Rhizosphere > Soil ... | reverse complement strand
GCCTGGCGTGGATCGCTGCCGACGACCTACCACATCGGTCCCGGTCCGGCGAAGGTCCACATGAAACTGCAGATGGACTACGCCCAGCGGCGGCTGATCAACGTCGTCGGGCGAATCGCGGGCGCGGTGGCGCCGGACGAATGGATCATCGTTGGCTCGCATCGCGACGCGTGGACGTTCGGCGCGTCGGACTCGGTCAGCGGTCATGTGTCGATGATGGCGGTGGCGCGGGCGATGGGCGAGATGATGAAGAAGGGCTGGCGGCCGCGCCGCAGCATCCTCTTCGTCAGCTGGGACGGCGAGGAACAGGGGCTGCTCGGATCGACCGAGTGGGTCGAGGATCTGCAGGACGAGCTGAGGTCGAAGGCCGCGGTGTACGTCAATCGCGACGCCGGCGCCGGCGGATTGAACTTCAGCGGCAGCGCCGTCCACTCGCTGACGCCGTTCGTTCACGAGCTGGCGAGATCCTTTCAGCCCGACGGTCAGCCGAAGACGTTGTACGACGGCTGGCTCGAACGCGCCCGCGAGCAATCGCCGCCAAAGGAGGGTCAGCCGGCGCTGAAAGCGCCACCGGTGGGTGCGCTTGGATCCGGATCGGACTACACCGCCTTTCTCGATCACGTCGGTATCCCGTCACTCGACATGGGGCTCAACGGCCGCGGCGGCGACGGCACGTATCACTCGACCTATGACAACCCGACGTGGTTCAAGAAATACATCGATCCGGGATTCAAGTACAGCGTGCTCGCAGCCCAGGTGACCGGCGTCGCGCTGCTGCGGCTTGCGGACGCCGACGTGCTGCCGTTCGACTACGAGGCCTACGGCCGCCAGATACTCGAGTACGTGGCTGAGATCGAAGAGCTGGCCGCCAAAACCTCCGCCGACGGCGCGAAGCAGATCGATTTTGCCGACCTCAGGGCGGCGGCGGACGCGTTCACGGCCGCTGGCGTGTCGGCGCGCGCGCGCGCCGATGCGCTGCTGTCAGCTCCTGATGCCGCCGCGATTGCGCGCCTGAATCAGACGCTGATGAGAGTCGAACGCGACTTGATCGAGCCAGCGGGGTTGCCGGACCGGCCATGGTACCGGCACGTCATCTACGCGCCGGGGTTGTACACCGGGTATGGCGTGAAGACCATTCCGGGGGTGCGGGAAGCGATCGACGCCGCCAATTTCACCAGGGCCGCCGAGCAGGCGAAGGTGGTCGTCCGCGCGCTGCAGCGCGCGGCACGCACGCTCCGCGGCGAAGGATCATAACCATGGCGATCGACAAGCAAGGCACCGGCCTCACCGTGCTGCGGATCTGCCTCGGCGTCTTTTTCTTCTTCGAAGGGTTGGGGAAGATCCGCTGGTTCCTCGACACGGCGCCGCTCGCCGCGATGTTCGCGAGCTGGTCGCAGGCGGCGCCGCCCGGTTCGGTCAACAGCTGGTATCTGGAACGGATCGCCGTTCCGGGCGTTGCGGTTTTCGCGAGGCTCGTTCCACTCGGCGAGATGACGAGCGGCCTCGCGCTGCTGCTTGGCATCTGGACGCCGCTGTTTGCGTTGATCGCATTCTTCATGGCGCTGAACTTCCAGATCGCGAGCGGCGCCCTGTTCAAGTACAGCTTTCTGACCAGCGGGTACGGTCTGCCGGTGCTGGGCGCGGCGCTTGGGCTCGCAATCGGCGGCGTGCGTCTGCCGTGGAGCATCCGCTGAAGTCTCGAGAGTTGTTTGAGTGCCTTACTCTCCGACGATGAAGCGCTTGACGTCCCCTTTGAGCGATGACAGATCGGGATTCTTGTCGCGGGACAGACTGAGAAAATACTCCGTGAGCGGGCGGTCGTCGGTCAGAATCGGTCCCGGCCCGACATAGGCGCGAAGCTCGTCGGGGCCCGCGACGAAGGTCGTCACGAGCTTGTCGAAGCTCTCGATGCCGAGATCGTGGAGTCCCCTTGCGCGTCCAGGGAGACCCAACTTCGCCTCGAACTCGGCGCGGCGCAGTTGCAGCGGCTCCAGCGACCCAACCAGCAGCGACCCATCGACCCACACGGTCGTCTCGGGAAAGACGCTGAGAAACGTTCGCGCGATCGACTTGTACTCCGCCTCTGTTCCCGCGGCCCACTGCAGCACGAGGCCGCCGGGGTTCAGGACCTGTCGTATCAGTTGGAAGTACTCACGCGAATACAGATTGCCCGAGCCGGCGAAGATGGGGTGGATCACGTCCGCCGTGACGATGTCATATCGTCGGCGCGTCAGCATCAGGTAGTTCCGCCCATCGTCCACACGCAGGTGCACGTTCGGCCGCGACAGGACGCCGTAGTTGATAGTTTCGAAGAACCTCGCGCCGCGGACGACGGCGCCCGCGAGCTCGACAATGTCGACGTCGACGCCATCGTGGACGCTGACCGCTCCCGCGGTCGCGCCTCCGCCCATGCCGATGACGAGTGCCGTGCGCGCGAACGGGTGAAGCGCCATCGGCAGATGACCGATCCGGCGATGGACGTAGGTCATCACGCCGCCGGTGCTCGCCTCGTGGTTCCCGTTGACCGTGAGCGACAGCTCGTTGTTCGCGGCCCTGTGCACGACCACTGTGGCCTCGACGCCTTCCTCACGCCAGACGATCTCCTGCCGCCGGTAGCGCTGTTCGACGAACTGCACGAAGGCATCGGGCGACAGCCAGGCGGCGGCGCCAAAGACCGCCGACGCGGTGAGACCGATCGCGACGCGGCCCGGCGTCTTGAGCTCCGAGATCCACAACAGCGCAAGACCCGACACGAACGCGAGCGTGCCGAGCAGGATGATGGCGGCGCGGCTGCCGAGGATCGGCAGCAGGAAGAAGCCTGCCGCCAGCGAGCCGGCGATGGCGCCGGCGACGTTCAGCGAATAGAAAGTCCCGACGCGCCTGGCAGTGCTTTCTTCCGATCGCCCTGAAGCGGGCACCGCCGGGTCTCGACCGCCACGCGCCCACAGGCGAAGGCCGATCGGGAATGCAAGGCCCATCAGCAACGCCGTCGGAAAAATCGCCAGCAGGCTGCCGGCAATTGGAAAGACGAGGTACGCCGGCATCACCTGCGACAGCGCCGGCGAGAGTCGATTGGACAGATCGGGGAGATACGCCAGCGGACGGAACGACAGCACGATCGCGACGCCCACCGCGAGCTCGAGGCCGGCGAGGATCGACAGCCATCGCAGCCGCCGCTCGAGCAGCGGCGTCACCACGTAGCTGCCAAGCGCGATGCCGGTCAGGATCGTGGCGAGCATCACCGCGAACCCGTAGACCGTCGGCCGAAGGAACAGCGTGAGGACGCGAAACCAGACGACCTCGATCGCGAGGGAGATGACACCCGACATCGTGAAGACGGCGATGACGACCAGCAGCTGGCGATCGGTCAGTCCGCCTTCGCTCGCATGACGCTCGGCGAGCTTCGGCGGGACAGGCTCAGATAGCGATAGCGGCTCGCGCGAGCGATTGTGGCGGGAGTCATGGGGCGGCGCCACGCCGGACAGCGCGAGCGCCCCGGTGCCGACTGCCAGGTTGACCGCGGCGGCCGCCAGAAAAGTACTGTGGATCCCGAGTCCGGGAATCAGATACAACCCCGCGGCCATCGTCCCGACGATCGCGCCAATGGCGTTGCTGCCGTACAAGACGCCAAGGTGTGCCCCCAGCGAGCCGCCGCGCGCCTCCGACCCCTTGATCACCAGCGGCAGCGTCGCCCCCATCAGGGTTGTCGGCACGATCAACACGAGCAACGCGATGGCGAGCCGCGTCACCGTGAGCGCCGGCAGCGCGCGCGGAAGGGATGGATAGAGCGCGACGTAGATCGTTTGAAGCTCGGCGAGAATGGCCGGGGTCGCCAACGCGGTGGCACCGATGAGCAGTTCCGTCACGCCGAACCAGCGCAGCGGATGGCGCACGCGATCGCCGATGGCGCCAGCCGCGAGGCTGCCCACCGCCAATCCGGCCATGAAGCTCGCCCACACGGTGCTCGCGGCGTAGACCGTGACGCCGAACACCCACCCCATCATGCGGAGCCAGAGCAGCTGATAGATCAGGGCGCATACGCCGGATCCGAAGAACAGGATCGCGAGCGCCATGATGAAGAGCGAGTGGTTCGAACGAACCGCAGGAGGCAGCGCGCGGAGTATACCAGCTTCAGTGAACGCGACGGTCCCAGTCGTCCGCGCGGCCGCCCGAGTAGACGTCGAATTTCTTACGGAGCCGATTGATCTTCCATTTCAGATAGCGGTACTTCAGCTCCGAGATGGGATCGACGTGAGAGCCCTTGAGGTACAGGTACCCGACGAGGAGTCCGCCGAGATGCGTCGCGTTGGCCACGCCGCCGGCTTCGCTGAGCGACGCGAAGACGGCGATGGCGCCGAGGATGGTGACGCATAGCCTGGCGGGCACCCAGAACACGATCAACAGGATCGGGCGCTCCGGGAAATAGATGGCGTACGCGAGCAGCAATCCGTAGATCGCGCCGGAGGCGCCGATGATGTTGACGTCCTGCAGCGACCGGGCGAACCCGAACGGCAGCAGCGAGAACAGCACCGTGAGCACCGCGGCGCCGATGCCGGTGACGAAATAGAATTTCAGGAAGTACCGCGTACCCCACGTCCGCTCCAGCTCAGCTCCAAACATCCACAGCGCAAGCATGTTGAACACGATGTGGAAGACGCCGCCGTGCAGGAACATGTAGGTCGCGAGCTGCCAGATCCAGAACGAGTGAAGGACCAACGCGGGATGCAATCCCAACACGGCCGTCACGATCGGGAACAGAACCTGCGCGACGAACACGGCGACATTCGCGCCGATCAGCATCTGCAGGGTGGTCGAGATAGGACCTGGGCCGAATGAGAACGAGGAGGCGTACGGTGAAGCAGGGCGACGGGACATGGGCAGATCCGAATGTACTACATCCTGCCATCCAGCAATTCTCGTACCCTGGCCTGCACCACGCCGACGGCGTCGGCGAATTCGGCAACGCGCAGAAAAGTGGCCATCGCACCGAGCGTTAACAGACCACCGCCGATGGAGGTCCCGAGCCGCACAATTTGTAGCGCCAATCCCGTTCCCGGAGCGACGCGATTCATGACGTGCTGAATCGCTAAAGTCGCCGCCGCCATCACCATCGCGGCAATCACGATCTTGACGAACACGACCGGCAATCGACGCCCTCCCAGACCATCCAGCCGACGCCGGAGCAGCCAGATCAGCATCGCCGCGTTCCCAACCGCGACAAGCGAGGTGGCCAGCGCCAGCCCCCGAAATCCCAGCCACCTGACTAACAACAGGCTGAGAGCGACGTTCGTGGCGATGGCGGCTGTGCTCACGAACACGGGCACGCGGCTTTGCCGTATCGCATAGAAGGTTGGCGACACGATTCGCGCCGCCGAATAGCCCACGAGGCCAAGCGCGTACCACTGCAGCGCCGCCGCGGTCGCGGCCGTATCCGACGCCACGAACTGTCCACGCTCGAACAGCAGTTGCACGATTGGAGTGGCGAGCGCCACCAGCCCGAGCGTCGCCGGCACGTTGACCATCAACATCATCGCGAGCCCGCGCGCGATGGCGTCGCGCATCCCGGCGCGGTCGTCCACCGCGGCATATCTCGACACGGCCGGCAGGAGCGCGGTCCCGATCGACACGCCAAACAGACCGATCGGCAGATACATGACGCGGAACGCGTACGTCAGCCACGACACCGCGCCCGTGCCCTGGCTGGTCGCGAGCAACGTGTTGACGAAGATGTTCACCTGAGTTGCGGCAAGGCCGATCGTGCCGGGACCCATCAGGACGAGCACTTGCCGCAGGCCGGCATCGCCGGGATCGAACACCGGCCGGTAGCGGAACCCTTCGCGGCGTAGCGCCGGCCATTGAATCGCGACCTGTCCTGCGCCTCCGACCAGCGCCGCGATCGCAATCGCCATGATCCGCGGCAGCCCCAGGGATGGCATCAGCGGCACCAGGGCCACGCCGCATACGAGCGTGGCGACATTGAACATCGCCGGCGACAGCGCCGGCACAAAGTAGTGGTGCAGCGAGTTGAGCATGCCCATGGCCGCTGCCGCGACGGCCACCATGGGAAGAAATGGCAGGACGATGCGGGTGAGCTGAACCGTCAGTTCGAGCTTGCCGTGTACCTGTTCGAAATCGCGGGCATACGCGCCGACGAGCGGCGCGGCGAAGACGATTCCGGCAACGACCAGCGTGCCGGTAACGATGAGCAACGCGTTGAGCACGTTGTTCCCGAGACGCCACGCGTCGTCCTTTCCACGCAGCGTGAGGTGCCGGGTGAAGGTGGGCACGAAGGCGGCGCTCATCGCCCCCTCGGCGAAGAGATCGCGGACCAGATTCGGAATGCGGAACGCCACGATGAAGGCGTCCATCTCGTTGCCGGCGCCGAACAGCGCTGCCAGCATCTGATCGCGGGCCAGACCGAGGAGCCGACTGGCCAACGTGGCGGCGCCGGCGACACCTGCCGAGCGCGCCAGCCGCCCCTCTGGGACCTCGATCATCGGGGCGCGAGTGTAGCAGTCCGGTTACAAAAAAGGCCCGCCGCGCTTTCGCGTGACGGGCCAAAGGAGGATGGATGAGAGGCTGGTTAAAAGCCTTCTCACAGCGTTTAGACGGCCAAGGCGGCAGAAAAGTTTAAGAGGTCGAGGTCAGCCTCTGCCGCACGAGCTCATTCACAGTTTTACCGTCGACGCTTTGGCCGGCGAGCCTGGCCATGGCCGCCTTCATGACCTTTCCCATATCCTTCGGCGATGTCGCGCCGGTTTCCTGGATGGCCTCGGCGACGGCGCGTTCGACCACGGCCGGATCGGCCGCCGGCGGAAGGTACTCCGTAAGCACCTCGATTTCAGCCGATTCCTTGTTCACCAGGTCCTGGCGGCCGCCCTTCGTGAATTGTTCGATCGAATCCTTGCGTTGCTTGACCAACGAGGCCACGACCTGAAGAGCCTCGGCGTCGTCCAGGGCGCGGCCGCGTTCGACCTCGCGATTCATGAGGCCGGCCTTGAGCATCCGCAGGGTGCTCAAGCGGACGGCGTCGTGCCGGCGCATCGCGTCGGCGATGGCGGCGTTCAGGTCCGCGATACGAGGCACAGTGTTACTGTTGAGCGCCGCCACGTCCGTTCGGACGCTGTGGCTGACCGACTTGGCCCGGCTGAGCTGTCGGCACCCCTGGGGCGACCGGCGCGACCGATGCCGGCATTCCGGAACGCCCTTGCGACGGGCTGGCGGGCGCCGGCTGTACCGGCTGCGTCATCATGCCGGGCGTCGAGACGCCGCCTCCTGGCGGAGCCGACGGTGCGCCGCCAAACGATGACGGCTGGACAGCTTGACCACCCTGCACCGCTGGAACGCCAGACGCGCCCGGCCCACCGACTTGCGGCGGCGGAAACGCGTTGAAGACGGGCGGGCGCGGCGGCTGCGGACTTTGGACGCCGGGCGCTGGCGGGTCGTCGGCGTCATCGTCCGGCGGTGGCGCCGCGGGCGTGAACTGCGGCTGTTGGAACGCCGGTGCCGGCGGCGCGGCCGATGCCGCGGGTCGAGGCGCGGCGGCCGTCGGCATGACGATGATGCGGTCGAACATCGAAAGATCCGCAGCGGCCGTTCCTCGAGGCGCCGCCATGTAGCCGCTGACCGACCGAAGCAGCACGTCGAGCGCCTGCGGCTCGGGAACGTTGCTCAATTCGAGTGTGAGGGGTCCGCCGGGAATGCGATCGACGTTGACGACTTTCGTCTGTCCGACTCGCGCCCATTCAGCGAGAATCTGTCGCACGGTCGCATCCTTCGCGACGATCGACACGCGGCCGTCATGCAATTGCAGTTGCACATCCGCTGAAGACACCGAAGCCGTCAGCAGCGCCATGACAATCGCCCCCGACAGTGATTTCCCCATGGGCGGTATTTTACCCCTACTTGCGCCTGAAGTGGTCGATCACCTGGACCAGGATATCGTCCAGATCGTGTTTCGGTTCGTAACCGATAAGTCCTTTAACCCGTGAGAGGTCGGGCACTCTGCGCGGCATGTCCTCGAAGCCGGACTCGTAGGCCTCGTCGTAAGGAATGTGCTTGATGACCGACTTCGATCCGCTCAGGTCGCGGACGCGCTCCGCCAGGTGCGTCATCGTCACTTCCTGCATGTTCCCGATATTGATTACCTGTCCGATCGCCTTCGGCTCGGCGACCAGTTTCAACAGGGCGGCGACGACGTCGGCGACGTGTGTGAAGGCGCGCGACTGTTTGCCATCCCCGAACACGGTGATCGCCTCGCCGGCCAGTGCCTGGCGGACGAAATTGGGAATCACCATGCCGTACTGTCCGGTCTGACGCGGGCCGACGGTATTGAAGAAGCGAACGATGATGACGGGCAGTTTGCGTTCCTTCCAGTACGCGAGCGCCAGGAATTCGTCGATCGCCTTGCTGCACGCGTAGGCCCAGCGATGCTTTGGCGTCGGGCCGAGCACGAGATCGGAATCTTCCCGGAACGGCACATCGTCGCTCTTGCCGTAGACCTCGGAGGTCGAGGCGAGCACGACGAGCTTCTTTTTCTTGTTGGCGTGCTTCAGCACCACCTCGGTGCCATGCACATTGGTCTCGATGGTATAGACCGGCTGCTCGACGATCAGCTTGACACCAACGGCAGCGGCGAAATGAAAGACCACGTCGCTGCGATCGATGAGCTCAGCGAGCAGACTCTCGTTGTTGACGGTGTCGATGAAGTACTCGAACCCGGGGCGTCCCTTGAGATGCGCGATATTGTCGAACGATCCGGTCGACAGGTTGTCGAGGATCAGGACGTCGTGGCCCTGCGCGAGCAGGGCGTCGGAGAGGTGGGAGCCGATGAACCCGGCTCCGCCGGTAACCAGGGCACGCACGCGACGCAGTCCTTTCGTCAGGAATCGAAGGCGTTCACCGCATCGGCGATCGCATCGACGTCATCGTCGTGCATCGCGGGATGGAGCGGCAGCGAGAGTATCTCATGGCATACCTGCGACGCGATCGGACAGCCGGCTGGCTGCCCCGACGCGAACGCCGGCTGTGTCGGGATCGGCAGCGGGTAGTGAATCAGCGTCTCGATGCCGCGCGAGGCCAGGTGACCCTGTAAGGCCCGCCTGCCGGCATCACCCGGCTGACGCGCCTCGTCGTCGCGACCTACCCGAACGACGAACAGGTGATACACATGGCCGGGATCGATTTCCGGCACCGGGTCCACCGAGCCGCCGCGCAACCGCCGGCGATAACGCGTCGCGAGCGCCCGCCGTCTGGCGGTCCAGCCGCCGAGCCGAGCCAGCCGCTCGCGCAGGATCGCAGCCTGCATTTCGTCGAGCCGGGAATTCACGCCCGGCTCCTGATGATGGTAGCGATCGGTCTGACCGCCATTACGCAGCCGCCGGAGCGTCGCGGACAGCCCTGCGTCGTTCGTGACGACCGCGCCGCCGTCGCCGAGCGCTCCGAGATTCTTGGTCGGGTAGAAGCTGAACGCGCCCGCGATGCCGATCGTTCCAACCGGCCGGCCGGCCGCGGTGGCCAGGTGCGCCTGACAGCAGTCCTCGACCACGGGAATGCCGTGTCGCGACGCGACGGCCGCAATCGCCGTCATGTCCGCCGCCTGTCCGTACAGATGCACCGGCAGGATGGCGCGCGTTCGCGGCCCGACGGCTTCTTCGATCCGATCGGGATCGATCGTCAGCCGCCGCGGGTCGATGTCGGCAAACACCGGACGCGCGCCGGTCATCAGAATCGCGAGCGCCGAGTAGGCGGCTGACAGCGGCGTCGTGACGACCTCATCGCCCGGGCCGACGCCGAGCGCGCGAAGAATCAGCGCGATCGCGTCGGTGCCGTTGCCGACGCCCACGGCGTGAGCCGCGCCCGACGCGTCGGCGAACTCCTGCTCGAACGCCTCGACCTCCGGACCCAGCACGAACCAGCCGCGCTCGATCACGCGCTCGATCGCACCGCGCACCGCGGCCGCGTCCTCGCCGGGGACCAGCGACATGAAGGGAATCCTCACGGCGCTCATACCTTGACGGTCTGCTGCGCGCCGGGCTCGCCGACGTACTGCGCGAAGTGCTCGCGATAGAACGCGATGGTGCGGCGGAATCCCTCTTCGAGCGCCACCGCCGGCGTCCACCCGGTTGCGGCGCTGAACTTTCGCGAGTCCGCGTAAAAGCTGCCGATGTCGATCGCCCGTTTTTCCTCCGGCCAGTCCACAAACTGTGTCGACCCGGTGCCCGCCAGCCGGACGAGCATCGCGGCCAGATCGCGGTGGCTGATCGGCTGCGTGCCGCCGACGTTGAACACGTCGCCGTTGCACGCGTCGCTGGCTCCGGCCCGCAGAAAGGCGTCAGCCGCGTCGTCGACGAACACGAAGTCGCGCATCTGCGTGCCGTCGCCGTAAATCTGAATCGGCCGGTTCTCGATGGCGAGCCGGATGAACCAGCCGATGAATCCCTGGCGGTTGTGCCGGATCAGTTGGCGGGGCCCGAACACGTTGGTGAGGCGCAGCGAGCAGGCGCGGATACCGAACACGTTGTTGTAGACCAGGTGGTAGTACTCGCCCGCGGCCTTGTTGATGCCGTTGACGTCGGTCGGACGAACGAGGTGGCTTTCGTCGACCGGCAGCGACACCGGCCGTCCGTACACCTGACGCGTGCCGGCGAACACCACCTTCACCGTCGGGTTGAAATTCCGGCACGCCTCCAGAACCGTGAGCTGGCTGCGGCAGTTGATCTCCAGGTCGGTGTAGGGGTCGCGCATGCTGTCGATGTGGCTCACCTGCCCGGCCAGATTGAAGATCACGTCGCGATCGCGGACGAGATGATTCATCGTCGTCTGCTGACGGATGTCGGCGATGTTGACGCGGACGCGGTCGGTGATGTCGTGGATATTGAACGGATTGCCGCCGGCGTCGGGCAGGAACGAATCGACCAGCAGCACATCGGCGCCGAGCGCCACCAATTGGTGCGCAAGGTTGGAGCCGATGAACCCGAGTCCGCCGGTGACCATCACCGCGCGGCCGCGGTAATAGTCGCGATAGTCCGCGGTCACGGGCGCTGCGAGCTCGGATACGCGCGGTCGGCAGCGTCGCCGCGCGCCACCAGCGGCCTGACGTCGGGGCGCAGATGCTGACGGCGAATCACGAGCGCAAACCACAGCCGGAGGACGTCGACGCCGGTCTTGGCAATCCGCCGGACGTTGAAGAACTGCGACTTGCCGAAGGCGCGGTGGTAATGATGAACGGGTACTTCGACGATCCGGAACCCGGCATCCTGAATCTTCTTCATCATCTCGAGGCAGATGACTCCGCTGGTCTTTTCGAGATTGATGCGTTCGAAAATCGTCCGGCGCATCAGGCGGAAGTCGCAGTCGACGTCGCGGACCGTCAGGCCGAACATCACGCTCACGATGTGGTGGTAGAGACGGCCGATGATGATCCGGTGCAGCGGATCCGATCGGCTGATCTTGTAGCCGTTGACCAGATCGGCGTCCGGCGTCATGCGCGTCCACAGCGCGGACAGTTCCGCCGGGTCGTACTGCGCGTCGCCGTCAGTGTAGAAAATCAGCTCCTTGGTAGCCGACCGGAATCCGGTCTGCAGCGCACCGCCGTAGCCGCGGTTCTTCGCGTGGTGCACGACCCGCACATGCGGATAGGTGCGCGCCAGTTCGTCGAGGATGGCGGGTGTCGCGTCCGCGCTGCCGTCGTTGACGACGATCACCTCGAAGTCGGGCGTCAGCTCGGCGGCGGCCTGAACGGCGCGGATGACCATGCTCGCGATGGTGCCGCTGTCGTTGTACGCCGGGAAGAAGACGCTCAGACCCGCGGGCTTCGGGGCCGGGGACGCTGACATGAAAAGCCTCTAAACCATAGCACGAA
>Ga0070672_100002385_pt1 | contig 11889 bp, 10 predicted proteins | sample KBSM13metaG_FD_66151 | JGI IMG/M metagenome (GOLD analysis project Ga0070672, IMG submission 66151) | Miscanthus rhizosphere microbial communities from Kellogg Biological Station, Michigan, USA - KBS M1-3 metaG | ecosystem: Host-associated > Plants > Roots > Rhizosphere > Soil ... | reverse complement strand
CGAGGGCATCGGCCTTCGCGGCGCAGATGAAGTCGTTCATCGAGATGCCGCCGGCCGAGTGGGTCGAGAAGCGCACGACGCAGCGGTCGAACTGGACCCGAAGGTCGGGATGGTGGTCTTCGACGTGGCACATCCACGCCAGCGCGTCGACGAAAGCGACGGTCTCGAGCCAGCCCGTGAACGCGAACATCTTCTCGATCGCCCCGCCGGCCTCGTGCCAGCCGCTCATCTGTGCGAGATGGTCGTGGACCGCCTGCTCGCTCAGCGCGTTCGCGCGCGCCTGGCACTTCTGCTCGAGAAAGTTGCTCATGATGGAAGAGCCTCGGAACGGCGCGCGCCGAGCGCGGCAAGTCGCTCGACCGCGGGAGGATGGGAGTAGTAGAAGCGCGCGTACAGCGGGTCGGGCGTCAGCGTCGCCGCGTTGTCCTCGTGCAGTTTGAGCAGCGCCGAGGCGAGCTCGCCGCCGTCGGCATGGGTCGTGGCGAAGGCGTCGGCCTCGAACTCGTCGCGGCGCGACCTGCCGGCAAAGAAGGGCGCTGCGAAGACGCCGAGGAGCGGGATCACGAGCAGCAGCAGGAGCAGCGCGAGCGCGTCGTTCGGCAGGGTGAGGTTGGGAGTCACGCCGAGGCCGGTGAAGAACCACTGCTGCGTGACGATCCAGCCGAGCAACGCGAAGAAGGCCAGGCTCAGGATCGCCATCGTCACCATGCGGCGACGGATGTGGTGCAGCTTGAAGTGGCCGAGTTCGTGCGCGAGGACGGCCTCGACTTCGCCTGCGCCGAGTCGCGCCAGCAAGGTGTCGAAGAAGACAACGCGCTTGGCGGCGCCGAAGCCGGTGAAGTAGGCGTTGGCGTGCGCCGACCGGCGGCTGCCGTCCATCACGAACAAGCCCTTGGCGGCGAAGCCAGCGCGCGCCATGAGGGCCTGCACGCGCGACTGCAGCGACTCGTCGTCGAGCTTCTCGAAGCGGTTGAAGAGCGGCGCGATCACGCTCGGCACCACCACCTGGGCGACGATCACGATCGCCAGCCATGCTGCCCAGGCCCAGAGCCACCAGGCACTGCCGGCGGCAGCCATGATCCAGAGCACGCCGGCGAGCAGCGGCACGCCGATGATCAGCGCCAAGGCGATGCCCTTCAACGTGTCGGCGAGCCAGAGGCGCCACGTGACGCGATTGAAGCCGAAGCGTTGCTCGAGGCGGAACGTCGAGTACCACTCGAACGGCGCATCGAGGACGGCGCCGATGGCGACGAACCCCGCGAACAGCGCGACCTGGTAGGCGAGCGCGCCGGCGCGTGGCGCGACCCATTCGCGCAGCGCGAGGTTGAGCGCGTCGAGGCCGCCGAAGAGGGTCCATCCGAGCAGGACGACGGCAGCGAAGACCATCTGCCAGTGCCCGAGCCTGGCCTTGGCCAGGGTGTAGTCGGCCGCCTTCTGGTGCGCTGCCAAGTCGACCGACGCGCGAAACGGCAAGGGCACCTCGCCGCGATGGCGCGCGACGTGGCGCACCTGGCGCAAGGCCAGCCAGGCGCGCATCGTCAGCGAGGCAACCAGGGCGGCGGCGAAGAGGCAGGTCCAGGCGATGGCAGTCATCGACGGCAGTGTAGGTGCGGACGCTGGCCCGGCAAGTGCTGCGAGAATTTCCCCTTGGAGAATCGACGATGACCCAAGCCGCGCTCGCCCCCGACGACCACAACCTGGTCTGGATCGATCTCGAGATGACCGGGCTGTCGCCCGAGCGCGACCGGATCATCGAGATCGCGGTGGTCGTCACCGACGCGCAGCTCGGCCGGCGTACCGAAGGGCCGGTGCTGGCGATCCACCAGAGCGACGCGACCCTGGCGACGATGGACGCCTGGAACACCGGCACCCATGGCCGCAGCGGCCTCACCGATCGCGTGCGCGCCTCGACCGTCGACGAGGCCGAGGCCGAGCGCCGGGTGATCGAGTTCCTGCGCGGCTACGTGAAGAAGGGCGTCTCGCCGATGTGCGGCAACAGCATTTGCCAGGACCGGCGCTTCCTCGCCGCGACGATGCCGACGCTCGAGGCGTACTTCCACTACCGCAACCTCGACGTCAGCACGCTCAAGGAGCTGGCGCGGCGCTGGCGGCCCGAGCTGCTGGCCGGTTTCCGCAAGGCCCAGGCGCACACCGCGCTGGCCGACATCCAGGAGTCGATCGACGAGCTGGCGTACTACCGCGAGCACTTTCTCCGCGCGCCTGCAGCGGCAGATCCTGCGCAAAGCGCACAGTCGATGTAGAATCATGGGCTTGCCGCGATCCAGCCTTTCGCAAGGAAGATCGCGGCGATTCGTTCATCCCCTCTGACCGTCTCGGTCGCACGTCTTCGGCTTCGCCGACTCGCGCACACCGAGCTCTGCACGCAAGGTCGGCGGCGATGCCGTCGCTGAGGCCCTTCGTGCCGGCTCGCATTCGAGCCACGGGCTTTCTTTCAGCGACCGATCCGCCTTCGCTTGCGAAGGCAGGCGCCGCCGCGCACGAGCGGGCGGCGTTGCGACCCAGAGCCCTGTCATGACCTTCGATACCCTCGGCTTGCCCGAACCCCTGCTGCGCGCCGTCGGCGACGCCGGCTACGCCGCCCCGACCGACGTCCAGTCGGCAGCGATTCCGCCCGCCATCGCCGGCACCGACCTGATGGTCGCCGCCGCCACCGGCAGCGGCAAGACCGCGTCGTTCATCTTGCCGGCGCTCAACCGAGTCCTCGCCGCGCGTGCCGACGTCACCAAGCGCCGCGACAAGGGCATGGTCTACGGCCCGCGCATCCTGGTGCTGACGCCGACACGCGAGCTGGCGCTGCAGATCGCCAAGGCGGCCGCCACCTACGGTCGTCACGTCGCCGGCCTGCGCGTCACGACGATCGTCGGCGGCGTGCCGTACCCGGCGCAGCTCAAGGCGCTGCGCGGCCCGCTCGACATCCTGATCGCGACCCCTGGCCGCCTGCTCGACCACCTGCAGACCGGCAAGGCGGTGCTCGAGAACGTCGAGATGCTGGTCCTCGACGAAGCCGATCGGATGCTCGACATGGGCTTCATCGACGACATCACGACGATCGCCGACCACCTGCCGACGGCGCGCCAGACGGTGATGTACAGCGCGACCTTCATCGGCCACGTCGCCCGGCTCGCCCAGAACCTGCTGCGCGACCCGAAGCGGGTCGACGTCGCCTCGCACACCGACACCCACGCCAACATCGAGCAGCGGCTGCACTGGGCCGACAACTACGCCCACAAGAACGCGTTGCTCGATCACATCCTGACCCAGCGCGAGGTCGAGCAGGCGCTCGTCTTCACGAGCACGCAAATCGACGCCGACCGGCTCGCCGATCGCCTGGCCGAGCTCGGCCACGCGGTCGCGTCGTTGCACGGCGGCATGCCGCAAGGCCGGCGCAACCGCGTCCTGCAAGGCCTGCGCTCGAAGCAGCTGCGCATCCTGGTCGCGACCGACGTCGCCGCGCGCGGCATCGACGTGCCGACGATCAGCCACGTCGTCAACTACGGCCTGCCGATGAAGCCCGAGGACTACGTGCACCGCATCGGCCGCACCGGCCGTGCCGGCAGGAACGGCCTGGCGGTGACGCTCGCCGAGCGCATGGATGCCGGCATGATCCGCCGCATCCAGCAGTTCACGACCCAGTCGATCGCGGTGGCGACGATCGGCGGCCTCGAACCCAAGACGGTGCAGCCGAAAGTCTTCGCCCACGCGCCGGCCGGTCGTGCCGATGCCCGGCGACCGCAGGAGCACCGTCGTCCGTTCGCCGACCGCGCGCCTACGCGCGACTTCGCGCCGCGTGCCGTCGCTCGCGCCAACCCGTTCGACCGGGCCTTGCCGGTCCGCGACGAGCGTTCGGCGCCGGCGCGCCGGCCCGGGCCGGCGGCCTTCAAGGGCCGCGGCAAGCCGCAACGGCCGCGCGCAGGCGGCTTCACACGCTGAGGCGAGACCGTCGTTCTGCGTCCCCAGCGCGCAGGACGCAGGGGCGCCGCGTCAGCGCCGTGTCACCGCGACGCTGACCGTCATCCCCAGGTAGTCGTCGCTTTCGCCGAACCAGCTGCCCGAGATCGGCGCCGCCTGCGACGGGTCCCGGGCGATGCCGACGCGGATCAGCTGGGTGCCGCCGAGCAGATTGTTGGTCGGATCGAACGGCACCCAGCCTGCGCCGGGCAGATACGCCTGCAGCCAGGCGTGGGTGAACCCGGCGCCGGTGATGTTCGAGGCGGCGCCGCCGTCGAGCGCCGGGTCGTATAGGTAGCCTGAGACGAAGCGCGTCGCGACGCCGAGCCGGCGCGATGCTTCCATCATCAGCAGCGCGAAGTCGCGGCACGAGCCGCTGCCCGCCTTCAGCGTTTCGACCGGGCTCTGCGTTCCTTCCTCGTCTCGGCCAAGGTAGCGGAAGGTGTCCCGAATGTGCTGGTTCATCGCGATCAGCATCTCGCGCGTTCCGGTCGGGCCATCGGTGCGGATGAACTGGCGCGCCCACGCGGTCAGCTCGCCATCGGGGTCGTCGTGGTAGGGCCTGAGGTAGTGCTCGAGGTCGTAGCGCTCCTCGAGCGTGTAGGAGAAGGGATAGAACTCGGCGCTCGGCGACAGCGGCAACTCGAGGTTGTTGCTGTGCGCGTGCTCGATCCGAAAGCTGCAGACGATCTCGAGCGTGTCCGCGCGCGTCAGCGGCTGGACCAGCGCGACCGAGTTCGAGAGCGGATCCTGGATCATCCGCACCGACGCGTCGGGGCTGACGTCGAGATCGGTCGCGAGGACGCGCAGGTCGTGGCTGTCGCGCGGCCTGAACATGACGCGGTGCTCGCCGAAGCGCACCGGCTGCCGATAGCGGTAGACAGTGGTGTGCTTGATGTCGTAGCGAACGGGCATGGCAAGGCGACCTTGGCGGCCGCGAATCGGCGATCAGGCGCGCAGCAGCTCGACTTCGAACAGCAGCGTCGCGTTGGGCGGGATCACGCCGCCGGCGCCGCGCGCGCCATAGCCGAGCGTGGGCGGGATGACGAGCACGCGCGTGCCGCCTTCCTGCATCCCTTGCACGCCTTCGTCCCAGCCGCGGATCACCATCCCGCCGCCGAGTTCGAACTCGAACGGATCGTTGCGGTCCTTGCTCGAGTCGAACTTGGCGCCCTTCTTGCCGTCGTCGTAGAGCCAGCCGGTGTAGTGGACCGAGACGTTGCGGCCGGCCTCGGCGCGCTTGCCGCTGCCGACGACGATGTCGTCGTACTGAAGCCCGGAGGCGGTGGTCTGCATGGGAAATCCTTGGGGAAGGTGAGGATCGGCGGGCGATGCGCCGAGAGAAGCGCGAATCATGCCCGAGAGAGGGGTGGTACCGTGGGCGACGCCTGAGAGCAGCACCAACGCTCGCGCCAGCACGTCACGGCCGAATCGAGCCATTCGGCAACCGTCGTGCCGCACGCCGCAAGCCCGAGGACAACGCCGGCATCGCGAAGGGTCGGGAGCGGAACTGTCGGCGACAGCGGCGCGGCACCGGTCTGCTTCGACAGCTTCGTGCCATCGGCGTTGCGCACCAGCGGCGTGTGCAGGTAGCGCGGCGTCGCCAGGTCGAGCCGGCGTTGCAGCAGGATCTGCCGCGCCGTGCTGTCGGCGAGGTCTTCGCCGCGAACGACGTCGGTGATGCCTTGCTCGGCGTCGTCGACAACGACTGCAAGCTGGTACGCGAAGATGCCGTCGGCGCGCTTCAGGACGAAGTCGCCGACCACCCGCTCCACGTCCTGGCGCTGGACACCGAGGCGGCGGTCGTGCCAGGTGATCGCGGCGGCGTCGTCCGGATCGCCGTCGGCTCGAACACGCAGGCGGATCGAGCGTGCCGTTTTGCCGCCGAGGCCGGTGCGGCAGGTGCCGGGATAAACGCGTTCGCTGCCCGCGGGGCCATCGCCGACGGCGCCGTCGCGCGAATCGTCCGAGCTTGCCGGCGCTGTCGCCGCGAGGGCCAGGTCGCGCCGGCTGCAGGCGCAGGCGAAGCCAAGGTCGCGCGCCAGCAGGCGCTGCAGCGCGGCCTCGTAATGGGCCGTCCGTGCCGACTGATGAACCACCGGCCCGTCCGGTCGCAGGCCGCAGCGCGCGAGCTGCGCGAGGATGGTGTCGGCCGCACCGGCGACGTTGCGCGGCGTATCGAGGTCTTCGATGCGAACCAGCCAGCGCCCGCCGTGGGCGCGGGCATCGAGCCATGAGGCGAGGGCCGCGACCAGCGAGCCGGCGTGGAGCGGGCCGCTGGGCGACGGCGCGAAGCGGCCGAGGTAGGGCGCGGACATCGCTGCCAACCGCGTCTCGTTGCGTCGAGGCCGATGGCTCAGCCGGCGCCGCCGCCGACGTAGCGTTCGACCAGCGCGCGCCGTGTCTCTGTCGTCTCCAGGCGATCGAGCCACCAGCGGAGTGCGAGTCCGAGCGGCGCCTTGCGAGCGGTCCCTCGGCTACCGCCTGCGACCCGCCAGGCATAGCCCAGTCGACCCGAGAGTCGCCGGCGCTGCACGGCCTTGACCAGCAGCCGCCCGGCTGCGACGTGCTCGCGCACCATCGGCTCGGGAACGAAGCCGCAGCCGATGTTGCGGAGCAGGGCGTCGATCTTGGCCTGCATGTCGCTCACCGTCAGCACGTCCTGGCCGGGCAGCAGATTGACCGTGATCGGCGTCATGCGATGGGCGGAATCCGCGACGGCGACCGCGCGATGGCGGATCAGCTCGCCATCGGCGATCGGCTCGGCCGTCGTCGCCAGCGCATGCTGCGGCGCGATCGCGAAGACGAATTCCATCGGGCCGAGTTCCTTGATCGCCAGGCCGCTCGGCAGGTCGCGGTCGGTGGCGATGCCGATCGCGAGATCGGCCTGCCCCGTGACCAGGGCCTCCAAGGTCCCGGCGAGCACTTCGGTGCGAACTCGCAGCCGGGTCGGCGGGGAGGAAGGCGGTCCGATCGTCGTGACCGGCGATCGACCCCGGCGCGACGTCGGAACGGTGGCGCAGTAGAAGTCGGCGCAGAGATCGAGCATCGTCGAGCGCGAGATCACGTCGTCGACGGCGATGCTGAGCTGGGTCTCCCAGCCGGTGGCGACGCGCTTGACCCGGTTGGCGACGGCGTCCATCTCCTCGAGCAGGCGTCGGCCTTCGTCGAGCAGCTCCTGCCCGGCAGCGGTCAGGGTCGCCTGGCGCGAGCGGCGATCGAACAGCAGCACGTCAAGCGCGTCCTCGAGCTGGCGCACGTTGTAGGTGAGCGCCGAAGGCACCTTGCCGAGGTGACGCGCGGCTGCGGCGAAGCTGCCGCTGGTCGCGATCGCTTCCATCATCGTCAGCGCTTCGGGGGTGAGGGCGTTGCGCGCGTCGGGCATGGCCGGGGTGAGCGGTGGATCCTTCATCTTATTTGAACGGAAGCTTCATGCCCGGCCACCTGGTGGAGCGGCCGCCTGGGCCTACATTCATTCCTCATCGGGAGACGACATTGATCACCGTACGCAGATCATCGGAACGCGGCCATGCCGATCACGGCTGGCTGAACAGCCGGCACAGCTTTTCGTTCGCCGACTACTACGACCCGCAGCACATGGGCTTCGGCAACCTGCGCGTCATCAACGAGGACCGGATCGCCCCCGGCAGCGGCTTCGGCACGCACGGCCATCGCGACATGGAGATCGTCAGCTACGTCCTCGCCGGCGAGCTGGCGCACAAGGACAGCATGGGCACCGGCTCGAGCGCCGCGGCGAGCGGAATCATCCGGCCCGGCGACGTCCAACGCATGAGCGCCGGCCGCGGCGTCCAGCACAGCGAGTTCAACCACGCCCCAGGCCAGACGACGCACTTCCTGCAGATATGGATCGAGCCCAACGTGCGCGGCATCGACCCCGGCTACGAGCAGAAGCACTTCGACGACGCCTCCAAGCGCGGCACGCTGCGCCTGATCGCATCGCCCGACGGCCGCGACGGCTCGGTGACGATCCATGCCGATGCATCGATCGCGGCGGCGCTGCTCGACGGCCCGGAATCCGTGACCCGCGACCTCGCGCCAGGGCGCAAGGCCTACGTGCAGATCGTTCGCGGCAGCGTCGACGTCAACGGCCAGCGCCTCTCGGCAGGCGATGCCGCCGCGCTGAGCGGCGAGAAATCGCTCGCCCTCGCCAATGGCGACAACGCCGAGGTGCTGGTCTTCGATCTCGCCTGAATCCGCTTCCTCTCCAGCTTCACTGCTTCAATTCATCGGACCTCATCATGCAAACCCCCGTTCAAAACTCGATCGTTCTCGTCGGCCGAATCCTGCTCGGCCTGATCTTCATCCTCTCGGGCTTCGGCAAGATCGGCGGCTTCGACGGTACCGTCGGCTACATCGCCTCGGCGCACCTGCCGCTGCCGACGCTGGTCGCGGCACTGACGATCGTGATCGAGCTCGGCGGCGGCCTCGCGCTCGTCACCGGCTTCTTCACCCGGCAGACGGCGGTGGTGCTCGCGGTCTTCACGGTGCTCGCCGGCTTCATCTTCCACGCCTTCTGGAGCGCTCCCGCGGCCCAGCAGATGATGCAGCAGATCAACTTCCTGAAGAACCTGTCGATCGCCGGCGGCATGCTCGTCCTGGCCGCATTCGGCCCGGGGACGATCAGCGTCGACGCCCGCCGCAGCCTCGCCTGAGATCCGGCGACGCGGACGTTCGCCTTACACGTCGCGCGCGAGGCGAACGCCGCTGAACTGCCACTGCGCTTCGGGCGGGAAGAAGTTGCGGTAGCTGGCGCGCACATGGCCGGCAGGCGTCGCGCAGGAGCCGCCGCGCAGCACGAACTGGTTGCACATGAACTTGCCGTTGTATTCGCCGACGGCACCGGGCAGCGGCCGATAGCCGGGATACGGCAAATACCCCGACTGGGTCCACTCCCAGACGTCGCCGAACATCTGCACCGGCTCGTCGGCGACGGGATCCTTCTGCGGCAGCGGATGGAATGCGCCGCGATCGGCGAAGTTGCCGAGCGCGGTCGAGCGCAGGGAGCGCGCCGCGAGCTCCCACTCGAGCTCGCTCGGCAGGCGTGCACCTGACCAGCGCGCGAACGCCTCGGCCTCGAAGAAGCTCAGGTGGCAGACAGGGGTGTGCGGGTCGATCGCGACCCGTCCCTGCAGGGTGTGGCTGTACCAGCGTTCGCCGTCGCGTTGCCAATACAGAGGCGAAGTGCGGCCGCTCGCCTGCACCCAGTCCCAGCCCATCGAGAGCCAGAGCTCGGGACGCGAGTAGCCGTTGTCGTCGATGAAGGCAAGGAAGTCGCCGTAAGTCGCGGGCCGCGAGGCGATCTCGAACGGCGCGGCGTAGGCGCGGTGGCGCGGCGTTTCGTTGTCGAAGCAGAACGGTCCGTCGGCCTCGGGGATATAGCCGAGCTCGACCAGGCCGCCGGGATAGCCGAACCAGCGCAGCGGCTGCGGCCGCACCTGCGCCATCGGCCAGCGCCTGGCATACGGCGAAGCCAGCGGGTTGAACGACAGGGCGTGCTTGATGTCGGTCAGCAGCAGCTCCTGATGCTGCTGCTCGTGCTGCAGGCCGAGGACGACCAGGGCCTCGATCTCGGCGTCGCCGGCGCGCGCCGCGAGCAAGGCCTGCATGCGCTCGTCGACGTGCGCGCGATAGCGCAGCACCTCGGCCAGGGTGGGACGCGTGATCAGGCCGCGCCGGGCGCGCGGATGCTGCGCACCGACGCCCTGGTAATAGCTGTTGAAGAGGACGCGAAAGGCCGGATCGAAGGGCGCGAATCCGGATTCGAAGCGCTCGAGCAGGAAGGTCTCGAAGAACCACGTGATATGGGCGAGGTGCCACTTCGTCGGGCTGGCGTCGGGCATGGACTGCACCTGGCAGTCCTCGGCCGACAACGGCGCGGCCAGGCGCAAGCTCGCGTTGCGAACGCTCGCGTAGCGGAGCGACAGCGGGCCTGGGGCAGCGGCTTCGCGCGCGCGATTCTGGTGGGGTGTCATGCTCTCTCCTCGAACGCGCGCATGCGCTTCTTGGGGCGGCTCGGCAGGGTACTCGAAACCGGTGCCCGCGATGTCAGAAGGGACCGGGGCAAGCCCCGTGCCGGAAGCCGCGCGTAACATGATCCGCGGCACGATATTGCACTGCCGCCCTCCCTAGAATCGGCCGATGGCCTTCGTTCATCTGCGCGCCCACACCGAATTTTCGGTCGTCGACGGAACGCTCAGGATCGACGACGCGGTCGCCGCGGCGGCCGCCGATGGCCAGGGCGCCCTGGCCATCACCGATGTCAGCAATCTGTTCGGCGCGGTCAAGTTCTACAGCGCCGCGCGCCGTGCCGGCGTCAAGCCGATCCTCGGTGCCGAGGTTCAGATGGCCGCCGAAGCGGCCGAGAAGGCACCGAGCCGGCTCGTCCTCCTGGTGCAGAACCGCGTCGGCTACCTGAACCTGTGCGAGCTGCTGTCGCGCGGCTGGCTGCACAACGCCGCCAGCGGCCACGCGACGATCGAGTGGTCGTGGCTCGGCGAATGCGGCGAAGGATTGATCGCCCTCTCGGGTGCCGATGCCGGCGCGATCGGCCGGGCGCTCCTGGCCGGCGACGATGCGCGCGCCGAAGCCCTCGCGACCCGACTCGGCGCGTGCTTTCCGCGCCGCTTCTACCTCGAGCTGCAGCGCTCGGGCCTGCCGGGCAACGAGGCCCACGTTCGCGGCGCCGTGGCGCTTGCCGCGCGGCTCGCGCTGCCGGTCGTTGCGACGCACACGGTGCAGTTCCTCACCGCCGACGACCACGAGGCGCACGAGGCGCGGGTCTGCGTCGCCGACGGCGAGATGCTCGCCAACCCGCGCCGCGTCAAGCGCTTCAGCCGCGAGCAGTACTTCAAGAGCCAGGCGCAGATGGAGCAGCTCTTCGCCGACCTGCCGAGCGCGCTAGTCAATTCGGTCGAGATCGCCAAGCGCTGCAACCTCAGCCTGGTGCTCGGCAAGCCGCAGCTGCCCGACTTCGAGACGCCGCTCGAGAACGGCGTTCGCGTGCCGATGGCCGAGTACTTCCGGATCGCCTCGCACCAGGGTCTGGAGGCGCGCCTGGCGCAGCTGTACCCCGACGTCGACGTACGCGCGCGCGAGCGGCCGCGCTACGTCGAGCGGCTCGACTTCGAGATCGAGACGATCCTGAAGATGGGCTTTCCCGGCTACTTCCTGATCGTCGCCGACTTCATCAACTGGGCGCAGAAGAACGGCTGCCCGGTCGGCCCAGGGCGCGGCTCGGGCGCCGGCTCGCTGGTCGCCTATTCACTCAACATCACCGGCCTCGATCCGCTGCGCTACAAGCTGCTGTTCGAGCGCTTCCTCAACCCCGAGCGGGTGTCGATGCCCGACTTCGACATCGACTTCTGCCAGGCCAACCGCGACCGGGTCATCGACTACGTCAAGGCGAAATACGGGCGCGACGCGGTGAGCCAGATCGCGACCTTCGGCACGATGGCGGCGAAAGCGGCGCTGCGCGACATCGGTCGGGTGCTGGGCATGAGCTACGGCCACGTCGATTCGATCGCCAAGCTGGTGCCGGCGCCGCCGGGCAAGACGGTGACGCTCAAGCGGCCGCCCGAGCGGCCGGACAGCAACGTCATCTACGCGCGCCGCGAGGCGCCCGAGATCGAGCAGCGCGAGAAGCGCGAGGAAGAGGTCGCCGAGCTGCTCGCCCTCGCCGAGCGCGTCGAGGGCCTGGTGCGCAACGTCGGCATGCATGCCGGCGGCGTTCTCATTGCGCCGGGCAAGATCACCGACTTCTGCCCGCTCTACATGCAGCCGGGCAGCGCCAGCGCGGTGAGCCAGTTCGACAAGGACGACGTCGAGGCGATCGGCCTGGTCAAGTTCGACTTCCTCGGCCTGGCGACGCTGACGATCCTCGAGCTCGCCAAGGACTTCATC
>Ga0070672_100002384_pt1 | contig 11893 bp, 10 predicted proteins | sample KBSM13metaG_FD_66151 | JGI IMG/M metagenome (GOLD analysis project Ga0070672, IMG submission 66151) | Miscanthus rhizosphere microbial communities from Kellogg Biological Station, Michigan, USA - KBS M1-3 metaG | ecosystem: Host-associated > Plants > Roots > Rhizosphere > Soil ... | reverse complement strand
AAGAACAACTTCTGGTACGTGGTGCTGGTGGTGCCGATCCAGACGGTGGTCGCCCTGGCGCTCGCCCTGGCCGTCAATCGGCGGATGCTGCGGGGCCGCGGCTTCTTCCGAACCGCGTACTACTTTCCATCGGTGACCTCGAGCGTGGCGATCACGGTGCTCTGGCTCTTCCTGTTCTCGACCACCGGAGCCGTCAACGCGGTGATCGCCTGGTTCGGGGTCAAGGGGCCGAACTGGTTCAACTCCCCGGGCGGGATCTTCCACTTCGGCGCCGGCAACGGGCCGGCCTGGCTGACCGGCCACACGGCCCTCGGCGTCACCTGGTGGGACTGGCTGGGCGGCCCGTCGGTCGCCATGACGGCGTTCATCATCCTGGCCGTCTTCACCACGGGCGGCACCTTCATGCTGCTGTTCCTGGCGGCGCTGCAGAACCTGAGCGCCGACGTCGAAGAGGCAGCCATGATGGATGGCGCGAACAGCGCCCAGCGCTTCTTCCGGGTCACTCTGCCCCAGCTGCGGCCGACCCTGTTCACCGTCATCACGCTCGGCTTGATCGGGTGCTGGCAGGTCTTCGATCAGATCTACACCGGCACGCACGGCAACCCCTCGAAGACCACGCTGACGCCGGCGTACCTTTCGTACGCCGCGGCCTTCCAGAACGGGGAGTGGGGGCAGGGAGCCGCGATCGCGTTCATCCTCTTCGTGATCATCATCGTCTTCACGCTGATCCAGCGGTGGGTGCTCTCGGAGAAGAAGGTCTCGCGGCGCCGGATGGGATGGATCCGTCGCGCCGAACAGCGGGCCGATGCCGGCGGCACAGCGGCCGCTGTCGCGGTCCAGAGCACGTACGGGGAGCAGAACTCATGACGACGACCGCCGTTCCCGCCGTCGGTGTCGCCGCTCCCGACGAGTCACCGGCTCGGCCGACGCGGCGCGAGCGCTGGACGCCCGGCGCGCTCACCGCCCAGATCCTGATCTACGTGCTGCTGATCGCGGTCGCGGTCCTGTACATCTTCCCGTTCCTCATCGACGTCGCGACCTCGTTCAAGACCGAGCCGGATGCCGCATCCAACCCGCTCTCGCTGGTCCCGCAGACCTGGACGACCGCCGCCTACCAGCGGCTGTTCTTCAACTCCGACTTCCCGCTCTGGTTCCGCAACTCGGCGATCGTCACGCTCTTCGTCACGGCCGGCCGCGTGTTCTTCGACTCGCTGGCGGGCTACGCGTTGGCGCGACTGCACTTCCGCGGGCGCAACGCGGTCTTCGCCGGGCTGATCGCCGTGATGGCCGTGCCGAACGTCGTGCTGCTGATTCCGAAGTTCTTGGTGATCAACCAGCTGTCGATCTACGACACCTACGCCGGCATGATCGTGCCGCTGCTCGCGGATGCGGCAGGCGTCTTCATCATGAAGAACTTCTTCGAGTCGATCCCGGTGAGCATCGAAGAGCAGGCGCGCATCGACGGGGCAGGCAGCTTCCGGATCTTCTGGTCGGTCGTGCTCCCGATGGCGCGTCCGGCCCTGATCACGATCATCATCCTGAGCTTCCAGGGCTCGTGGAACGAGCTGGCGCACTTCATCGTCTCGACCCAGAATCCGGACCTCACCACGCTGACCAAGGGCGTCGCCCAGTTGGCGAGCGGGCAGCTCAGTCAGGGTACGCAGTATCCGCTCAAGCTCGCCGCGGGAGCGATCATGACGATCCCGGTGGCCATCGTGTTCTTCATCTTCCAGCGGCGCATCCTGAACGCGAGCCAGGGAGCGGTGAAGGAGTAGCGGCTGTCAACCCTGACGGGCTCGGGGCGCGTTGTAGAGACATGAACGCACTTCCGCACCTGCTGGCGACCGGGCAACCCGGTCTGCTCCTGCTCTCGGCGGTCGCACTCGTGGTGGGCGTCGTGCTGGCGGTGGCCGCGGTTCGGCTCCGCCCGCACCGCCGGTCGCGCTCGGCCAGCTGAACCCGGCTGGCTGAACCCGGTTAGCTGAACCCGCCGGCGAGTTGAACCCGGCTAGCTGAACCCGCCCACGACCGCGAACCCGAGCACCGCCGCAGCGATGCCGAGCGCCAGATTCCCACCGACCGTCGCCGCGGCGACGCCCCACCGCCGCTCGAGCGCGAGCTGCACGGTCTCGACGCTGAAGGTGCTGAAGGTGGTGAGACCCCCGGCAAGGCCGCCCAGGACGACCAGTTGGACGTCCGATCCGACGGCCCCGGTGCTGACCAGTCCGAGTACGACACCGCCGATCAGCGAACCAGCCGTGTTGACGACGAGCACCGCCCAGGGCAGTCGGTCGGTGCGCCGCGCAAACAGATGCGTCGTGGCGTAGCGCAGCAGCGCGCCCACCGCTCCTGCGGCCAGCGCGGCGACCACCACTAACGCGCTCACTCGTCGGCCCCGATCGGAGGATGAGAGGGGGCTCGTCCGCGCAACGCGCCGAGACGGATGCCCAGCAGCGCCGCCGCGAAGCCGAGCAGCAGGGTCGCGAGGAGGTAGCTGGTCGCGACCAGCGTCATCCCCGATGACATGAGGGTCAGCAGAGCCACGATCACGGCGGAGAAGGTGGTGAACGACCCGAGCAGCCCGGTGCCCAGGCCGGCGCGCAGCCAGGCCGGAGCCGTCGGCCACACCCTGGCGACGAGGAATCCGAGCACCAGCGATCCGAGCACGTTGATGAGCAGGGTCGCCCACGGGAACGCGCTATCGGGAAAGACGAGGGCGTTGATCGTCAGACGCAGGCCGGTGCCCAGGATGCCGCCGAGGACGACCGCAACCAGCGTCATCCCTGTTGGGTCGGCTTCGTCGTTGTGGAGGACTTGCCGGATGCGGCCCCGACCTTCTCGGGTTTCGGTGCCGCGCCGGCACCCGCCGTCGCCTTCTTCGCCGCGTCCTTCTCGGCGGTGCTCTTGGTCGGCGTGCCGGTCCGTGCGGCGCGAGCCGCCTCTCGGGCTGCGTCGCGGGCCGCCCTGATGTCGGCGGGCGGCATGGGGCGCCGTTGCACAGGACGGCGCGGCTCGCCGCGGCGGTCTTGACCGGGCAGCGGCCGCGAGCGGCGTCCGTAGATGAGGTCGGACGAGTCGAGCAGCCACGGGACGAGGACGATCATGACCCCGTGCACGAGCATCAGCTTGTGCCGGATGCGCCGCGCCTTGTGGTTGTGAAGCAGGTTCTCCCACCAATGCCCGACGATGAACTGCGGCGTGTACACCGTGACGACCTCGGACCCGCGGTCGATGCGGCAGGCCTTGATGTACTTGATGAGCGGCACGCTGATGTCGCGGTAGGGCGAGTCGAGCACGCGCAACGGGATCTTGATGTTGTGATCGGCCCACTGCCGCTCGAGCTCTTCGGTGGCCGCATCGTCGATCGAGACGTGGATGGCCTCGATGGTCTCGTGCCGCGCGGCGATCGCATAGTCGAGAGCCTTCAGCACCGGCTTGTTCAGCTTGCCGACCAACACGATGGCGTGGTCGCCATCGGCCCCGAAGCGGGTCGTGGCGTCGGCCTCGATCTCTTTGTCGACGTCGCGGTAGTAACGGTTCACGCCGAGCATCAGCGTGAACAGGATCGGCATGATGATGAAGACGATGTACGCGCCGTGCGTGAACTTGGTGATGGTCACGATGACGAGCACCGAGAAGGTCATGAGGGCACCGAATGTGTTGACCACCAGGTAGGTCCGCACCTGCCCGCGCTTGAGCTCACCGGTTCCCTCGCGGAGCAGTCGGATCCAGTGTCGGATCATGCCGGTCTGCCCGAGGGTGAACGAGACGAAGACGCCGATGATGTACAGCTGGATCAGCGAGGTGACGTCGGCACGGAACACGAAGAGGATCACGACGGCTGTCGCGGCCAGGGCGAGCACGCCATTGGAGTAGATGAGCCGGTCGCCACGCGTGGCAAGCGACTTCGGCGCATAGCGGTCGGTGGCCAGCACGGAGCCCAGCAGCGGGAATCCGTTGAACGCCGTGTTGGCGGCGAGCAGCAGCACCAGGGCGGTTGCGGCCTGGATGACGAAGAACGGCACGGAGTTCGCTCCGAACACCGCGGTGGCGATCTGTGCGATCACGCTGATCTGCGGGGCAGTGGAGCAGTCTTTGAACCCGACCAGATCACACGTGTTCTCCACGTAGCGCACACCGGAGATCAGAGCGACGGTGATCAATCCCGAGAACAGGATGATGGCGATTCCGCCCATCGCGACGAGCGTCTTCTGCGCGTTCTGGATCTTGGGCCGACGGAACGCCTGGACGCCGTTGCTGATCGCTTCGACGCCGGTGAGGGCCGAGCATCCACTGGAGAAGGCGCGCAAGAGGAGGAGCACGACAGCGGCCTGGGCGATCGATTGGCCCTTGATCGCGAAATGAGCGGTCTGAGCTACCGGGGCGTGCCCTGTCGCGGTTTGGAACAGCGCGACCGCGATCATGATCGCGATGCTGCCGATGAAGAGGTAGGTCGGGACGGCGAACGCCTTGCTCGACTCCCTCACGCCCCGCAGGTTGACGGCCGCGAGGATGATGACGAAGGCAACGGCCATCTCGACCCGGATGCCGTTGAGCATCGGGAGCGCCGAAATGATGTTGTCGACCCCGGAGGCGACCGAGACCGCGACGGTCATGATGTAGTCGACCAGCAAGGCTGCGGCGACGACCAGGCCGGCCTTCTCGCCGAGGTTCTTGCGCGCGACCTCGTAGTCGCCGCCGCCGCTCGGGTATGCCTTGATCAACAACCGGTATGAACTGACCACCACGATGAGCAGGAGCACGACGGCACCCGCGACCCAGGGGGCGAAGGCGAGGAACGAGAGCCCGCCGATGAACAGGATGAGCAGAAGCTCCTGCGGCGCGTACGCCACGGAGCTGAGCGGGTCGCTCGCGAAGATCGGAAGCGCCAAGTGCTTGGGGAGGAGTTGGCCCTCGAGCTTGTCGGAGGGAAGTGGGTCTCCGAGAAGCCAGCGCTTGGGCGACCGGGTCTCCTCGGGAGACCGGGTGTCGTCAGTCACGAGGGGTCAGCGTACACCGCCGAAACCCCCTCCGCATTTCCCACGCGCCTGTGTGGATGCTCCGTATTTCGGGTCGCGGGTTCCGGCCGGTGGCGGGGCAGAGAGTCAGCCTCGAAGCGCCTCGGTGATCTCGCGCCGCAGGGTCGTCAGTCCCTGGGTGATGAGTCCGACGATCTCGGTGTCGAGGCTGCCCTGAGCGACGCGCGAGCGCAGGTCGGATCGCACCTGCTGACGGAAGTCGTTGATCGCGGCCTCCGCGTCACGCAGGGCCATCCGGGCCTGAACCCGCGGGTCGTCACTCCACTCCGTGTGGCGCGTTTCGGCGCGCTCGGTGCGGCCGGCGTCGCGCGCCTCGGTGCGCGCATCCCGTGCCGCGGCCGCCAGATCCGCGCGCAAGGTCTTCATCGCATCGTTGACCGAGTGGCGCACCTCGTTGGCGAGGCGGCGCACCGAGTCGCTCAACTCGTCTTCGATCCCGTCGAGTTCGGAGCCGCGCTCGGCCAGTTCAGCACGGCCGGCGTCGGTGATCGCGTAGACCGTCTTGCGGCCGTCGGACTCCTTGGTGACCAGCCCGTCCTCCTCGAGCTTGCCCAGGCGCGGGTAGATGGTGCCCGCGCTCGGCACGTAGGTGCCGCCGAAGCGGTCGCTCAGGGCCTGGATCAGCTCGTAGCCGTGCATCGGCCGCTCGGCCAGCAGGCTGAGCAGGTAGAGCCTCAGATGCCCGTGGGCGAAGACCGGGGGTGTCACGCGCTCTTCTTCTCGGTGGTCTTCTTCTCGCGCGTCTTCTTCGCGGCGGTCTCGTTCGCGGCGGCCGGCCGTGCCGTGTGCAGCACGCTGACGTTGCCGGTGACCGTGTTGCCCCGGAAGTCGAGCCAACGGCCGTCGAGTGTGCCGTACTTGCCGGTGTAGCGGCCGCGCACTCCGGTGATCTCGGAGTCGTCGAGCTGCAGCCGGCCATTGACGGTATTGATCGTGTACGAGACCGGGACATCGGCATCCAGACGGGCGGTGATGTTGCCGCTGACCGCACTCAGGCGGAGTTCGTCGGGAATGCCGGTTACGTCGAGAAAGACGTCGCCGGTGACCACCTCAGCGGTCATCCCCAGGATCTCGCCCGACACCGTGACGTCGCCGTTCACCGAGTGCACCCCGAGGCGGCCGACGTGATTGCGCACCGAGATCTCGCCGCTGACCGAGTTGATCTGGATGTCGGCGCGCATGCTGTCGATGACCACGTTGCCGTTCACGGTGCTGATCGACGCGTTGTCGTGGATGCCGCTGACCAGCGCCTCGGCGTTCACGACGCCGAACTTCAGGCTCACGTCACGCGGAACCATGATGCTCACATCCGCACGCGCATTCCCACGAAAGGATTTGAAGACGTCCAGCCAGTTGTCCCAGTTCAGCTGAGGGTGGTCGACCTCGAGGGTGTCGCCCTCGACCGCGACCTTGAGGTCACGACCGCTGACCGAGTGGATCTCGACGCGCACCCCGGGTTCGTCGTGGCCGACGATGTCGACCTGGCCGCTGATGAGGCTCACCTTCAACTTGCGCACGTTCTCGACGTCGATGGTCTTGGGGCCCTCGACGAGCCATTTCTCCTGGGCCACTGGGGGCTCCTCCCTCGCGATATATCGCGTCTGCTACTGGAACACGATATATCGCGAGTTGCGCCGAATGCAAGAGCCTGCTTGACATTGACGCAACGTCAACCTTTACCGTGGATGCCATGGAGACGACGACAAGCGACTACAGCATCCAGGAGATCGCGAGGGTGGCGAACACCACCTCGCGCACCCTGCGGTACTACGACGAGGTCGGGCTCGTGCCGCCCAGCAGGGTGGGCGAGAACGGCTACCGCTACTACGACCGCGAGGCGCTGGTGCGGCTGCAGCGGGTGCTGATGCTTCGCGAGTTGGGCCTCGGCATCCCGGCGATCGCCGAGATGCTGGCGGACCAGACCAGTGACGTCACCGCGCTCGAGAGCCACTTGGTGTGGCTGGACCTCGAGCAGAAGAGGATCGCCCGCCAGATGGCGAGCGTCAAGAAAACCATCGAGGAATTGAAAGGAGGCGAGCGGATCATGGCGAAAGACATGCCGCACGCGATGTTCGACGGCTTCGATCACACCGTCTACCAGGACGAGGTGGAGGAGAAGTGGGGCAAGGAGGCGTACGCCAAGGGCGACAGCTGGTGGCGCGACAAGACCGATGCCGAGAAGGCCGAGTGGAAGGCTTTGCTCGCAGCTTTGCAGTCCGATTGGGTCGAGGCCGCCGAGAGCGGCGCCGACCCGGCGGGGCCCGAGGCTCAGGCTCTTGCGCAGCGTCAGTTCGACTACTTGGCCGACATCCCGGGTACGCCCGGCTACAGCACCGGCGGGCCGACGAAGGAGTATTTCATCGGCCTGGGCCAGCTGTACGTCGACGACCCGCGATTCACGAAGAACTATGTGGCCTCCGAGAAGGCCGTCTTCGTGCGCGACGCGATGCGGATCTACGCGGAACGCGAGCTCTCGTAGTCGGTTCGCGTGGGCACCTGGCGGTAGCCGTCGCGCGTGATCGTGACGATCGTCGCGGGGACGGCCCACGCGGCGAGCGCCAGCAGGGCGAGGAGGACGGTCACGGGATCTCCTCCTCGCCCCGACTGGGTTCGGCGACCGTTTCCGGGATGCGGAACAGGGGCAGCGTGACGCCGACCATCGGCCCGATCAGGAGCGCGAACGCGATGGTTCCGATCCCGAACTGACCGCCGAGGGCCCAGCCGACGGCGAGCACGACCACCTCGATGGCGGTCCGGACGACCCAGATCGGCCATCCCGTTCGCCGGTGAAGGCCGGTCATCAGCCCGTCTCGCGGGCCCGGGCCGAGGCGCGCTCCGATGTACAGCCCGGTGGCCACGGCGACCAGCGCGAGTCCGCCGGCGAAGACCACCGCCTGCAACCAGGGGAGGTTCTGCTGCGGGATGACGGCGAGGCCGAGTTGCGCACTGGTGCCGATCAGCAGGACGTTGGCGACGGTGCCGAATCCGACGCGAACGCGGATCGGGATCCAGAGCAGCAGCACGACCGCTCCGACAATGTTGGTGACCAGCCCGAAGGGAAGGCCGGTGCGAAGCGAGATCCCCTGCGAGAGCACGTCCCAGGGCGCGACCCCGATGCCCGCGCGGACCATCAGGGCCAGCCCGATGCCATAAAGGAACAGCCCGCCGAGCAGCTGCGTGATCCGGCGCGCCCAGACGGCGCGAGGTCCGGTGAGTGGTTTTGGCAGGGCGAGCGCGGTCATGTGATCCAGACAATCGCGAGATTGGACTTCTGTGAAGAGGCCAATCGGGGTAGAGTGGACGGATGGCCTCTCTCTCCGCGCGCGCATTGGCATCCGCCCTCGGCAATTGGCGGGGCCTTTCGGCCGCGCCGGTGTACTCCGCGCTCGCCGATCGAATCCGACTGCTGGTGCTTGACGGGCGGCTGGCCCTGGGCACCCGGCTGCCGGCCGAGCGCGAGCTGGCCACCCACCTCTCCCTGAGCCGCACCACGATCTCGGCGGCGTACGCCGAGTTGCGCGAATCCGGCTACCTCGAGAGCCTGCGCGGCTCGGGCAGCGTCGTCCGCCTGCCGTCACGCGGTGCGGCGCCGCACGACCTGATCGCGCCGCCCGAGTTCCTCGACTTCAGCCAGGCGACGCTGCCGGCCGTTCCCCAGGTCGCAGCCGCCGCCGAGCGTGCCGCCGCTCTGCTTCCGTCGTACCTGGGCGTCTCGGGCTTCGATCCCCTCGGCCTGCGCGCCCTGAGACAGGCTCTTGCCGACCGCTACACGGCGCGCGGTCTGCCGACGGATGCCGACCAGCTGATGATCACGATCGGCGCCCAGCACGCGATCGGCCTCGTCGCTCGCACCGTCCTCTCGCGGGGGGATCGAGCCCTCATCGAGTCGCCGACGTATCCGCACGCCTCGGAGTCATTGCGCGCCCACGGCGCCCGGCTCGTCCCGGTCGCCGTCACCACCGACGAAGGATGGGATGAGCTCGGCCTCGAGCAGGCCCTCCAGAGAACAAGCCCGACGCTCGGGTACCTGATGCCCGACTTCCACAATCCGACGGGGCGGTCGATGCCCGCCGACCAGCGCCGACGAGTCGCCGCACTCGCCGCCCTCCACGGCACGACCCTGATCGTCGACGAGACGATGGGAGAGCTGGGGTTCCGCGACCTGCGGATCGACGCACCCCTCACGCCTCCCTTCGCGGCGTCGGCGCCCGAGGAGGCAGCCGCCCGGATCGTGACGATCGGCTCGGTCGGCAAGACGGTCTGGGGCGGGTTGCGCTTGGGGTGGATCCGCGCCGACCACGAACTGATCCAGCGCATCGCGCGCGTGCGCTACTCGAGCGATCTCGGCACACCGGTCCTCGACCAGCTGGTCGTGCTCGAACTCCTCGGCCAATACGACAGGATCCTCGCCGAGCGCCGCGCGTACCTCCGTGCCGGCCGCGACCATCTGCGCGCGCGGCTGCGCGATCGGCTGCCCACCTGGGAGCTGCCGGAGCCCGACGGCGGGCTCACCCTGTGGATCAACATCGGCGTGCCACTCAGCTCGCAGCTGGCGCTCGCGGCACGCAACGAGGGGCTCGTGATCGCGGCCGGTCCGCGGTTCGGGATGAACGGCGTGTTCGAGCGGTTCCTGCGGGTGCCGTTCAGCCATCCCCCCGCGCTCATCGATCGTGCGGTCGATGCGCTCGCCGCGGCGTGGAGCGGGGTGACGCGACATCCGATCGCACTGGGCCAGGAGGACCTGGCCGAGGTGGTCTAGCGCTCGGCGCCGGCCCCGTTTCATCCCGCAGGAGTACGGCGCCCGAGACCCGGGTTGGGATACTGGGCGAAGTGCACGGCGGCGTGCGCACCACCACGCCCGCAGCCATGCGGATCAGGACGACTCAGGAGAACCCGCTCGTGCATCTGCTGTCCGTATTCAGCCTGCGCAACCGCGCACTCATCGCCCTGATCACCATCGTGGTCGCGGTGTTCGGCGGCATCTCGCTGACGCTGTTCAAGCAGGAGCTCTACCCCTCGCTCTCGCTGCCGTCCGTGTACATCATCACGACCTACCCCGGCGCATCGCCCGACGTGGTGAACAAGGACGTCTCGACCCCGATCGAGAGCGCGATCCAGGGCATCGAGAACCTGGATTCGACCAACGCCACCAGCAACACCGGCACATCGATCGTCACCGCTGCGTTCACCTACGGCACCAGCATCACCACCTCGGAGCAGAAGGTCCAGCTCGCGCTCGATCGCCTCTCGAAGACGCTGCCGACCGGGGTCACCCCGCAGGTCATCACCTTCAGTGTCAGTGACCTGCCCGTCATCCAGCTGGCGGTCACCAGCGATCTCGACCCGCACGTGCTCGCCTCGAAGCTGTCGAGCCTGACCGTGACGAGCCTCAAGCAGCTGAACGGCGTCAGCGACGCCACCCTGCTCGGTGAGGCCTCGCAGCGGGTGACCATCACGCCGGATGCCGACACGCTGACCAAGGACGGCCTCAGCATCCAGTCCATCAAGGCGACGCTCGCGGCCAGTGGGACCCTGCTGGCCAGCGGATCCATCACCGAGAACGGCAAGACGCTCACCGTGCAGTCGGGGCAGCAGCTCACCTCGACCGACGAGATCGCGGGGCTTCCGGTGCTGGGCGGCCGGCTCGCGACCCCGCCGACCATCGGCGATCTCGCGACCGTCGCCCTGGCGGACGACCCGGTGACGGGCTACTCGAGCGTGAACGGCAAGCCGGCCGTCAGCCTCAGCGTCACCAAGACCGCTGCCGGCAACACCGTGGCCGTCTCCCAGGTCGTGCGCAATGACATCCCGGCGCTCGAGAAGCAGCTGGGCGGCAATACGAAGTTCACCATCGTCTCTGATCAGGCGCCGTCGGTCACCACCTCGATCAACAGCCTGGCCATCGAGGGCGCGCTCGGGCTGGGCTTCGCGGTGATCGTGATCTTCCTGTTCCTGCTGTCGGTGCGCACGACGCTGGTCACCGCCGTGTCGATCCCGATCTCGGTGCTCCTGACCTTCCTCGGGATGACGGCGGCCAACTACACCCTCAACGTGATCACGCTGGCAGCGCTCACCATCGCGATCGGCCGCGTGGTCGACGACTCCATCGTGGTGACCGAGAACATCAAGCGGCACATCGGATTGGGCGAAGACAAGCTGGTGGCGATCAAGACGGCCGTGCGCGAGGTCGCGGTGGCGGTCACGGCATCCACGATCACCACGGTGGCCGTGTTCCTGCCGGTCGCGTTCGTCGGCGATATCACGGGCGAGCTGTTCCGGCCGTTCGCGCTCACGGTGACGATCGCTCTGCTGTCGTCGCTCTTCGTCTCGCTGACCATCGTGCCGGTGCTCGCGTACTGGTTCCTCGGCAGCAAGGCGGTGCACAAGCACGCGGAGGGCGAACCGGCCCCGCATTCCGCTGCGCGCGACGAGCTCGAGACCCCGACCCGCCTGCAGCGCGTGTACCTGCCGGTGATCCGGTGGACCCTCAAATTCCCGGCGATCGTGCTGATCGCGGCGCTGCTGATCCTGGCCGGCAGCGGTGTGGCTGCGTTCGGTCTCAAGACCAACTTCATCGGCAACAGCGGGCAGAACACGCTCACCGTGGCGCAGACTCTGCCGTTGGGCAGCAGCCTGGAAGCGCAGCACGAGGCCTCGAAGACGGTCGAGAAGACCCTGCTCGACATCAAGGGCGTCAAGACCGTCCTAGTCACGATCGGATCAGGTGGCAGTTCGCTCCGGGCGGCGTTCTCGGGCGGCGGGTCGACCACCTTCTCGGTGACGACCGACCCGAAGGCCGACCAGGCAGCGCTCCAGCTCACCGTCACGAAGAAGCTCAAGGCCATCACCGGCGA
>Ga0070672_100002382_pt1 | contig 11903 bp, 9 predicted proteins | sample KBSM13metaG_FD_66151 | JGI IMG/M metagenome (GOLD analysis project Ga0070672, IMG submission 66151) | Miscanthus rhizosphere microbial communities from Kellogg Biological Station, Michigan, USA - KBS M1-3 metaG | ecosystem: Host-associated > Plants > Roots > Rhizosphere > Soil ... | reverse complement strand
GAGCGGCCGAGGACGCCCTGCATATAGTCGGCGATATTCTTGAGTTCAGCGCCGCCGCCTGTGAGAACGACCTGGCGTCCGACGGGGCCGGTGAAGCCGAGGCTTTTCAGCGCCTCCTCGATCTTCGCAGTCAGCTCCTCGACCCTCTGGCGGATGACCGTCATCAGCTGCGCGCGGGTTATGCGTAACGGCTCGGCCCCTTCTTCCGCTCCGATTTGCCGCGCCTCGATCATCTCATGGTTGTCGCGCGGGCTCGTCATCGCGGAGCCGTAGAAGCATTTCAGCCGTTCCGCGTCGCGGCGCTGCACTCCGAACGCGCAGGCGATGTCGTCGGTGATGTCCTTCGCCCCCAAAGGAATCGAGCGAAGACCGACAAGCATTCCGCCCGCGTGCAAGGACACGTTGGTCACTTCTGCACCAAGCTCGATCAGCGCGACGCCAAGGTCGCGCTCGTCCTCGCTGAGGCAGGCAAGCGCCGCCGCAACAGGCGACGCGACGATTGCCTTCACGCCGAGGTGAGCCGAGCGGATAACGTAATCGATGTTCCGAAGCGGCGCTGGATCGGCGGCAATGACATGGATGTCGACTCCCAGCCGGTCGGCATGGAGACCGATCGGGTGCTTCACGCCCTCCACGCCATCGATGGTGTAAAGCGCGGGGTGAGCATGAAGCGTCACTTGGCCGTTCCGGTCGATCGCGTTCTTCCCACCCGCCAGCAGCTCGTCGATGTCGGACTGTTCGATCTGGTGCCCGCCAAGCTCAACCTCGACGTTGGCGACGTCGCTTACGAGGCCGCCCGCGCCGAAGCTTGCCCAGACGTCCTCGATCGTCACGCTGGACATGCGCTCGGCAAGCTCGACGGCTTCGCGGACCGCATGCTCGCTTGCCTCCATGTCCGTGATGAAGCCGCGTTTCACGCCGCGGCCCTCGCGCTGCCCGGTGCCGAGCACCTGCAGGCGCCCGTCGTCCGTGAGCGTGCAGATCAATGCGCCGACTTTCGAGGAGCCGATGTCGAGAGCTGCAATCAGGGGCAGGTCAGCCGGAGAAGCCACGTCTTGGGTTAGCCCTCGGCAGGTTGTTGAGTGGAAGGCGCAAGATCGATCGGCTCTCCCGGCGCACGAGGCAGCCGCACGACCATCTTGCCGGGCACGCGCAAGTCGAAGCGGACAAGTCCCCGTCCGAGAAGTCCGGCCGAGCGATCCATCTTGGCGAAACGTGCCAACGCGTCCTTCGCCGGACCCTCTCCTTCGGGCAGTGCGACGGTCTCGCCCGACTGGAAGCTCAGATCCCAACGCCGACCGCCGACCCACGTGGCGGAAGCGAGCTGCGCCTGCATTGTCGGCGCCGCAGCCATGATGGCCTTGAGCTGGCTGGCCTTCGAATTCGCCCCGGTCCCGATCACCAGGGGCAGATCGGGCATCTTGTCGACGGGCACTCGGTCTAGAACCACGCCATCTCCGTCGATGAGGGCGAGCTGCTGCTTGTCTTGCCAGAGTGCCGAGGGCGTCCGCTCGACGATGTCGATGACCAGCGTGTCGGGCAGGCGCCGCGAGACGCGCGCGTCCTTCACCCAGCCGAAGGCGAGCAGGCGCGCACGAATTCGTGCAACGTTCACAAGCGGCTGAGCCGGCTTCACCGCGCCCTCGGGCTGAGCCGCAAGGCGAAGCTCGTCGAGAACGACCGCATCCACGAGCTTACGATCCATGTGCTTTAAGCCAACGATCTGGTAGCCGTCGACGCGGAAACCGGCGCTTCCGACCGCCTCGCCAGCCGAGAGCGCGGCCTTGGCCGGAAGATCCAGCGCGATAGCGGCGGCGCCTGCCATCAGCACGAGAAAACCTGTGAAACCGAACGCGGCGAGCTTGTTCGCCCGAGCGCTGCTGAGCGAACTCTTCTTCGCCGAAGATGTCTTGCGCTTCGCCTTGGCCCCCCGCGCTGCCACTTAGCCTGCTCCTTTGTGCTCGAGCGCTTCCTCGACCAGGCGCTCGACCAGCTCACCGTAACTGATGCCCCGCACTTTCGCCTGCTCTGGCACAGTGCTCAAGGGGGTCATTCCGGGTTGAGTGTTGACTTCCAAAAGAAAAATGCCGGCTTCACCCTGCTCGTCGTCCCAGCGGAAGTCCGAACGGGAAGCGCCACGGCAACCGAGAAGCCGATGCGCGCGCGCCGCCATATCCATCATCACCGCCGCGATATTGTCCGGGACCTGCGCCGGACAGACGTGGTCGGTTAGGCCGTCGGTATATTTTGAATCGTAATCGTAAAAGCCGACCTTGGGCTTCAGCTCGGTCACGGCTAGGGGCTCGCCGTTCAATACGGCGACCGTCATCTCGTGACCCTTGACGAATGGCTCGGCAAGCAAGCGGTCGAAATGCTTCCACGGTCCCTCGACGTCGCGGCCGATCGGATTTCCGTAATTGCTTTCATTCGTAACGATTGCGACCCCGACCGAAGAGCCCTCGTTGACCGGCTTCAGCACATAGGGCCGTGCCATCGGATCGCGCTCATGCAAACTTTCGCTCGTGACAATGTTTCCCGCCGGCATCCGGATGCCGTGCGGCACGAGCACCATCTTGGTAAGTTCTTTGTCGATGGCGATAACCGACGTTTCGAGCCCGCTGTGCGTGTAGGGAATGCCCATCAGGTCGAGCATTCCCTGGACTGCCCCGTCCTCTCCCGGCGTACCGTGGAGCGCGTTGAAGACCACGTCCGGTTTCAGCTCCTTGAGCCGGGCCGCGACGTCCCGGTCCATGTCGAGTTCCGTAACGTTAGACCAGCCGCGCTCGCGAAAGGCATTGGCGACGCCTCGGCCGCTTGTGAGTGAAACCTCGCGCTCGGACGACCATCCGCCCATCAGCACGACGACGTGCAGATTCTTGTTCATTCCCTGCCGACCCGCTGGATTTCCCATTCAAGGGTGATGCCTGAATTTGCCAGCACGCGGCGGCGGACTTCTTCGCCCAGCGCCTCAATGTCGGCACTGATCGCGCTACCGAGGTTGAGCAAGAAGTTGCAATGCTTTTCGGAGACTTGGGCGCCGCCCATCGTCAAGCCGCGGCACCCCGCCGCATCGACAAGCACCCAGGCCTTGTGTCCCTCCGGATTCTTGAATGTCGAGCCGCCCGTACGGCTCCGTAGCGGCTGCGACTCCTCGCGAGCGCGGGCAATCACGTCCATCTCCGCGCCGATCGCTTCGGGCGAGCCGGGCGACCCGCGAAAGGTCGCCTCGACGACGATAGCTCCGTCCGGCACTTCGCTGTGGCGATAGGTGTAGCCGAGCTTTTGGTGAGGCCAGACCTCGACCGAACCATCGCGCATCACTACCCGCGCTTCGATGAGTATGTCCTTGACCTCGCGGCCATAGGCGCCGCCGTTCATGCGCACGAAGCCGCCGACGGTGCCGGGGATCCCGCGAAGGAATTCGAGACCGGCAATGCCGTGATCTCGCGCCGTCGATGACACGAGGATTCCGCTCGCTCCGCCTCCGCAGCGCAATGTGGTCTCGTCGAGCTGCTGGATCTTCGCGAACGCCTTGCCCAGCCGAACCACGACGCCTGGAACACCACCATCGCGAACGATAAGGTTGGAGCCGAGCCCGAGCGCCATCACGGGTACATCAGGGTCAAGATCGCGGAGGAAGGAAACCAAGTCATTCTCGTCCGCGGGCTCGAACAGATATTCGGCAGTTCCGCCGCTCTTGAACCAGACGAGAGGCGCGAGCGAAGCGTTGGGAGTCAGCTTGCCTCTGACCTGCGGCAGAGTGGCGACGCTCACTTCTTCGCCCTTTTCTGACAGACGCCATCCGCGAGCTTCGCCGCCCACTTGGTGATGTCGCCGGCGCCCATGCAGATGACCAAGTCGCCCGGCGCGGCGAGGTCGCGCAGGCCTGAACAGAGGTCCTCCATATCCGCAACCGCGCGCACCATGCGATGCCCCCGCGAGCGGAGACCTTCGACGAGAGCCTCGGAGTCCACGCCCTCGATCGGCTCCTCTCCCGCCGGATAGACTGGCGCGACAAACACTACGTCCGCATCGTTGAACGCGTTCTGGAAGTCCTCCATCAAATCGTGGAGCCGGGAGTAGCGGTGCGGCTGCATAACCGCGATGACACGCTGGTCTGCGCTCTCGCGAGCCGCCGAAAGGACGGCGCGGATCTCGACCGGATGGTGAGCGTAATCGTCGATCACCGGCACGCCATCGAACTCGCCGACCTTGGTGAAGCGCCGCTTCACGCCTTCGAAGCGGGCGAAGCCTTCCCGGATCTGGTCGTCGGACAGTCCGAGCTCGAGCGCGACGCCGATGGCCGCCAGCGCGTTCTGCACATTATGCCTGCCGGGCATCGGCACGGTGATGTCCTCGATCGTCCGCCGCGAACCGTCGCGCTCAAGCACGATCGCATCGAAGATGCTCCCCTGCGGACCGCCTGTCGCATTGTCGGCACGCAGGTCGGCAAGCGCCGAGAAGCCGTAGGTTACAATGCGGCGGTCGCGGATCTGGCTGATGACCCCCTGCACCTCGGGATGATCAACGCAGAGCACCGCGAGACCGTAGAAAGGCACATTCTCGATGAACTGGCAGTAGGCTTTCTTGACCTCGTCGAACCCGCCGTAATGTTCGAGATGCTCCGGATCGATGTTGGTGACGACCGCGATTGTCCCGTCGAGCCGGAGGAAGCTGCCGTCGCTCTCGTCGGCCTCGACGACCATCCAGTCGCTCTTCCCGAGGCGCGCATTTGAGCCATAGCGATTGATGATCCCGCCGTTGATCACGGTCGGGTCAACGCCGCCAGCATCCAGCAACGCTGCGATCATGGACGTCGTTGTCGTCTTGCCGTGCGTTCCGGCGACGGCGATCGTCTTCTGCATGCGCATCAGCTCAGCAAGCATTTCCGCCCGCTTGACGATCGGCAGGCGCCGCTCGACCGCCGCTTCGACTTCGGGATTGCCGCGACTGACGGCTGAAGAGATCACGACCACGGTCGCATCGCCGAGGTTTTCCGCTTTCTGGCCGATCATCACCGGGATGCCGAGCTTCCGAAGGCCCTCGACCACATAGCCCTCGGATATGTCCGAGCCCTGCACGGAATAGCGGAGCTGATGCATCACCTCGGCGATCCCGGACATTCCGATGCCGCCGATCCCGACGAAGTGGATCGTCCCGATGTCGGTACCCAATGCCTTCAGCATGAGCGCCCAATCATGCCGGAACGCCGCCTGTGGGAGCACCGGCAGACACGCGGGGGCTGAGTGCCGGCCCCACCTCAACCGGGGAAAGGCCACCGCCCACGCGTTCAACGAGATCGGCCAAGTCGCTCGCCGCGTGAGGAAGGCCGACGGACAGGGAACGGCCGGCCGCGTTGATCAGCGCCTGGGGGTCCGCGGCCATCACTTCGATCTGGCGGGCAAGAACCTCCGGAGTGAACTGCTCCTCGATGATCGTTCGCGCACCGCCTGCCTGGGTGATGTCACGCGCGTTGGCGGTCTGGTGATCGTCGGTCGCGGACGGGTAGGGAATGAGGATCGCGGGACGGCCGGCGGCAGTGAGCTCGGCAACGGTAGAAGCGCCCGATCGGCCAATGAACAAATGGGCTTCGCTAAGCTTGCCGGCCATGTCTTCGATATAGGTCATCACCTCGGCGGGGATGCCGAGTTCCCCGTAGCGGGCGCGTACCACGTCAATGTCGTTGGGGCGGCACTGCTGCATGACCTGCAGACGCAGCCGCAACGAAGGCGAGAGCATGCCCAACCCTTCGGGCACGACCCTACTCAGGACGGTCGCGCCCTGGCTTCCGCCGGTGACGAGAATCTTGAAGGGAGCGAAGTCGTCAAAGGCCGGAAACGGCTCTTCGCCGAGCCGAGCGATCTCGGCCCGGACAGGATTGCCCACGAGCACGATCTTCGCCCGATTGCGGGGTTTCACACGCTCAACCCGCGAATAGGCCGTCGCGATCGCCGTTGCGTCGCCCGCGAGAAATCGGTTCGCGCGCCCCAAGACCGCATTCTGCTCGTGCAGGATGGTGGGGATTCGCTTGGCGGTCGCAGCAAGCAGCGACGGAACCGCCGGATAGCCGCCGAAGCCCACGACCGCGTCGGGTCGATGCTCGTAATAGAGGTTCTTGGCCTCCCGCCGGCCCTTGGCGACTGAGCCGAAAGCACGCAACCAGCCGATCGGTCCGCCGCCCAGCCTTCCAGCCGGAAGGATGTGCACGGGGATATTCCCGAAAAGGCCGGGAAACCGAGCGCCGCGATCGTCTGTGATCAGCAGCACGCCATGCCCGCGTTTCTTCAATTCCTCCGCGAGCGCATGCGCGGGGATCATGTGACCCCCCGTGCCTCCTGCGGCCAAGACGAAATTCATTCGGTGACGGGCTCCCCGCTCCACTTCACGACGTACGGCGAGCGGGTCAAATACGGATTTCTTCGCGTGAAGGCGAGAAGCAAGCCCATGCCGATTGAAAGCGCCAGCATCGAGCTTCCGCCGTAGCTGATGAAGGGCAAGGTCATGCCCTTGGACGGCGCGATTTGCACGTTCACCGCCATGTTGATCAGTGCCTGCAAGCCGAACTCGATGACCAGCCCGGCCGCCGCGAGGATGGCGAAGGTGTTCTCCTCGTCGAGAAGCTTGATCAGCACGCGCGAGACGATGGTCAGGTAAAGCAAGGCGATCGCGAGGCAGGCTATGAGGCCAAACTCCTCGCCGATGACCGAGAAGATGTAGTCAGTGTGCGGCTCAGGCAGGCCGAACTTCCGTGTTCCAGCCCCGGGACCCATTCCGAACAGGCCGCCCGCCGTCAGCGTCCGCATCGCATTCTCGACCTGGAAATTGTCGCCCTCGCCGAACAGGAAGCCGTCGATGCGGGTCGTTGCTACGGGATAAAAGAAGTAGGCGAGAACGACGCCGACAACGGCGGCTGCGGCGAGGATTCCCAAAGCTCTGAGGCTAACCCCCGCGAGCGCAAGCATGGCAATCCACACCGAGCCGAAAATGATAGTCGATCCGAAATCCGGCTGCTTCATCAATAGGAAGGCGACCGCGCCGGTTACGATCGCCGACATCGGGAAGATCGGCAGCGACTTGTCGAGTTCGCGCAGGCTCAGAAGCCAGGCCATGGCGACGACGAAGAAGGGTTTCAGGAATTCGGACGGCTGAAGTTGACCAATGCCGATGTCGATCCAGCGCGTCGCACCGTTCACCTCGGGACCGAGGACGGGGACGAAGATCAGGAGAACGAAGAAGAAGGCCGCGCCCGCCAGGCACATGCGTTTGGCCCGCTCCCGGCTCATCATCGAGATGCCAATCATCACCGGCAAGCCGACGGCGATCCACACGATCTGACGGTAGAAATAGTGAAGCTCCGAGAAGCGGACGTTGCCGCCCGAATAGCGCTCGCCCGCCGCCGGAGAGGCCGCGGCGACCGCGATCAGGCCGATGCCGATCAGCACTGCGAGCAGGAGCAAAAGGACCTTGTCGATCTCCCAGAACCAGCGTCCGACCGCCGACGTGTCCGAGCGGCCGTAATTGCCCGGATCGAGGCGCGCTGCCTGCGCCTTGATCTGTCCTGAGATGCTTCCGATCATAACGCCCCCACCAGGTCCCGGAACCTGTCTCCCCTCTGCTCGAAGTCGCGAAACTGATCGAACGACGCGCAGGCGGGGGAGAGTAGAACGGTATCGCCCGGCTGTGAATCCTCCGCGGCGTGATTCAGCGCATTTTCAAGCGTTTCGCAGTTCGCGACAGGCATATGCGGAGCGAGAAGCTTTGCGAACAATTCACCGGCCTCGCCGATCGTGTAGGCGGAGCGGACGTGGCCGAAGTGCGGAGCGCATTCATCGAGATTGTCGGTCTTGGCCTGTCCGCCGAGGATCCAGCGGATCGAGGGGTACGCGGCAAGCGCCGGAGCGGTCGCGGTCGGGTTGGTCGCCTTGCTGTCGTTGACGAACAGGACCCCGTCCTTTTCGCGGATGCGCTCCATGCGGTGCGGGAGGCCGGGGTAGGTCTCAAAGCCTTCGACTATTGCTTCATCGGGCAAGCCTAGCGTTCGAGCCGCCTCGATAGCCGCAGCCGCATTCTGTGCATTATGTGGACCTTGAAGTGTTGGCCAACCACTCTGGCTGCGGGCCGGAAGGTTGTGCAGCGTCGGCCATTCCGGATCACCGAAGTCATCCACAGGTGCAGCTATCAAATATTTGCTCTTCGCCGCATGAGCCACGCCGGCGCTCGCTCCGTCGGCCAGCATAACTACGGCAACGTTTTCCGGCGACTGCATCGCGAAGAGCCTAGCCTTCGAGGCCGCGTAAGCCTGAAAGCTCTCGTACCGATCGAGATGGTCGGGCGTGATGTTGAGCAAGACGGCTACGTCGCAGTCGAGGCTCTGCGTCAGGTCGATCTGGTAGCTCGACAGCTCCAGCACATAGACTCCGCCTTCCGGCAGCGGGTCCTGCGCGAGGATCGGAAGACCGATGTTGCCGCCCATCGTCGTCGGCACGTCCGCCATCTTAAGGATGTGGTGGATGAGCGCGGTCGTCGTCGACTTGCCGTTGGTGCCGGTGATGCCGACGACTTTGTGCGGCGGAAGCTCGGGTCGGGCGCGGGCGAAAAGCTCAATGTCGCCGATAATCTCGACGCCGGCATCGCGAGCGCGCTTAGCGATCGGATGACGGTTGAGCGGGAGACCGGGCGTCACGACCAGGCTATCGAATTGCGAAAGGTCGGCTTCGTCCAGGTCGGCGATTTCGGTGTTCGCAGGCGCTTTCGCCCTCGCCTCCTCTTTCGCGTCCCACGCCGTGACCCGCGCACCGCTCGCAAGCAGCGCATCAGCCGTGGCCAGCCCGGAGCGCGCCAGACCGTAGACCGCATAATGTTTGCCGGCGAAGGCCTTGGCCGTGATCACCTGAGCTTGAGGGTGGCGAGACCCGCGAGGGCCAGCACGAAGCTGACGATCCAGAAGCGGATGACGACCGTCGGTTCGGACCAGCCGAGATGTTCGAAATGGTGATGGATCGGTGCCATTCGGAAGATGCGCTTGCCGGTCCGTTTGTAGAAGAAGACTTGGATGATCACCGACAGCGCCTCGATGACGAACAGGCCCCCGACGATCGCCAGCACGAATTCGTGGTGCGTCGCGACAGCGATCGCACCGAGAGCTCCGCCCAGTGCGAGGCTACCGGTGTCGCCCATGAAGACCGCGGCAGGCGGCGCGTTGAACCACAGGAAGGCCAGACCCGCGCCGACGATCGCAAGGCACAACACCGTGAGGTCACCCACCCCCAGGACGTGGGGGATGCCGAGGTAATTGGCGAACTTCGCATTGCCGACGAGGTAGGAGATAAGAAGGAACGCAAGACTGGCGATGATGACGGGCATCGTCGCGAGGCCGTCCAGCCCGTCCGTCAGATTCACGCTGTTGCCGAAAGCGACGATCACGAACGCCCCGAATGCAATGTAGAACCAGCCGAGATTCATCACCGGGCCCTGCACGAATGGCAGGTATAAATTGGTCGTTCCCGCCTTCACGATAATCCACGTCGCAATACCGGCGATTAGGAACTCAAGCGCGAGCCGCGTCCTCCCGGACAGGCCGGCGTGGTGCGCCTTCTTCACCTTGTCATAATCGTCGAGGAACCCAATCAGCCCGAAGCCTCCGGTCACGAGCAGGCAGGCCCAGACGTATGGGTTCTTGAGGTCCATCCAGAGAAGGACCGATACGGCAACCGAGATCAGGATCAGCAGGCCGCCCATTGTCGGCGTGCCGCGCTTGGCGAGATGGCTCTGCGGCCCGTCGGCGCGGATCGGCTGACCCTTCCCTTGCCGGACTCGGAGGTAGGAAATCAGCCAGGGCCCGAGCAGGAGACCGATCAAAAGCGCGGTGGCACTCGCCGCTCCGGCACGGAAGCTTATGTAGCGGATGAGGTTGAGGACGCCGGGGAACCCAAGCTGTTCGGCGATTACGTAGAGCATGTGACGTTCTCTTTCACTCGCTCCACTAGCTTCGCAAGTCCGACGGAGTTGGACGCCTTGACGAGCACCGCGTCACCGGCTCGCAACATCGACAACAGGGCATCTGCGGCCTGGTCAACGCTGTCGGCAATGTCGATGCCGACCTTGCCCACAACTTTCTCAGCAAGCGGCCTCATCTCTTCGCCGATGAGGATGAGCCGATCGACGTGCGCATCGAGCACCGACGGTGCCAGGGCGGCATGAAGTGCACCACTATGCTCCCCAAGTTCGCGCATGGGGCCGAGCACGGCAATCCGACGGTCGATGTCCGTCTCCGCACCGAGGCTCTTGAGAGTGGCGGCCATGGAAGCCGGGTTGGCATTGTAGCTTTCGTCGATCAGCAGCACTTCGCCGCCATCGATCCCAATCCGATGGCGCTCCCCGCGCCCTTTAAGGCCGCTCAGATCAGCCAGAGCAAGACCGGCAACGGCCACATCGAGGCCGAGCGCCTCGACCGCCGCCAGCACGGCCAAGGCGTTTGAAACCCAATGCTCGCCCCGCTGCGACATGGTGAAGGTGACTTGCCGTTCGAGAAGCGCGGCCGAAATCTGGCTGCCGCCGTCGGAAGACCTGACCGCATGCAGCGCATGAACGTCGGCGTCGCCGCGGCCGAAGGTGATGATATTCTCGGCGTATCGCCGCGCCGCCTTCACAAGCCGATCGCGATGCGGACTGTCGTTGGGAATGATCGCAGTACCGCCCGGCTCCAGCCCATCAAAGATTTCCGCCTTGGCGTCCGCGATCGCTTCTTCCGAGCCGAGATTCTCAATGTGGGCGGGAGCGATGGCCGTGATCAGCGCTAGATGCGGACGAACCTGCCGCGTGAGTGCAGCAATCTCGCCCTTATTGTTCATGCCCATCTCTAGCACCGCAAACTCGGCTTCGCGCGGCATCCGGGCAAGGCTGAGCGGGACGCCCGTATGATTGTTGTAGCTCTTGACCGAGCGGTGAGCCTTGCCGCCGCTGATGCGGTGGAGCGCAGCGTAGAGCGCTTCCTTGGTGCTTGTCTTGCCGACCGAGCCGGTTACTCCGACAATTCGCGCCTTGGAGCGTTCGCGGGCGGCACGGCCGAGTGCTTCGAGGGCCGCGGCCGTGTCCTCCACGAGAACGTGAGGACCATCGACCGGCTGCGAGACGATCGCTCCGGCAGCGCCCGCTTCGAAGGCTCCCGCGACGAACTTGTGGCCGTCGTGAACCGTGCCGGGCATGGCGATGAACAAATCGCCCGGCTGCACTTCGCGGCTATCGAAGGTGACGCCGGTCACCTCGAACGACGCGTTTGCCCGCCCGCCCGTTGCCGCTTCGATCTCGGCGGAGGTCCACAGCACCGTCACGCCGGGCGAGTCTATGTTTGAGTGCTCCGTCAAGCTGCGCACTCCCGCGCAACGATGGCGTCGTCGAAAGGCAGGATGCGCTCGTTCGCGCCGGCGCCAATGATTTGGCCCGTTTCGTGGCCCTTGCCCGCGACGAGGATGATGTCGCCCTCGCCCGCCATTCGAATCGCTCCGGCGATGGCCTCGCGCCGCCCACCAATTTCCATGGCGTCTGGAGCTCCGGCAAGCACATCCCTACGGATGGCTGCCGGATCCTCGCCGCGAGGATTATCGTCGGTGACGATGACGATGTCGCTGAGCCTCGCTGCAACCTGGCCCATCTCCGGCCTCTTGCCCTGGTCGCGGTCGCCGCCCGCACCGAAGACCGTGATCAGCCTGTTGCTCACGTGCGGGCGAAGCGCGGCGATCGCGGCTTCGAGAGCGTCGGGCGTGTGGGCGTAATCCACGTAGACCGGCGCTCCCCCCCGACTAATTACGGCGCGTTCCAGACGCCCTCGGACCGGGGCAAGCCGCTGCATGGCGGAAAAGACGCTTTCGAAGCTGCTTCCCGTGGCCATCGCGAGGCCGGCCGCG
>Ga0070672_100002380_pt1 | contig 11906 bp, 8 predicted proteins | sample KBSM13metaG_FD_66151 | JGI IMG/M metagenome (GOLD analysis project Ga0070672, IMG submission 66151) | Miscanthus rhizosphere microbial communities from Kellogg Biological Station, Michigan, USA - KBS M1-3 metaG | ecosystem: Host-associated > Plants > Roots > Rhizosphere > Soil ... | reverse complement strand
CGACGACGTACATCGCGCCGCTGCCGATCGTCATCAATGCCAGGATGACCAGCAAGCGCGCCCAGGCGTAGCGTGAATCGGCGTCGCGTGAGGGCATCGGGCAATTGTCGTCGACGCTGCCGGCACCCTGCGCCGCTCAGGGGAACGGGCGCCGCGCGCGCGTGCTCGGCGCTCACAGCGCGCGTGCGATGACCTCTTTCATGATCTCGCTGGTGCCGCCGTAGATGCGCTGCACACGCGCGTCGGCGTACATGCGGGCGATCAGGTACTCGTTCATGTAGCCGTAGCCGCCGAACAGCTGCAGCAGCTCGTCGAGCACGCGGCCCTGTGTCTCCGAGCCCCAGAGCTTGGCCATCGAGGCGGTCGCGGTGTCGAGCGTGCCGGCCACGATCTGCTCGATGCAGCGATCGATGAACGCGCGGCCGACCATGATCTGCGTCGCGACCTCGGCGAGCTTGAACTTGGTGTTCTGCTGCTCGGCGATGGTCTTGCCGAAGGCGGTTCGCTCGCGCACATAGGCCAGCGTCGCATCGAACGCGCCTTCCATCGCGGCCAGCGCCATCACGCCGATGATCAGCCGCTCATACGGCAGGTCGCCCATCAGCTGGAAGAAGCCCTGGCCCTCGGCGCCGCCGAGCAGGTTCTCGGCCGGCACGCGCACGTCGTCGAAGAAGAGTTCCGAGGTGTCCTGCGCCTTCAACCCCATCTTGTCGAGCACGCGCCCGACGCGGTAACCCGGGCAATCGGGCGTCTCGACGATCAGGATCGAGGTGCCGCGGGCGCCCTGCGTCGGGTCGGTCTTGCACACGACCAGCACCACGCCGGCGAGATAGCCGTTGGTGATGAAGGTCTTGCTGCCGTTGATCAGGTAATGCGCGCCGCCGCTGTCGGTGCGCCGCTCGGCGCGCGTGCGCACGCCCTGCAGGTCGGAGCCGGCGCCGGGTTCGGTCATCGCGATCGCGCCGACCAGCTCGCCGCGCGCCATGCGCGGCAGGAAGCGCCGGCGCTGCTCCTCGCTGCCGTGGTTCAGGATGTAGTGCGCGACGATGCTGTGCACCGACGGGCTCATGCCGGTCAGGCCGCGCCGCGCCATCTCTTCATAGAACACCGCCTCGTGGCGGAAGTCGCCGCCGGCGCCGCCATAGGCCTCGGGGATGTCGGCGCACAGGAAGCCGAGCTCGCCGGCGCGGCGCCAGATCGCATGGCCGACATGGCCGCGCTTTCTAGCCGCGTCGTCCTGCGGCTGCATCTCGGTCTCGATGAAGCGGATCGCCGAATCGCGCAGCGCGTCGAGCTCCTCGTTGCGCCACGAGCGGGCGGTCTGCAATGGCATGTCGAATGTCTCCGGTCGGCTGTCGGTCAGCGCTCGGTCGGGCCGCTCGCGCCGGCCGTGTCGACCGGCAACCCCCAATCGCCCAGCGCCTGCGCGAGCGACACCGCACTCGGCGCCGTGGGCGGCGGCGCGACGCTGCGCGAGAAGCGCGGCGCCGGCGCCGGCTGGACGACGCCGTGCGCCGTCACGAAGGTGGCGCGGGCGCGGTTGTGGGGATGCGCGGGTGCTTCGTCCCAGTCGAGCACCGGCGCGAAGCAGGCATCGGTGCCTTCGAGCAGAGTGCACCACTCATCGCGCGTGCGGGTGCGAAAGACGTCGGCCAGGCGCCGCTTCAGCAGCGGCCAGCGGGCAGCGTCCATCTGGCCGTCGAAGAGCGGGTCGTCGATGCCGCAGCGCTCGCGCAGATCGGCATAGAACTGCGGCTCGATCGCGCCGACCGCGACGAACTTGCCGTCGGCACAGGCATAGGTGTCGTAGAAGTGCGCGCCGCCATCGAGCATGTTCTCGCCGCGCTGGTTGCTCCAGCGCCCGGCGGCCTTGAAGCCGTACATGAAGGCCGAGAGCAGCGCCGAGCCGTCGCTCATCGCCGCGTCGATCACCTGGCCGCGGCCCGAGCGGCCGGCCTCGTGCAACGCCGCGAGCAGCCCGACCGCCAGCAGCATGCCGCCGCCGCCGAAGTCGCCGATGTAGTTCAGCGGCGGCACCGGCGCCTCGCCGGCGCGGCCGATCGCATGCAGCGCGCCGCTGATCGCGATGTAGTTGATGTCGTGCCCGGCCGCGTGCGCCAGCGGCCCATGCTGGCCCCAGCCGGTCATGCGGCCGTAGACCAGCCGCGGGTTGCGCGCCAGGCAGGGCTCGGGGCCGAGGCCGAGCCGCTCCATCACGCCCGGCCTGAACCCTTCGATCAGCAGGTCGGCGCGCGCAATCAGCGCCAGCGCCGCGGCCGAGCCTTCGGCGCTGCGCAGGTCCAGGCCGAGCTGGCGCCGGCTGCGCGTCGTGATGTCGTTCGGGTCGACCGGCACGCCGGGCTTCGCGATGCGCAGCACGTCGGCGCCGAGGTCGGCCATCAGCATCGCGCAGAACGGCCCCGGCCCGAGGCCGGCGATCTCGACCACCTTGACGCCTGACAACGGACCGGTCATGCGGTGTCTCCTCGGGCGTTCAGAGGGTGTGAGGCTTTCGCCCTCTCAACCGTCGAGCCGACTGCGCTGCACAATTGCACAGGTGCTTCGCTCCGTCGGCTCAGATCGAAGCGCGGACGTTCGCGAAGCGGCGCGTGCCGCGGCATCAGCGCCCCGGAAAGCGCGGTTCGCGCTTCTCGCTGAACGCCGCGACGCCTTCGGCAAAGCTGGGCAGGTCGAGCAGCACGCGCTGGCGCTCGGCTTCGTAGCTGAGCTGCTGTGCCAGCGTGTTCGCTGCGGCCGCATCGAAGGCGCGACGCGCTTCGAGCGCGGCGTGCGCCGGCAGCTTCGCGAGCCGCTGCGCCAGCGCGAGCGCCTGCGCTTGCAGCGCGGTGTCGTCGACGCTGTCCCAGGCCAGGCCCCACTGCACCGCACGCTCGGCACCGAGCCGGTCGCCGAGCAGCGTGAGCGCGAGCGCCCGGCCGCGGCCGGCGATGCGCTCGATGAACCAGGTGCTGCCGAGGTCGGGCACGATGCCGAGCCGGCTGATGAAGGGCAGGAAGAAATACGCCGAGCGCGCCATCAGCACGACATCGGCCGCGAGCGCCAGGCCGACGCCCGCACCCGCACACGCGCCGTTGACGGCGCAGACCACCGGCACCGGCAGCTCATGAAGGTCGAGGATCAGCCGGTTCGACAGCGCCTGCATTGTGTCGGCGGTGCGCTCGCCGAGGCTGCGCGCATCGCCGTCGGTGGCCGGCCCCATCGCCGAGAGGTCGGCGCCGACGCAGAAGCCCTTGCCCTCGGCGGTCAGCACCACGGCGCGCACGCCGTGGTCCGCGCGGATCTCGGCGAGCAGCGCGCGCAGGCGCTGCTGCAGTCCGAGGCCCAGCGGGTTCAGCCGCGCAGGGTTCGCCAGCGTCAGGATCGCGACGTCGCCGTCGCGCTCCAGACGCACCGTCGAGGCGTCGTCAATACCGGTCGAGTTCATCGCGTCGCTCCGTGCGACGTCATCGCGGCCATCACAGCCGCTCGATGATCGTCACGTTCGCCATGCCGCCGCCCTCGCACATCGTCTGCAGGCCGTAGCGGCCGCCGCGCGTGTGCAGCGCATGGACCAGCGTCGTCATCAGCTTGGTGCCGGAGGCGCCGAGCGGATGGCCGAGCGCGATCGCGCCGCCGTGCACGTTGAGCCGCGCCGGGTCGGCGCCGGTGCTTTGCAGCCAGGCCAGCGGCACCGGCGCGAAGGCCTCGTTGACCTCGAACAGATCGATGTCGCCGACCGTCAGGCCGGCCTTCTTCAAGGCCCGGTGCGTCGCCGGGATCGGTGCCTCGAGCATGATGACCGGGTCGTGGCCGATCATCGTCATGTGGTGGATGCGCGCCAGCGGCTTCACCCCGAGCGCCTTCAGGCCACGCTCGTTGACGACCATCACGCCGCTCGCGCCGTCGGCGATCTGGCTCGCGCTCGCGGCGCTGACGCTGCCGCCTTCGGCGATCAGCTTGACGCCGGCGATGCCCTCGAGCGAGACGTCGAAGCGGATGCCTTCGTCGACCGTGTGCGGCTCGGCGTGCGTCGCGCCGTCGGCGCCGCGCACCGCCACCGGCAGGATCTCGTTCACGAAGTGGCCGGCGCGCGTCGCGGCGATCGCGCGCTGGTGGCTCTCGAAGGCGTAGCGGTCGAGCTGCTCCTTGGTGAGGTCGTAGTTGCGCGCGATCTGCTCGGCGCCGGTGAACTGGCTGAACTCGACCCCGGGATAGCGCTGCTGCATCAGCGGGCTCATGTAGCGGCCCATGCCGTTCTTCGCCGGCAGCGCGCTCGGCGAGAACATCGGCACGCGCGACATGCTCTCGACGCCGGCGGCGATGACGCAGTCCATCACGCCCGACATCACCGCCTGCGCGGCGAAGTGCAGCGCCTGCTGCGACGAGCCGCACTGGCGGTCGATGCTGGTGCCCGGTACCGACTCCGGCAGCCGCGACGCGAGCACCGCGTTGCGCCCGATGTTGGTCGACTGCTCGCCAATCTGGCTGACGCAGCCCATCAGCACGTCCTCGACCATCGCCGGGTCGGCGCCGGTTCGATCGACGAGCGCGTTGATCACCTGCGCGGCGAGGTCGGCGGGATGCCAGCCGCTGAGGCGGCCGCCGCGGCGGCCGGCGGCGGTTCGGGTGGCGGCGACGATGAAGGCTTCAGCCATGGTCTGTTCTCACGGATCGAAGGAAGTGGACGGACATTGTGCGCATGCGTGCGCGCCGATCATGTCGTCGGAAGGGACGATTTTTCAAGTGGCCTGCACGAGCGCGCTTAGCAGGTCACGAACCGGCCCGGGTTGATAAGGGTCAACGATAGTAGTCGCCCCATGGGGGCTGCGCTATTCTCGAAAAAAACGAACACGCTCGTTTGTTAGTAAGGCGCCTCAACCCCGGCGGGCATCCGCGAAGACAACCCGCCTCACAGAACACCACAGGAGACAAAGACGTGAGACAACAGAACGACAGGTCGTCGGGCGCGCGCATGCCGCTGTCAGTGATCGGCGCGGCCATGGCGGCATTGCTGCATGCACCGGCCGGGGCATTCCCGATCGACGTGGGCATCCCCGAGGGTGAGCTGCGCTTCGACAACACGCTGCGCTACAACGCCGGATGGCGCACCGAAAAGCGCGACCCCATTCTGGGCGACACCTGGGGCCTGCAGGGCGGCGAGTACAAGTTCGACCAGGGCGACCTGATCACGAACCGGATCGACCTGCTGACCGAGCTCGACTTCGTCTACAAGAAGAGCTACGGCTTTCGCGTCTCGGCGGCCTCGTGGTACGACGCCGCGTACAACAACAAGGTCGAAGGCAACCCGGCCTACCAGGCCGCGGGCTTCGGCACCGCCTACCCGGGCAATGTCTACACCCACGCGGTCTCGCGCTACTACCTGCACTCGGGCGAGTTCCTCGATGCGTTCGTGTTCGGCCGCGTCAACGTCGGCACCGACAGCCCGCTCGACCTGAAGCTCGGCCGCCACACCGTGATCTACGGCGAGGCGCTGTTCTCGCCGATCCACGGTGCCTCGTATTCGCAGGGGCCGGTCGACTTCCGCAAGGCCCTGGCCACGCCGGGCGTCGAAGCCAAGGAGCTGTTCCTGCCGATCAACCAGCTGTCGGCGCACTGGCAACTCAACGAGAGCCTGTCGGTGAACGCGCAGTATTTCCTCGAATGGAAGCCCTACCGCATCTACGAGGGCGGCACTTATTTCACCTACGCCGACCCGTTCTTCCAGGCCGGCACCAACTACCTCGGGATCCCGTTCGACGGCGACCTGAGCTCGGGCCCCGACGCCAAGCCGAAGAACCGCGGCAACTGGGGTTTGAACGTCAAGTGGTCGCCGACCTGGATCAACGGCACGGCCGGCCTCACGCTGCGCAAGTTCGACGACAAGGTGATGAGCGTGCTGAGCCCGGGCGGCACCTTCACCGAGCTGCACAACGCCTACGCGAAGGACGTCAAGCTCGTCGGCCTGAGCTATGCGACGCAGCTCGGCGGCGTCTCTTTCGGCTCCGAGCTCGTGTACCGCCAGAACACCGCGCTGAACACCGCGTTCGGTTCGCCGACGATTGCGCGCGGCAACAGCCTGCACGCGCTGGTGAACGCGCTCGCCTACATCGGCAAGACGCCGTTGTTCGATTCGTCGACCCTGCTCGCGGAAGTCACCTACAGCCGGCTGCAGAAGGTCGATGCGGCCACCGCGGGCAGCTTCAGCCACGTCGACTACAACTGCCCGGTCGGCGGCAAGGACGCCGGCTGCTCGACCACCTCGGCCTGGGGGCTGGCACTGTCGGCGACGCCGACCTGGTTCCAGGTCTTCCCCAGCGTCGACCTGACGATGCCGATGTCGTACAGCCGCGGCCTGAAGGGCAATTCGGCGGTGCCGTTCGGCGGCAACGAGGGCAGCGGCCAGTGGAGCCTGGGCATCGGCGCCGACGTGAAGGCCAAGTACAAGTTCGACCTGGCCTACAACGACTACTTCGGCCACTACACCGCGGGCGCCAACCCGTTCGCGGCGGTGCCGGGCATCGGACCGTCGCAGATGGCGTACTCGAACGGCGGCAACGCGCTGCTGCATGATCGCGGCTGGCTGTCGTTCACCTTCAAGACCTCGTTCTAAGAATCACCGGAGACATCGAGATGATGCGCAAGATCCACATCGCGGCCGCCGTCGCGCTCGCTTTCGCCGGCCCCGCCGGCGCCGCAGCCTCCGCGGACGAAGTCAAGTCGCTGGGCACCACCCACACGCCGTGGGGCGCCGAGAAGGCAGGCAACAAGGAAGGCACGATCCCGGCCTACACCGGCCCGGTCGCGCCGCCGGCCGGCTTCGACCCGAAGAACCCCGGCTACCGCCCCGACCCGTTCGCCGCCGAGAAGCCGCTGTTCTCGATCGATGCGAAGAACATGGACCAGTACGCGGCCAAGCTCAGCGACGGCATCAAGGCCGTGATGAAGAAGTACCCGACGTACCGCATCGATGTCTACCCGAGCCATCGCACTGCGAACTACCCGAAGTGGTACCTCGACAACACGCTGAAGAACGCCACGGGCGGCTGCAAGACCGCGCATGACGGCCTGCTGCTGACCGGCTGCTTCGGCGGCCTGCCGTTCGCATTCCCGAAGAACGGCAGCGAGGTCATGTGGAACCGCCAGCTGAAGTTCGATGCGTCGTCGCTGATGTCGACCAACATGACCGGCACGGTGGTCGACTCGCAGGGCAACCGCACCGTCACCGGCGTCGGCACGATGTGGTACCAGTACGATATCTTCGACCCCGCGCGCACCACGGTGATCGGCGACCAGGAGATCTTCGAACGCCTGCGCATCGACTACAACGAGCCGGCGCGCAAGGCCGGCGAGAAGCTGATCGTCCAGGACTCGATCGACAACCTGAACATCGGCCGCCGCGCCTGGTCGTACCTGCCGGGCATGCGCCGCGTCAAGCTCGCGCCCGACATCGCCTACGACACGCCGAGCCCGACCGGCGGCGGCGCCGGCACGGTCGATGAAGCGGCGGTGTTCTACGGCAGCCTCGACCGCTACGACTTCAAGCTCGTCGGCAAGAAGGAACTCTTCATCCCCTACAACGACTACAAGGTCAGGGACCCGAAGCAGTGCCCGAGCGCGGTGTCGATGAACGCGAAGAACCACCTGAACCCCGACTGCGTGCGCTGGGAACTGCACCGCGTGTGGGAAGTGAAGGCGGTGCTCAAGCCCGGCAAGCGGCACGTCTACCCGAACCGCACGATCTACTGGGACGAAGACCTGCCCGGCGTCGGCATCTCCGACAACTACGACTCCACCGGCCAGATCTTCCGCGTGACGCATTCCCTGCCGATCTCGTTTTACGAGACGCCGGGCCACTCGACCGACGAATGGGTCACGATGGATCTGGCCACCGGCAACTATGCTCGCCAGGAAGACGTGACCGACAAGGGCGGATGGGTCGTGATCCCGTTCAAGCCGGCGTCGTTCTACGCCTCGGAGTCCCTGGCCGGCGAAGGCGTTCGCTAGCCCGGATCGAAGCCAGTTCGCGCGCGGCCCGGGGCGGGCCGCGCGCCGTTTCAGCCAGGGGCACACGGCATGGCCACATTTCATCGTTCCATGCTTGCGGTGATTTCCGCGGGCCTGGTGATTGCATGCGCCGACACCGCATCGGCGTTCCAGAATCCGCAGGATCTTCCCGCGCTCGCGAGTGAGCAGGCGGCGCGCACGCCGCTGCTGTCGGTCACGCATGCCGGCACGCGCATCGTCGCGGTCGGGCTGCGCGGCCACATCGTCTACTCCGACGACGCCGGCGCCCACTGGACGCAGGCGGTCGTGCCGGTCAGCAGCGACCTGCTCGCGGTCGCGTTCCCGTCGCCGCGCCTGGGCTGGGCCGTCGGCCACGGCGGCGTGGTGCTTCACAGCGCCGACGGCGGCGCGACCTGGCGCCGCCAGCTCGACGGCCGCGAGGCAGCCGCGATCGCGACGCGCTACTACGAGTCGCGCGCCGCTTCTGACGCGCCCTCCGAAGCCCTGCTCAAGCGCGAGAAGCGCCTCGCGGCCGACGGCGGCACGCAGGCGTTTCTCGACGTGCACTTCGACAGCGACACCAGCGGCTATGTCGTCGGCACCTTCAACCGCATCTTCCGCACCACCGACGGCGGCGCGACCTGGACGCCGTGGATGGACCGCACCGACAACCCGAACGAGCTGCACTTCTACGCGATGCGCGGCGGCGCCGGCGGCCTGTACCTGGCCGGCGAGCAGGGCATGGTCTGGCGGCTCGATGCCGCGACGCAGCGCTTCGTGTCGATCCCGACGCCGTACAAGGGCACGCTGTTCGGGCTGGTGACCGACGGCGCCGACACGCTGCTGGCCTTCGGCATGCGCGGCAGCCTGTTCCGCAGCGCCGACCAGGGCCGCAGCTGGGAGCGTGTGGCCACCACCAGTTCGGCCGGCATCACCGCCGGTACCGCGCTGCCGGACGGCAGCGTGCTGCTGGTCAACCAGGCCGGCGGGATCGAGCTGAGCCGGGACCACGGCCAGAGCTTCGCCGCGCTGAAGACGGCGCAGCCGATGTCGTACTTCGGCGTCACCGCGCTCGGCGACAAGCGCATCGGCGTCGTCGGCGCCGAAGGCGTGCGCCTCGAATCGATCAAGCCCGACGCCGTGGCGGCCGACGGCCTCAAGCGGCGGCTCTGAGCGCTGCCCGCACCCGACCACGATCACACGACAGAACCTCCCATGGACGACCCCAGCCAGCACGCCAGCGTGCCCGTCATCGACGACCCGAAAGACTTCGACCATGCCTCGGGCAACCTGGTCGAGCGCCTGGTGTTCAACCACCGGCTGCTGCTGATCATCGCCTGCCTGCTGGTCACGGCGTTCTGCGCCTTCCAGCTGAAGGGCCTGGTGGTCAGCGCGAGCTTCGACAAGATGCTCCCGCACAGCCAGCCCTACATCAAGAACTACCTCGAGAACCGCGGCCAGCTGCGCGGCCTGGGCGACTCGGTGCGCGTGGTCGTCGAGGCGCCCGAGGGCGACATCTTCAACCCGGGCTACCTCGCGACGCTGGCCAAGATCAACGACGAAATCTTCATCCTGCCCGGGGTCGACCGCGCCTGGATGAAATCGATCTTCACGCCGGTGGTGCGCTGGGTCGAGGTCACCGAAGAGGGCTTCACCGGCGGGCCGGTGCTGCCCAACGATTTCAACGGCTCGCCGAAATCGATCGACGACCTGCGCATCAACATCGCCCGCGCCGGCGTGGTCGGCAGCCTGGTGGCCAACGACTACAAGTCGAGCATGATCGTCATCCCGCTGCTCGCCGCCGATGCGCAGGGCAAGCCGGTCGACTACCAGCAGCTCTCGGTTGCGCTCGAGAAGATCCGCGCGCACTACACCGCCGGCCCGGCCGGCGCGCCCGCGGTGCGCATGTACGTGATCGGCTTCGCGAAGCTCGCCGGCGACCTGATCGACGGCCTGCAGAAGGTGATGATGTTCTTCCTCGTCGCCGCCGCGGTCGCCACGGCGGTGATCTTTGCGTTCACGCGCTGCGTTCGCAGCACGGCGCTGGTGCTGGCCTGCTCGATCGTCGCGGTGATCTGGCAGCTGGGCATCGTCGTGACGCTCGGCCACGGCCTCGATCCGTTCTCGATCCTCGTGCCCTTCCTGGTGTTCGCGATCGGCGTCAGCCACGGCGCGCAGAAGATGAACGGCATCATGCAGGACGTCGGGCGCGGCACCCACAAGTGGGTCGCAGCGCGCTATACGTTCCGGCGCCTGTTCCTCGCCGGCCTGACGGCGCTGCTCGCCGACGCGGTTGGCTTCGCGGTGCTGATGGTGATCGACATCCCGGTCATCCGTGAGCTCGCGCTGACCGCCAGCCTCGGCGTCGCGGTCCTGATCTTCACCAACCTGCTGCTGCTGCCGGTGCTGCTGTCGTATGTCGGCGTGAGCCCGGCGGCGGCGCGGCGCAGCCTGCAGGACGAGCGCGCCGCGAACGGGCCGAGCGGCTTCGGCGCGCTCTGGCGCGGCCTGGACCGCTTCACCGAGCGGCGCTGGGCGAGCGCGGCGATCGCGGTCGCCGTGCTGCTCGGCGTCGCCGGCTTCATGGTCAGCACCCACCTCAAGGTCGGCGACCTCGACGCCGGCGCACCCGAGCTGCGGCCCGACTCGCGCTACAACCGCGACAACGCCTACATCACCGCCAACTACGGCATCTCGAGCGACGTCTTCGCGGTGATGGTCAAGACCGAGCCCGACAAGTGCCGCAGCTTCGAGACCCTGACCGAGACCGACCGGCTGAGCTGGACGTTGTCGCAGGTGCCGGGCGTGCAGCGCGTGCTGTCGCTGGCCGACACGGTGCGTGCCTACACCGCCGGCGGCTTCGAGGGCAACCCGAAGTGGATGACGGTCAGCGACAACCAGAGCCTGATCGACGCGCAGGTCAGCAACGCGCTGAGCTGGAACTCGGAGTTCATCAACACCCAGTGCTCGCTGCTGCCGGTAATGGCCTACCTCGCCGATCACAAGGCCGAGACGCTCGACCGCGTGGTCAAGGCGGCGAGCGCTTTTGCCGCCGCGCACGACACCGCCGATCGCAAGTTCCTGCTCGCCGCGGGCAGTGCCGGCGTCGACGCCGCGACCAACATCGTCGTCAAGGAGGCGAACCGCACGATGCTGCTGTACGTCTACGGCGCGGTGGTGCTGCTGTGCGCGATCACCTTCCGCAGCTGGCGCGCGGTCGTCGTCGCGGTGCTGCCGCTGGTGCTGACCTCGATCCTGGCCGAGGCGCTGATGGTGTGGCTGGGCATCGGCGTGAAGGTCGCGACCCTGCCGGTGGTCGCGCTCGGCGTGGGCATCGGCGTCGACTACGCGCTCTACCTGCTGAGCGTACAGCTGGCGCAGCAGCGGCTCGGCTGCACGCTGGCCGAGGCCTATCGGCATGCGGTCGCGTTCACCGGCAAGGTGGTCGGCCTGGTCGGCGTGACGCTCGCCGCCGGCGTCGTCACCTGGGTCTGGTCACCGATCAAGTTCCAGGCCGACATGGGCATCCTGCTGACCTTCATGTTCGTCTGGAACATGCTCGGCGCGCTGATCCTGATCCCGGCGCTGTCGCACTTCCTGCTGCAGGGTGAGGCCGGCCGCAAGGCGGCACCGAGCGCGTCCGACGCCGGCGGCTTGGCGCCGGCCTGACCGGCGGGCCAGGCGAGGCGCCGCGGCCGGGCGGCGCGCATCGCCCCGTTCAGTTGCTCCACCGCGCTTCGCGCCACCCGCGACGCATGAAACGTCGCTATGAATTTGGGTGTCGGCTGTCGGCCCGCAGCCGAACTTCGACGTCTGCTTTGCATGCGAGCGCTTGCGCGAGCAAAGCCGCACCCGGGCAGGCTGCTCCGCTTCACCTCGGCGGTCGCCGCTGCGCGTCGACT
>Ga0070672_100002373_pt1 | contig 11920 bp, 9 predicted proteins | sample KBSM13metaG_FD_66151 | JGI IMG/M metagenome (GOLD analysis project Ga0070672, IMG submission 66151) | Miscanthus rhizosphere microbial communities from Kellogg Biological Station, Michigan, USA - KBS M1-3 metaG | ecosystem: Host-associated > Plants > Roots > Rhizosphere > Soil ... | reverse complement strand
GTGTTGCCGCCGATGTTGCGGGTGCCGCCCGATCCGGCGCCGACGCTGTGCAGCGCTTCTTCCATCGCCGCCACTACCGAAGGGTGTTGGCCCATGCCGAGATAGTCGTTGGAGCACCAGACCGTGATCGGCTTCGGGCCGTTATGGCCATGGAAGCAGTGGGCGTTGGGGAAGGAGCCCTTCGTGCGCAAAATGTCGATGAAGACGCGGTACCGGCCTTCGTCATGGAGGCGATCGATCGCCGCCTTGAAGATGCTGTCGTAGTCCAAGCCTGGGTCCTCGCTCCCGCGCCCATTATCGCCATGGCGCGACGAAGGCCATTGAGAACGACTCGCAATAGGGTCGATTAAAGCTGCTGGCGATCGGTGAGTCCGAATTGGGCAAGCGCTGGCCCCAAATCGGCGGGCTCGGGGCCTGTAAAGATGGCGATGCCCGCATAGGCATCGACTGGCCATTCCTGGCCTCCGGTGAGGTAGGCAATGCGACGGGCGATGCCGGGGCCGCCGTCGACCTGGGCAATGGCCGGGAAAGTGGTGGAAATCTCATCCGCGAGCAATGGGAAATGGGTACAGGCTAGCACCATCACATCCATCTTCTCGCCATCGGGATGGAGTAGCATCGGGGCGATGGCATCGTGCACAGCCTGGATTGAGATGGTCTGGCCGGCCAGCTTGGCTTCTGCCAGCTCGACCAGTTCCGGGCTGCCGTGGCGGATAACCGTGCAATCGGCGGCGAACCGCTCCGCAAGGTCGTCTACATAGGGTTGGCGCACCGTCGCCTCGGTTCCAAGCACTCCAATCACCCGGCTCTTCGACAGTTCGGCTGCAGGCTTGATCGCCGGTACCGTCCCGACCACCGGGATGTCGAGCGCCGCGCGGGCATGATCGAGCGCAATGGTCGAGGCGGTATTGCAGGCAATCACCGCCAGACGCGGCCGGAAGCGTTCGACCAGTCTGCCGAGCAAGGCAGGGACGCGCGTCGCTAGCTCCGCCTCAGACCGCTTGCCATAGGGAAATCCTGCGCTGTCAGCCGCATAGACAATTGGAGCAGTTGGCAGCAGCTGGCGGGTCGGCCCCAGCACGCTGAGACCGCCAACGCCCGAATCGAAAAAGAGGAGGGGAGCGGCTGGATCCATCGGCAGTTGAGCTAGGGTGAAGCCCGCCGCCAAGCAACATTGCAGCACTCAAACGATCTGCTAGGCATCGCAAAATGGATGTCGGGACGATCATTGCGCTGCTGGTCGGCTATCTGCTCGGCTCGATCCCGTTCGGCCTGTTGCTGACCCGCTGGACCGGCAAGGGCGATATTCGCGAGATTGGTTCGGGCAATATCGGCGCGACCAACGTGCTTCGCACGGGCTCCAGGGGATTGGCGGCGGCAACGTTATTGCTCGATGCGGTGAAGGGCGCTGCCGCCGTTGTGATTGCCCAGCGTTTCTGGCCCGACGCCGTCAATTTCGCGGCGGCGGGCGCCCTCGTCGGCCACCTTTATCCCGTCTGGTTGAGGTTCAAGGGCGGCAAGGGCGTAGCCACCTTGCTCGGCATCCTGGTTCCGCTCTTCTGGCAGGCTGCCCTGGTCTATGCATTAATTTGGTTCGGCCTGTTGCTGATCCTGCGCATCAGTTCGGTTTCCGGCATGCTTGCCGCGGCCAGCGCGCCAATCACCGCTGCGGTACTCAACGAACAAATGTTGTTTCCCATGCTCCTCGGCTTCGCGTTGCTGGTGATCTGGCAACATCGAGAAAATATTCGTCGCCTGGTGAGAGGCGAGGAGCCGCGGGTGGGAAAGAAGGATTGACCGCTCCGTCCGACCTCATCGACCGGCTGCGTCTGATCCGCACTCCGGGGATCGGCCCAATCGCCTACCGCCAATTGCTGCTGCGGTTCGGCAGTGCCGAGGCGGCGCTCGCCGCCATTCCCGATCTCGCCCGGCGTGGAGGTGGCAAGGCGCCTGCAGTATTTCCTCGCCAAGGTGCGGAACGCGAAATTGAAACGGTCGAGAAACTCGGCGCGCGCTATTTGTCGCTCGGCCAGGGCCTATACCCGCCAAGCCTTGCCGAAGTTGATGGCTCGCCGCCGCTTTTGACGGCCAAGGGTGACCTCCAGCTGCTCGCCCGGCCGCTGGTGGCGATCGTCGGCGCTCGCAATGCCAGCGCCGCCGCCTGCCGCTTTGCCCGAGGCCTTGCGCATGACTTGGGAAAAGAGGGCATTGTAGTGGTTTCCGGTCTGGCACGGGGGATCGACAGCGCCGCGCACGACGGATCGCTCGAAAGTGGCACGATCGCCGTTATCGCCGGCGGCATCGACACCTATTATCCTGTGGAAAACCAGGCCCGGCAGAATGACATCGCCGCTCGTGGCCTGCTGATTGCCGAAATGCCCCCCGGCACCGAGCCTCGGGCTCGTCACTTTCCCTACAGGAACAGGATTATCGCCGGCCTCGCTGCCGGAACCGTCGTCATTGAAGCCGCTCCTCAGTCCGGTTCGTTGATTACTGCCCGGCTTGCCGCTGATGCGGGGCGCGAAGTGATGGCAGTGCCCGGCTCGCCGCTCGATCCGCGCGCCCAGGGCTGCAATCAATTGATCCGCGACGGAGCGACGCTGGTCCAATCTGCCGCCGACGTGATCGAGGCAATCAGCCAGCTGAACGGCAAGGTCGCCAGCCCAGCTCGACCCTTCGAACCGCCACCAGTCGTGGCAGCAAAGGCCGGGCCTGAGATTCGCCTGCGCGTTGAAGAGTTGCTTGGCCCTTCGCCCGTTCCGGTCGACGAGGTCATCCGCCTATCGGGTGCCGATCCCGGCGAGGTCCAACTTTTGCTCCTCGAGCTTGACCTCGCCGGCCGACTTGACCGCCATGCCGGGAACCGGGTCAGCCTCGGCGGCGCTTGACGCGCTTGAATCGTCGGCCCGACAATCGCGCGTACGTACGTAAAGGAATCCACCGCGTTGAAGCTTGTTGTTGTTGAATCGCCCGCCAAGGCGAAAACCATCGAGAAATATCTGGGTCCCGGTCACAAGGTGCTGGCGAGCTACGGGCATGTTCGTGACCTGCCGGCCAAGGACGGATCGGTGCGTCCCGACGAAGATTTTGCGATGGATTGGGAGAGCTATCCTGACAAGGCCAAGCAGCTCAAAGCGATTACCGATGCGGCCAAGGGAGCCGACGCACTGATACTCGCCACCGACCCCGATCGTGAGGGCGAGGCGATTAGCTGGCACGTTCAGGAAGTGCTGAAGAAACGGAAGGCGTTGCCGGCCAAGGTCGACCGGGTGACCTTCAACGCCATCACCAAGTCGGCGGTGACTGAGGCCATGGCGCACCCGCGTGGCCTCGATGAGGATCTGATCGACGCCTACAAGGCGCGCCGCGCGCTCGATTATTTGGTTGGCTTCACGCTCTCACCAATCCTGTGGCGCAAGCTTCCCGGCGCCAAGTCGGCGGGCCGCGTGCAGTCGGTCGCGCTGCGCCTGATCGTCGACCGCGAGCGCGAGATCGAGATTTTCAAAGCCCAAGAATATTGGCAGGTTTCCGCCAATTTCGAAGCCGATGGCACGCCGTTCACCGGGCGGCTGGTTGCGCTCGACGGTCAGAAAATCGACCGTCTTTCGATCGGCGACAAGGGCTCAGCGGACGCGGCGAAGAAAGTGGTTGAGGACGGGCGTTTCACAGTTGCGTCGGTCGAGACCAAGCCGCTCAGCAAGAACCCGCCACCTCCCTTCACTACCTCCACGCTGCAGCAGGAGGCAGCGCGCAAGTTGGGCTTCTCGGCCAGCCACACGATGCGGCTCGCCCAGTCCCTCTACGAGGACGGGCTCATTACTTATATGCGGACCGATGGTGTTCAGATGGCCGGCGAGGCGATCAGCGCCGCGCGCCGCGCAGTCGCCGACCGCTATGACGCCGGATATTTGCCGGACAAGCCGCGCCAATACAGCAGCAAGGCCAAGAATGCGCAGGAGGCGCATGAAGCGATCCGCCCAACCGACTTCAGCAAGGACCGTGCCGGATCCGGCGACCATGGCCGGCTTTACCAACTGATCTTCAACCGTGCGCTGGCCAGCCAGATGGCTTCCGCGCGGCTGGAACGCACTACGGTCGAGATGACAGACGGTGCCGGGCGAGCAACCTTGCGCGCGACGGGCCAGGTCACTCTATTCCCGGGTTTTATGGCGCTGTACGATGAAGGCCGGGACGACGTGGCCGACGAAGAGGCGGCGCGGATGCCGCAGCTTCGTTCGGGCGATGCGCCGGTCAAGACCGGGGTCGACGCGACGCAGCACTTCACCCAGCCGCCGCCACGTTATTCCGAGGCCAGCCTGGTCAAGCGGCTGGAGGAGCTGGGGATCGGCCGTCCCTCGACCTACGCAGCTACGCTCCAGACGCTGAAGGACCGCGAATATGTGCGGCTCGACAAGAACCGCTTCATCCCCGAGGAGAGCGGGCGGCTTGTTACCGCGTTCCTCGAGCGTTTTTTCGAACGCTATGTCAGCTTCGATTATACCGCCGAGTTGGAAGAAGAGCTGGACGACGTGTCGGGCGGTCGGCTGGGCTGGCTCAAGCTGCTTGACGATTTTTGGCGCGACTTCAAACCCAAGGCTGGCGAAGTCATGGAGCAGAAGCCGTCGGATGTAACGGCTGCTCTGGATGACTTCCTTTCGCCCTGGCTGTTTCCCGACAAGGGTGACGGCAGCGACCCGCGGCTATGCCCGCTGTGCGGGACAGGCCAACTCGGCCTTCGCGGTGGACGCTACGGCGCGTTCGTGGCCTGCTCAAACTATCCGGAATGCAAATATACCCGCCGCTTCGGCCAGGGCGAGGAAGCAGCCAGCGAAGGGCCGGCCGAGATCGGCAACGGTATTGTGCTGAAAAGCGGGCGCTTCGGGCCCTATCTTGAGCGTGAAGGCGTGCGTGCTTCATTGCCCAAGGACGTGCCTCAGGATGGCCTGACGATGGAGATGGCGGAAAAATTGCTTTCGTTACCGCGCGAGATCGGCCCGCATCCGGAGAGTGGCAAGCCGATCACCGCGTCGATCGGCCGCTACGGCCCGTACCTTGCCCACGACGGCAAATATGCGAAACTCAATTCGACCGCCGAGGTGTTCGATACCGGCATGAACGCCGCAGTCGTCAAGCTGGGTGAAGCGGCAGCGGCCAAGGGTGAGCGCGGCGGCTCGCGCGAACCGATCGCTGTGCTCGGGGCGCACCCAAACTCGGGCAAGGAAATCAAGGTCATGGCGGGCCGCTACGGCCCCTATGTCAGCGACGGTGCAACCCATGCGACCTTGCCCAAGACCGCGGAACCTACGGCGGTGACGCTGGACGAGGCGGTGGCGTTGATCGATGCCAAGGCAGCCAAGGGTCCGTCATCCAAAGGCCGCCGCAAGGCACCAGCCAGGAAAACTAGGAAGAAGTAGCGCCGCAGGATCTGCAGGCTGGATCCGCCGCAATACGGATTTGCCGCCAATTGAGGTTCAATCCGTCGAACAGGTGCAGCGTTCCGGCAGCGTCTGGGCCGATCCCGACAATCGCCCGGATTGCGAGCAGCGCTGCAAAATTGCCGGCTGTTCCCGTCAGCGCACCAAGCACGCCTAGCTCGGCGCACGTGTCGCAATCGTCGGCGTCAAACGCATCGCCGACGAAACAGCGGTAGCAGGGGCGTCCGCGGAACAGCGCGACTTGTCCCTGGAATTGCTGCGCGGCGGCGGAGACTAGAGGGATGCCAAGTCGTACCGCCGCATCGCTGACAACCAAACGGGTTGCGAAATTGTCGGTCCCATCGAGGATGAGGTCATGGCCTGAGAGAATGGCGTCGGCATTGTCGGCTTCGATCCGGTCTGCAACCACGCGGCATTCGATGTGCGTATTGCGCTTACCGACGAAGCGCGCCGCCAAGTCGGCCTTGCGTTCGCCGATCTGATTGGCGGCATAGAGCGGCTGTCGTTGAAGGTTGGAAAGCTCGACGCGGTCGTCGTCGATGATCGTGAGATAGCCAACACCAACGCCAGTCAGCGCAGGGATCGCACCTGCACCGATGCCGCCAGCACCAACAACGGCCACTCTTGCAGATTTCAGTCTGAGTTGCCCTGCGCCACCAATCTGGGGAAGGACGATGTGCCGCGCGTAGCGGTCGAGTTCCTCGTCAGAGAGAGCCATGGCCGCCGGTTGAGCCGAATCCGCCTGCGCCGCGAGCGGTTTCGCACAGCTCGTCTACCTCATCCCATTGGGCCAGCGTGACCGCGGCCGGGACCAATTGGGCGATGCGCTCGCCTCGACGGATTGGGAACGGCTCCGCGCCATGATTGATCATGATGACCTTCAATTCGCCCCGGTAGTCGCTGTCGATCGTCCCCGGCGTGTTGGGGACGGTGATGCCATATTTGAGCGCCAGGCCCGAGCGGGGACGAACCTGGATCTCAAAGCCTTCAGGAATGGCGACCTTGAAGCCGGTCGCGACAGCGTGGCGCTGCCCGGGCATCAAATCCAGATCTTCGGCCGCGACCACGTCCATTCCGGCCGCCCCATGGGTGGCATAGCTGGGTAGGGGCAGCCCTTCGCCATGCGGCAGGCGGGTCAGGCGGATACTAATAGTCACTCAAATTCCTCGGCGATGCGTGTGACCAAATGGCGGGCGACGTCTTCCTTGGCTGCCTCGGGCCAATCCTCGACACCGCTGTTGGTCACGAGATGGATGCGGTTATGGCTGCCGCCCATGACGTCCCCCGAAACGTCGTTGGCGACAATCCAGTCAGCCTTCTTGGATGCAAGCTTGGACTGGGCGTTGGCCACCAGGTCATGCGTTTCGGCGGCGAAGCCGATCAGCAGGCGAGGGCGGTCGGGGCGTTCGCCGAGCATCGCAAGAATGTCAGGATTGGGTGCGAATTTGAGCTGAGGGGGTCCGGCGGATTTCTTCAGTTTTGACGCCGCCGCTTCGACTCGCCAGTCCGCGACGGCAGCGACCAGCACGGCGACGTCGGCGGGCAGGGCCTGTTCGACCGCATCGGCCATTTGTTGCGCGGTTTCGACATCGATCCGGGCGACACCGCCGGGCGTCGACAACGATACTGGCCCGGCGATCAGCGTTACGCGAGCACCGGCCTGGGCCGCTGCCGCCGCGATTGCGAAGCCTTGCTTCCCCGAGGAGCGATTGGCGATTACCCGCACTGGGTCGATCGGCTCATGGGTCGGCCCGGCGGTGACAAGCACATGTTTCCCGGCGAGTGGCCCAGGCCCGGCCACATCGACTGAAACGCCTCGGCCGAGCATCGGCTTAATCCGCTGATAGATATCTGTGGGTTCGGGCAATCGTCCCGGGCCATATTCGCCGCACGCCATTGGCCCTTCGTCGGGTTCGAGCACGGTAATGCCGTCGGCCTTGAGTTGCTCAATGTTTCGCTTGGTCGCAGCGTGCTGCCACATGCGCACGTTCATCGCCGGGGCGACGATCACCGGCTTGTCGGTCGCCAGCAGCAAGGTGGTCGCCAGGTCATTGGCCTCGCCGGCCGCCATCCGCGCGATGAGGTCCGCCGTTGCCGGTGCGACCAGCACCACGTCGGCTGCGCGAGACAGTTGGATGTGGCCCATTTCGGCCTCGTCCTTGAGGTCCCAAAGCGAGGTGTAGACCGGGCTTTCGGCCAAAGCAGCGAGACTCATCGGCGTGACAAAATGGGATCCGCCCTCAGTCAGCACCGGGGTGACCTCATGGCCTTCCTTGCGAAGCAGGCGGATCAACTCGGCCGCCTTGTAGGCGGCAATGCCGCCGCCAACGATGAGGAGAATGCGGCTCATTGGTTGGATATGGGCTTCAGCGGCCCGTCTTCGCAAGGTCGGCTGCTTCATCCTCGATGATCGCCGGCGGGACAATGCCCGAGGCAAGGATCGCGGCGAAGGCATCGCGGAATACGAACGGGCGATGCTCGAGCTCGGCGCGGTGGGAAGCGACAGCCAGCAGATGGTCGAGCTCCATCTTGCCGACGATATAACTCGGGCCGTAGCCGGGCTGACGGAGGTAGAGTAGCTGCTCAAACCCCACCAGGCGGCTGGATGCGTCCGACCATCCGCGCGGAGTCCAGGAGGCGTGGAACTGCCCTGCCTCGGCCAGCCCAATCTCATTGGCCTGCACTCGAAGCGAGGCTAGGCCGCGAGCGGCCCGGTTGGCGAGCATGATCCACACCAATTCCCGGCCATGCGGAATGTCGTCGTAGAGGCCGGCCTGCATGACCATTTCTTCCATCGCCGTTGCGAAACCCTCGGACCGGTCTTCGTAGATGTTGAACAGGGGCGGCACCTGCCGGACCGGGCTTGTGTGCGGCTCGTGGCGCAGCCGCGCGAGTTCGATCCAGTGATATTGGTGGCTCGAAAGTGGCAACGGGTCGAGCGCTGTGACGTGAGTGAAGAAGTTGCGCTGGTTCGGTGGGGTGTAGGTACCGGTCTGACCGTTGAGCGCATCGCGATAATAGGGCCGGTCGGCGATGAAGCCGGCGCCGGTTAGCAAGGCATAGAGCTTGGCCTGGCGCTGCTCGGCCATGGCACGATAGGCGGTCGGATCGCCGATTTCGGCGATCGGCGGGGCAGCGCGGTTGCGCACCTCCTCAAGTATTAAGGACGCAAGCGATCGATCGAGCTCGCGCTGCAACAGCACCTTCTGGGCGTCGAAGTCATAGGGGCTGAGCAGGACATGGGTCAGGTACCAGTTGTAATTGTCCTTGCCGACGCCAGACGGGCCCGTGCGGCGCGGCGCTTCAGCCTTGATCCAGGCGGCGAATTGCTCGGTTGCCAGCCGCGCGTCATGAACCGCCTTGTGCAGCGCGGGGCTGGCGCCGCTGAAGTTGGCGGGCCGCTTCCCGCCAAGATCGTTCATCACCAGCGTACCGGCCTCAAGCTGACTCAATACCTCGGCCTGTTCGTTGAAGGCACGGTCGCCATAGGCCCACAAATCATGCGCCTGACTGCCGGCGAGGTTGGTCCGCGCGTCAGCAAGCATCGCCGGAATTGCGCTCAGTAGTTCGGTCAGCCGCGCGTCATCGGAGCGGGAGAGCGGGTAGGCGAAGTTGTGAAGATCGATGTTGGGCTCGGCCGACGGACCCTCATGCGCCGGCACGTCGCTCATCTCCGCAAATACCGTCTGGTAGTAGCCCGGGTCGCGCGCCCATGGCCGCAGCACCCGGTGGAAGAAATCGAAACCGTTCATTTCGGCCTCTACCAGCCGGTAATCGCCGATTTGGGTCGCAGTCCAACCGGTCCGATCGATCGCCGCCAGGCGCTGGCGGAATTCAGGTAGGCGCACTGCCTTTGCGGCCATGGCGGCAGCGCTGTAGTCGGGGCGACCGTCACGGATCTCGGGGTGGTTGAAGGCGCGCCAGTCGGCGAACAGTTGCACCAATTGGGCATGAGTGGATTGGCTGGGAGCGGCCGCCGCCGGAGATTGCGGCCGCACGGCGGTGAGTGGCGCGGCAACAGCCACAACGGCGGCAAAGCAAAGGGCAACTCGGCTCATGTGAAAGCACCTTCCCGCTTGGTTTGAATGGATTTCGTGAGGTCGGTGACCGCTTTGGGGAGGAACACCAGTCCAGCGAAAGACAAGGGCGCAGCGATCAGCGCCCAATAAAAGGTGTCGGTGCGAGCCAGTAATGCAAGCATGGCCCCATAGCCCGCAAGCAGGATCGCGACCCTTAGAGCCCAGCCGGCGCGGACCGAAGCCCAGCCGAACAGCGACAGGACCAGCAGCGCCGAAGCCAGCGCGGTCGGGAGGCGAAAGCCCAACGTCACCTTGGAGATCGCTTTCAGCGCGAATTGCAACCCGAGTGTCGCCGACCAGCCGGGCGAGGGCGGGTCGGTCGGAAGGACAACCTGGCTGACCCAGTAGGCGTGGACCGTGACATAGATAGCGAAAAGGGCAACCGCCGCCGCCCAGGCGCCAACTTCCTTCCAACGTTTCTCAAGTAACGCCAGACCCGCCATGGCCAGGATCATCGGAAGCGCAAGTTCGCGGATCATCAAGGCCGCTCCGCCACAAATCACAGCAGGCCATATGCGCTCCGGTCGATGGAGCGCGATCATCAGGGCCAACAAGACCGCTGCCCAGCTTTCGTGGAACAGCCCGGTCTGGGGTTGCAGCAGTCCGCCGAGGCCGCCAGCCATCAATATCAGGGTCGCGGCAAGAAGGGGCCGCGGCAGACATGTCCGAAGCCTGATCCACCAGGCGAACATGAGCGTGGCTGACAGTAGCCAGAAAATGACCACCATCACGCGTTCGCCGAGTGCCGCGTAGATCGTCGCATGGGTCGGCAGGCGGAAGGTGAAAAAGGGTTTCAGCGGATAGTTGCCCTTGCGCAGCTCATCGGCGGTGATTTGGTAATAGTCCCCGCCCCGCCGAACACCGGTGATGATGTCCCGGTACAGGTGGAGGTCGCTATGTTGCGCTTCCGACGTCCGTAATTTGGGCGCGGGTCCTGACGACGGCGACCAACAAGCGACGGCGAGCATTCCAAGTAACGCGGCGAGGATGGCCAGCGCTGAACCGCGGGACCAACCTTGAAACCTCGTCTCGAAGGCCCCCCAATTCATCGGTTACCCCACCAGCCAATAGGTCAAAGTGGCGGCGATGGCAGCCGAGCCCAAAGCAATCGCCAGCGGCGTCATCCATCCTTTGCCCTCGATCATCGCGACGTCAGCGAGCGGTGGTGGGGGAGGTGCGGCACCGGCTGGCGGATAGGCGGCGTCGATCCTGCGGATGAGATCGGGGATCAACTTGAGAGCGCGGACCGTGTCGACGATACGATCGGCATAATAGGCTTCGGGGCCAAGCTCGGTCCGGAGCCAATCCTTGAGGAATGGCTCGGCTGCCTCCCACATGTTGATATCGGGATCGAGCGTCGTCGCCACGCCTTCCTCCATGACCATCGTTTTCTGCAGAAGCAGCAGGTGTGGCTGGGTCTGCATATCGAAGTCGCGGGTAATCGAGAACAGGCCTTCGAGCATCCGGCCGATGCTGATCTCCTTGACCGGAAGGCCGCGGATCGGTTCGCCGACCGCACGCAGCGCTGTGGCAAATTCATCGACGTTGTGGTGCGCCGGGACATATTGCGCTTCGAAATGGATCTCGGCGACGCGGTCGTAATTGCCGGTGATCAAGCCATAAAGGATTTCGGCCAGCCATAGCCGCGCCTTGCGGTCGATCCGGCCCATGATGCCAAAGTCGATCGCCGCGATCCGTCCGTCCTTCAAAGCGAACAAATTGCCTTGGTGGAGATCGGCGTGGAAATAGCCGTCGACCACCGCCTGGCGAAGGAAGGCGCGGACCAGTGTCGTTGCGAGCGCTTTTGGATCATGGCCGGCGGCGATCAGCTCGTCACGTTTCGAAAGCTTGATGCCGTCCAGCCATTCAAGGGTCAGTACCCGCCGCGCGGTCCTGCTCCAGTCAATGTCCGGGACGTGGAAGCCTGGTTCGGCGACCATATTGTCGCGAAGCTCGGAGGCGGACGCTGCCTCGCGCTGCAGGTCCAGTTCCCGCCGGGTCCATTGTTTAAAATGGGCGATGACCAAGCGCGGCCGCAGCCGCTCGGCCTCGCCGCCGAGCAGCTCGACATGGGCGGCGGCCCATTCATAGGTCTCGATCGCCCGGGCCAGTTCTTCCTCGATGCCGGGTCGAAGCACTTTGACCGCAACCTCGCGGCCTTCGGTCGTAACGGCATGATGGACCTGCGCGATCGATGCCGCCCCGACCGGCTCTTCGTCGAACTCGCTGAACAGGCTGGCAAGTGGCGCTTCCAACGCCCGCTCGATCGCGGCCTTGATGGCCAGGAAGGGTTCAGGCGGCAGATCATCCTGTAGCTGCAGTAGGTTCGCCGCCGCCGCCTCGCCGACGAGGTCGGGGCGGGTCGAAAGCGCCTGGCCGAGCTTGATTGCCGCCGGCCCGATCTCC